>Ga0184620_10000283_pt1 | contig 9452 bp, 12 predicted proteins | sample PLM1_5_b1_FD_133136 | JGI IMG/M metagenome (GOLD analysis project Ga0184620, IMG submission 133136) | Groundwater sediment microbial communities from an aquifer in East River, Colorado, USA - PLM1_5_b1 | ecosystem: Environmental > Terrestrial > Soil > Riparian zone | place: USA: East River... | reverse complement strand
TCACGAGCCTCCCGCTCGGCGGCTTCGGCTTGGCGCAGTTGGCTGCGGAGCGACTCGACCTGGTCGGCCTGTTCATCCGCGTGCTGGGTGGCCGCTTCTGCCTGCGCCTCCGCTGACTCAGCGCCTTGACGTGCGGTCGAGGCCCGTTCCCGTGCCTCGGCCGCTGCTTTCTCGGCTGCGCGACGCTGCCTCGGATCCGGCGCGTGTGCCGGCTCGGCGGGCGCCTGCTTCGCCGGCCGGCTCGGCGCCTTCGGCGGGGGCGGCGCACCAAAAGCGGACGCCAGATCAGTCGGCCCGAAACCCCCGTACGTAACGGCCTGGCTCAGCCGTCCGTTGCGTACGAGCTCAGCAATTTCGGGGTCGCCTAGCGCTGTTTGCAACGTCTGGCTGGCTTCTTGTACCGCTCCGTCCGGCGGACTGTAGCCATGCTCACGGCCTAGCTCGATTGCCCGCCGCGCCAGCGCGTCAACCGCCTTACGACGTTGCGTGGAGAGCTGGCGCAGTTCATCCCCGGCCATCCGCTGCTGCGCGTCCTGAAGGGCGGCTCCGAGTTCGAGGAGCGCGCTGACCTCGTTCGGTTCCTCACGAGCGAGCAGGTTGATCAGCCAAGCACTGCGGGTGGGTCGCCGCAGCTTGCCGATCTGCGTCGCGAGCTGGCGATCCCCCGCCTGTCGGGCCTCCGCAACGAGCTGTTGCCGTCGCTCGACGAACTCATCGGGAGAGCGGGCGTAGAGCTCGTTGGCTGCAGTCTCCAGATCCACGGGGCGGCGCCAAGTACGTCAAGCCCACAGGGCGGGTGCGAAGTTGATCGTCGTGTTATCGATCAAGCGCGTTTCGCCGACGCGAGCCGCCACTACGAAGCTAGCAAGCCCAACGTGATCATCTGGCACTTCAGCGAACGTGGCCGGATTGACGATTGTGGCGTAGTCCAGTTCAAAACACGGCTCAGCCTCGGCCCGATCCAAGACCTCGTACGCCGCCGCTCGGGCCGCAGGAACCGAGCTTTGGGTTGCCGCTTTCTCCAACGCGGCGGAAAGGCTTCGCGCCACGGCGCGTTCGTTAGCGGTGAGGAAGACATTCCGACTGGACAGTGCCAACCCGTCAGGCTCTCGGACGATCGGTGCGCCGATGATCTCTATTGCGATGTTCAGGTCGGTCACCATTCGCTGAATGCAGGCGAGTTGCTGCGCGTCCTTCTCGCCGAAGACGGTGACGTGCGGGCGGATGATGTTGAACAACTTCAGGACGACCGTGAGCATTCCGTTGAAGTGGCCGGGCCGGGAGTGTCCCTCGAGCACCGACCCGAGGGTGCCGGCGTCCAGGCTGACCTGGCGGCCAGGGGGGTATAGATCCCTGACGCTCGGCACGAAGACGATGTCGACGCCGTCAGCCTCGCAGACGCGAAGATCGTCCTCGAGGGGTCGTGGGTAGCGGGCATAGTCCTCGCCCGGTCCGAATTGCAGCGGGTTGACGAAGATGCTGACCACAACGACATCGCCCAGCGTCTTGGCCAGCCTGATAAGCGAGCGATGTCCGTCGTGCAGAGCGCCCATCGTGGCCACGTAGGCAACTCGTCGGGCTGTGGACCCCTCGAGGGCGCCGCGGAGCGCGGCGTACTCGGCAACACTACGAGCGATCTTCATGACCTGCCCTCGAGACTAGGAATCGTTGAAGCGAACGTGTGCTGCTCGCTTGGGAACGTGCCGTCCTTGACATCATCGACGTACGCGGCGGCCGCGTCGCCGATGATCTTGGCCAGATCAGCGTACTGCTTTACAAAACGCTGCATCCGGCCGCGCCGCAGCCCGGCCATGTCTTGCCAGACGAGGACTTGTGAGTCGCAGTCCGGGCCGGCACCGATGCCGACCGTTGGGATGTCGAGTTCAGCTGTGACTTGTCGAGCCAGGTCACCGGGCACCATCTCCAAGACCACGCCGAACGCACCCGCATCCGCGACGGCGTGCGCGTCGGTCAGCAGCCGCCGCGCGTCATCGCCGCGGCCTTGCACCCGATAGCCGCCGAGCTGGTGTTCGCTCTGAGGAGTGAACCCGATGTGCGCCATCACCGGGATGCCAGCGCCGGTCACCTTGCGGATCTGCTCAGCTACGCGTCGCCCACCCTCGAACTTCACAGCGTGGCAGCCGCCCTCCTTCATGAAGCGGATCGAGGTCTCCAGAGCCTGCGAAGGGCCGTCCTCGTACGAACCGAAGGGCAGGTCGGCGATGACGAAAGCTCGTTTCGTGGACTTCACCACGGCGCGCACCAGTGGCAGCAGCTCCTCAACCGTGACGGGCAGCGTGGTTTCGTAGGCGTAGACATTGTTGGCCGCGGAGTCACCGACCAGCAATGCCCAGACGCCGGCCTCGTCAAACAGCTCGGCGGTGTACTGGTCGTAGCTGGTCAGCATGGCCCAGCGCTCGTGTTGGCGCTTTGCGTTGTAGAAGTCGGTGATGCGGATCCTGCGCACCGGCGCCGCCGCCCCCGGGCGGCCTGACTCAAGAGGAGGACTGGTATCGGTCACTGCTTCAGCCTCACATCTGCTGAACCTAACGCATCACTCCACACCGCGGGTCTCGTCCCGGACACGCGAAGACGGTGCCGGATTGTGCCGCTTGGTAGCGGCGGGGCGGATTGTGCCGCATAGTAGTCGCGGCATAACCCGCCCCGTTATCCGAAACTGTTCTCAGAGTCGGGAGAGAACCAGCGAAGATCGGGTACGAGAGACACCCGGATGGTTGCGGATGATACCGAGCACCTTCTCGAAGTGGTCGGTGTCGGCGGCTCGTACCCGGAGGATCCCGTCTGCTTCGCCGGTGACGGTGTACGCCTCAACAACTTCGGGGATGGTGCTCACCATTTCGCGCATCCGGTCCGGCGGCACTCGGCCCTCGCAGTAGACCTCGACAAAGGCCTCAATCGTCCAACCCAGAGCCGCAGGCTCAATGTCGGCCGTGAATCGCCGGATCACACCGCTTAACCGGAGCCGGTCAACGCGTCGCTTGGTGGCCGCTGTGGACAGCCCAACATGATGCCCGAGCATGGCGAAGCTCTCCCGACCGTGGTCTGTCAGCCGCGCAAGAATCTTGTGATCGATCTCGTCAAGACGCAACACAGTCTCCTCGGTTTCATTGATCACACTATCTGACTTGCGCCCTTTCGGACCCTACCCTTCAAGAGTGACAACCACAGTGCTGAACCACGCCGGGCACCCGGTACGACGGGCGAAACTTCGGCACTATCTGATGTGCCCGCCGACCTATTTCGACGTGGCCTATTCGATCAACCCGTGGATGGATCCGAGCGGGCATATGGACCATGCCCTGGCCGTCCGGCAATGGTCAGGGCTTGTTGACGCTTACCGCTCGACAGGCCATCGAGTTGACCTTTTGGAGCCGCTGCCCGGCCTGCCCGACATGGTCTTCGCTGCGAACGGCGCAACAGTGGTGGATGGCCGCACATTGCCGGCCAAATTCGCCAACCCGGAACGCGAGGCAGAAGCCGCGATACACGCGGCGTGGCATCAGCGGAACGGCATCTTGTACGGCGGCGGAGCTGTGCAGCCGGCGGTCGCCGTCAATGAGGCCGAGGGCGACTTCGCCGTGCTGTCGAGGAGCATCCTCGCCGGCTACGGCTTCCGAACAACCCCAGAAGCTCATCGTGAGCTTGCCACGCTGACGGGTCGCGAAGTGATCAGCCTTGAGCTGGTGGACCCGCGGCTCTTCCATCTCGATCTTGCTCTGGCCGTGCTCGATGACGAGCGTGATCACATTGCGTACTATCCGGACGCATTCAGTAAGGGGAGTCGTCGGCTGCTGGCTGGACTGTTCCCCGATGCTCTCATCGCGAGCGAACTTGACGCGTACGCCTTCGGACTCAATACGGTCAGCGACGGGCTGCACGTGTTCATCCCTGCGGGTGCACGTCAGCTGCGCGAAGGACTTGCTGCCGCCGGGTACTGGCCGATTTCGGTCGATCTCAGCGAGCTGGTCAAGGGCGGTGGCGGCGTGAAGTGTTGCACCCAGGAGATCAGGCCTGCGCGCAACACTCGTGCGACGAGCGTCGGACTCGCGCCGCTGCTGCCCGACGAGCGAGTCGAGCGGCCAGCGCCTTTCCGCCTGCGAGCGAGTGAGGAAGACAGCAGCTTTCAGCGCGACGTGCGCGAAGAGCACCACATAAGAAGGGCAGGAGCATCATCGTGATCACCACAGACCACACCCTTACGCATGCCAGCCACTTGCTTCAGCTCGAGGATGAGCACGTCGCTCACAACTACCACCCGCTGGACGTTGTGGTAGCAAGCGGATCCGGCGCGGTGCTCACCGACACCGACGGTGAGCAGTACCTGGATTTCCTCGCGGCGTACTCGGCTGCGAACTTCGGACACCGTCACCCGGCACTGGTAGCCGCCGCCAAGGAGCAGCTCGAGCGACTCACGCTGACGTCACGTGCCTTCCACCATGATCAGCTGGCTCCCTTTGCGGAAAGCCTGGCTGCGTTGCTCGGCAAGGAAATGGTACTGCCGATGAACACCGGCGCCGAGGCTGTGGAATCCGCGATCAAGGTCGCGCGCAAGTGGGGTTATGAGGTCAAGGGTGTGCCAGATGGTCGGGCTGTGATCATAGTTGCCTCCGGCAACTTCCATGGCCGTACGACGACGATCATCAGCTTCTCCGACGATCCATTGGCGCATGATCATTTCGGGCCGTACACCCCGGGTTTCGTCTCGGTGCCTTACGGTGATCTTGAGGCGCTCCGCGACGCGATCACCGATGATGTCGTCGCAGTCCTGCTGGAGCCGATCCAGGGGGAGTCAGGCGTACGGATCCCGCCCCCGGGGTACATGGCTGGAGTGCGCGAGCTGACGAGTCAGCATCGGGTGCTGTTCATCGCCGACGAGATCCAGTCCGGGCTCGGGCGTACGGGCCGCACTCTCGCGTTGGAGCATGAGAATGTCATCGCTGACGTCTACCTGCTGGGCAAGGCGCTGGGCGGTGGCCTCGTGCCGGTGTCAGCGGTCGTTGCTGATCATGACGTGCTCGGTGTACTGCAACCGGGCCAGCACGGCAGCACCTTCGGTGGGAACGCGCTCGCCTGCGCGATCGGGCTCGCCGTCGTCCGGCTGCTGGAGACCGGCAGTTATCAGCAGCGCGCAGCCGAGTTAGGCCTTCAGCTGCGGGAGCGGCTGGATCGCATGGTCGGACGCGGCGTGGTCGCGGTCCGCTCACGCGGCTTGTGGGCCGGCGTTGACGTCGATCCCCGTCTCGGCACCGGTCGTGACGTCTGTGAGGCGCTGGCCCGGCGCCGTGTGCTGGCCAAGGACACGCACGGCTCAACGCTCCGGCTGGCCCCGCCCCTGGTGATCAGCGAAGCGCAGCTCGATCACGGTCTCGACCAACTCGAACTGACGCTGCACGACCTCAGCTAGCCTCGCTTGCCGACAAGTCCGGCAACAGGTGAATGTCGGGCTCCGGCGCACTCGGCCTGTGCCGTGGTCCGCCAGGATAGGGGCATGACGGCACAGGATCCGGACGCCGACGCGCGCCGACGGTCAGGGGAGGCCTTGCGGGACGGCGACCCGACCGGCTGGTTTGAACAGCTCTACGCTGACGCTGCGCAGGGGCAGGCGATCGTGCCGTGGGATCGCCGGGCACCCCACCCGCTGCTGGTCGAGTGGGTCAAGCAGCAACCGACCAAGTCGGGGTGCCGCACGCTGGTGGTGGGTTCGGGACTGGGCGATGACGCGGCGTTCCTCGCGGCTCATGGATACCGTGTGATCGCCTTCGACATCTCGAAATCCGCGATCGAATCGGCACGGCGCCGCTTCCCAATGAGCCCGGTGGATTTCCGGGTCGCCGATCTGCTGAATCCGCCGGCGGAGTGGCGTCAGCGTTTCGATCTTGTGGTGGAGACCTACACCACGCAGTCGCTGCCCGTGCGCCTGCGTCCAACCGTCGCCCTCCACATTGGCCGCTTCGTCGCGCCGGGAGGCACGCTGGTGGTGCTAGCCGTCGCAGGCGCGGGTGATGAACCGGTCGATGGGCCGCCATGGCCACTCAGCCGTACCGACATCGAGTCGTTTGCCGTGGAAGGTCTGGAGCTGGTGAGCGCGGAAGAGGTCCGCGATCCGCCCGGGATGCATCACTGGCGAGCCGTCTTTACCCGCCCTCCAGACTGAGCTTCTGCGGCTGAAATTCCGCAGCCTCAGTCAGCGAGCGATCTCAAGTGACGGGCCGTTGTGCCCGTAGGGTTGGCGGAAACAGGCCTGGCGTAGAGGAGGAGTTGCCGTGGCGGGCAAGACCGTCATCACCTTCGGCACATTCGACGTATTCCACGTCGGCCACGTACGCGTGCTCAACCGGTCGGCTGCTCTCGGTGACCGGCTCATCGTGGGTGTTTCCTCGGACAGGCTGAACTTTTCCAAGAAGGGTCGTAATCCGGTCTTCAGTCAGGAGGAACGCCTCGAGATCGTTGCCAATGTCAAGGCTGTCGACGCGGTCTTCGTCGAGGAGAGCCTCGAGCAGAAACGTAACTACGTGCTGGAGCTCCAGGCCGACATCTTGGTGATGGGCGATGACTGGAGAGGCAAGTTCGACTACCTCAACGACATCTGTCAGGTGGTGTACCTGCCGCGTACGCCGTCGGTCTCGACGACCGCGATCATCGAGCACATCGTCGGCAACTCCTGACTGGTGTGCCGGCTGCGAGCGTCGGGAATCGGCGGCAACCAAGCCAACATCGCAGCAAGCGGTAGCGAGCAATCAACACTGCGCGATGCGCGAGCAGCCGCAGAGAGAAATGGCGGCCCACCAGTCTGACGAGGACAGATGGGCCAGGGCTGAGCATGCCACGAGTGAGGTATGAGCGATGGCGCCGGGGGTAGCCGAGGTGGCAGCCCAAGCCTGTTTGGGTAATACTCCGGCGGGGTTTTAACACTGTAACTGGCAACCGTGCAGGGGTGATGACGTGAAATGACCGACAACCGACCGGTGAATGCCAGCGATGACATCGACGAGACGGACGGCCGCGACGAGTCCCTGAACGAGCGGATGGACCGGAACTGGAACGAGATCCTGCAGGAGTTGCGGGTTACCCAGACCGGTACGCAGATCTTCACAGGATTCTTGCTCACCATCGCATTCCAGACGAGGTTCGGCGAGCTGACGACCTTCCAGATTCGGGTCTATCTCGTTCTCGTGATCGCCGCCGTGCTGACGACCGCATGCGGATTGGCGCCGGTGAACCTGCATCGGGGCTTGTTCCGCAGGGGCGCAAAGGTGACCATCGTGCAGACCGCGCACATCATCATGCGCATCACACTGGCGGGCGTAGCAGTCATGCTGATCGGGACGGTGCTGTTGATCTTCGATCTGGTGGTGGATCGTACTGCGGCGCTCGTCGCTGCGGGTGTCACGCTGCTCGTCGTGATCATCCTTGCCGTGCTGCCGCCCATCCTGCGATCCAACCGGTCCACGCATTCAGCAGACGGTCAAAGCGAGATCAGCTGAAAGGAGACGATCATGCCAGGCAAGAAGAAGCCAGGCCCGAGCGTCAAGGACGACAAGGTATACGAGGCGATTCGTGATCAAGGCGGGTCTAAGGAGAAGGCGGCTCGGATCGCCAACGCATCGGCGGCGCGCAGCCGATCCTCGGTTGGTAAGAAGGGTGGCAAGTCCGGCTCGTACGACGACTGGAAGGTCGAAGACTTGCGCAAGCGGGCCAAGGAACTCGGCATCTCGGGCTACTCGGGTAAGAAGAAGTCCGAACTGGTATCGATGCTGCGTAATCACTGATTAGCTAGTGCTCCCGCCGGCGCTTGGACAGCCCTCTCGGCCAGCCGTGGGCGATAGGAGGGGGAATCGGTGCGGGTGTCGGGGCGGGCAGCCGGGCTGATCCTCTCGATTGGCCTGCTTTGCGGGTGTAGCCAGCAGGCTGTAGCAGGATCTGATTCACGCGTTGAGCGAAGCTCACAGCGCCATCGCGAGCAGCATCCTCGGCATCGAGCTGTACGACCAGCAGAGATCGACGCGAGCTGCGACTGAGACGTTGCTCGGCGACATGGCCGAACAGATCGTGGATGCCGAGCGCGCACCGGAACCCGTCAGCATCGACAGTGAGCAGGCCGAGTCGGACCGCGATGCCGCGCTGGCTGCAGTCCACGCCGGCGTGGCTGCCAGGCTGACGAGTCGCGACCAGCTGGAGCAGCATGGCGCCGTCGACAGCACTGCGGACCTGGAATCGGCCGCTCACGAGGTGGATGGGTTGCTGGACGAGCTCAGAAGCAGCCGATGAAGAAGGTCCTCGGCCTCGCTCTCGGCATCCTGACCGCAATTGGCGGGTTCCTTGATATCGGAGATTTGGTGATTAACGCGGTCGTTGGCTCGCGGTTCGGGCTCTCACTCGGTTGGGCCGTGGTGGTCGGAGTGATCGGCATCTGCATCTTTGCGCAGATGTCGGGCAGGGTGGCGGCCGTGAGCGGCCGTGCGACGTTCGAGCTGATCCGTGAGCGGCTTGGCCCCCGGCTCGCGGTACTGAACCTCGGCGCCTCCTTCATGATCAACTTAATGACCCTGACCGCGGAGATTGGTGGCGTGGCCCTGGCGCTCCAGCTGGCCAGCAGCGTTTCCTATCTACTCTGGGTACCGTTCGCCGCTGTGGCGGTCTGGCTGGTGATCTGGCGCGTGAAGTTCTCGATCATGGAGAACGTCGCCGGCCTTGTCGGGCTCTGCTTGATCGGCTTCGCGGTGGCGCTCTTCCTGCTCGGGCCGGACTGGGCCGAACTAGGGCGACAGCCGTCTAAGGTGTCGCCACGAGCACTGAGCACATCTCGACGTATTGGTTCTATGCGGTTGCGCTGTTCGGCGCAGCGATGACGCCGTACGAGGTCTTCTTCTTCTCATCGGGCGCTGTTGAGGAGGGCTGGACCGACAAGGACCTCGCGCTGTCACGAGCAAATGTGCTGGTGGGATTCCCACTCGGAGGACTGCTCTCGCTGGCCATTGCCGGCTGTGCTGCTGTCGTGCTCTTGCCCCAGCTCATCGCGGTGACCGCGCTATCCCAGGTGATGCTTCCGGTCGCCATGGCCGGCGGAAAGCTGTTGCTTGCGTTGATCATTCTCGGGATCGTTGCCGCCACTGCCGGGGCCGCGTTGGAGACCACATTGTCCGCCGGCTACACGATCGCACAGTTCCTGGGCTGGTCGTGGGGCAAGTTCCGGCCGCCGGCGCTGGCCGCCGGCTTCCATCTATTGATGATCATTTGCCTGATCGTCGGAGTCGGCACTCTGATGACTGGAATTGACCCGATCAAGGTGACCGAGATCTCTGTGGTCTTCTCGGCCGTAGCGCTGCCGCTCACCTACCTCCCGATCCTGATTGTGGCCAACGACCCCGAGTTCATGGGTGAGCATGTCAACGGGCAGGCGTTGAATGGCGGCGCCCTGATCTATTGGTGAT
>Ga0184620_10000280_pt1 | contig 9495 bp, 9 predicted proteins | sample PLM1_5_b1_FD_133136 | JGI IMG/M metagenome (GOLD analysis project Ga0184620, IMG submission 133136) | Groundwater sediment microbial communities from an aquifer in East River, Colorado, USA - PLM1_5_b1 | ecosystem: Environmental > Terrestrial > Soil > Riparian zone | place: USA: East River... | reverse complement strand
GATAGACACTTCGCACCACCTGGCGCGGCCAGCGGGCTCGCTCAGAGGTGACGCGGATCAGCGTCCAATTGTCGCGTGCAAAGTCCTCGTGGCGATCAATGTCGGCGTTCCACTGATTGCGATCGGTGCGGTGCTGATCGCCCTCGTACTCAATGATCAACTTGTACGCCAGGTAGACCAGGTCGACGCGGCCCATCGGGCCCTGATCGTCGCCGATGACCAGGTTGCATTCGGGCATCGGCAGTCCCGCGAGAACAAGGCAGAGGCGAAGCCAGGTCTCCCGCGGCGAGTCGACTCGTTCCCGGACCAGCATGACCGCCCTGCGCGCGTGCACGACGCCACGACCTGGATAGGTCTGGACCGCCGAATGCAGGCGGACCAGAGTGCTGCGGCGTCGTCGAAGCAGCCAATCTCCCGCAGTAACGAGATCCAGCAAATTCAAGGTGGAGGCCGCAACCAGCCAGCAGTGTTCGGCGCGGGCAATCCCATCTCGATGTGGAGGCAGCTCTTTGAACCGCATGACCCTAACGTCACGACGCCGGATCTGCCGCAGATGAGTGCTCGCGAACGTCATCGGGAGCTCAGGCCCCACCTCGATACCGAGCATCTGCAGCCCGGTCACTCCGGTTGCGATCGTGTCGGCGGGCAAGGCGAGCATGACTCCACGGACCCGGAGGCGGGGCGAATCTGCGCTGGTGGCAGTGACGTAAACACCCTGGGTAACGCGCCGGAAGCGGGACCCCTGGAGCACCTTCCAAGACAGCCCGACAGCACGGGCGTCTGAGGTTTCGAACGGCTGCCCATTGAGTGCTTGCGGTATGACGCTTCGTCGCACCATGACACTTTGCGGCCTCCGGATGCCTCCTCTATGCGACAGAACCCAATCTGTGGATATCGCTTGTCTGCCGAGAGCGCGCTAACCTCCCACGCCGAGGCCGCAAATTCGAAGATTAGCGCGCACTCGAGGCGGCCGACGGCTGGCCGTCTACATCAACTGTTGGCAAGATCACCTGAAAGCGGCACCAGCCGTCCCACTCCGTGGCCACCACCGCTCCACCGTGGGCGAGCATGATCTCTCGGCTGATCGCGAGGCCGAGCCCACTGCCACCGCCGTCGGATGAACGGCTGGTATCGAGTCGCGCGAATCGCTCGAACACCCGGTTGCGATCTTGAGTGCTGATGACCTCACCGTCATTGTCAACCGACACCACGGCGTCGCTGGCACGGCGTTCCATCCCGACGACGATCGTCGATTTCGCATACCGCGCCGCGTTGTCGAGAAGGTTCCGCAACACCTGAGAGAGCCGCCGCTCGTCGCCGCGCACGCGGATCGGTTGCAGCTCCGCCCTGACCTGCAGGCTGGACACGGTTCGCAGCCTGCTGATCTCCGCGTCGAGCACGTCTTCAAGATCAACGTCTTGGACGTCCAGCTGCAGCTGGTGAGCATCGACCTTGGCCAAGGTGAGCAGGTCTTCCACCAGCGCCTGCATGCGGCTCGACTCGTTCAGCACCGTCTGCTGCAGGTCGAGCCAGGTCTTGCCGGTCTGGTCCAGACTCGCGACCTCGGCGGTCGTCACCAGCGTCGACAAGGGGCTGCGCAGCTCGTGACTGGCATCGGAGAAGAACGCTCGATGCGTACGGTCGGAATGTTCCAGCTTGTCGAGCATCTGGTTCATGGTGACCGTTAGGGCTGCTATCTCGTCGCCGGTGGGCGGCACCTCCACGCGCTCGCTGAGCCGCCGCCCGTCGATTTCTGCCACCTGGCGGCGGATCCGTTCCACGGTTTTGAGGGATTGGCCGACCAGCACCCACACGGCCACCGCAACAAGAGCGACAAGCAGCGGCGCCGCCACCAGCAGCAGCACTCCGACCGTTCGCAGCGCGTCCGTCTGCACCTCCAGCGGCGCGGCAACCAGGACGACGTAAGCCTGGTTGTGCACCTCGACGCCCCGGGCACTAACCAGAACCTCGTCATCCTCACCCAATGCCGGCACTCGCGGCAGCTGCTCTTTCGCAGTCTTCCCGGGGACCGGCCGCAACGCAGAGATCGGCTCGATGCGTAGCCGCCGAGTGCTCCAGGCGACCACCTGATTGGCGGAGTCGATGATCTGCACCTGCTCGCTACTGCGCCGATCTTCGACAAGCGTCGACTGAGTTTCCCGAACACCTTCTTCGTCGAGGAGCCGGGCGACATCGTTGGCACGCAGCGCCAGGTTGTTCCACGCCGCCGAGATCAACGACGACTGCAGCACAAGCAGTAAGAACGCACCTCCGACGAGCAAGGAGAAAGTCACCACGACGACCGCACTGAGGACGGAACGCTTTCGGATGCCCCAGCGACTCTGGCTGTGCACTGGCTCCTCAGCCGGACCCACACCAGCCGGCCGCGGCCGAACGGTGTCCATGACCATTCGGGAAGACTAGTCCCGAGGCTCTCTGTTGCCTGTTCAGTTTCATCACAGCAGCAAGCGGGAATCCTGGACCCATGGGCATCCCCCAGGCCCAGACTGATACGTCCATCGACAAGACCACGGCAACCGAAAGCCGGGATTGGTTGTGGGCGATCGCGCTAGCTGCGATCGCTTTCGCGTTCCGGCTGGTACCCGTGCTGCGCGGCGGCGGGCTTCTTGGTCTCGGCAACTACGACGACGGGGTGTACTACGCCGCCGCAACCGGGCTGGTGCACGGTCGGCTTCCTTATCAGGACTTCTTGGTGCTTCATCCCCCAGGCATGCCGCTGCTGCTCGCGCCGTTCGCCCTGGGAGCACAGCTGACCAGCGATTCGTACGGTTTCGCCGCAGCTCGCCTGGCGTGGATGCTGCTTGGAGCAATGAACGCGCTCCTGATCTGGAGAATTCTCAGGCCCATCGGCCTCGTCGCGGCGCTGTTCGGTGGGCTCGGTTATGCCGTGTTCTACCGAGCCGTGTATGCCGACAAGTCGACCTTGTTGGAGTGCCCAGCGACCACCGCACTGCTGCTCGCGATCATCCTGCTTCAGCCTCTCGTCCACGCCAGCTCGCTGCCTCGCGGCCGGGCCATTGGTGCCGGAGCGCTGCTCGGGTTCGCAGTGACGATCAAGGTCTGGGGGGTCGTCAGCCTCTTGATCGTTTTTGCCTGGTTGCTGCTGGTAGGTCGGTTCCGAGCCGCCCTGCAGATGATCATCGCCAGTGCGGTGACTGCCGCGCTGATCTGTCTGCCCTTCTTCGCCGCAGCTCCGACCACCATGTGGCACCAGATCGTGCGAGACCAAGTGTTTCGGCGCGGCGGTAAGGACGTCGCGATCGTCGGGCGGCTTGATGAGATCGTCGGACTCGGCATCGTCGGCCGACCGCACACGGTCATCACGGTCGCGGCGGTTCTCGCGCTACTCTGCTGCGCGGTCCTCGCGTGGAGCTATCGGGAGGGCCGGCTTCCCGTCCTGCTCTTGCTCGGGCAAGGAGCGTTTCTACTCGCGACGCCGACCTGGTTCCCGCATTACGCGGGTTTCACTGCGGCTGCGGTTGCCCTCGTGGTGGGCGCCGCGATCGGCCGCGTGATTGTCCTGGTCCGCGCCAGACCGGCGCGGATCGCGGTCGGCATCGTCTGTGCCGGAGCGCTCCTGCTGTACGCGAGTGGCTGGTCGGACATCCGCTACGGCCGGCAGTTTCCCAGCAACTTCCGAAGCTTCGCTGCCTCCGCGCCGGGCTGCGTGACCTCCGACGATGTGACCGCGCTCATCGCAACAGACACCTTGAGCCGCAACTTGAATCGGGGCTGCCAGTTCATCGCCGATCTCGGGGGACACTCCCACGACATGGCCGCTGCCACAGGAGTCGCGGTGTCCCGCAACCGCAACAAGGAGTTTCAGCGCTTCGCGACCGACTATCTGCGGACCGGTTCGGTGACGATCTTGATGAGATACTCGAACGGCCGCGGCTTCAACGCGCGGACCACTGCCGTTCTTGATCGCTGGCCCCTGCTGGCACGCTCGGGTCGCTACCAGGTGCGGCAACCGGCCGAACCGGGTTCGTCGGTAATGACAGAGTCACCGAAGCCCCAGCGTCGTTAGCCACGTGTACGACGCCGCCGTGTGCTTCAGTGATGGCCTGCACGATGGCCAGGCCGAGACCGGTGCCACGACCGGTGCTCGCTGTCGGCGCGAAACGGACGAACGGATGCGCCAGATAACTCTCTGAGAATCCGCCCCCATGATCACGAACCTGGATCGTGACGGCATCACCGACGTGTTCGCCGACGAGCGCCATCTCTCCGGCACCGTGGGTGAGGGCATTGTCCATCAGGTTGCCCAGGGCGTACTCGAGCCGCTGGCGATCCGCCACGATCGTGGCGTCATCCGACTCAACAGTGATCGTCCGGCCCTGGAGTTGTGCCCGGCCTCGGGCCCGGTCGGCCACCTCGTCGAGCAGCTCACGCAACGTGATCAACTCGCGGCTCAAGCTGAGCTGTTGCTCATCCGCCGCGGCGAGCAGCAACAGCTGCTCGGTCAATCTGCTGAGTCGGTCGGTTTCTTCGCCGATAGACGCCATCGCAGCCTGAAGATCATCGCCTTTCGTCGTTCCGGACTGGGCCAGCTCAACCTCGGCTTTGATGATCGCCACCGGCGTACGCAGCTGGTGACTGGCGTCGGCCAGGAACTGTCGCTGCTTCTCCAATGCATCGCGCTGCGCTGCCTGGGCTTGCCCGATGCGGTCGAGCATGTCGTTCAGGGTGCGTCCGAGGCGCCCGACCTCGTCCTTGACCGGTGAGACTGGCAGCGGTGATTGCTCGCCATCGATCAGGTCGTCGCCGCTGATCGAGGCCGCCCGCCGTCGCAGATCCTCGACCGGACGTAGGGCTAGCCCGGTGACCCAGTAGCCGACACCGCAGGAGGCGATCAGCGCGGCAATGAGCCCGACGATCTCCACACCCAAGGTCGATGCCAGTGTCTGGGAGCGCTCATCGAGAGAGTCAGTGACGACCACGATGAAGTTTTCGTTCCGGGCATGCACCGGCATCGCGAAGACCCTGAGCGACTCGTCAAGGCGCTGGTCACCCGGCCTGTCGACGAACAGGTCCCCTACCACTGCGTCTCGCAGCTGCTCAGGTGTCAGCAGTTGGACATCGGCGTACGCCGTGGCAGCTACCACCCCACCTGTCGGCGTCAGGATCTGGGCGATGGTCTCGTCCGGTTCCAGCTGTTCAGCGGCAGCCGTGGGCAGCGACTCAATCGGCTCCCGCATGAGCAGTCCGCTCAGCTGAGCGGCGCGGGTGCGGAGGTTGCGTTCGATGTCGCGGTCCACGTCCGTGCTGAGCTGGAAATGGAGGAAAATGCCGACGGCGGTGAGCACCACGGTGAGCGCGAGGGTGAAAGCCAGCGTGAGCTTCCAGCGGATCGGCAGCCGGTTCATTCGCGCTCCTCGATGCGGAGCCGGTAACCGTAGCCGCGTACGGTCTCGATGCTGTCGGTACCGAACGGCCGGTCGACCTTCTGTCGGAGATAGCCGATGTAGACGTCGACGACGTTGGATCGGTTGTCATAGCTGTCGTCCCAAGCGCATTCCAGCAGGTCGAAGCGGGATACCGCCTCACCTGGCCGGCGCATCAGCGCTTCGAGCAACGCGAACTCCTTCGGTGTCAGCTCGACCGGGGTCTCCCTGTAGTGCACCGTACGCGCCGCCGGATCAAGCCGAAGCTCGCCGACAGCGAGTACGGGCATGTGCACTTCACGGGGCCGGCGGGCCAACGCCCTGAGCCGGGCGAGCAACTCATCGAAAGAGAACGGCTTGGCGAGGTAGTCGTCGGCGCCGCTGTCCAGCCCGGTCACCCGATCACGGATGGTGTCGAGCGCGGTGATCATGAGTACCGGCGTGGTCACGCCTTGGCGCCGAAATTCCCGGCACAGCGTGAATCCGTCGGTCCCCGGAAGCATCACGTCCAAGGTGATCGCGTCGTACGCGGTCGCCGCGGCCATCCACATGGCCTCGTCGGCGTCGGTTGCCACGTCGGCCGCGAGGCCCTGTGCGGTCAATCCCTTCCGCAGCAGGCTGGCGAGCTTAGGCTCATCCTCGACAATCAGGACTCGCACGAGTCAAGGATTTCACGATCATCGACGGCGAACCATAGCCACAGCCCCCGCGGTCATGGATTGGGTTTGCCGATGGGCCCAGTGCCAGCCAGCGGGCCGGCCTGTTCGATCTTGACCAGCTCTTCACGGGTCGCGCCGCCGGAAATGTCCAGGGCAAGCAACGGTCCGACAGCTGGTGCGTAGAACTTGTACTCCACCACGCTTTTCTCGAGGTTGCTCGTGTCCATGGTGACCACCGCGCTCTTGTAGCGGCCGGTCTTGACCTCGACCAGGGCATCCGTCGCGATGACCTCGCCGTTATCCTCCGCTTCGCCCTTCATGTACTCCTGACGGTACTTCTGGCCATCCTGTGGTAGCGCAGGCAGCATGATGCCCGGCATCGCACCGGCCTTGCCGGCCTCCCAAGATCCCGCTCGGCTGACGACCTTGCCGTTTTCGTACTCAGCCGTTTGCTCGCCCATGTACCAGACGTTGCCTACCTTGTCTTGGGCGTACCAGTCGATGGTGTCTTCAACGAGCTGGCCCTTGCTTCGCGCGGTGTCGCGAACCACCCGGGCAGTGATGCCGTTGGCCAGCTTCTTCGTCGCCGTGGTCGCGACGATGACAATGTCCTCCGGCGGATTGCCTCCGTCCACACCGCGGTAGACCCATCGGGTGCCGGGCTTCATGGGCCAGTAGGCGTTGGTGATGTCGGCGCTGAAATCGGCCGGATCCAGGTTGACCGGATCGGCACCAGTCGGCAGCAGCGGTTGCGCCACAGCGGGTTTGGCCGGTTTCGATTCCAGCACGGACGGACCTGCTGGATGAGCGCCCGAAGGCGCGGTCGGGTTGCTCACACATGCTGCGCAGGTGAGCGTGGCTGCTATCAGCAGCGGCCACACGTGTCGTGCGTACGTCATCTTCAGTTCCCCTCCCCGAGTCCCCGCCCGCCAGCATGCCAAGCAGCCAATGAAAAACCCGTGAGAGGGTCGCCGCAGGGACTATCACAGGAGTACTTACCCCGAAGTGTTAGCCCTTATGCCCGGTTGTGTAATAATCTCGACCGCCTCATTGGATTTGCAGTCTCATTGGCTTTGCAGCGTCCGAATGCGGTCGAGGAGTCCGGGCATGGCGGCTTCGATGGCCGCAAGGGTGTCGTAGAAACCAGAGTCAGAACCGAAAAAGGGGTCCGGTACGCCGGAACCGGGCTCGGCCGCGGGATCGAAGTTGCTGAGCAAGCTGACTTTGCTCGGATCGGGCGCCAGCTTCAAGACGCTGCGAAGATGACTGTCCTCCATAGCCACGACGAGGTCGGCTGATGCAATCTGGGCGGCGGTGACTCGTCGGGCCATGTGATCATGAAAACGATAGCCGCGCTCCTCCAGCACAGCCGCGGCCCTGCGGTCCATCGGATCGTCGAATTCTTCAGAGATCGTGCCGGCGCTGGAAAACTCGACATTGGTCAGGTCGGCATCAGCGGCGGCCCGTTCGGCTACTCGCTCAGCCATGGGTGAACGGCAGATGTTTCCCAAGCAGACGAAGACGACGCGTATCGGACGACCGGTTGATCCCTCAGCCACGTCTCGAGTCGTCCGGATCGGGGAGGAAGACGTTCAGCAGGAAGCTCACGATCGAGATGATGATGGCACCGAGTACCGCCGTCCAGAATCCATCGACCTGCCAGCCGAGATTGAACAAGCCTGCCAGCCATGAGGTGAGCAACAACATGCAGGCATTGATCACAATGAGAAACAGCCCCAGGGTCAGCAGGATCAGTGGTGCAGTGAAAAGCGCAAAAAGGGGTTTGATGATCGCGTTCAGCACCCCGAAGATCAACGCAACGATCAAGAGCGTGATGACCTTGCTCGTGGTGCTCGAGCCAGTCAGGCTGATGCCACTCAAGATCCATGTCGCGATCGCCAGCGCGGCAGCATTGACCACCAGTCTGATAAGCAGCCTCATGACGTCGATCGTCCCACGAGCCGCAAATTTTCTACGGCGCGACACCACGCCGCGGCTTCGGACACCGTGCTCACGACGCTCGCAGGCGGCCGTTCGGGACGTTTGATGATCACCACGGGGATGCCAAGATCACCCGCGGCATCCAGCTTGGCCACGGTATGCGTGCCGCCGGAGTCCTTGCTCAGCAGGACATCGATAGCGTGCTCGCTGAGGATCTGGTATTCGCCGGCGTACGCATAAGGTCCTCGCGACGTCATAACGGTCCAGCGGTCCGGAATCGGCGCAATGGGCGGATCGACCAGTCGGACGAGCACATCGCGATCTGCCCAGGAGCGGAAGTCTGGCAGTGATTGCCGCCCGGTCGTCAGAAACGGCCGACGGGCGGATTCGGCGGCGGCTCGAGCAGCGGCGGCGTCGGCAACCCAGGTCCAGTGGTTGGCGCCTGGATGTTCTCTCCATCCGGGGCGCTCCAGCCGGATGAGCGGTATGCCGGTACGACTCGCGGCGCGCACCGCGTTCGTGCTGATCATCGCCGCGAACGGGTGGGTGGCATCCACCACGGCAGACGCGTGTTGGCGTTCCGCGTACGCCACCAGGCCATCGACTCCACCGAAGCCGCCGATCCGGACACGTCCTGCCGGCAGCTGCGGATTGCTGACCCGCCCAGCCAGCGAGGAAACCACATCGAGGCCTGCTGAGACCAGGACAGCCGCAAGCCGCCGAGCCTCTGCAGTGCCCCCCAAGATCACGATGGTCATGATCGCCAGCCGCGAAGCAGCACTGCCACCATGAGCGCGCTGATCGAGACCGCGCCGGCGAGGCGGCTGGCTCGGGCGATGTCAGCGATCTGAACCGTGCGACCGTCACCCAGCGTGCCGCGATCCTCGATCGCGCCACTGTAGCGATTGCGGCCGCCAAGACGTATGTCGAGCGCTCCGGCGAAAGCCGCCTCCACAACGCCTGCGTTGGGGCTCGGATGCTGGTCGGCGTCTCGGCGTACCACACGGATTGCCTTTCCGGCTGTGCCACCGACTAGCGGCGCCCAGGTCGCTGCCGCCGCGGCGAGCGGTGGCCGATCATGGCATCCAACGTGTTGGCAGCGCGATATCCGAGCAGCCCCGGTAGGCCGGCGAATGCACCCCACAGCAGCGGTGCGACGACCGCGTCGGAAGCGTTTTCCGCAACGGATTCCACAGTCGCGCGCGCTACCTCCTCGGTAGACAGCTCAGCTGTGTCCCGCCCGACGAGGTGCCGGACTTGATCTTTCGCGCCAGCCAGGTTCTGACTCGTCAACTGGCCGGCAATCGTGGCAGCCTCCCGGCTCAATGACCGGCCACCGAGAACGGCCCAGGTGGCTGCCGTTGTCGAGAGGACCCTCGCCGTGGCGCGATCGGCGATCAGTCGCTCCAGCACCACACCGAGACCGGCCGCTGCTCCGACCAGCGCGGCTGTATGCAGCACGCCAGCCGCCTGCCGATCCGCGTAGGTGT
>Ga0184620_10000277_pt1 | contig 9532 bp, 8 predicted proteins | sample PLM1_5_b1_FD_133136 | JGI IMG/M metagenome (GOLD analysis project Ga0184620, IMG submission 133136) | Groundwater sediment microbial communities from an aquifer in East River, Colorado, USA - PLM1_5_b1 | ecosystem: Environmental > Terrestrial > Soil > Riparian zone | place: USA: East River... | reverse complement strand
GCGACGGCGAGCCCGGAGGATTCTGCAATACCGGCGTCCTTGATGGGGAAGGCGACGGAGTCCTCGGCTCCGGCGACCGTCGGAATCCCAAGGAACACGACGGCCAACAACAGCAGCCCGAGGCGGCTCGCCGCGCGCATCAGTGCCATCGTGCTCGATCCTTTTCAGCAATCCTTGCGCATGGAGGCGTACGCGCCCGGGGGCTTTACCGTAACCAATTCCAGGCGGCGACGACGACCACAATCAGGATTAGGCCGCCGAGTACGCCGGAAACGATGAGCCGACGTACCCGTGGGTTCATGGGCCCAGGATAGGGCGGCCGACACCTGTGATCGCGAAACTTCCGCATCATACTCTGCACTCGATTACGGTGTGAGCCATGGGTGAGCTTCGCTTGTATGCCGTTGGCATCGATGAGGTTCGCGGCATGTTCGGAGCGTCCCCGCAGGTCGCTGAGCACTTACGTGAGGTGGCGCGCCGGGCCTTCGCCCCGCCTGCTGTGGAGGCTCGCAGCGGGCTCCTGTCCAAGCTGGGACCCATCTTCAAACGGGTACCTGCGACACCTGTGATCTCCCCCACGCAACCCGAGCCGCACGATGTCGAGGTATTGCTGGCCGGGGCTTACGTACCGCCCGATCGGACCGGAGCTACCTGGCGGCTACTCGAGACTCTGGTTCAGGGCATCGCCTGGGGCTCGACGCGGATGAGCCTGACGCCACAGTCGCTTGATGATCTTGACTTCGCGCTGGCGCGTGGCGGGGTCTCGGCGTCAGTAGGGCTGCACCACCTGCTGAATAGCACGATGAGCCTCAATCTGATCCCGGTGCAAGGGCTGACGGTTGGCTGGCACCCGCATCACAAAGCATTAGCCATGGCGGCGGCCTACCGGTCGGCGATCCAGGACATCAAGACCAAGGAACAGCGAGAGATGATCAAATCGCTGACCAGCTGGCTCGATGGCTTCCTGCCTTGGGCGCAGGTCGCCGCATCCCTAGGTCGTCCGGTGCCTGACCTGGTTGGGTTTTGGGCGAGCTGACAGCCAGAGCCTTCAAGAACAACCTCACCGTCGAGCCTCACCCACAAGCTCTGCACAGGTTCCCGGCGGTCTGCACATGTTGCAACCTGTGCAGACCGTCAGGAGCTCCGTGAACGTAGCTTTCGGCAAGGGAAGAGGGGCTAGGCGATGGCAATCACCAGGAGGAGGTCGCCGCCTTCCACTTGCTGTACCGAGGCAATCGCGAGTCGCTGCACCACACCTGAGACCGGCGCGGTGATCGAGGCCTCCATCTTCATGGCCTCAATCGTGGCAACGGTCGCTCCAGTCTCGACCTGATCGCCCTCGGTCACGGTGACAGTCACCACCCCGGCGAACGGTGCAGCGACATGGCCCGGCTTGGTCGGGTCCGCGCGCTCGGCAGTCTTGACATCGACCTTGATCGACTTGTCGCGCACCCGAATGGGCCGCAATTGGCCGTTGAGGGTACACATCACGGTGCGCATGCCTCGTTCGTCGGCGCTGCCGATCGCCGTCAGTCCGAGAATCAGGCTGACGCCTTTGCCGATCTTGGCGACGTGCTCCTGGCCCGGCTGCAGCCCATAGAGGAAGTCGAGAGTGTCGAGCCGGGAGACATCACCATATGTTGTCCGGTTGGCCAGGAACTCTTTGGTCGGCCCGGGAAACAGCAGGCGGTTCAGCGTGGCCTGCCGTACCTGGCCTTTGTCATCAAGATCAGCTGAGTCTTCGCTTGAGAGCTCGACGTCGCGCACCGGCACGGTACGACCCTGCAACGCCTTGGTCCGGAACGGCTCCGGCCAGCCGCCGGGGGGATCGCCCAATTCCCCGTTCAGAAAGCCGATCACCGAATCGGGAATGTCGTAGTTCTGCGGGTTCTCAGCGAAATCGTTTGGGTCGGCACCGACTGCAACGAGGTGCAGTGCGAGATCACCGACGACTTTGGATGACGGGGTGACCTTGGGCGGCCTGCCCAAAATGGCGCTTGCCGCTGCATACATCGCCTCGATCTGCTCAAACTTCTCCCCCAGGCCCAGTGCGATCGCCTGCTGCCGGAGATTGGAGAGCTGCCCGCCAGGAATCTCATGGTCGTAGACCCGGCCGGTCGGGCTGGGCAACCCGGACTCGAAGGGCGCATATACCTTGCGCACCGCCTCCCAGTACGGTTCCAGGTCCATCACAGCGCGTAAGTCGAGGTTTGTGGGCCGGTCAGTGTTCGCGCACGCGGCCACCAGGGCCGATGCCGGCACCTGGCTGGTGGTTCCGGCCATCGGGGCGCTGGCCACGTCCACGGCATCAACGCCGACATCGATGGCGGCCAGCAAAGTTGCGAGCTGGCCACCTGCGGTGTCGTGGGTGTGCAGGTGCACCGGGAGATCGAAGTTCCGTCGCAGTTCGGCTACCAGCTTCCTGGCCGCCGGCGGGCGCAGCAGGCCGGCCATGTCCTTGATTGCGAGGATGTGCGCTCCTGCAGCCACGATCCTTTCGGCCAGGCGTAAGTAGTAGTCGAGGGTATAGAGGTCCTCAGCCGGTGAGTTCAGATCGCCGGTGTAGCACAGTGCCACCTCGGCGATGGTGCTGCCGGTCTCGCGTACGGCCTCGATGGCTGGACGCATCTGTTCGATGTCGTTAAGCGCATCGAAAATTCGGAAGATATCGATGCCGACCTCGGCAGCCTCGGCCACGAATGAGGTGGTGACTTTTGTCGGGTACGGCGTGTAGCCCACCGTGTTGCGGCCGCGCAACAGCATCTGCAGGCACAGGCCGGGCATGTTGTAGCGCAGCGCGGCCAGCCGTTCCCAGGGGTCCTCGGCGATAAAGCGGAGCGCCACGTCGTACGTCGCACCGCCCCAGCATTCGACGGATAACAGTTGCGGGGTCATTCGCCCCACGTAGGGGGCGATCCGGAGCAAGTCCTTAGTCCGCACCCGGGTGGCCAGCAGCGACTGGTGGGCGTCACGGAAAGTGGTATCGGTGACCTCGACCGTCGTCCGTTGCCGCAGGTCGGCAGCAAAGGCTTGCGGACCAAGATCAAGAAGTCGCTGCCGCGAGCCCAGGGGCGACGGCTTACTGAGATCGACACCAGCAGGTCGCTTGGCGCCTGGGTCCAGCTGGGTCGGCGCCCGGCCATGCGGCTGGTTGACCGTTACCTCCGCCAGCCACCGCAGCAGTCTGGTGCCGCGGTCAGCCGGGGCGTGGGTAGTGAGCAGCTCGGGTCGCTCGTCAATGAAGGACGTCGACACATTGCCGGCGATGAAGTCTTCATCCTCCACAACCGCCTGCAGGAAAGGAATGTTGGTACTGACGCCTCGAATCCGGAACTCAGCCAGCGACCGCCGAGCCCGGGCCACCGCCTGCTCAAACGTCCTGCCATGACAAATGAGCTTCACGAGCAAGGAGTCGAAGTACGCGCTGATCTCCACACCGACGTCGATCGTGCCGCCGTCGAGACGTACCCCTGCGCCGCCTGCGGAACGGTAGGCGGTGATCGTGCCGGTGTCGGGCCGGAAGCCATTCGCCGGATCCTCGGTCGTGATCCGGCACTGCAGCGCCGCGCCGTTGATCCTGATCACATCCTGGGAGAGATCAAGATCGCTTAAGCTCTCACCGGCGGCAATGCGCATTTGGGCCTGGACAAGATCAACATCAGTGATCTCTTCGGTGATGGTGTGCTCGACCTGGATCCGAGGATTCATCTCGATGAAGACGTGCTCCCCTGCACGCTGCCCTTCGGTTTCGATCAAGAACTCCACAGTTCCCGCGCAGGAATAGTTAAGCGACTCGGCGAAGCGCACTGCGTCGCGGCACAGTGCTTCCCGCAACTCGGTCGAAATGTTCGGAGCCGGCGCGATCTCGACGACCTTCTGGTGCCGCCGCTGGACCGAGCAATCGCGCTCGAACAGATGGATGGTGTTGCCTTGCGTGTCGGCGAGGATCTGCACCTCGATGTGCCGCGGACGGCCAACGGCCTGCTCAACAAACGCGGTTGGGTCGCCGAACGCGCCTTCAGCCTCACGCATCGCTGCAGTCAGGGATTCCCGAAGCATCGTCGGGTCATCGACCCGGCGCATGCCCCGGCCGCCGCCACCGGCAACCGCCTTGACGAACACCGGAAAGCCGATCTCCTCAGCTCCGGCCACCAGCTCATCCAAGTTCGCCGAAGGTGGCGTGGACTTCAAGGTGGGGACGCCGGCAGCCTTAGCTGCCGCGAGAGCGCGGACCTTGTTGCCGGCGAGCTCGAGAACCTCCGCGGGCGGACCGATGAAGACAATGCCCGTCTCGGCGCAGGCGCGCGCCAGATCGGGATTCTCACTCAAGAATCCATAGCCCGGATAGATCGCATCGGCCCCGGACTCCTTGGCGGCTCGGATGATCTCGGCGATATCGAGGTATGCACGTACCGGATGTCCGCGCTCGCCGATCATGTACGCCTCATCGGCCTTGATCCGGTGGACAGCGTTGCGGTCCTCATAGGGGTAGACCGCGACGGTCTTCATACCCAGCTCGTAGGCCGCTCGGAAGGCCCGGACAGCAATCTCACCGCGGTTGGCGACCAGCACCTTGGCGAACATGCGTCGAATCTATCGGCAGATTGTTACCGCAGCGAGGCGGCGGTTTCGATGCTCCCTCCGCTTAGGTTGCGCAGGGATCAGCGACCTTGCGATCTCGACTCAAAGGGAGACGGTTTTCAGACTGAATCTGACGGTCACCTGACCCGATACCATCTGCCCGGCCGGCTGGAACTCGAACGCGGCGTCGTCGGCTCCCTTCCCCATGGCGAACGCCCGCATTTCCCGTACGCCACCGAAGCCGGTGTTCCCGTCGGAGACCTCCACCAGATCCGCCACCGTGGTACCGAATGCGGCCGCGTAGTCGTCGGCGCGCTGGCGGGCATCGGCAATGGCGGCCAGTCGTGCCTCGCGGTACATCGGGTTGTCAGGTCGCAACGACCACCAGGGACCATCGACCTGGCTGTTGGGCAAGGCGGTGAGCGCCAACACCAGCGGGGACAGCGACTCCAGGTCGGCGACCACGATCTGAGTTGAGAACGTGCCCTGGTACCCAGTGATCTTGGTCGGGGTGCGTCGATTGAACACCGGAGAGACATGGACCCCACTGGTGCTGGACCTATCGAGAGCCTCCTCGAACCGTTCCAGCAGCGCTGCCACCGCCGCCGAGCCCTGGGCCAGCTGGGATCTGGTGCGCTCGGGCGAATCGGCGGAGGCGTGCAGAGTCAGCATGACTGTCGCCAGATCCGGCGGGCCCTCCAGCTGAGCCTCGCCGCGTACGGTCACCAGCGGAGCAGGCCCGATCGGTTCAGTCATGGCAAGACCATACGTCCCAGTCGCGAATCTTCGACCAGTGCGGAGTTCTCGAGCGACTGGCGGCGACCTCGTATCCAAAATTCCGACCGGTGCGGAGTACTCGATCGAGTGGCCGCCACCTGGTACTCAAATTGCCGACCAGTGGCGGGGTTTCGAGAGACAGCTCACTCTGGTCGGACGAGATCGGGGGCGAACTGAGCCAGCGAGGCCCGCTGCGCGGCCGCAATTGCGTCTGCGTCGGCCTTCCCCGATGCCTCGACGGCTGCGACCCACTCCTGGATCGACCTGACATTGAAGTCCTGCACCTCGGGACTGTTGGCGGCAGCGACAGGATCGCCGCTGACCTCCCCTGCCAGGTACAGCCCGATACCGAGCAGGGCACCGTCCCAGCCAGGTCCGACGTACAGGGCGCCGGCGGTACTACCGGCCAGTTCGATCGGCACCGAGTGGGTGAGCGTGAGCAACGTCTGCTCGCCGTTGCCGGAGAGCAGCACATCGACGATGCTGCTCTCGCCGCCGAAGGTCACCAACAGATGGCGGGGCGGCTCACAGGTCATGATGTCCCCGCCGGCGTGCCCTTCAAGCTGGAAGCTTCCACCTGGTCGCAAATCGCCGGCAAGCGGCAGGAACCAGCGGCGTACGCGTTCGGGATCGGTGATCGCCTGCCAGACGTCTGCCACCTCGGCAGGGTAGCGACGCTCCAGCGTCACGGTCACGACCTCTCCGGTCTCGCTCTGCTGCTGCTCGACCCGGCGTGAGATTGCGCCGATCTGCTTGGCAAGATCGATGATCATCTGGGTTCCTCCTTGGGCTGGGCTGATAGTCGGCGCGCACGCTTACCTCGAGCCAACTCGGTGCCGAGGGCATCGAGCCGGGAGCTCCAGTACTGGCGGAACTGGTCGAGCCAGCGATCCACTTCCTGCAGTGGGTCGGGATCGACTGCATACAGCCGGCGGGTCCCTTCGGCGCGTACGGTAGCAAGGCCGGCCTCCCGCAGGACACGCAAATGCTGCGACACTGCCGGCTGGCTAATCCCGAATTCTGCGGAGATGACCTGAACGACCGCACCAGCCGGATGTTCCCCAGTAGCCAGTAGCTCCAGAATCCGACGCCGTACCGGATCACCGAGGATGTCCAGCGCGTGCACTCAGCAATCATATCAACGTCGACTTATATAAGTCAATATTGATATGCAGGCTTCAATTCATGTCGCTGCACGCGGATTCGCATGACGACAACGCTTGCAAGCACCCCGACCACGGTCGCCGCGCCACCCCCGATCAGTGTCCATCGCGGACCCATGGTCTCGCCGAGCCAGCCGAGGATTGGCGAGCCGATGGGCGTGCCACCCATCAACACCATGATGTAGAGGGCCATCACCCGCCCGCGGAGCCATGGATCGACGCCGAGCTGGATCGAAGCGTTGGCCGCAGTCAAGGTGAGCAACGTGACGAAGCCCATGAGGGGCAGGATTGCCGCATACGCCAGGTAGCTAGGCGCCAGCCCAGTGACGATCTCGACGACGCCGAACACGACGGCCAAACCGACGACGAGGCGGCCGCCCGGGCGGGTGCGGCGCCGAGCCGCGATCAGGGCACCGGCCAGCGAGCCGACGGCCAAGAGCGTCCCGAGGATCCCATACGCCGCAGCGCTCCGGTGGAACTCCTGCTGCGCCATCAAGGCCGTGGTCATTTGGAAGTTCAACCCGAAAGTGCCGACGAAGAACATCACACACAGCACGAGCAAGATGTCCGGGCTCCGGCGGACGTACGCCAGACCCTCGCGGAGCTGCCGCTTTGCTCGCGGTCTGGGCGGGACGGTGTGCAGCAGGCGGCTGTCCATGATCAACAAGGCGACGATGAAGGCCAGATAGCTGAGCGCGTTGGACAGGATGGCCCAGCCCGATCCCACCTGAGCGATCACCAGCCCAGCGAGCGCCGGGCCGACAATCCGCGCGGCGTGGAAGGTGGCTGAGTTGAGTCCGATCGCGTTCGGAAGATGATCAGGACCAGCGACCTCGGATACGAAGCTCTGCCGTGCGGGATTGTCGAATGCAGTTCCCAAACCGAACGCGAATGCGATCAGGTAGACCTGCTCGGTCGTGGCTACGCCAGTCACCGCCAGTACGCCGAGCGCCGCCGCGGAGAGCGCCATCCATGACTGGGTGACGGTGAGAATCCGCCGCTTGTTGAAGCGGTCGGCAATCAGACCGCCGTACGGGGACAGCAGGAGCATCGGCAGGAACTGCAGGCCTGTGGTGATGCCGACCGCGAGGGCAGAGCCGCCGGACAGCTCGAGCACCAGCCAGTCCTGCGCAACTCGCTGCATCCAGGTACCAACATTGGAGACGAACGACCCCGCTAGATAGGTGCGGTAATTGCGCTCGACCAGCGCAGTGAACATGCCGCCTCGCCGGGACTGCGTGGCCGAATGTGCTGCGCCATCAGCCTGGGTCGTTGTCGGCTTGACGCCGATGCTCATCCTTGGTTGAGCCTTTCCAGGACACGTACGGCGTGCCGTAGCACGTCGCGATCGGCGGGGTCGAGTTCGGCGATGCGGACTGCCAGCCATTCGTCCCGCCGCCGACGATTCGCAAGCAGCACCTGCCGTCCGGATTCGGTGAGCGCCACCAGGCATCGCCGGTGGTCATGTGGATCCGAACGGCGGGCGACGTAGCCGCGTGCCTCCAGGCTGTGGACGATGCGGGTCATGGACGGCGGTCGCACTTTCTCTTGAGCAGCCAGCTCACCCATCAGCTGATCACCGGAGTTGAGCAGCACGCCCATAGCTGAAAGCTGGTTGGAGTTCAGGCCGAGGGAGTCGTCCTGCATCTGTCGCAGTCGGCGAGCCAATCGCATGACCCGCGGGCGAAGCGCATGCGCCAGGCCGTTCGCGGTTCGAACACTCTCCTCAATACCACCCATTCACCGCAGTCTATATTTAGCAATGCTAAATATCAAGGCTATGCAGTATCAACGCCATGCAGTCGCGGCGTACGCCTAAGCCGGGAGAGCACCACCACGGAGCTGATCAACACGGCGCCGGCGGCGACCAGGCCGATCGCGGCACCCACAGCGTCATCAAGGATCCGGTACAGCGATACCGGCCAGATGCTCAGCAAGATCACGCAACCGATCACCGCGTATGGGTACCGACGGGTCAGCACAAAGGCGGTGAGCAGTGCCGCGCTGACGAGGGTTGCAACGATCATCGACAGCCATTCGCCATGCGGAGCGTCCATCTGTAGGACGATGCTCGCTGCCCAGCCACTGAGGCCGGCCAATGACCACGCGAGGGTCCGGCTGAGCACCAGACCGCTGCCTGCGAGGGCCAAGCCCACCAGCAGAAATCCGACTGCCAGGTGGACCGGCACCACCCGGTAATCCGCGCCACTCACTGCTGCTACATCGATCACATTGAAGACCACAGCGCATACCAGCAGCATGGCCCCGGACCAGCCCGAGACGAGAAACGCGCCCGAGCGGAGCAACACAGCACCGATCGCGGAGGTCAGCACCACCACCGCCGCTGACACTACGAACTTGTGATCTTCGAAGACAACCAGATAGGCGAATCCAGCCGCGTAACAGGCCAGTGCAAGCAGGATCCGACCGAGCTCCGGCCGAGCTCGACCCTTGATCAGCGCCACACCTCCGAGAGCGGGCACTACCAGTGATGCGACAGCAACCATCTTGCGGCCCGCACTGCCGAGGTCGTCCCAGAAGAAGGCGCCGAGCATGACCACCGCACCCAGCACCAGGGCGCCGCCGACGTAGCCGAGGACCTCCAAGATTGCCGAGCTCTTCGGGCTTGATCGCGGAGCAGACTCAACAGGCGCCGACTGCCTGTTCAACCCATCGGCTCGTGCCGCCTCCAGCAGCTCCTGAGCTTGCGACGCGGAGATCACCTGTTGTTCAACTAGGCGGCCCAGCTGGGTTTCGAGTCTGTCCACCACCACATCTTGCCGCGTCATCAGTGTCCTGTGCGCTCGGCACTACAGTGATTGGCATGGAGCAGCCAGCCGAGCACCACCACTTCTTGGTGCAGGCACCCGTGCCGCCCTCAGACGTCGACGGTTTGGCCGTCATCACGGTTGGCACGGCGATTTTTGGGCTGGTCTCGGTGGTCCTGGCACTTGTCTCTGACTGGCTTGCGGCACACAATCACGGCACCTGGCTGCAAGTCAGCCTGAGCG
>Ga0184620_10000275_pt1 | contig 9581 bp, 8 predicted proteins | sample PLM1_5_b1_FD_133136 | JGI IMG/M metagenome (GOLD analysis project Ga0184620, IMG submission 133136) | Groundwater sediment microbial communities from an aquifer in East River, Colorado, USA - PLM1_5_b1 | ecosystem: Environmental > Terrestrial > Soil > Riparian zone | place: USA: East River... | reverse complement strand
TCATCAGAAAGTCCACAGGAAAGAGAATGATGCAGGGAATTTTCCTTATCGAAGATCCAATTTCGTTATATCGATGTGAAAAAGCAAGACTGTATCTTGGATTTTCTTTAAGAGTAACAATAAAAGATCCTGACAATAATGTTGATGATGCTGATAAAGTAAGCGCTAGCAGCGAGTCACCTTCAGTGGCTAAAGCTGTGATTGCGACAACCCCTCAAGCGTCTGTGAGAGAAAGTGTTCTTGACTATGTTAACTTTAGAAGACAGAGAGGAGCATCTGCAAATGCAGTTGTCAAAGGATTAACTACATACAGGAACAAGGTAGTTGTAGCCCCTTCAGGAAGCTACGGCAGCCTTGTTGATGTCATTATACGAAAAGCAGGCAGCCAGATAGTTTCAGAAACTGATGATAGAACCCTGGTGGAATTCTGGAAACAGGTTTATGATATTAACATATCTCCTGATGAGATTCCCCTGCTAAGAGTAAATACCATGCATTTAACAAATAAGTGTATTGATTTGAAAGTGAGATGTAATTATGCTTATCACTTGTATTCTGGTTTGTATATCAAATGTTCTGTATGTGATACGTGATAGTAATATGATAAAGCTAAGTTTAGCATATAATTAATGAAATCAAAACTATGGACTTGTTACCTTAGTTATCCAATAAGTGAGCCAGTTCACACCATGTAAGACATATATTTTGATATTGACGCAGTTATTGGGGCATGAATGCAGTTCGTATCCATAAATTCGGCAGTGGACCTCAGGATCTTGTATATGAAGAAGATGTAATGCAACCACATCCCGAAGAAGGAGAAGTTTTGGTTAAAGTCTATGCAACAGGCGTTACACGAAATGAAATAGTTTGGATCTGGTCTAATCCTGATATTTCTCTTCCTATAATTTTGGGCCATGAACTTTCAGGCATTGTAGAAGAGGTTGGCCCTAAAGTAACCAATCAGAGGGTAGGTGAGGCTGTATATGGACTAACCGACACTTTATCAGTCACACGTGATGGTGCAGAAGCAGACTATGTTATCGCGATAGATTCAGAGATTGCACCAAAACCACAGTCTATTGATCATGAATATGCTGCGGGTGTTCTAATGGCTGGGCTTACAGCATGGCAGGCACTTTTCGATCATGCACATCTGTCATCAAAAGATACGATACTCATTCATGGAGCAGCCGGTGGCGTGGGTAGCTTTGCAGTACAACTTGCTCGATGGACTGGAGCACATGTCATTGGAACAGCTTCAGAATACAATTCCAGTTTTTTAAAAGATTTAGGGGTAAACGATGTGATTGACTACAAAAAAACAAGTTTTGAGGATAGAGTACATGACGTAGATGTAGTATTTGATACTGTAGGTGGAAAGATGCTTGAAAGATCTTGGCAAGCACTTAGGAAAGGAGGTAAGCTCGTGTCTGTGGCTAGTCAAGATGTTCCCACAACTTTTGATAAACTTCCGGCATATTTCAAAGAAAAAGGAGATTCATATGGCATTGATGCAACGTTTTTTATTGTTCATCCCAGCAGGGACCAACTTATCAGAATTGGAGATCTGATTGATTCTGGGCGGGTAAAACCTATCGTGGATACAATACTTCCTCTTTCCCAAGCAAGTCAAGCGTATGAAGGTGCAAAAGGTGTTCATAAACATGGCAAAATAGTCTTACGTGTGAGATGAGTTACAATCAGAGTTAACATGGTGAGAAAGAATATTAAAAAGTACACATGGTAGTCAGTTCAATACAGCAATTCGATAAAGCTAAAAATCTGAACCACCTATTATTGTGTATCGTGTTGCGTATGCGCCGCAATAAATCTAGAAGGTCTGTGGAGTCTTTTCGCTTTGTAATTTTGTCTCATAGCTTCCCCCCTACATCCTACAACTTTAGAATTGGTATTGATGGCAATACGGGGAGATTTTGAAAGGCAACTATAGCCTAATCCTAACATGATCAATACTAAGTTCGAGAATACATTCGTTCACTTGACCTACTACTATATAATTAATCAAATCTCAAAGATCTCTGATGAACCTCCCTTAGCAGAAGAAGCCTTGACATCAGGATTCACTTCATCAATACTCTTTGCTAGCTGAACTATTTTTGGATTCGTGAGAAGACGACTTATTTCTTCTAATTCTGAACCGGACCTTATAACGATACCTCTCTTCTTTCTGGGAGATCCTGAACTATCGACAGGATTGATTTCAATAGCAACTAATGGAGAGCCTCTGCCTCTTAAACCGGGAAGTTTGAACAGAAATATCCCCGGTATGTTAGTAGCTTTTCTCTCCCAATCTTTTCCATCTTTTAGAAACTGCATCAGTCTTTCTTTTGCTGCCGCTGCTGGGAATCCTTCTGCTGCTGTCATTCTCTTACTCTATATAGTTATTTTCAAGACTAATTATTAAATAAGTGGTAGGATAGCAGCATTAGTAAATAGCCGAGGATTGATGTGTAGTACTATCTGCAGTAAGCATTGACGTTAATTCTGTCGTTGTAGTCGTCTCCTCTATCATATTCCTCTACGAGTGGATCAATAACAGGCAGCATGACTCTTAGAATCTCTGGGCAAAGGGCTTTTAATTTATCAGTTCTCAAATAGACGGTATTTTCAAAACAAGTTCTGAGTCATAGCTAGAATGAGATATGAAAACATTGGTAGTCACTTTTCATACGTATGTAATCAGTATTAATAAGATGTGCTAATCCAATTTCGTATGATTTGAATACTAGTATCACCTCACCTGTCTAAATTAGTTCATAAGTTTGTACCCAAAAAAGATGCATCGCTTCTTGTATCAATTCCAAAGCACTGGTCTGACTGGTTCTTCACTTTGGATGGATTACCTTAGTCTTCAACAAGACTGAATTCACATTCCCCGTCCCTTGTATTTTATAAGAATATTATTTTTCATATGACTTTAATATGTGAAAGTCATCCTGGGGTTCTTATACGATAAGTTAATATTTTTTAGAAAATAAAGCCCAATTAAGACGCATAATTCATAAATGTGATGTTGTAAAAAGGCTTCACGATGGATTATGTCATATTTGAATGTAAAAAAACAATTTTCGTCACTTCGGATATTTGAAATATTAGCATTTATTCTAATAATTGTATCTTCATTAGGGGTTTTTCCTTCTTTATCTTCAAGCGTACTTTTTCCTATTGTTAAGATAGCGTCAGCACAACCGGCAACGACAGTACAGCCTTATGAAATTACTACAAGAGGAAATTTACCTAAACCTATTGGTGTACAAGGCAATGGCTACAATAACAAATATCCAATTTTAGATATCCGACAATTATTCAATAACTGTCCAAATGAGATAGCAATTATTGTTCACGGATGGAAGCTAAATGAAACACAGGCCAAAGAAAGATTTGATAGGGTAAAAATGTCCCTTGAGCATAATCAGTATTCAATTCCGATTGTTGGTTTTAGCTGGGATTCAAATACGTCTTGGGCTGATGCCAAAACGATAGCTAACGAAAATGGGCCGAAACTAGCACATTTTATATTTGACTACAAGGATACATGCAAGCACCACCATAACAAAGATGTTAACGTCAGGTTGGTTGCGCACTCTCTTGGCGCAAGAGTAGTGCTGAGCGCCTTAAAGGGTCTATATGACATCACTGCATTGAACACCAATCACGTAAATATAACATCTGTACATATGATGGGAGCTGCTGCAGACGACGAAGAGGTTTCAAGAGATCCTGCGGATACTGGGGATAGTTTTTTGGATGATGGCATAGTCTATGGAAAGTTTATACAAAAAGAGGTTATCCCTTTCTTCAATTTGTATGACCGCGAGGATAACCTGCTGAAGCCTTCCTTACTTCCACCAGTTTACTACCCTGCTTTTGAAGGAGATTTGGCCCTTGGATACCATGGAAAACAAGCGGGGATAGACCCTCCATCACCCTCAATATATAGAGACATTGAGGTTGAAAATGAAATACTTAACATAGATGATTCAGACGGAGATGGCAAGTGTGATTTGCCCAATCCATTTGTACCCGATAGCTGTCCTATAAATGCAGTAGGAGAGAACCATTTAGGATATTTTGGTTTTAGGAGTGCTGTCAACAGTATGTTAATAGATGATGGTGCAATGAATGTGGTTGTCAGCAACTGGAGGAATCCGGAAGGCAAGTTATCCGTTGTTCAAATTAAGTTAATAGTTGAACATACAATTCCGCAGTAACTAAAGACTGTTTAAAATTCATAAATGCTATAGAAGGTTTAAATTATATTGGACCTTGTAATGGATCCTTTTTAAGTTAAGAAGTACAAATAGATTCAAAAAGAGCTCCAAGATACCAGAAGGGATCTTGAAGACTTGAAACAGCAACAGCAAAAAACTGAAGAGAAAGGAGGAAACGCCTCTTCTACTAGAGAAGAAAAAGATGAATACTTTGGCTTGGACTTGAATAGGTTCCAGAAATACGAGAGACCAACCTCATGCATATATGTGCTTAGAGCCAAATAAGAATAAAGAAATTGCTGGTGTTATACCAGATGGACCTGTGTGTCATGGATTGATTTAATTACCGGTACTCTTCTGTTTAGAAATATTCGACCAAACAGATTCATAACCTCTTTTATAGCAAAATTGAAAGTTCAAATTGCCATGCCTAATGCTTGGATCATAACCATGTCCATTTAGACCCTGTAAATCATGCTTTGCACGGTAAACCCCTTCGTTATAGCCACTATCGCAGCTACTAGTATTAGCAGATTGTGCTTTAATTTCAAACGAAGAAATCATCTTTTGTATTGTTGGTAAGTCAAGATCGAACTGTGATGGAAAAAAACCGGGATTCGAGTAATCAATATAATAGACTTTATCCTTAACTATCGTTCCTATCTGAAGATGTTTCCAATGAATGTTAGGATCGCCTTCTTGCGGGTGTGTGTACATTAGTCTATATGCAGGCAATCCAGCAAGGGTAACATTGGTGTCAAGTCCAATAACTTTTTGATCAGTATAACTCGAAATTTCGTTACTTACATATTCTGACAAATTTTCAGTGTTGTTTAAAGTCTTTACGTGTAATTGGACCTCACCTTCATCGTTATTACTCAGCGAATAGAGATAGGCAATGTAAATGTCTGTATCATTAGCCATATTATATCCACTGCTTGCATTCCAGTTAGGAGGGTACTTTATACTCATGCCATAAGTAGTGTTTTCATATGTCAACCATTTAGCATTTTCAGTCGGTTTAGAAGGTATTATTGTGAGATTTACTATATCAGGGGTACTTGTAAGACCTTTATCGTCTGTAACTGCCAACTTGAATACTAAATGTAAAGGTGCAGAAATATTTTTAGGAGTTGTAAATCTAATGGCTGGTTTATTAGTATCATTGAGCTCAAGCCTTGGCCCACCAATCTGCATCCATGAATATATTATGGTATCATTATCAGGATCTCTACTTTTAGAACCATCTAAAGTAGCAACATAGCCTGCATTTATCGATTGATTCAAACCTGCATTTGCCACTGGTTTGTGATTAATTTGCTTTACTAGGATACTTAGTATTGATACATTTGGAGATGTAGCACCTTTATCATCCTTAACTGTCAAAGAAAACTTCAATAAAGTATCAGATGATACAGCAGGAGCCGTAAAAGTTGGATTGCTCGCATTGCTATCTTTGAGAACAACTGTCGGTCCTTGAATCTGTTTCCACAAATAAGATAACTTATCATTTGGATCGGGATCGGCAGCAGCCCCTAAAAGAACAACACCTACGGTTTCATTCACAGTTTGTTTGGGACCAGCTCCTGTAATGGGCGGATTGTTAACGTGAGGTTTTATTTCACGGAATGATCTAAATGCATGTGCTAAATGATAATTATCATTAGGCTTGTTAGTATAATAAAACAAAGTCCATAACAACAATATACTAAAAAAAATAATAACAAAAGATGAGTTATCTAGTCTAAATGATGATTTAAATTGTATGTCTTTACAACTGGTATCAAAAGTTTTTTTAATCATATTGTAGTTATTTGTTGTTTATTAGTGAAATGATCCATATCGAGTATCTATGATAGTTTATTAGTTACAACTATTGATGCGGTGCCTATGTTGGGGCTATCTCTTTTGCCATCACTGACTTTGAATGCAAATTTGTCATTTCCTATAAAGCCTTGATTAGGAGTGTATGTTACAAAACCTGTATCTTGGTTAATTGCACCTAGAATTCCGTGTAATGGTTTTATTACTATAGATGCGGTTAAATTATTACTAGCATCTGGGTCTCGTGCTGTAATGATAATACCGACAGGTTTGTTAAGGTTTGTAGTTACAGATTGGTCAATAGCTGTCGGAGGAGATTGCTGATGCATTATACTACCACCAAAAATGGTCCAGACTGTCACCGCGCCGATAACAACTGCTGTTGTTGGAATCAGTATCTTTGGATTATTCAAAAGGTATTGTCGTTTCTTCTTCTCGGCTTCAGGATTATGATACCGTTTTCTTCTGCTTTCTGTATTCTCATCTAGTGTGGGAGCTGAAGCTGATTTTTCTTTTATTGCTGTTGCTGGACTAGCATTAGGAGTAGTATCTTGACTAGTAAGCTGAGCTAAATCAGTAGGTGATGCAAGAATTATATTTCCAGATGCCTCTAATATCATGACTGTCTGAGAGACATAATACCCGTTATTAATCAATAGACCGACTAAGCTTTAAGTTTATTGTTAGTATCAGATAGACCATATACATACACACTATACTACATAGGTACATAGCACATAGAGACATAACACATAGACATAGGTATAAGGCATAGGGCACTAGGCACTAAAGAGGTTAAGGGTCATAGACACTAGACATGAGCTGATATGAGCTCATCAGCTTCATTAAAGCTGATTTTATCGAAAATCATTAAATCCTGCAACAATTATTATTGCAGCAAAGGAATTCTTTATAGCTTACTATTGCTCTCTCAATGTGGGTCCTCTCTGACTGTCAATTAGTCGTCATAAATGTAACTGTACATATATCCATAGGGGGGAGGACCCAATGTCAATATCTTAAGTTATTAAGAATGTGATAGAATGTTAATAAGAGGATTCCTTAGTTGTTAGAGTTTTCCAGAGGAAGGTCTGGAATCCAACCTGAGCAGACTCTGCTGGCTTGTAAACTAAGTTTACTAAATTTACACCTACGAGTCATTTTGTCACAAAGCTTTTGTGCTCGTCTCTTCTCTTCGATCAAATAAAATATTTGATTTGAGTTTGAAGTTTGAAAATATTTCAATGACCATGCCTGGATATAATGCGGACTTTTCTTTCTCGTAAAAATGTACTACTAGTATATGATTTCTAATAAGAGATAATGAAATTAGCCTGTTTGGAGGCTATTAAAGATCTAATGATATTGAATGTACATTCATTGGACTTCTCTATAAATTAAATCTATTTGGGGGTTAATACAGCCTCACCGCTTAGTTTTGTACCTATCTCAAAGGCATTAGAAACCTCTTTAAGAAAGATCATGCCGCGTGGCTCAGATTCTGAGCCGATAGTGCTTACAATATCTTTAACAATTTCATCTACAGACGAATCAGTTACGATAGTCTCGACCTTCGTTCTCCTTGCATGCTCTGGAGTAATTGTCCTACCTGTCTGATACGCACGTACCATCTCTGGTATTTCCTTGCGTTTTGTTCTGCCCGCACCGGTTATCTCGTGAAAAGCTACGCCAGCATTGTACTTACGTAGGATTTCGGTTACTTTGGGGAGATCTTCAGAAATAATAAAGATACTCAATTCTTTCATAAGGCCTGTTGCTAAATCTAATAGATAAAGCTTTCCTACCAATTTTTAGACCCTCCTATTTTTTGTTATTTATAATGTTTTAAACGAATGTTAGATTTGCAACTGCTGCACGTACAATAGTATTGTCTGCTTAGGTTCTTTGAATGGTGTACGAATTTGTGTGCACAGTTATGACATACCACAACGATACCTTTTCTTTGTTCTGTGACGAGCGACCCTTCTGTTGGTTCCTTTGTTAAGGGTTCTGACGGCTTTTCTGATTTGTTACATGCTATGACTTTTGACTTTTCTGTTTCAACTTTCTTACATCGCCACGTCTTCTGTTGCTGCTGTGTGATACCTGGTCCCGTAGTCTTCTGGTTGGATTCTGAATCCGTAGATGGTTCTACCTTTATCTTTCTTGCAGCTGCTTCTAGTTTTTTTATTGGTCCAGGTCTGTTTTGCTTTTGCTATTCTCAGTCTAGTCTTTTCGTCTTGTCTATTGTCTATTATGTTCTGTTCAAGATAGGACTGTAATGATAGATCACTTTCGATTATGTCCCTGGGAATTAATGGTTTATTCTGGAGATGAATTGCTTTATCTTGAGTCAACTACTAATCAAACCACGTTCTTCTTTTTCTATCTACACGTTGACGATAGTATTCTTCAATGTAGGGTATGCAAAACTCCTCCCAACGTTGACACTTCGAATTATACCTTTTGAGTTTAATCAATAATGGAGTATGTCTTAACGCCTAACTTAGGAACTATAATACTAGATTACCTTAGCTTTATAGTTTGTTCACTTCCCTTAAGGGAAGTTGGGTACGCACCGGGTACGCACACGGTACGCATGAAATTTAGGGAGTTAAGCAAGATTCTTGCTCCTTTTAACAAAATAAGCATAAATCTAAGATTTTTGGGTACAGGGTTGGTACGACTCATATTCAGCTGCAATATTTTATTTCTTTAATCTATACAATGAATATGGGTGGTACCGTGTCATCCATGCGTACCCAACACTAAAACACGAGGGAAATCGCTAGAGATATTGATTACGGTACAGGGAGTTTTTTGACTCTAAAAAACGCATAATTAGACCGTATTAGTTACCTAAACATTAGACTTTAGGTAACTATCAAAAACGTCCATATTGGTTGCATCTAGTCCTTTTGACTCCATATCAGAAACTATTACATGAATCAATTCCCTAGGAGATTCATAAACCCAATTATGCTTCTTTGCAATACATACCATTTTAAAACACCTACGGTCTCGAATATCTTGTTTTAACTGTTTGTAAGCCCAGTTAATACCTACAGTTGGTGGTGTTTCATTTATTTTTTTATTATATGTTTGTGCTAGCTTGTTACCTTTATCAGCTTCTTTGTGTATGAACTCGTATTTTTTCCACTCTCTAATTGTGTGTTCTCCACCAGTAGCCTCCATTAATGCTTTAGTACCTTTTCTATCATAGTAATCATCCCAACTCTTTCCGACATATTTCTTTTTTAGCTTCTTATTTTCTTTCCAATATGCATAAAGATATGGACCATGTTCCTTAGTACAATCAGGATTGCCACATTTTACATACTCCTGTCTTATTGTTGCATTCTTTGGAAGGTCATCAGTCTTGAGTGATTCTTTTACTAACTCAGTAACCGCTTCAATAGACAAACTAAATCAAATCCTCTAGTCTGGTTTGTCTGCCATTAAACTCTTCTACAACCTTAAGATACTCTTCTGTCAACTTTACACCCATCCAAACAGTACGCC
>Ga0184620_10000273_pt1 | contig 9603 bp, 9 predicted proteins | sample PLM1_5_b1_FD_133136 | JGI IMG/M metagenome (GOLD analysis project Ga0184620, IMG submission 133136) | Groundwater sediment microbial communities from an aquifer in East River, Colorado, USA - PLM1_5_b1 | ecosystem: Environmental > Terrestrial > Soil > Riparian zone | place: USA: East River... | reverse complement strand
TTTGGGCGATTGATCCAGGAGTGCTCGCCCTGCTCAGCACGTTCGAGGGCAGCCAAGAAGCGTCCGTCGTACCCCCCGAACCGGGCGAGTCGTCCGGCGAGTTCCACGCATAGCCTGGGGAGCTTGCCGGCCAGAGCCGCCAACGTGACGAGCACGCGCTGATCCCACGCCCGGTCCGTGTGGTCATTGATGGCGAGCGGATCTGCTCCACTGGGTCGGAGTTGCCAGTCTGTGCAGGCACGCAGCAGTAAGGCGTTGTCAGGCAAGAACGCCTCGTACGCGTGGCGGACGCTGGCTACGCAGTGGGTCGTTGCGAGCTCCTCCGCCAGCTGACGTTCGTTCTCCGCCCGACCTGCTTCGGTCAGGGTCCAACCAGCTATACCGGCGAACTCGACCCGGGTGATCCAGCCGACCGCCTGAAAGTCGAGCAAGCACTCACGCGCGACGGCGGAGTCGAGATTGAATCGCGCGGTGACCTCGTTGTCGTCCGCCATGCCCTTGAGGCGTACGGCGTGGAGAGCCAGCAGTTCGGGCGTGGACCTGACGGGCGCCGTCACGGACGTACTCCCACCTCAGCGAGTGTAGGAGTCGGACCGGGCGAAGTTCGCAACCGCGTCCAGTTCAGGGACGTAGCCGTCAGTGGTGTCTACGTCGAGCGTCGGTGCGTCGATAGTTATTGGCTCGAACGACCGCTCGATCGAGAAGTGGCCCGCGTCGTCATGCGCAGCACGGGCGGGATGCTCCCGCATGCGCTGTGCGGCTCGGGATCGGGCGACAACCGGATCGACGTGGCAGCGCACAACTCGGAGCTTGCCCAGCGGCCCCAGCGGCTCGAGTCCGCGAGCCCAGGCCGCGTGCTGGAACGCGGCCTCGGCGACATGAGTCACACCGTGCTCGAGGAAGAGTCGGATGGCGACGAAGAAGAGGCTGTACGTACGCCGGGTGAGCGGATCGAAGGTAGCGGGAACGAAGCCCGGAGTGGCCGCGACCATGCCCTCCTTGATCTCGTCGCGACAAAGTGCCGGGCAACCGACCGCCGATGCTAACCGGTGCGCCAAGGTGGTCTTGCCCGATCCGGCGGGCCCGCTGACCACGATGAGCGTTGGCATACTGATGAGCTCTTCGGCTGCGTTCATGTGCCGACCATGCCAGGTCAAGTCAGTGCCCCGAGTGGCGCGTCCAGAAGTCAACGGGATTACGGCCTGGACGAAAACCGCAGGCCTCAACCATGGCGACAGCCTCACCGAAGTTGCGCCCAACCCACTCCGGCTGATGGGCGTCACTTCCAAAGGTGATGGCTTCTCCACCTTCTTGGCTCCACCACTGCACGACCCAGGGTCGAATCTTTCCGCCGACATTCATCTCTAGTGCCCGACCACTGCGCGCCACCGCGCGTAGCGCCTCACGGAAATCGTCCTCGAACTTGGCCGGATCAAAGGGGCCGGCGTCTTTTGTCGGCCAGTAGCGGACCGCGTAGTCGATGTGCGTCAATACCGCGAAGGCATCGGACCCGTCGATCATGCGGGGCACCTCGGCCAGATACTGTCCCATGACGTCCGCGGCCGGCCACAGCCGATATAGGCCCGGCGGCTCAAAGAACTTGTTACCAACCTGTAGCACGTGCAAGGAACCGAGCACGCGCTCAAGTTGTCCAAAGCCGGGCAATTCCGCAGCGGCTTTTCCGGTGCGATGCGGTTGGCCGAGTTCCATTCCGGTGATGATTCGGAGGTCCGGAAACTTGTCACGGCAGCGGTCCACGCACTCCAGGTATTGGCCGATGTCCACAGGGGGCAGAACCAGCGCTCCCTCTGGCGTGAGAAACGCCTTGAGATGGTCAAGACCAGCAAGGTCGCTGGGATCGACCTCCCAGGCCATCAAGTCCAGATGATCAGTGAAAGCCACGGCGGGAAGGCCCAATTCGGTCGCCTGCGCGCACATTCGCTCCATCAAGCCAGGCGTAGCGCCGGTGTCCCAGGACCACTCGGTGTGCACATGACTGTCGGCTGGGAGCATCATTGACCACACTGTCGAATTCAGTCGGCGTCGCAATCACGCCTCAAGGCATCAGCGCCGCTGATGAGGAATCGGCAACTGCTCTGAATTCCCATTATGGAACGGCCTGCCGGCGGCAGCACCCGCCGAGCGCCGATTCTGGGTTGTGGCGACGCTGCACGGAAGGCAGGAATTCATGACGTCCAATCGGCCGGTACCGGACCAGTCAGATTCCAGCATCGACGCGGACGCGTTCAGCGCGTTCGAGGCTGCCGGCTGGGAACACCAAGCGCCGACGTATGACGATGTCATCGGCCAAGTGACCAGTCGACTCGTACCCCCTCTGCTAGATGCCGCGAGGGTGCAGCGCGGCTCCCGGGTCCTCGATGTTGCGACGGGCCCGGGGTACGCGGCTGCAGAAGCTGCGGATCGGGGCGCCTCGGTGGTTGGCGTGGATGTCGCCCCGGCAATGGTCGGGCTGGCCCGCCGGCTGCATCCGACGATCGAGTTCCGCCTCGCCAAAGCCGAAGCTTTGCCGTTCGAGGCCGGCGTGTTCGATGCCGCTGTCAGCAACTTCCTCGTGCCCCACTTAGCTCAACCCGAGCGAGCCGTCTCCGAGCTGGTGCGGGTAGTGCGTGACGGCGGAAGAGTGGCGCTCACTACGTGGGATTGGCCGGCCAAGATGCGCCTCCTTGGCGTATTTCCCGCCTCGTTCGAAGAGGCGGGCGCCCTGCCGCCGCACGACGTTCCAGCCGGACCGCGCTTCTTCAGCTTCGCCGATGAGGAGGTCTTCGCAAACCTACTGGTGGACAGCGGGCTGAGTGATGTTCGGATCATCACAGTCTCCTTCGACCATCAGATTCAGTCCGCGGAGGATCTATGGCAGGGAATGCTTGGTGGAACGGTGCGGACCTCGGCGTTCTACCTGGGCCAACCGGAGCAGACCCGTCACAACATTCGGGCGGCTTTCGACCGGCTAATCCTCGACTACCGGCGCGGGGACTGGTTCGAACTGCCCATATCGGTGAAATTGGCCAGCGGAATCAAGTTCCCGAACAACGAGCCCGGCTGACATACGGCTCGCCTGGCGCACAGCCAAGGGCTTCGCGGCGTTCGTGCGGCCGCGACGACGAGTCGGCGGCCGAGGGTGTTCGCCGCGGTGGCGCACCGGGTGCACGAGAAGTAGCGCACGGGCGGCCGCGCGCTGCGCGGGGGCGCCGAGACGATCCAGATGCTCCCGATTTCGCCGCCGGCCGCGGAGGCATAGGTTTTCCTCATGAGCATCGAGGTCACCGGCCCCATCCAAGACCGGTTCGACGAGATCCTCACGCCGGAGGCGCTGGACTTCCTGGCCGACCTGCACCGGCGCTTCGACGAGCGGCGTCGCGAACTGCTCGCGCGGCGGGAGGAGCGGCAGCGGGAGCTGTCGGCGGGCGGGCTGCTGGAGTTTCTCGACGAGACTAAGGACATCCGCGAGGCGGAGTGGCGGGTGGCCGAGCCCGCGCCGGGTCTGGTGGATCGCCGCGTGGAGATCACCGGACCGACCGACGCGAAGATGACGATCAATGCGCTGAACTCGGGCGCGAAGGTGTGGTTGGCCGACCACGAGGACGCCAACACCCCGCTCTGGGAGAACGTCGTTTCCGGCCAGCTGAACCTGCGCGACGCGATCGACCGCGCGCTGCGCTTCATCTCGCCGGAGGGCAAGACGTACGAGCTGCGCGACGGCGAGCCGGCCACGATCGTCTTCCGCCCGCGGGGCTGGCACCTGACCGAGAAGCACATCCTCGTCGACGGCGAGCGGATGTCCGGCAGCCTGGTCGACTTCGGCCTGTACCTGTTCCACTGCGGCCGGCGGCAGCTCGACCGCGGCTCGGGCCCGTACTTCTACCTGCCCAAGATGGAGAGCCACCTCGAGGCGAGGCTGTGGAACGACGTGTTCGTGCGCGCCCAGGAGCTGCTCGGCCTGCCCCTGGGCACGATCCGGGCGACTGTGCTGATCGAGACCTTCCCGGCCGCGTTCGAGATGGAGGAGATCCTCTACGAGCTGCGCGAGCACTCCGCCGGGCTGAACGCCGGGCGGTGGGACTACATGTTCAGCGTCATCAAGCGGTTCCGCACCCGCGGGGCGGACTTCCTGCTGCCCGACCGCAACGCCGTCACCATGACGGTGCCGTTCCTGAGGGCGTACACTGAACTGCTCGTGCGGACCTGCCACAAGCGCGGCGCGCACGCGATCGGCGGCATGGCGGCGTTCATCCCCAACAAGCGCGACCCCAAGGTCAACGAGGTGGCCCTCGCCAAGGTGCGCGACGACAAGACCCGCGAGGCCGGCGACGGCTTCGACGGCTCCTGGGTGGCTCACCCCGACCTGGTGCCGCTCTGCCGGGAGGTCTTCGACGGCGTGCTGGGCGACCGGCCGAACCAGCTCGACCGGGCCCGCGACGACGTGGCGGTCACCGCCGCCCAGCTGCTCGCCGTGGGCGACACGCCGGGCCAGCGCACCGAGGCCGGCCTGCGCAACGCGGTCAGCGTCGGCATACAGTACCTGGCTAGCTGGCTGCGCGGCACCGGCGCGGTGGCCGTCTTCAACCTCATGGAGGACGCCGCGACCGCGGAGATCTCCCGGTCGCAGGTGTGGCAATGGCTGCACAACGACGTCGCGCTCGACGACACCGGGCAGCTGGTCACCCGCGAGCTGGTCAAGCGCGTCGCCGACGAGGAAATCGCGGCGCTCGGCGGCGACCCGGCCGACTACGCCCAGGCGCGGGCGCTGTTCATGGAGGTCGCCGTCGCCGACGACTTCGTGGAGTTCCTCACCCTGCCCGCGTACGAACGCATGCCATGACCAGCGCAACCAGAGCAGATGGCGCCCTGGCGACCCGGCTGCGGGCCGAGCTCGACCCCGCGCAGGTCATCGACGACCGGCAGGAGCTGCGCACGTACGAGTGCGACGGGCTCGCGCAGTACAAGGTGATCCCGGCGCTCGTGGCGCTGCCGCACTCGGCGGACGAGGTCGCCGCCGTGGTGCGCGCCTGCGCCGAGGCGGGCGTGCCGTTCGTCGCCCGCGGCTCGGGCACCGGCCTGTCCGGCGGCGCGTTGCCGCACGCCGACGGCGTCCTGATCGTCACCGCCCAGATGCGGCACATCGTGGAGGTCGCACCGGCCGACGAGCGGGCCGTTGTGCAGCCCGGCGTCATCAACCTCGACGTCACCCGCGCCGCGTCGCCGCACGGGTACTACTACGCGCCCGACCCGTCGAGCCAGCAGATCTGCTCGATCGGCGGCAACGTCGCCGAGAATTCCGGCGGGGCGCACTGCCTCAAGTACGGCTTCACCACCAACCACGTCACCGGACTTGAGATCGTGACCCCGGCCGGCGACCTGGTGCGGCTGGGCGGGCGCGCGCCGGACCCGCCCGGGTATGACCTGGTCGGGGCGTTCGTCGGCTCCGAGGGCACGCTGGGCATCGCCACCGAGGTGACGGTCCGCCTCGTGCGGCTGCCCGAGGCGGTGCATACGCTGCTGGCCGGCTTCGCCTCCACCGACGAGGCGGGGGCGGCGGTCTCGGCCATCATCGGCGCGGGCGTCGTGCCCGCGGCCATCGAGATGATGGACGCGCTGGCCATCGAGGCGGCCGAGGCGGCCGTCCACTGTGGCTATCCGGACGGCGCCGGCGCCGTGCTCATCGTCGAGCTGGACGGGTCCGCGGCCGAAGTGGACGCGCAGTTCGACGACGTGGAGCGGCTGTGCCGCGAGGCCGGCGCCTTCGAGATCCGGGTGGCGGCCGACGACGCGGAGCGGGCGCTGTTCTGGAAGGGTCGCAAGTCGGCGTTCGCCGCGGTCGGCCGGATCAGCCCGGACTACATCGTGCAGGATGGGGTGATCCCCCGCACCGCGCTGCCGGAGGTGCTCCGCAGCATCGCCGACCTGTCGCGCCGCACCGGCGTCCGAGTGGCCAACGTCTTCCACGCCGGCGACGGCAACCTGCACCCCCTTGTGCTCTTCGACGACGCCGTGGAGGGCCAGTCCGAGCGGGCCGAGGAGGTCTCCGGCGCGATCCTCGACCTGTGCATCGAGCACGGTGGCTCGATCACCGGCGAGCACGGCGTGGGCATGGACAAGGTCCGCCACATGCCGCGCATGTTCAGCGCCGACGACCTGGACACCATGCAGCTCGTGCGGTGTGCCTTCGATCCGGCCGGGCTGGCCAACCCGGGCAAGGTCTTCCCGACGCCGCGGCTGTGCGGCGAGGTGCCGGGCCGGCACCGCGGGGCGCACCCGCTGCAGGAGGCCGGTATCGCGGAGGTGTTCTGAGCGTGGCTGTGCTGGAGGACCTGCGCGCCGCGTGCGGCGATGCCCGTCCGGCCGACGACGGTGACGTGATCGCGGGCGTGCCCGCCCGGTTCGTCGCGGCGCCGGGGTCCGCGGACGAGGCCGCCGCCGTGGTCCGCGCGGCCGCCGTGCACGATCTGTCCACTGTGGTACGCGGCGCGGCCACGAAGCTGGACTGGGGATCCCCGCCCGAGCGGCTCGACCTCGTCCTCGACACCCGCCGGCTGACGGGCGTCGTGGAGCACGCCGCCGGCGACCTCATCGTGGTGGTGCGCGCCGGTACCCCGCTCGCCGACCTGTCGACCAAGCTCGCCGCCGCTGGCCAGCAGCTCGCGCTCGACGCCCCGCTGCCCGGCGCGACCGTCGGCGGGACGGTGGCCGTCAACACCAGCGGGCCGCGCCGGATGGCCTACGGAACAGTCCGGGACCTGCTCATCGGCGTGACGATCGTCCGCCCCGACGGCGTCCTGGCGCGGGCCGGTGGCAAGGTCGTGAAGAACGTCGCCGGGTACGACCTGGGCAAGCTCGTTACCGGCTCGTACGGCACGCTCGGACTGATCACGGAGTGCGCGTTCCGGCTGCATCCGGTGCCGGAGGCCGGCGCGGTGCTGCGTCGCCCGGTCGACGGGCCGGCCGGGCTGCGCACGGTCGTCTCGGCCGTGCTGGGCGCGCAGGTGGTGCCGGCCGCGCTGGAGCTGGACGTCCCGGCCGGAGGTGGGCTGGAGCTCGCGATGCTGCTCACCGGCGTACCCGAGGGGGTGCGGCGGCGGGTGGCGACGGCGCGCGCGCTGCTCGGCGGCGAGGTCGCCGTGTCGGACGCCGAACCCGACTGGTGGTCGGCGTACCCGTGGGGCGCCGGCGACGTCGGCCTCAAGCTGACCGCGGCACTCTCGCGCGTGCCGGACCTGGTCGCGGCGGGGCTGGCCGCGCGCGACCGGCACGGCGTCCCGGTCGCCATGCGCGGCTCGGTCGGCACCGGCGTGCTGTACGCCGGGATGCCCGGCGCGACCGATCCGGCGGCGGTGGCCGCGGTGGTCGCCGACCTGCGGCTGGTCGCGCGCGAGGCGGGTGGGCACGCGGTGGTACTGACCGCTCCGTCCGCCGTGTGCGACGGCCTCGACCTGTGGGGGCCGGTGCCGGGGCTGGCGCTGATGCGCAGCGTCAAGTTTCAGTTCGATCCCGGGCGGCGCTTCGCGCCCGGCCGATTCGTGGGAGGGCTATGACCGCCGACGTGATTTCCTCCGCGGAGGCCGCGACATGACTGACGACGTGCTTTCCTCCGCATTCGATGATCACCGCCCGCCGCGGCTGGACCTCATCAACGACTGCGTCCACTGTGGATTCTGCCTGTCCACCTGCCCGACGTACGTGCTGTGGGGCGAGGAGGCGGACTCCCCGCGCGGGCGCATCTACCTGATGGAGACGGGCCTGGCCGGCGAGCCGATGACCGACTCGATGGTGCAGCACTTCGACCGCTGCCTCGGCTGCATGGCGTGCGTGACCGCGTGCCCGTCCGGGGTCCGCTACGACCGGCTCATCGAGGACACCCGGGCGCAGGTGGAGCGGCGGCACCCGCGTACCCGCGCGGAACGCCTGCTGCGTGGTGCCATCTTCCGGCTCTTCCCGTACCCGCGGCGGCTGCGGCTGCTGCGGGGGCCGCTGCGGGCGTATCAGGCCAGCGGCGTGCGGCGCCTGCTCGGGCCGCTGCTGGCGCGCACGCCGACACTGGCGACGCTGGAGTCGCTCGCGCCGCGGCTGCGTCGGCCCGAGCGGCTGCCCGAGCGGGTGCCGGCGGTCGGCCCGCGCCGGGCGGTCGTCGGCATGCTCACCGGCTGCGTCCAGCGAGCATTCTTCCCCGACGTCAACGCGGCCACCGCCCGGGTGTTGGCCGCCGAGGGCTGCGACGTGGTGCTGCCGCGGGCGCAGGGCTGCTGCGGGGCGCTGAGCGTGCACACCGGGCGGGAGGCGGAGGCCCAGGGGTTCGCGCGCTCGCTCATCGACTCGTTCGAGGACGCGGGCGTGGACTACCTCGTGGTCAACGCCGCCGGCTGCGGCTCGTCGTTGAAGGAGTACGGCGACCTGCTGCGCGACGACCCGTCATACGCGGAGCGCGCCGCCGCGCTCGCCGCCAAGGTGCGCGACGTGTCCGAGGTGCTCGTCGAGCTCGGCCCGGTGGCGCCCCGGCACCCGCTGCCGCTGTCCGTGGCGTACCACGATGCTTGCCACCTCGCGCACGCGCAGGGCGTGCGGGCGCAGCCGCGCCAGCTGCTCGCGGACATCCCCGGCCTGTCGCTGCGCGAGATCGCCTCGGCCGAGATCTGCTGCGGCTCGGCCGGGGTGTGGAACGTGCTCAACCCCGAGCCGGCTCGGGAGCTCGGCGACCGCAAGGCACGCGACGTGCTGGCCACCGGTGCCGACCTCTTGGTGACCGCGAACCCCGGCTGCCTGATGCAGGTGGCCGCGGCGGTCCATCGTGCCGGTGGCGTGATCGGTCTGGCACACACCGTGCAGGTGCTCGACGCGTCGATCCGCGGATTGCCGGCGCAATCGCTGCTGCACTCTTGATTCCGGCGGCAATTTGGGGATCATCATTGGGGCGCCGGGGTGATCTCTCAACAAGGAGCGCTCATTGTTCAAGTCGAATTTTGGCAGTGATCTGAACCTGCCGCCGGGCCGGTACCTATGACATCGGGTGGGCCGGATCGTCTATGTGGCACTCAGCCGAGACGAGTTGTCGATGGGCTTCGGCTTTCCGAAGGACGAGCGCACCGCATTGGTCGCCGCCCATCCAGAGAAGTTCTTTATGCCGATTCAGTCCGACCTGCGTTACAACTGGCTCCAGGTGTGGCTGGATGCGATCGACCAGACAGAGATGCGGGAGCTCGTCGTCGACGCCTGGCGCATGGTCGTGCCGAAGCGAGTTGCCGCCGAGTATCTAGGTGATCATCGGTGAGCGACCACACAGAACCCGGTTGGCTCCGGTGTTTGCGATGATGACGACCGACGGAGCCCAGCAATGAGGCGCGCCTGACGTGCCTACGACTCGTGCTCGTACTTGAAGGACAGCTGGATCTTCGTGCGGTAGATGAGCTCGCCACCCTCACCGACGTGAATGTCCTGCTTGACGACTTCGGCGACCCGCAGGTCCCGGACCGACTGGCGCGCCGTGTTGATCGCGTCCGCGGCAGCCTCCTCCCAGGAGGTCGTGCTCGTGCCGACGACGTCGATCACCCGGTAGACGCTCATAGTTGCCCTCCTCGTTGGATGTGCCGATCG
>Ga0184620_10000272_pt1 | contig 9659 bp, 8 predicted proteins | sample PLM1_5_b1_FD_133136 | JGI IMG/M metagenome (GOLD analysis project Ga0184620, IMG submission 133136) | Groundwater sediment microbial communities from an aquifer in East River, Colorado, USA - PLM1_5_b1 | ecosystem: Environmental > Terrestrial > Soil > Riparian zone | place: USA: East River... | reverse complement strand
CGAGCGGTTCGCTCATGGTGCTGTCTCCTGAATTTTCGCGTGCCAAAGAAAGAGGGCCAAGACGCCCAGCAAGAGAATCTGGGATTGCATGGCTGCGGGAGTGCTGATCAGCAGGAGGAAACCTGCCGTGCTGCACAAGCAAGCCCAGATACGCCGCAAATCGGAGTGTGAGCTGTCAGTCGATCCGACCCAAAACCGCCGGAACTCACGAGCCTCATGCTACGGATTGTTGCGGCACAAAGGAATGCAACTTTCTTGCCGAATGAACGACAGAGAAAGGAGTTTCAGTCTGGGACCGCCGCTCCTGTCGCGGATCCATCGGCTGGTGATCGCAGATCACCATTTGCGAAGGTGCCGACCAAGGTGCGGGCCTGGCTGTTATTAACCGGCAGGCCGCACGAAATCGCCACGTCGAGGATCGGCGCTGTCGGGCTGCGATTCGTCACCCCGTCGGGTGATCACGACGTCGGTGAACACCAGTGGGCGAGTATGCAACGTACGAATAGTGGTCGGCACGTCCATGGTGGCGACATCCCCGATGCCTGTACCGATGGTTTGGGCTTGAATATGGAGGTGCGGCTCGGTCGTGTTTCCGGAGTTTCCGACTCTGGCAAGCGGCTGGCCAACCTTGACCTGATCACCGACCTTGACCTGGATACTCCCTGGACTGAGATGTGCCATCAGCACATACCGTCCGCCGCCAACGTCTATGACGATGTTGTTGCCGCTTTGATAATGGCCATCAGTCGATCCGATCGGCTGATCGGGCCTGCCATCGAGAACGAAGGTCACGGTGCCCGTGGCGGGTGCAAGCACTGGCTTTCCATAGATGTAGTAACTGGTCAGCCCGGTGTCGCCCGGTTGGTGAGTACGGCCATTCCGCGCTTGGAGAATGTCTAGCGCGTCGCGCTGAGTCGAGGTGACGTAGTGGTAATTGACCAGCTCGCTGTGTCCACCCTGACCGACCAACCACTCCTCCGCCAGCGGTGAGGCGACCGACACCGGACCGGCTGGCGGCCGGTAGATCATCACAAGCTGGACCGCGACAAAGAGCGAGCCACCGACCACCAACAGGTTCGAGGCCACCCGCACATGCTTTAGCGGGACCGCCGCCGCAAGCAGCAGGACGAGTAAGCCGCCAAGGAAGCTGATCTGAATGAACCGGTGGGCGTCCAGCGAGAAACCAAAGGCGACAGGGTCGTACGCGCCGGTGAACAACGTTGAGACCAACAATCCGCATAGCAGCAGCACATTGAGAAACTGCAGCCGCTGCGACAGCAGACCGCGCTGGAAGGGGTGGCGCAGCAGGCCGAGCTCCAATCGACCATGTCGCGCCGCCAACAGTCGGCTCAGGGCGAGAGGGATGGGCAGCCCAACGATCAGAGCAGCGATCGGTAGATAGCTGAGCCCTGGGCCCGCGTACCAGACGGCAACGGTTACGGCCGCAGTCGCGCAGAGCATGGCATTACGGCGAGTCAACACGACTCGGTCCCCCGGCAACTCTCTGATCGGCGTTGCCGAGTCGGCCATCGCCAACGGTAGAGCTAACGCCGCCACGCCGATGAGCGCGACAGCGAGACCGGCCGCGTCGAGTCCGAACAAGGCGAGGAGCCACGGTGTCAGCTGCGGCTGCAGGACCACCACAGCGACGCAGATCAGCGCGACGATGCCGAGGACAAGATTTCGTGGCCGGCGATCGACCGGTTTGGCATCGGCCACATAATCCGGCGGTGCGCCGGCAGACAGCGCCAAGCCGATCACCGGCACCACTAAGAACAATTGCATTCCGACAAGGGGAATGACGGCGAAGATAAGGGCTGCGACAATCACCGCAATCCACGGACGCGCTCGCGCGAAACGCGTCGCCCATGGCAGTGAATCCACGGTGAGTTGCACGTTCTCACTATCTCGCGTACGCCGCACCGAAGATTAGCGATTGCGAAAGGAATAACCATGGCGCTCTCGCCGCGCATTCCCAAGAAGTCGGTTCGCAAGCCCGATCGTGTTGCTGGCGCGCTGGCTGCTGGCTTCGTCGTGCTGCTGCTCGCGACGGAGCTGGTCCTAACGCTTCCCGATGAGGGGGACGACCCGTTACTCGTTGCGAACTTCTACGCGGCACATCGGGGCCTCGTCATCATCTTGCAGGTGCTCGGACTGCTGGCAGCTGCCCTCCTTGGGGCGTACGCGTGGCGGCTACGCGTCGTTGATCGAGTCGTAGCGGCGGCTGGCATGATCATGGCCGTCTGCAGTTTGGTTCCCGGTCTCATCACGCTGGTGATCGCGGTCGTGGCGGATCCAGATCATCCGGCGCCAGCCGGCGTATGGAACGCGCTGGAACCGCGTGGCGATGACATTCTCTTCGTCGGGATCGTCGTGTTCGCCGGCGCCGTCGCTCTGCGCCTCGGCCGCAGCGTGCCGGCGCTTGGCGTCTTGGCAGGGCTCGTGGCAGTGTCGTGCCTGGCTCGGCTGACGCTGGAAATCGTAGGAAAGAGCCGCGGTGCGTTGGAGGCAGTCGGTCCATTGCTCTTCGTGGTACTTATCGCTGCAATGGCGGTCTTGAGCTTTCTCGGCATCCTTGACGGGGCCCAGGCGCCGACGAGGCGAGGACACCAGGTGGATGATCATGAACGATGAATTGGCAACGGGCGTACGACGGATGCTCGCAGATGCCCAACAGCATGGCCTTGCCGTCGAGTTGCGGCGTCGGCCAGCCGCGGGCAGTCTGGAGGAGGCCGCCGAGCTTCTGGGTATCAGCCCTTCAGATATGGCCAAGACGATCGTGGTTCGGCAGTCAAGCGGGAATTACCTCTTTGCCCTCATTCCGGGCGGCACACAGATTGCCTGGCCGAAGCTGAGGTCGCTGCTTGGTGTGAGCAAAATGAAACTCCCAGACGCGGCTGAGGCGTTAGAGGCGACCGGTTACGAGCGTGGCACGATTACCCCGATTGGCAGTCAGCCAAGCTGGCCGGTGATCATCGATGAGCGGCTGTCGGGCTGTCGCGCCGCACTCGGCGCGGGCGGGCATGGCTACAGCGCATTCGTCGAGATTGATGATCTTGTCCGCGCCTACGACGCGACGGTGGCCGACATCGCCAGCTAGCATGTCCGGTCGCTTACACTCTGGCCTATGCGGCAGCCAGGCGCCCTCAGCCGGATGGTGTTGGCTCTGCTCTGGCTAGGGCTTGGCGTCGCTATGGTTGCGGTGCCGGTCTGGCTTGGCTGGGCGCGTTGGCCCGCGATCTTGAACGGCCATCCAGCCATGCTGATCGCTGGCTTGGCCTGCGGCCTGCTCGGCCTCATCGCCGTCGCGTGGTCGATCGGCTCGCTCACGATCGGAGGCAGGCAAGATCGCGAGGGTGACGCCGAGCATCCGGCACACCGGACGCCTCCTCAGGTCCAGCGGCGGGCGCGTCGTCGGATTATCGTTGCGGTTCCCCTGCTGGTCCTGTGCTTTCTGCTTGTCCTTGCCCTGGCATACGCGCGTCCCTTGGTCGCGACGCCTGCTGCTGGCGCGGCTCTTCGCTCCGAGAAAGGCGTGCGGCTTTCTGACCGACTTGGCTGGTATGAACTTGTCCCGGCGCAGCAAGATAAGGAAGGCGAATATATCAAGCCGACGACTGGCCTGATCTTCGTGCCAGGAGCACGCGTCGACTCACGCGCCTACGCGCACATCCTTCGACCCGTGGCAGAAGCCGGCTACCTGGTCGCGGTCTTGAAAGAACCATTCGGCTTCGCCATCGTCGACCCCGACCATGGCAAGAAGGTTCTCGACCTGCATCCCGAAATTGCGCACTGGGTGGCCGGCGGTCATTCGCTCGGCGGCACTGTGGCTGCCTCATTGGCTGACAGTGACGATCGGGTCGAGGGCTTGGTGCTCTTCGCCTCGTACGCGGCGAACCCGATCATTCGCAACGACCTCAAGGCGGTCTCCATCTCAGGTACCGCGGATGGACTCGTGACGCCGGCCGACATCGAGGCTTCACGGGCGAAGCTTCCACCCAACACCACCTTCGTGGTGATCGATGGTGCGGTGCACAGCTCGTTCGGTGACTATGGCGACCAATCGGGCGACGGTACGCCGACGATCGACCGGTCGGCGGCTCAGGCCGAGATCAGCAATGCCACCCTTGGGCTGTTGGCGTCAGTCGCCCCTCCGGCACCGCCCAAGAAGAAGTAGTCAGTTCGCGCGCCTTCAAGACGCGCAAGACGGAGGCTCTTCTCCCTAGGATCTGGGTATGAGCAAGAGGGGTTTGAAGCTAGCCCAGGACAAGATGGCCGCCGCGGGGGTCCACCAGCAGGCCATCGATGTCTTCAGCTACTACTACCGCCAACTCGAAGAAGGTGTGACCGGCTCCATTCCGGAGGACAGCATCGAGCCACTTCTCGATCCGCCCATGCTGAGTGATCTTGTCGTGAGCCAGCAGGATGCGGCAGCGGCCCTGGGGAAGACCGTGATCATCAAGCTAAATGGTGGTCTCGGCACCTCGATGGGCATGGACAAGGCGAAGTCGCTGCTGCAGGTACGCAAGGGTCAGACCTTCCTCAACATCATCGTTGATCAGGTAAGGCACGCGCGTGCCGAGTACCGAATCCAGCTGCCGTTGCTCTTCATGAACAGTTTCCGCACACACCAGGACACGCTTGCGGCCTTGGATTCTTATAGTGATCTTGCTGTTGCCGGACTTGATCTTGGCTTCCTGCAGCACCAGGAGCCCAAGCTCCGCGTCGACGACTTGACACCGGTCGAGTGGCCGGCCGACCCGAATCTGGAGTGGTGCCCGCCCGGTCACGGCGATCTCTACACCGCTGTTGCCGCGTCGGGGGTACTGGATCGCCTCCTCTCGCTGGGATATCGCTACGCCTCGGTGTCTAACTCTGACAATCTCGGTGCTGCGCCCGACGCCACCATCGCGGGGTGGTTCGCCGCCAGTGGCGCACCGTATGCGGCGGAGGTCTGCCGGCGCACACCGGCTGATCGCAAAGGCGGACATCTGGCCATCCGCAAGGCTGATCGCCGGCTGATCCTGCGCGATACTGCGCAGACCCCCAAGGCAGAGATGCACTTCTTCACTGATGAGTTCCGGCATCCGTTCTTCCACACCAACAATCTGTGGTTCGATCTCGAGGTCCTCGACCGCACTCTCCGAGAGCGGAATTCGGTGCTCGGGCTGCCGTTGATCAAGAACGAGAAGACCGTCGATCCGGCCGATCCGTCATCACCGAGGGTGATACAGATCGAGACCGCCATGGGTGCCGCGGTAGAAGTCTTCGAGGGCGCGACGGCTATCGGGGTCGGTCGTGATCGTTTCCTGCCCGTCAAGACCACGAGCGACCTCATGGTGCTGCGCTCCGACGCGTACGAGCTCGAGGCTGACGGCCAGCTCACCAAGGTTGCCGATCCCACACCTGTCGTCGATCTTGATGACAGGTACTACAAGATCATTGCTGACTTTGATCACCGATTTCCGACGGGACCACCCTCGCTCAAGGATGCTCGTCACCTAGAAGTGAACGGAGATTGGAGCTTTGAGGCCGATGTTCGTGTCACCGGTGCGGTGACCTTGGAAGATCGGGGGGATGCACAGATCATTGCCGCGGGTTCGACGCTCACGGGCGAGGCTTGACCAGTGCGGGCGATGCCGTAGCGGGACGTGCCATAGCGATCGATTAGGCGTTACCGCCAGATAATGCTGAGCGTTGCCGACGCGGCCGCTTGGGCGAGAGCCGTTGCCGTCTGGCTATCCACCTCGATGAGAACCAGGGCGCCGTCGGCGCCCGGGCTGTCCGGATTATCAGCAACCTGGGGGATGGTGACGACCCGCGCGCTCGCCGCAACGACCGCGGCCTGCTCGGCCTGTGAGTCGGCGGCAACAACGTCGACGACGTCGCCGGCTCGCAGCAGAGCGGCTTGTTCGGAGTCGGCGAGTCTCAACGGCGCAATCACATGTCCCGCTGCAACAGTGCCGCGAGCCGCGGTCGTGGCCAGCAGCGTCATCATCTGGTTCTCGGCAACAGGCGCGGCCAAAGTTTTACCGACAAGATCATCTGGGTCGGTCACAACGCCTTCAGGCACCTCTGCCGCGACAACCGGGTCGGTTCTCAGATCTGAGGCCGAGACAACTGTTCCACCGGCGAGCTGGGTCCGTGCCCTGACCACAGTCATCGTGGCTGGGCCTCCTGGTGCGGCGGCAGAAATTCCGCTGAGCACAGCAGCGGCAGCGGCCACGACTGCAAGCTTTCTGCGGTGCCACGATGCCGCGCGTGCGAGCCCCTGCAGGGGTCGGCGCCGAGCAGGCGTCACCGGCGGCATGCGCAGTGCGGCGAATAGGGATGTTGTGATGCGGAGTCGATCATGCCTGGAGGCTAAGAATGCGCATCTAGATCGTGCGCTTCCTCCACAGCTGCTAGCTCGAGGTGGGCTTCTGCCCTGTGGATGAGGTGCCGCTGGAGACCGGCTGCTTGTCCTTGCTAGAGCCGTTCGACCCGGCGTCGGCTGGTTTATTGTCGGCCGACTTGGTCTCGGCCTTTGAGCTCTTGTCTGAGGATTTCGAGTCGGCGGCAGCCCCGTTCGCCGAACCGTTGCGGCTGTCGGTGCGGTAGAAACCAGAGCCCTTGAACACCACGCCGACGGCGTTGAAGACTTTGCGCAACCGACCGCCGCACGCCGGGCAGGTCGCGAGAGGCGCGTCGCTGAACTTCTGCACGGCCTCGAGGTCTTCGCCGCACTCGGTGCAGCGGTACTGATAAGTGGGCATCGCGTCTTTCTTTCCTTGAGAAGCGGTTTCGCCTCAAAGGATGAACCGCAACTTAGCACTCAAGCATACCGACTGCTAAACCTTGTCGGCTGGCGCGACTCGTCGGCCGTTGCGGACGGTGGGCACAGCTACGGACATTAGAGTTTGACGGTGCGTCGCATCCCCCGCTGGCCGATCTTCACAGCGATCGTGCTGGTACTCGCACTCGGCAGTCTGAGCAGCATTGCGATCGCGACGGTACGCAGGTCGTTCCCCGAGACGTCAGGCCGACTGATGGTGCCGGGACTCAAGGGTGAGGTCGAGGTGTTACGCGACTCCTTCGGGGTCCCGAACATCTACGCCGATAACCCTGAGGACCTCTTCCTCGCTCAGGGTTACGTTCAGGCTCAAGATCGTTTCTTCGAAATGGACTTTCGTCGCCACCTCGCTGCCGGACGGCTCTCAGAACTGTTCGGCAAATCCGAGCTGGAGACCGACGCGTACATCCGCACGCTTGGTTGGCGACGGGTCGCCGAGCAGGAGCTGAGCCTGCTCGCGCCGTCGACACGCCGCTACCTGGACGCGTACGCCGCGGGTGTTAACGCCTACATCGAAAACCGACCAGCTGTCGACTTGTCGATGGAATACTCGCTGCTCAGGCTGCAAGGTTTGCAGGACAACCCCGAGCCGTGGACGGCGGCCGACTCGGTGGCCTGGCTCAAGGTCATGGCGTGGGACCTGGCATCCAATCTCGATGAGGAGTCCGAACGGGCGATCGTCGCCGGCAAGCTGGGCGCCGCACGGGCGGCGAGCCTTTTCCCGACATATCCGCTGGATGACTTCGCGCCCATTCTGAGGCGGGGAGATGTGGTGGGCAAAGCCTTCGATCCCTCGGCCGGCCGGGCGTCGGCCCGGCCGTTCCCCGGCGGACTGAGCGATGATCAACTGCGCAAGGCTTCAAGGGCCCTGGAGGGCGTGGCGAAGATCACGCGGACGATTCCACACGTGCTCCGCTCGAGCGCCGGCGGCGGTGCTACAGGTTCCAACTCCTGGGCTATGGCCGGATCCGGTACTGCCAGCGGCCATGCGATCTTGGGCAACGATCCACACCTGTCCACCTCGATCCCCTCGATATTCGCCCAAGTCGGGTTGCACTGCCGTGTGCTGTCCAAGGCCTGCCCGTTCGATGTCTCCGGATTCAGCATGGCGTCCTTGCCCGGGGTGGTGATCGGCAAGAACGCCAAGATTGCCTGGGGGCTCACCACCAGCTATGTCGACGCACAGGATCTGTTTTTGGAGGATGTGCAAGGCGATACCGTTCGGGAGGGCGAGAGCTACGTTCCGCTCCGGGTGATCACCGAGCAGATCCGGGTACGCGGTGAGGACCAACCGCGGACCATTCGCATCCGTTCCTCACGGCATGGACCGTTGCTCTCCGATGTCGACCAGCGGCTGCAACAGGTCTCGGCGAGTGAATCGGATCCGAGCACGGCGCCTTACGCCGTTTCGCTGAGCTGGACCGCGCTTCAGCCCGGCCGCACCGTGGATGGGCTACTCGCCATCAATCAGGCCCAGAACTTCGATGAGTTTCGTGCGGCCGCGGCCCTCGTCAGCGCCCCCTCGCAAAATCTTCTGTACGCCGACACGGCCGGAAACATCGGTTACCAGCTAGCTGGCGCGGTTCCACTTCGCCGCAGAGGCAACGGCACGAAGCCCTCACCGGGCTGGGAGTCGAGCTATGGCTGGGGCAGCACGGTCCCGTTTGCGAAGCTGCCGTACGTCGAGAACCCGCCCAGCGGCTTCATCGTGGCAGCGAACCAGCAGGTGATCGGATCCCAGTACCCGTATCCGTTGGGCTCGGCCTACTCCTACGGCTGGCGCAGCCAGGAGATCGTTGACAGGTTGCGCGATGCTCCGCCGCTGACCATGGACAGCGCTGAGCAGATCTTCTACGACGACACCATCCGGTTTGCGGCGGACCTGGTACCGATCTTGCTCAAGATCAAAGTGTCCGATCCGTGGGTGGTTGAGGGTCAGCGGACACTCGTTGGCTGGGACTACTCGGCAAGCAAGGACTCGGCGGCCGCGGCGTACTTCAACGTTGTCTGCCACAACATCTTCAAGCTGACCTTCCGAGACGAGTTGCCTCAAGATCTCTGGCCATCCGGCGGGGACCGCTGGTACGCCGTGCTGTCGATCTTGATCAAGCAGCCCGAGAATTCCTGGTGGGACGATGTGACCACGAAGGACAAGATCGAGACCCGGGATGACATCCTGCTGGCCGCCATGACCAATGCCCGCAAGGAAATCACCTCGCTGATGGCGCGGGACACCGACCAGTGGCAATGGGGAAAGCTGCACACGGTGCGGCTGCAAAACCCGTCTTTGGGAACCAGCGGGATCAAGCCGATCGAGAGTTTGTTCAATCGCGGTCACTACCAGGTCGGCGGTGGGCCAGCCGTGGTCAACGCGATGGGATATGACGACCGCACTGGCTACACCGTGACCGATGGCCCGGCGATGCGCATGTTGATCGATCTCGGTGATCTTGACGCATCGCGCTGGGTCAACCAGAGCGGGGTCTCCGGTCATGCCTTCAATCGCCACTATGACGATCAGACCGTGTTGTGGGCTAATCAGCAGCTGTGGCCATTCGTCTCCACGCGGGGTGCAGTCGATGGCCGCACCGCGACGCGTCAGGAGCTGCTCCCCGGCAGCTGAGCAGTCGCTTGCACCGGAGAGCTGGTGGGCGACAGGCTTCGGCCGGGTAAGATCGCCCTCGGATGGCGCAGACCCGGCAATTACCGGTGAGCCTCCGGAAGAACGATGGTCGGGAATGATCCTTCACGAGAACCGGATGGGTGGGCCGTGACTGCCCGCAATGAACGGCCCAGTTATTGATCATGGTTGCTGAGGCATTGTCGT
>Ga0184620_10000271_pt1 | contig 9684 bp, 3 predicted proteins | sample PLM1_5_b1_FD_133136 | JGI IMG/M metagenome (GOLD analysis project Ga0184620, IMG submission 133136) | Groundwater sediment microbial communities from an aquifer in East River, Colorado, USA - PLM1_5_b1 | ecosystem: Environmental > Terrestrial > Soil > Riparian zone | place: USA: East River... | reverse complement strand
TTTCAATCGTGCCGCCTGGCCAGCGCACGGTCAGGTCGGCGGATGCGGCTGGCCCCAGGCCGAAATGCAGCCGGCGATCGTTTGCGGAGTAGAAGCTGGACTGCGCGGTCACTTCCTGGGCCTGGCTGACGGCCCCGTACTGAGCGATCACCCGCGCGCCAATCGCGCTCCGGTTCGACTTCACGCCTTCCAGCAGCACCTTCAGCCAATGGCCCTGTCCCGACACGTCGTTCCTGAGCAGCGACGGCGGTTCGTTCAGGTTGACGATGACAACGTCGACGTCACCATCGTTGTCGAAATCGCCGAAGGCGCAGCCGCGGCTCGTGTGGGTCGAGGCGATCGCGTCGCCGGCCTCCTCGATCAACTCCTCGAAACGACCCTCACCGAGGTTCCGGAACACAAGGCGCGGCGTCTTGAACGGATAGGCGGGCAGCTGACGCTCGACCTCCGGATAGACGCTCCCGGTCACCAGGAACAGATCCGGGTGCCCGTCGTTGTCTAGGTCGACCATGCCGGTTCCCCAGCCTACGAAGCGGGTTTCTACTCCGATGCCGGCTCGAATCGTGACATCGTCGAAGTTCCCCTTGCCGTCGTTGCGATAGAGCACGTTCGTGTCGTCGGAGAAGTGGGTCTTGAAGATGTCGAGATTGCCGTCGAGATCGTAGTCGCCGACGCCGATGCCCATGCCGGCCTGTTCCATCCCGTCCTCGCTCAAGGCGATGCCGCGTTCGAGCGCCTCTTCGCGGAACGTTCCATCGTGCTGGTTGCGGAACAGCCAGCTGGGGGTGGAGTCGCACGCGACATAGATGTCCGGCCAGCCGTCGTTGTCGTAGTCGGCGGCGACCGCGGTCATTGGATAGGAGCCGGACGCCTTTGCGACGCCGCTCTGTTGACTGACGTCGGTGAACGTCCCGTCGCCATTGTTGTGATAGAGCCTGACGAATCCGTGCGGCAGGCCGCGCGGACCGCAGTTCACCGGGACCCCCTTCCAGCGGCAGTCCGCGTTCTGGCCGGGCTTCGACAGTTTCTCGAGCGTGGTGTTCAGGTAGGTCGCAACGAACAGGTCCAGGCGTCCGTCGCGGTCGTAGTCGACCCAGGTGCAGCCGGAGCCGTACCGCACATCGCTCCGGCGAAGACCGGCCTTTTCCGTGACGTCGGTGAAGGTGCCGTTGCCGTTGTTGCGATACAGGACGTTCTGTCCATAGTAGGTGATGAACAGATCGTCGAAGCCGTCGTTGTCGAAGTCGCCGACGGTGACCGCCGACGCCCAGCCGGACTTCGTCAGGCCAGCCTTGTCCGTGACATCCGTGAACGTGCCGTCGCGGTTGTTCTTGTAGAGCCGGTTCGTCGTCCCCGCTGGCGCCCCCTCGAGGCGGGTGCCGTTGAGGATGAAGAGATCCTGCCAGCCGTCGTTGTCGTAATCGATGAATGCGGCGCCGCAGCCGACGACCTCGATGATGTAGCTCTTGGTGTCGACCCCGCCATAGACGATCGGCGAGGTCAAGCCGGCCTGTTTTGCCACATCGGTGAACCGGGCGTTGAAAGGACGGCCTGACGGCTTGCCGCGGGGCTGCGGCTTCACGCTTCGGGTGGAAATGCCCTGCCCGAATGCGGGCGACGCGGCGCAGGCAAGGAGAGCGAGCAGCGTGCGGCGCGTGATCATCGCCGGGTCCCGGCGGTCGCGCCGGACGCCGGTTCCGTCGCGACCAGCGGTGCTCGTGCCTTGACGTTCTCAAACGTCTGAACCGTCCCGGACGGCCATCGAATTTCGACGAGCTTGGCCGTGGCGTCGCCGTTCAGTCCGACCAGCAGGCGCTTGTCGCTGGCCGACAGGTATCCCGCCGCGGTCGTGATGGTGAAATGCTGCGTGACGCCCGACGCCGACACGACCCTGACGCGCGCGCCGATCCCGTCGCGATTCGATGTCGTACCGATCACTCGAATCTCGAGCCAGCTCCGCTCGTTGCCGCCGTCGTTGCGGAGCAGCATGGCCTTCTGGCCGACGTTGCTCACGACCAGGTCCACGTCGCCGTCGTTGTCGATGTCGCCGGACGCGGCGCCGCGGCCGGCCCATTCCCCCCGAAAGGGCGCGCCGGCATCGACTCTCACGAAGCGTGCGGACTCGTTACGCAGAAGGAGCGGGGGCTGGAGGTATCGCAGGTTGGATGCTGTTTTCTCGATCGTGTCCATCACGTGTCCCTGGGCAACGAAGATATCCTTCCAGCCGTCGTTGTCGAAGTCGAAGAACCGGACGCTCCATCCTGAGTAGGGAAGGCTGATGCCTCCGACGCCCGTCGTGTTGCTGACGTCTCGGAAGCTGCCGTCGCCGTTGTGTCGGAACAGCCGGTAGCGCTCGTTGGAGAGGTCGGTCACGAATATGTCGGGCCGGCCGTCGTTGTCGTAGTCGCTGAAGTCCACGCCCATCCCGGCGAATGCCTTGCCCTCTTCGGTGAAGCCAACTCCCGCGGCCAGTCCCACCTCGTCGAATGTGCCGTTGCCGTTGTTGTGGAAGAGAAACGACTGGACGGAATCGTTGGCCACGTACACGTCCGTGAACCCGTCCGCGTCGTAGTCGGCAAACGACACGCCGAGGCCCTTGCCCGGCACCGCGGCGATCCCGGATTTCGCCGAGACGTCAGTGAACCGGCCATCGCCGTCGTTGTGAAAGAGGATGTTGCCGATCGGGTCGAAGTTGTCGGGATGGCAGTAGGCGCGAAATCCAGGTGGCTTCTCACCGCAATACCGGTTCTTCTGAAAGCCCCAGTCGAGGTAGCGGGTCACGAACAGGTCGAGCCGGCCGTCGTTGTCGTAGTCGAAGAACCCGGCGCTGGCACTCCATCCGCCGGCCCCGACGCCGGCCCGTTCGGTCACGTCGGTGAACGTGCCGTCGCCCATGTTCCGGTAGAGGGTGTTGCGGCCATAGCTGGTCACGTAGAGGTCTATGAACCCATCGTTGTCGTAGTCACCGGCGGCAGTGCCCATGCCGTACTGGTTCTGCGCGGCCCCGCTCACGCCTGCCTTCGTCGTGACGTCTTCGAACGTTCCGGAGCTGGTCTGCCTGTAAAGCCGGTTCCAGAATGCTGGATCGGTCTTGTCGGGTGACTTGCCTCCGGTCATCGATTCTTCGAGCTTCGCGCCGTTGGTGAAGAACAGGTCGAGACGGCCGTCGTTGTCGTAGTCGAGCAGGGCCACGCCGCCTCCCATCGTTTCGAGGAGGTACTTGCCCGGCGTCGCGGAGTTCCGGTGCTCGAACGAGATTCCCGCCGCCTGCGTCACGTCGGTGAACTGAACAGCCGGGGCAGAGACGAGAAACACACCAGGAAGAACCAGGAGCGCGATCGCGGGTGCGCGCCAGCCGATTGAATCGGGCGAGCTCATGGCTGCCGCAGCTCTCGGCTGCTGACGATGCCCTTCGATTCGTGGCAGACGTGCAGCTGATTGGCAGCGACGTTCGCAAGACGCTCCTTCACGCCCGAGGGCCATGCGATCTCGACGTCGGCCCGGGTGAGCGCACCGAGCCCGAAGTGCAGCCGGAAGTCGTTCTGCGAGTAGTAGCTCGATCCGCTGGTCACCTCGTCCATCTGCGTGCGGCCTCCTGCTGTCACCTTCACGCGAGTGCCGATCCCGGACCGGTTCGATGTGGTGCCCACGCACTTGATCAGGATCGAGTTGTTCCTGGTACCGCCGTCGTTCCGGAGCAGCGTAGGCGGACCATCGAGGTTGTTGATGAGCACATCGACATCGCCGTCGTTGTCGAAGTCGCCGAAGGCACATCCCCGCCCGAGATTCTCCGCCGTTACCGCGGGACCGGCCTCCGCGGAGACGTCACGGAACCGGCCGTTCCCGAGGTTGCGATAGAGCAGCCGCGGCTGCCGGTACGAGAGGTGAAGCTTCCTGCCGGCGATCTGCGAGTACACGTGCCCGTTGGCGACGAAGATGTCGCTCCAGCCGTCGTTGTCGAAGTCGAAGAAGTCGACACCAAAGCCGACGTATTTCCGGTTGACCCCGAGACCCGCCCTGATGCTGGCGTCTTCGAACGCGCCACCGTAGTTCCGGTAAAGGACCGTCACCTGCTCGGAAAAGTTCGTGCGAACGATGTCGAGCCAGCCGTCGGCGTCGTAGTCGCCGACACCGACGCCCATGCCGGCGAGGGCGACGCCATGCTCGTCGAATGCGGTTCCCGCGCCGACCGCGACCTCGCGAAACGTGCCGTCGCGGTTGTTGTGATAGAGCAGGCTCGGCGCGGTGTCGCAGGCCACGTAGATGTCCGGCCACCCGTCGTTGTCGAAGTCCGCGGAGGCTGCTCCCATGCCGTACGAGCCGACCGGACGCCAGTCGCTGGTCACGAACACCATGGAAGACGGCCCGCGGGGCCGGGAAATGCCGGACGCTTCCGAGACGTCTTCGAAGGTCCCGTCGCCGCTGTTGCGATACAGGATGTTCGTGCCCCCCGCGTAGCCGAGTGGACCGCACGGCACCGGAATCTCGTTGTAGCGGCAGTAGGCGGCGTCACCCGGACGCGGCGCCTTGGCCGGGTCGAAGTTCACGTAGTTTGCGACGAAGAGATCGAGGCGGCCGTCGCGGTCGTAGTCGATGAAACAACAGCCCGCGCCCCAGCGAGTGGCGGTTCCGGCGACGCCGGCTTTCTCCGAGACGTCGGTGAACGTCCCGTCGCCGTTGTTGTGGTAGAGCACGTTCCGGCCCCAGCACGACACGAACAGGTCGTCGAAGCCGTCGTTGTCGTAGTCGCCGACGCAGCAGCCCTGGCCCCACCCGGAGTGGGTCAGGCCGGCCTTCTTCGTGACATCGCTGAACGTGCCGTCGCGGTTGTTGTGAAAGAGGTAGCTGGTCGGGCGACGCGTCTGGACCTGCGGATCGAAGCTCGTGCCGTTCACCAGGAAGATGTCGATCCAGCCGTCGTGGTCGTAGTCGAAGAAAGCGGCGCCACCGCCCATCTCTTCGAGCAGGAATCGCTTGTTCTCTACCGGGCCGGAGACGTTCACGGCACCCGCGAGGCCAGCCTTCGCGGTGATGTCCGTGAAGATCACGGGCGCGGTCGCGGGCAGGGTCTGATGGCCCCGCCCCACGGATGCTCCGAGCCAGCCGGTGGCGATCGTCAGGAATTGCCGGCGTGAAGGTCCCGGACTATTCACGCTTATCTTTCCCGCTGCGCCGTCTTGCCTCGAGCTCGCTGGATTCGCGCTCGAGCCGTTTGAAGGTCTCCAGTGCCTTCTGGCTGTCGTCGGTCCGGCCAATCCGGCGGTAGACGCCGGCGAGGACGTAGTAATAGGACGACGCGCGCGGGTTGATCGAGATTGCCCGCTCGAGCGACGTGACGGCTTCGTCGAGTTTTCCCTGACGCTCTGACGCGCGGCCCTTCTGAAACCAGGCCCGATCCGATCGGTCATCGAGCCCGAGGGCCTTGTCGGCGTACTCCACGGCCTTCGCCGGATCGTCCGTGCGGTTGTAGTAGGCGCTCATGTTGACGAGCGGGGAGGAAAACGTGGTCTTGCGCTCTTCATTGAGCGCGATCGCCTTCCGATAGGCGGCGAGCGCGCCGGTGTCGTCGCCGAGGGCTTCGAGTGCGAATCCGAGGGCATCCAGCACTTCCACGTACGAAGGATCGATGCGCAACGCTGCTTCGAACTGCTTCTTCGCGGGCTCCCAGTTGTCCTGGATCGAGAAGAGCTTGCCGAGGTTGTAGTGGATCTCGGCGGAGTCCGGCTTGTAGCGGAGGCCCTGCTCGAACTCGACCTGTGCGGCGTCGAATCTCCCGATGATCATCAGATTGCGGCCGAGCGTCTTGTGAGCCTCGGCGTTTCGGATATCGAGCTCGAGAGACTTGGCCAGCGCGTTGATCGAGTCGCCAATCTTCTGCTGGGCAAAGAGACTGTAGCCGAGCGCATACCAGCCCCAGGACGACTTCGGACGCTCTTTCACGTACTCGCCGAGGAGGGACTCGACTTCCTTGAACTTGCCCTGTCGAATATAGCCTTCGAGCTCCGCCACGCGTGCGGGGTCGTCCTTTCCGGTTTCCCCTTGTTCTTCTTCGACTACCGCGAGATATCGCTGCGGGTCGGACGAGTCGGGACGCAGCTGGATCGCATGCCGGAACCTGGCGGCCGCCTGCTCCAGGTCGCCTTTCTCGAGTGCGGCGCGGCCTTCGGCGATGTCCAGGTTCGCGTTCTGGGTGCGATCGGCGGCCACGACAAGATCGCGGCCCTTCTTGAGTTCAGCTGCGGCTTCATCGGCGCGTCCCGCACGCGCCAGAGCCAGACCCAGCTGGTAGTGACTCTCCCCGCTCTGTGGCTCCAGCCGCGCTGCCTCCTCCAGTGCCGTGACCGCCTCAGTCACTTTCCCATCCTGCAGCAGCGCTTTACCAAGAGCCAGCTGGGCCCGTGCGAACGTCGGCGCGAGCGCGATGACTTTTCGCAGTTGCTCGATTTCTTTCGCAGGTCCCAGACGGGAGCTCGCGCCATACGCGCCTGCCAGGTTGAAGAGCGCCTTTGCAGAGGTCGGTGCCAGCGCAACTGCCTTCTCGAGCTCAGCAATCGCTTCCTTGACGTTCGTGGGAGTCAGGGCCGCGCCCAGATTATCGTGCGCATCAGCGTAGTCCGGGCTGATGCGTACAGCTTCACGCAGCGCGGCGATGCCTCCGTCATCGTCGCCTGACTGAATCAACACGAGACCGAGCTGATTATGGGCCTCTGCAAAGTCCGGCCGCAGCCGGATGGCTTCGCGGAACTCCGCTGCGACCTGGCTGCTATCGGCGCCGCTACGGCCCAGCAAGCGGCCCAGCACGTTGTGCGCCTCTGCAGCCCACTGTTGAATACGAGCGTCGGGGGCGCTGTCAGCACGAACGGGTTTCGCCGCGAGCGCCTGGCGAAGGCCGGCGATTGCGCTGTCCCAGTCGGGCCTGGGAACCGAGGGCGACGGGAGGTTCAGCCCGGCTTCGAGTTGTCCCAGCGCCTTGTCGGGCTCACCCGCGCGAAGGTAGGTGATCCCGAGGTCGACATAGACGGCGGCGGTCGGTGGCAAGAGCGCGATTGCGCGTTGCAGGCTGGCTCGCGCCGCCGCAAACTCGCCCTTCTCGCGCAGGGCCGTTCCGAGAAAGGCATCACTGGCTCCGGCCGCAGGATCGAGCCGGACGCTTTCCTGCAGTTCGGACACGGCCCTCTCCTTCGACCCGCTATACCAGAGCGCAACGCCAAGGTTGTAGTGAGCCTCCGCGGATTCACGCTGGAGGGCGACCGCGCGCTCCAGGTGCGCGAGCGCGGCAGGCAGATCTCCCTGCTGGCCCAGGATGAAGCCGAGCAGGTTGTGGGCCCCCGCATGATTGTCGTCGCGGCGAAGCGCCTCGACGAGTGCTTCGCGGCCGGCGTTCAGTTCACCACGCGCGGCGGAATCCCGCCCGCGCTCATAGAGATCGTCCGCAAGGCTGTTGGCCGAAGATGACGGCTTCCGCAAAGATGCGCTCTGCTGCTTCAACGCCATCCCCAGCGCGTAGTACGCTTCGCGCAGTTCCGGCTCGATCGCGAGCGCCTTCTCGAACGCCCCAACAGCATCCGTAAGATCACCGCGTTGACGCAGCGTCTGTCCCAGCTCGTACTGAGTGCTCGCGTTGGCCGGGTCGGCGGCGGCCACTGGTCTCAGATGCTCCAGGGCGGCGTCCAGATCGCCTTTCTCCCCCAGAGCCATCCCCAGGTTCAAGTGTGCAGCCACGCTGTTCGGTTCCAGCGTCAGCGCCTTCTGAAACACCGCGACGGCCTCTGTGAAGTCACCGCTCTTGGCCAGCACGGATCCCAGATTCGTGTAGGCGCGCCCGTACTTCGAGTCGAGGGCGACTGCCTTTCGGAGTTCGGCGATCGCTCCAGGAAGGTCGGACTTCTCCGACAGGGCGACACCCAGCCAGTTGTGCGCCTCCGCCGACCTCGGTGCGACCTTGACGGCGCGCTGGAACGCCACGAGTGCACGCGGGTAATCGTTCCGCTCCCAATAGGCCAGCCCGAGCGCGACATGCAGTTTGGGATCGGATGGACGGCGCTTGACCGCCGCTTCGAGCTGACTTACGGACGGGGCAGGCTTTTCTGCCTGCTGCGCCGCCGCAGGCCCTGCCGACGGGAAACCCAGAATGAGGGCGAGGGCGAGGGCCTTCGTGAGTAAAAGGCCGAGCTGGTAGTTGGCCTTGATCGGTTTGAGAGCGAGCCTTACCGTTTTGCGCAGGTTACGTTCCGCGTCGGCGTACCACTGAGCAGTCATGAGCAATCCGCCCAAGCTTCGCACGATGCGGCGCGATCTGGATAGCGCTGCAGCAACGCCTCGAGGATTGCGGTCGGAGAAAGGAGGAGCCCGAACGCAAACGCGAAAACAGGAGGTCAGAACTCCTGACCTTCTGTGCAGGTGGACTGGAGGCAGCCGCTAGTAATCGAACCGCAACGCAAACTGCACCGAGCGAGGCTGGTTGCACTGTGTGTTGACCGAGCCGAAGGCGGCCTGGCTCCAGTTCGCGTTCGCATCGCAGAACAGAACGCGGTTGAAGAGATTGCCGATCGAGACCTCGGTTCGCAACTTTTTCTGATCGGCGAGCGGGAAGACCTTGAAGATATTCAGATCCTCGCTGTAGTTCCGGAATCCGCGCACCGTTGTGTCACGCCGGGGAGCGTTCCCGAACTGGAGCGGACCCGGATCCGACCAGGCAGCTCGATCGAAGTACCGATCGGTGTTGGGATCGAAGTCTCCACTCGCGATCACGGCGTCGACGCCTGCCACACGGTTCGGCCGTTTCTGCCCATTGAAAAGGAAGCCGCTAAGATTGTTGGCCATTACTATGTTGAACGGCCGCCCGCTCTCGTATCGGAGCACGCCACTGAGGTTCCAGCCCGCAAGGAAAGCCTTTGCAACACCCGAGGACCAGCTCTTGGAGCCAGGCACTTCCCAGGTGAAGCCGACCAGGAACACATGCGGCGTATCGTCCGCACTGAGGGACCACTCGAGCGGGTCCGCCGGATTCTGAACTGTTGCGTTCGCCCCGTCGCTCCCCTGGGCATTCTCCGAGCCGTTGTTATGCAACTTGGAGAATGTGTATGCCACCCTGGCCTGGAGGCCGCGGGAAAATCTCCGCTCGAGCACAGTTTCTAAGGCATGGTACTTACTCTCGCCCACCGGCACGCCGCGCCACGCGATGTTCTGATACTGCGGGTATTTTCGCAGCGCCTGCGCCACATTTCCTGTGAAACCGGGATATGGGAGCCTGATTCCGGCAGCCTGGGCCGCCGCCGAGTTGATATTCGACTGCAGCACGGTCGCACCGAGCGCCAGCACGCTCGGATCGTTCATGTTGGCGTCCACGCCCAGGGTCTGGGCATTGTGGGGCAGGCGGGTGCCGTGGTTCCCGATGTACGACAGGCCCAGCATCGTGTTGCCGCTGAGCTGGCGCTGGTACGTCACGGACCAGTTCTGCCAGCGCGGCAAGGTCAATCCATTCGGAGTCACCGCGAGCGGTGCGGTGCCGTTGGCGAAGGCCGCGTCGATGAAGGGCGGGAACCTCACGCGGTCCTGCGGGAAGCCGTCGTCGAGATAGAACGCGGGAGCGACGCCGTTTGACAGGTTCGGGGCCAGCAGATTCGCCTGGAAGCCGACCGTCGGAAGACCGCCCTGGCCGAATGCTACTCCCGAGTAATACAC
>Ga0184620_10000268_pt1 | contig 9724 bp, 8 predicted proteins | sample PLM1_5_b1_FD_133136 | JGI IMG/M metagenome (GOLD analysis project Ga0184620, IMG submission 133136) | Groundwater sediment microbial communities from an aquifer in East River, Colorado, USA - PLM1_5_b1 | ecosystem: Environmental > Terrestrial > Soil > Riparian zone | place: USA: East River... | reverse complement strand
GACGGGATCCTCACGTGCCACTGGCACCATGCCCGCTTCGACCTCTCAACCGGCGGCACGTTCGACCAATGGGCCGACGACCTGCGCCGCTTCCCCGTCGAAGTTCGCGGCGACGACGTCCTCGTCGACTTCAGCCCGCTCGAAGACATGGTCGGTCACCAGCGCCGGCGACTGCGCGACGGGCTCCAGCGGGACATCCCGCTGGTGCTTGCGAAAGCAACGCTTGCACTCATGAAGGTGGATCCAGCCGGCGTCGAGACCTTCTCCGACGGGCTCGACTTCGGGGTCGCAAGGCGCGGAGGCGGCTGGTTTCGGGGCCTGACGACGCTCACCTGCTTGATGAACCTTCTGCCCAGGCTCGAGGAGGCGGATCGTGCCGCCGCGCTTTATCACGGGCTGGCCGAGGTCGCGGCCGACTCGGCCGGCGAGCCCCCACGTTTTCGACTCGACCCGCTCCCCGGTCCGGCAGACCATTCACAGCTTGCGCGTTGGTTCCGCGACTTCATCGAGGTGCGCGACGCCGAAGGTGCGGAGCGCGCGCTCGTGTCTGCCGCGCGAGCGGGTGCGTCGTCTGGAGAACTCGCCGACATGCTCTTCGCAGCCGCGACCGACCACCGCTACCTCGACGGCGGACACACACTCGATTTCGTCAACAAGGCGCTGGAAGCGCTCGATCTCGCCGGCTGGGAGCGCGCCGAGGTGGTGCTCGCGTCGCTGCCGACCCAACTCGCGGGCGCGCAGCGAATGGAGGAGGCGAACGCCTGGCGGAATCCCATCGATCTCGTGGCGCTTCTGGACGAGGCGTTCGCGCGAATACCGAGCGCGCTTTCAGCGGGCGCGCACGTCGACGGCTGGTCGGGGCGTAACGCAGTCGTTGAGACGGTCCTCGGTGAGGATCCGACGGCGAGCATCGAGGCGCTCATCGCGGCTCTTGGCGACGGTGCGAGTGAGGTGGAGCTTGCGTCCGCCGTCTCCTCCGCTGCTGTCCTCCGGATCGCCCGCTTCCCGACGAGCAACGAATTCGGCGATTGGGACACGGCTCTGCACACCTTTACGTTCGCGAACGCCGTCGAGCAGGGACTCCGGCGGTCGCCGTCACAGGAACTCGTCCGCGGTGTATTCGACGCGGCGATGAGCATCCACCTCGACCGCTTCCTGAACGTGCCGGCCACAAGGCTGCCCGAGCCTGACCCCGAGGCCGACCCAGACTTGCTTTTAGGGGATCTCCCCCGCCTACTCGACCGTCAGCAACAGGTCGTCGAAGCGGGCCAGCTAGTCGCCTCGTTCCTGGCCGCCGGTGGCGACCCGGGCAGACTCGTGGCCTCGCTCGGCGCTGCGCTGGTCCGCGAGGACCGCAACTTTCACACAATCCAGTGCGTCGAGGCAGCCGTGCGCCAGCACGAGCTGTCGGCCCCCGGCGAGGCCGCCGGGCTACCGCTGATCGCCGCTGCGCGCTACCTCGCCGCGCACGCTGCCACGTCGCGCTCACAGCGACAGACCTTCGAGATCGCCCGCCGGCTGCACCGGGGCGAGCGGCTCTACGAGGACATCGAGGTATGACCGAGTCAATCGCGAAGGCACCCGAAGGAATGCACACGATCACGCCGCACATCGTCGTCAGCGACGCCGCAGCCGCCACCGACTGGTACAAGCAGGCACTGGGTGCCGAGGAGCGGAGTCGCATCGAGGTTCCCGGGGGGAAACTCATGCAGGTCGAGCTGTGGCTCGGGGACTCAGCGGTGATGTTGGCGGACGAGTTCCCCGAGCTGGGCGTCCTGTCGCCGCTCAGCGTTGGCGGCACGGCCACCGTCCTGCACCTTTACACGAACGACGTCGATGCGCTCTGGAAACACGCGGTCGACGCCGGCGCGGACGTGCGGCAGCCGCTCCAGGACGTGTTCTGGGGTGAGCGCTACGGTCAGATCACCGACCCCTTCGGCCACCGGTGGGGCCTTGCACAGCACCTGCGCGATGTGCCGGCTGAGGAGATTGCCGACGCCGCGGCCGCAATGTTCGGCTAGCGCGTCTTTGGTCGCCCGCGATCTGGCGTTCGAGATACTCGAATGACTTGACTCGCATCGGTGCCCTTCCACTCCGTGGCGCTGGGGGCGAACCGGTCGACTTCGCCCGCACCATCGTCTCCCACGGAGTCGCCGAGCTGCCGCCGAACCACGTCGACCTCGCGGGACGCTCCTTCGAGACGACGCTGCTCGTGCCGGGGGGTGCGCGTACGGTTCGGGTGACCGAGTCGGGCGGGAAGCTGCGTATCGATGTCGTCTCGGGACGGGTCGGCGTGAAGTCGCGAGACGCACTGGCGGCGATCGTCGCCCAAATGTTCAGGCTCGACGAGGAACTGTCCGGCTTCTACGCGGTGGTCAGCGCCGACGGTGACCTGTCCGGGTGCGCTACCGGCGCGGGACGGATGCTGCGCGCGCCGACAGTGTTCGAGGACGTCGTCAAGACGATCTGCACGCTCATACAGCCTTACACCACAAATCGCGCCTATGAGGATCTAGTAAGAACACACTCGCGCAAGGCGAGTAATCGAGTCGCTTTACACTCGGTGCGGTGGCCGAGCTCGAGACGCAGCGGCTCGTCTTGCGGCCGATGGTCGCCGACGACGTAGACGAGTTGTTGGGGATCTTCGGTGATCCGCTTGTGATGGCCGCCTTCGGCGAGGCGCCTTTCGAGCAGGACCAGATGTACAGCTGGCTCGAGCGCAACCTTGCTCACCAGCGCCGGCACGGCTTCGGTCTCTTCGCGGCGTGTCTGAAGGGCGACGGTCGCTTGATCGGTGATTGCGGGCTCGAGTTGATGAAGGTCGCCGACGAGCAAGTTGCGGAACTCGGCTACGACTTTCGCAGCGATTGTTGGAATCAGGGGTACGCCACGGAGGCAGCGTGCGCTGTCCGCGACTACGCGTTCACCACCCTCCAGTTACCGCGGCTCGTAAGTCTGGTTCGACCCGGCAACCGCGCCTCAGCCCGTGTCGCCGAGAAAACAGGGCTGAAGAAGGTCGAGCAGATCCAGAGATACGGGCACCCCTACCTCCGTTACGAGATCGAGAACACAACTGGGTAGCGCGAAAGCACTCCGAACGCACTCGGTCTCGTCTCATTCGTGTGCCTGATGAGTCCCTTCGCTTCCTCCTTAATGGCATTCCGCAACGCTGGCCCACGCCCGTCGTGAGCCGCGGAAGCAGCCTTGGTCATCTTGAGTGCGTTGCGTAAAGAGCGTCAGACCGGCTGGACGAGCCAGCCGAATCGTTCCGTGACAAGGTTGGGATCAGGCATGTGGCCGCCCTGTTCATCGATGACGACCTCGGCGTTGGGCACGTTGTGAGCGAGCCACTCGCCATGCTGGCGCGGCACGAGCACGTCGGTCAGGCCGTAAAGGACGCGGGTCGGAACACCGATCTCGGTCACATCGAAGCCCCAAGGTTGGATCAGACAGAAGATGTCGTCGACATAGCCCCAGACGCCGCGACGGAACGCCTCATTGATGTCCCGCCGAATCGCCTCGTGCTGCTCGGGACTCGCCATCACGGCACGGTCAGCCTCAGAGAGCTCCACGTTGTCGCTGATCACCTTGGAAGGATCGTCGGCTACCCGTTCGAGCATCCCAGCCGCCGTTCGCTCGATTTCGCGGGCGAGGACGTCTTCGCCCCCCAGTGCCCAGCCGATCTCGTCGATGTTGGCCGCGTCCATGTCCGCGAACCAGTCGAAGCCAGGCATGTCGAACGGCGCGACCCCCGCTCTACAGGCGGCTCTCGTCACCCGCTCGGGCAGACGTGCGGCAACCGCCAGGCTGTGCGGGCCGCCCCAGGAGCCGCCGCTCACGGCGAACCGCTCGATACCGAGGCTGTCTGCGATCGCGGAAACGTCAGCGACGCTGTTCACCACCCGCCTGCCGCGGAAGCGATCGGAGCCGCCGTAGCCGGGCCGGTCGTAGGTGATCACGCGCGCTCCCACACTTGCATACGCGCCCGAGAAGGCCTGCCCGACAAAACGCGAGCCCGGCGTGCCATGAAGGAAGAAGACCGGGAACCCATCCGGGTCGCCCCACTCGGCGATCGTCAGCGTCCGCCCATCAGCCGCCGCCGCCTTCTGCGTGCCAGACGCCCCAGCCATGACTGCATCCTCTTGCACCGTGTTCACGGTGGCAAGCTCGCACTCGTCAGGGACATTTACGGACGCTGGTCCAGACGACGCTGCAACTCGTCGGAACGGCAAGCGGACACTCGGCGATGTCCAGGGTACGCTCCTTGGGTTGGCGCACTACCTTTTCAACTTCGTAAGGGGGGAGGCAGCGTCACGGCCAGCGCTGCGTGAGCAGGCCACTGAACTCCTGCGAGTCAGGATGTGGGGCATCGACGCAGATGAGCCGCACCGCAAGGCGCTGGCCGCCGGCGACCTCATCCTTGTCTTTCTGGGCGCACCCGAGCGGAAGTTCATCGGCCAAGCCGAGCTAGCCTCAGCGGTTCATGATTGGACACCGTTTGAGGCGCAGGTGTACCCGGGCGATTCCCGTGGCGGTGTGTTGCTGGCTGAGGTCGAGGAGTGGGATCCGCCGGTACCGATGAGTACCGTGCTGTCGCAGATCGACCCGGCAGAGAACGCCAGGGCCGACTTCGAGGCGGGCATCGTTCGGGTCACCGCTAACGAGTATGAGACCGCCCTAGCCGTGGCGGCCGCACGCCAGCCTCGGGCCATGTAAGACAAGCGATGACACTCGTCGCTGAGATCCCGCTCGTCGGTGCGGGCGACGAGCCGGTCGACTTCGCGCGGACGATCGTGTCGCACGGCGTCGCCGAGCTTCCGCCCAACCGTCTCGACCTCGACGGGCGCATGCTGGAGACAACGCTGACCGTGAGGCGCGGCGCGCGCACGGTGCGGCTGACGGAGAGCGCGGGCAAACTCCGCATCGAGGTGGTCGCCGGCACGGTCGGCGAGCGAACACGAGCTGGCCTCACGAGCATGGCCCGGCACATGTTTCGACTCGACGAGGATCTTTCCGCCTTCTACGCACTCGTGCGCGAGGACGAGCTTTCGTGGTGCGCGCTCGGCGCAGGACGCATGCTGCGCGCGCCGACACTGTTCGAAGACGTCGTGAAGACGATCTGCACGACGAACACGGCGTGGTCCGGCACGCGCAAGATGACGGCCGCGCTCGTCGACAACCTCGGCAGCGAAGCGCCGGGCGGCAGACGGACGTTCCCGACTCCCGCGGCGATGGCAGCCGCCGACGAGCAGTTCTACAAGGACGTCATTCGCGCCGGCTACCGCGGTCCGTACCTGAAGAAGCTCGCGACCGACGTCGCTGAGGGGACGCTCGATCTCGAAGCGCTGAACGACTCGGAACTGGCGGACGATGAAATCGCCGCACGCCTGCTCGAGCTTCCCGGCGTCGGCCCATACGCGGCGGCACACGTGATGCTGACATCGCTGGGCCGCTACTCCCGTTTGGTGCTCGACTCGTGGACCCGACCGACGTACGTCAAGCTCTCCGGCGCACGCGGCGCGCTGAAAGACGCGACGATCGAGCGCCGCTTCGAACGCTACGGCGAGTGGGCCGGGCTCGCGTTCTGGCTTTACCTGACACGCGGCTGGGTCGAGGACGGGCTTCCTGTCTAGTTACTGTCCCGTTCGGAGCGGCTGGGGCCGGTGCCCCAATTGGTCTTCAAAACCAGTACGGCGTCGTAGCCCGACGCTAGGCAGGTTCGACTCCTGTGCCGCTCCGTTAAGCCGGTCGTCCTGGCGAGGGTTTGCCGACCTGGCCGGGTTCTAAGCTGATCCGGTGCTCGACGACTCGACGATTGCCGCCAAGACATGGACGCCGCCGCGACTGCGCATCGGCGCGGTGCTGGCCGTCGCTCTCGTCGCGGGGTTCGTCGCCTGGCTCCTGCTCCGGAGCGACACCACGAGCAAACCGGCACTACAGGCGTCGCCCACTCCGGCAGTCGCGACAGTCGTGCCAACCGGGCGGCTGCGCGGGCTGGCCGCCACGCTCGGCCATCCGCTCTTCTGGGCCGGCACGCGGCCCAGGATGGGTTACGAGTTGACCAGGACTGCTGCGGGCAACATCTTTATCCGCTACCTCCCGCCGAACGCCCGGGCCGGCGACCCCCGCCCCGCGTTTCTCGCGATCGGCACGTACCCCGTGCCGGATGCGTTCGCCCGGACCAGGACTGCCGGCAAACGAGCCGGCGCTGTGGTCGTCAGGCTGAGGGGAGGCGGCATCGCGGTCTACGACTCGGCGAGGCCGACGAGCGTCTACTTCGCGTACCCCGATTCGAAGGTGCAGGTCGAGGTGTTCGACCCCAATGGGCGCACCGCGCGAAACCTCGTCGCCTCCGGACGGATCGTCCCGATCAAATGACCCTTGACCGGCCGGCAACGGCCGGTGGGCTCGAGCCCCGTGCCGGGGACCTCGGTCCGTGAGCCTTCTCGCGCCGTGGTTGCTGTTTCCGGCAGTGCTCGGAGCGCTCGCGCTTGGCTGCGGGCTGCTGCTCGAACGGGCGACCGGCGCGAGAATGTCAGTCGCGCTCCTCGCCCCCGTGGGGCTAGCGGTGATCGTGGTGGTCGCAGGCGTCACGACTCTGAGCGCGACGACCGCGACGTTGACGGTTCCGGTTGTCGTGGCTCTCGCCGCCGCAGGACTCGCGAGTGGAGTCGGAAGAGGCAAGCCGCACCGGGCACTCCCGCCGCTCACCGCTGCAGGAGTCGTCTTCTGCGCTTATGCCGCGCCCGTCGTGATGTCCGGCGAGGCCACGTTCGCCGGGTACATCAAGCTCGACGACACCGCGACATTCCTCGCGTTGACCGACCGCGTGATGGAGCACGGCCACAGCCTCGCGGGCCTCGCACCGTCGTCGTACGAGGCAACGCTCTGGGTCAACCTCGCTCACGGCTACCCCGTCGGCGCGCTCCTTCCGTTCGGGATCGCAAAGGAGCTCACCGGTGTGGACGGCGCATGGGTGTATCAGCCCTACCTCGCGTTCCTCGCAGCAATGCTTGCTCTCGTCCTCTACGCACTCGCGGCGCGCGCGTTGCAATCGGTGCGCCTTCGCGCCGTCGCCGCGGGCGTTGCTGCCCAGCCGGCATTGCTCTACGGCTTCGCGCTCTGGGGAGGAATCAAGGAACTCGCAGCAGCACCGCTCGTCGCGCTCGTCGCAGCCGTTGCGCCGACATCCGTAGAGGAGCTCTCGCGTCCGCGGCGTGTCGTTCCGGCGGCGGTCGCGATCGCCGCCGTTCTCGGCGTCCTGAGCGTCGGCGGTGCGGTGTGGCTGCTCGTGCCGGCGGCTGTGCTGTTGGTGCTTGCGACTCGTGGTCGCCGCATCGCGGCTCAGATCGGCGGCTGCCTAGGTGCAATGGTCCTCCTCTCGATTCCGACCCTGCTGGACGCTCGGTCGTTCCTCACGGCTGCCACCGAGGAGGCGGTGCGGAGCGGCACCGTGCTGGGCAATCTCGTCCACCCGTTGAGCAGCCTCCAGGTTCTCGGGGTGTGGCCGACGAGCGACTTCAGGCTCGACCCGCAGGATCTTGCGGCAACGCGAGTCCTCCTGGCCGTGGTCGCCGTTGCAGCGCTGACCGGCTGCGTGTTTCTCTTGCGGGAGCGGAGTTGGCCTCCGCTGCTCTACACCGGGAGCGCGATCATCGGCTGCGTCCTCATCGGCACGCTCGGCTCTCCGTGGGTCGTCGCGAAGGCGTACACAATCGCCTCGCCCGCGTTCCTCTTCGCCGCGGTCGTGGGCTGCGCCGGACTCATCTCGCATCGGCGTACGACCGAGGGGATCCTCGCCTTGACGGTCGTTGCCGGAGGCGTCCTGTGGTCGAACGTGCTGGCGTATCACGGCGTCAACCTCGCTCCACGTGCACAACTGGCCGAGCTCGAACGGATCGGTCACCGCTTCGCCGGACAGGGGCCCGCGCTCATGACCGAGTACCAGCCGTACGGGGTCCGGCACTTCCTTCGTGCGGTCGACGCTGAAGGAGCATCGGAACTCCGGCGGCGTCAAATTCCGCTTCGCAACGGTGCGATGCTCGAGAAGGGCGCGTACGCCGATCTTGCCGAGTTCCAGCAGAGCGCGGTCGGGATCTACAGAACTTTGATCCTGCGGCGGTCCCCGCTTGCGAGCCGGCCGCCTACGATCTATCAGCTCGCATGGCGTGGACGCTTCTATGACGTCTGGCGGCGGACGCAAGAGTCTGTCGGCGCCGGTGCTCGAGGTTGTGATGCCTCGCGCGCGCTCAGCAGTCTCAACCGGTCTCGGTCAGGGAACGCGGAGGCCGTGCTCGCACTTTCTCGCGTCGATCATCCCGCGACCTGGCCCGCTGCCGCCGGCGGGCAGCTTGTATACCCGACCCGCCCCGGAGTCGTTCGAGCGCAGATCGGGTTGCCGGCGACCGGACGCTATTCCGTGTGGGTCGGCGGATCCTTCCGGAACCGTCTCGCTGCACTGGTCGACGGCCGAGAGATCGGCGCGCAGACCGACCAGCTCAACAACTCCGGTCAATACACACGGTTGGGGACCGCGACGTTGGCCGCGGGTGTCCACGATGTCGAGCTCCGGTATTCACGCAGTATGTTCGCACCGGGAAGCGGCGGCCCCGAGTACGGCTTGGGACCACTCGTCGTCAGCCGGGACGAAGATCGCTGTTGAACGCTAGGGCGCGCACGTGATGTAGACGAGCACCGCGCTATTTCCGGCATCAGACGATGAGAACTTCCACCCGTTCGGTGTGCCGCTGGCGATAATGTTCCCACCGGAATCGACAGGTCTGATGGCCAGCGTGCTGCCGTTCGCTCCGGTCAAGGTCGGAGCAAATCCGGCTCCGAGTGCCTTATCGGTCGCGCTGTTGCAGAGAACGTTCGTCCCGGCGCCGGTCATGTTGACCGTTGCGCTCTTGACGTAGACGCCTGCCGTGCCTGCTGGGCCTGTAGCGCCGGCCGGGCCCGTAGGCCCCTGAGAGCCGGTCGCGCCGGTTGCTCCCGCCGCACCGGTCGCCCCCTGTGGGCCTGCCGGCCCGGTCGCGCCCGCTGCGCCTGTCGACCCCGTCGCACCCGTTGCGCCCGTCGGACCCTGTGGACCCGCCGGACCCGTCGTGCCTGCTGAGCCAGTCGCGCCAGTCGCGCCGGATGCACCTGTTGCGCCCGTGCTACCGGTCGAGCCGGTCGCTCCGGTTGCACCGGTCGGTCCCTGCGGACCAGCCGGTCCGGTCGCACCAGTTGCACCTGCATCACCAGTCGCGCCAGTCGCACCTGTTGCACCGGTCGCACCGGTCGCACCGGTCGGCCCCTGCAAACCTGTCGTACCCGTTGCCCCCGCTGCACCAGTAGCTCCCGTTGCGCCTGTCGCACCGGTATCGCCGGTCGCTCCGGTCGCTCCCGTTCCGCCCGTCGCACCCGTCGCGCCCGATGCACCTGTATCGCCAGTCGCGCCCGTTGCGCCCGTATCGCCTGTTGCACCTGTTGCACCGGTCGCACCGGTCGGTCCCTGCGGACCTGCCGGTCCCGTTGCCCCTGTTGCACCGGTAGCTCCCGTGGCGCCCGTATCGCCAGTCGCGCCAGTTGCACCTGTTGCGCCCGTGGCGCCGGTCGAACCGGTCGCCCCGGTTGCACCCGTCGCACCAGTCGGCCCCTGCGGGCCCGCGGGACCTGTCGCGCCCGTTGCGCCCGTCGCTCCGCTCGAACCGGTCGCTCCTGTCGAACCGGTTGCTCCGAT
>Ga0184620_10000264_pt1 | contig 9764 bp, 10 predicted proteins | sample PLM1_5_b1_FD_133136 | JGI IMG/M metagenome (GOLD analysis project Ga0184620, IMG submission 133136) | Groundwater sediment microbial communities from an aquifer in East River, Colorado, USA - PLM1_5_b1 | ecosystem: Environmental > Terrestrial > Soil > Riparian zone | place: USA: East River... | reverse complement strand
GGCGCCGAGAGTGAGCACAATGCCGGCGGAGATGCCGTTTCCCAAACCCATGAGCGCAGCCACCAAGCCGACGCTAGTGGGCCCACTGGTCAGCGGCAACAGCACGAAGCCAAGCCCCAGCACGATCATGGTCGGCACGGCGACATACACCCGTCCAAATCGGTCCATGATGGCGCCGCCGGGATAGAAGAGCAGCATGTCTACCCCTGCAGAGATCCCGAAGATCACAGCGGTCGTTGCAGCGTCCACACCTATGGATTCAGCCCAAAGAGGCACGATCGACTGCCGGGTGGCGCGAGCGGCCGAGATGACCAGAATGCCGATACCAAGCGTCAGCAGGATGTGGCGATGCTCGGCAAGCACTGAGATTACGGATCGATGGCGACGAGGTTCGCGAGCTGCGGTGATGTGGCGGTTTGTGGTGACGTCGGGCAGGAAGGCGAGGAGGATGGCGGCGGCGATGCTCATGGTGGCCGCGAACGCGTACGCGGCGCCGATGCTCCAGCGCGTGACGATCGCGGCAGCGATGAATGGTCCGATGAACAGTCCGATCCGGAAGGTACCGCCCAGTGTGGATAGGGCGCGGGCGCGGAACGGTATCGGGATGGCCTCGGTGAGGTAGGCATGGCGGGCCAGACCAAAGACTGCATTGGCCAGGCCGGTGACCGTGATGGCCACCGCGAGCACGATGACGGATTGGGCTAGGAAGGCTCCCAGCAGCGCCACCGCGTCAAGGACGCAGGCTGCGATCAGGGCTCGTTGCTCCCCGATGCGGGCAGCCAGCGCGCCCGCGGGAAGATCGCCGATCAGCTGCCCGAGACCAATCAGCGCGACGACGAACGCCGCCGTACCGACGCTGGCGCCAAGCGCTCGAGCGGAGAGCGCCACCAGCGGAAGGATCGCGCCCTGACCGATGGCCACCAGAATGGTTGGCCCGTACACAGGAACGACGATGCTGCGCAAGCGGGCGAGCTCTGGGTTCCTTTCATGGAGCCCGGACGGCAATCCGTCGCTGCCCGGGATGTCGCTCACTCGAGCGAACCTACCCAGCCCCTTCATTGCGTACGATGACGCTCGCCCGACAGATCCGGCGCTACAGTGATGCGCGAGCCGGCCAGTACGCAATGGACGGCGCTTCCGGCCCCCGTAGCTCAGAGGATAGAGCAGCAGCCTTCTAATCTGTCGGTCGTAGGTTCGATTCCTACCGGGGGCGCAAAACATGGCTCTGACTAGGTGATCCAATTTCGCGATTCGAGCGCTGACGGTGTTGCTCCCCACATCGCTCCCCACATGTGGCGTACGTTGCCTCTGTGAGGAATCTTGAGTTGGGCGAATCCGGCGACGTCTCGTTGACCGCGCAGTGCAAGAACGGTGCCGGACGATGGGTTACCGCACCGAGGCCCCAGAAGGCGACCCGATGGAAGGCTCGGGTCTACGTACGCGGCCACGACGGGGTCCGTCAAGAGATCGTGCGCTTCGGCCGGACGAGGCGCGAAGCTGAGGCATCTCTCCAGGCGGCGGTGGCAGCTGTCCTCCGGGGAGCTGATGCCGTCATCAACCCGACCATGCCGCTACTCGAGGCGGGTGAGTACTGGCTGAAGCAGATCGCGCGACCAGACTCGGGGCTCAGCGCGCGGACGATCGCTGACTACTCCTGGACTTGGCAGAAGTACGTTGACTCCACGACATCGTCGCTCCGCGGCCTCACACTGCAGCAAGCGAATGACCCCCAGCGCCTGCGCGGCTTCCTGCAACGGGTGGCCGAGGCACACGGCTCCGCGTCAGCGAAGAAAGCCAAGAGCGTTCTTCATGGCGTGATCGGTTACGCCGTCGACAACGGCGTGCTGTCCAGCGACGCGACGCGCCAGGTACGTACGGTCACTTCCACCGCAACCAGGTCAAAGGAGCGGGACCACACTCGGGCCATGACACGTAGCGAACGAGACCACGTTATCGAGGCAACATTTCATGCGGCCTGCGAGCCAGGGTTGAATGCCCGCACCCGGCGCAAGCGGCGCGCGACGGCAGATCTCATTGCGTTCTTGGCAGGAACCGGGGCGCGGATCGATGAAGCACGGCGCGTTCGGTGGCACGACATCAACCTTGAGCGTGGACGCGTCTACCTCCGCGGCACAAAGAGCGAAACGTCCGACCGGTGGCTGAACCTTCCCGACTGGCTCGTGGAGCAGCTGGAGGCGCGTGCCGCCAACTGCGGCGCCGAAGGCTACGTCTTCGCTGCGCCGGCCCAGCGCGATCCTGAGCGTGTGTGGGACCAAAGCAACAGCGCGGGAGCGGTTCGCGCCGCTCTGGACGCGTGCGGCCTAACTTGGGCGGTTCCGCATACGTTTCGCCGCACAGTCGCGACGCTCCTCGATCAGGCGAACCTTCCCATTGCCCGGATCGCCGACCAGCTAGGGCACTCCGATGTGAGTATGACGGCCCGCGTGTACCTCGGCCGTGACCTCAAGGGCGACAAGCGCGACCTGGCAAGGGTTCTGTGAAAACCAGGTGTCGAGGAGAAGCCATGGGTATCAGGAACCGAGAGATCGAATGAGGCGCGCTACAGTTTCCCGCACGTCACTCGGGTCACCAAAGGATGTAATTCCAGCTGGCTCGCGCGACACGAAACCGGCCTGTTCGTAGGCTTCGATATCCGAGAGTCGGTATCGGACCCGACCGGCCAACTTGAGATAGGCCGGACCACGGCCCTGAGATCGCTGATTCGCCAAGGTCCCGCGTGAGAGTTGCCAACGCACCGCCAGCTGCGCGTCGGTTAGTAGGTCGTTCTCGCGTCCAGTCCTGTCAATCGGATCCGATCGTCGCATCATCGCGCCCGCCCTTCCAGTCGCCGAGATCCGCGTGCAATGGGGCTGGGCGGCAATGACCGTGCCGCCGCGAGGTTCAACGTGTAGCGGACTTGCAGCCGCGCGGCCGCGACGTCAGGACGAATCTCGTCACGGGTGCCCAGAATGTGACCGCTGGACCGAGCTAGCCGCGCCACCGGGTCCGTCGTCTCCCGATCCAATTCAGCACCACCCATCACGCCCACCCTCTCCATGCACTTGTGTCGACCCGTCTCGTCAAGCCAGATCCGGGCCCCCCGCACGCGCACCCCACTCGGCTGTGGATAGAGGGCAGGGGTCTCCGGCTCACATCAGCCTTAAGCACTGAAGACGGCGGTCGGCGGTCAGATCAACGTCGCGCGGGGGATCATCCGCCTTACGTGGCCAGCTGCTCGGTTCGGCTCGCCGCGTGCTAGACGCCCCGCGCGGCGACAGCGAGCAACGCGGGGACAAGGATTTGATTGTCAGGCCTGGCGCCAGACCTTGATCGAAGACGCGAGGAGGAGCGCGACCAGCAGGGAGGGGGATCAGTACGTCTTCGGGGACGGCACAGAGGAGAAGACCTCCGAGGATGGTGCCGATGATCGATCCGGCCGCCATGGCGAGCGCGAAGCCCTTGTTGGCGTGCAGGACTTCGAAGCTGCGGTCGCGGCTGTAGCGGGCGAACGCCACAGCATGGTGGGCAAGGAAATAGTGAGGGCGAGGCTGCCGGCGATCTTGATGTCGACCGCGAACAGCAGCACGACGTGGGGATGAGCAGCTCGCCCCCGGCGACACCCATCAAGGCGGGCACGATGCTAATGCCGACGTCGGCCGCTGGCCCCAGCAGGGTCCGCGGAACGGGATCCAGGAGGACCGGGTCGAGGTCGCCGAAGTGGTTCCAGGCGAGCGCGATGGCGATCAGCACCAGCAGCACGGCGAGTACCCGGTAGAGGGTTCGGGTAGCCCAAGTGGCACCAATCCAGGCGCCGATGAGGCCGCCGGCGAGCAGGTTGGCTACCACGAACCAGGAGCCGTTCACGGTGTCAAAGGGGACGGCCACCAGACGGGCCGGCCGGCCGGACACGACCAAGATCAGGCTCAGCGCCTTATTCATGATCACGGCTTCCAGCGTTGCGAAGCCAAACAGACCAATGAGCAAAGGAAGCCGGAACTCAGCGCCGCCGAGACCGATCAGGCCACCGAGGAGCCCGACCCCGGCGCCTGTGGCGAGGGCGGCCCAAAGCGACCTGGCCCTCGATGGCGCGGCGACGTCGCCGGTGGACGGACCTATCACAGCGACACGCTTGTCGGCGCTGCGCCCGCTCTCCACGATTTCCCCTTGAGCGTTCCTGCTACGGGACTCATCTCTTGACACTGCGTTTGCCAGATCGACTGCTAACTCATCACCGTCCGTCCACTTGGCCTCGTCTACACCGCCTCAAAATCCCGTGATGTCTCAGACCGCCGCACTCCCGTCCGACGTACCCCCTCGAACTCTCAAAGCTTCGAGTCGAACACACGTCATGCCCGACCGCTCACTCAGTGTTCCTGTCGCTCGGAGTACCGCCTGCCTAACCGCCATCTAGCCAGCCTTCTTGCGTTCCGGGTTCCCGCCGGAGAGATCTGTGGACAAGTCGCGTCCGTGGTGCGAATCAAACCGCACCCCCTAAGCCATCGTGTGGCTTCTCGGCGGTCATGTCCCGGATGACCCTGAGACAGGTGTCGCCGGCGCCCAGGGCGGCACCTGGAGATCTTCCATTCCGCTTGCGAAGCTCAATGCAGGGAAGCGGCGAGGTGGTCCACGTCGCGGGGAGCATCGGCCGCGATTGGCAGCGCGGCTTTCGCGGCCCTTTCGGTCAGCGCCGCAACGGAGCAACCTGCGTCGTCCATACTGCTTTGCCGAGCAGGGGTTGAGTAAGACCGCAATGGTGGCCCTAAGGGGAGGAAGCTCGAACCAAACCTCCCGTTTCAGCCGGCTGGCAGACGCGCTACCTACCTTGCTGGGCCGGCGGCTGCGATCGAGGCACGTGCGGAAGCGGCAAGTACAGCGCCGGCTCACGCCGAAGGAAATCGAGCAGCTCCTTACCGAGTACCGAGCGGGCGACAGCATGCAGGAACTTGCTCGGAAATGGCGCCTGCATCGGACAACCGTGACAGAGCATCTGCGCCGATCAAGCATTGCGGTTCGACACCGCGGGGATTCCGACAGAGAGGCTCGACGAAGTGATCCGGCTCTACGGCGACGGATGGTCCTGCCAACGGCTGGCCGAACGCTATGGCTGCGACGATGAGACGGTGCGACAGAGCCTTAAGCGTATGGGCGTCCGCCTGCGGAAGCCGTGGGAAAGAGTATGAACAATCCTTAAGCCAGCGGCCTGAAATCGCTTGACACTTATTGCCGGGCATCGATCTTCTTCGGCGAGCTGAACGATCTGCTGGCCTCGGCCTTATTCCTGCCGGTGTCTGCGACGGTCGTCATCTCTTCGCATCCGACTACCGGAGCGAACGGAACGCCGCGCGCACTTCGTCGGTGAAGAGCTGCGGCTCCTCCCAGGCGGCGAAGTGGCCGCCCTTGTCGACCGCGTGGAAGTAGATGACGTTCGGGTAGCTCGCTTCGACCCAACTTCGGGGAGTCCGCCAGATCTCACCAGGGAAGGTCGTGAAGCCGAACGGGATCGTCGGCGATGGCAAGGGCTGGCGGCCTGCGGCGGGGGCGTCGGGGCCATACGCCTCCCAGTACGACCGGGCGGCGGACGCGCCCGTGCCGGTCAGCCAGTACAGCGTGATGTTGTCGAGGATGTGGTCGCGGGTGAGGTTTCCCGAGGGCTCCCCGTCGACGAACGCGCCGGCGATCTTGTAGTAGGCGTCGGTGTCGTGGTCGACCATCCAGGCCGCCAGCGCCACCGGTGAATCCAGCAGGGCGTATCCGATCGTCTGCGGACGCGTGGCCATCTCGATGAAGTAGCCGTTTCCAGACTGCTGGAAGGTGGCGAGCTTCGCGGCCGCGGCGCGTTCCTCGTCAGTGGCCGTCGGCATGGCACCGCCCAGCGCCGGCACCAGCAGGTTCGTGTGGATGCCGAGCAATCCCTCCGGCGCCTGCCGGCCCAGCGCGTCGGTGACGCCGGCGCCCACGTCGCCACCCTGGGCGACGTAACGGGTATAGCCGAGGCGGAGCATCAGCTCGGCCCAGGCGCGTGCGATCCGGCTCAGCTCCCAGCCGACGTCGGTCGGCTCGCCGGAGAAGCCATAGCCAGGCAGGGACGGCAGTACGAGGTGAAACGCGTCCGCGGCGTCGCCGCCGTGAGCAGTCGGGTCGGTCAGCGGGCCGACGGTCTCGAGCAACTCGACGACCGAGCCGGGCCAGCCGTGCGTCATGATCAGCGGCAACGCGTGCGCGTGCGGCGACTGCACGTGGATGAAGTGGATGTTCACCCCGTCGATCTCGGTCGTGAACTGCGGCAGCGCGTTCAGCTTCGCCTCGGCCTTGCGCCAGTCGTAGTCCGTCGCCCAGTAATGGGCGAGCTCCTGCAGCGTCGCCAACTGCACACCCTGTGACCGATCGGGGACGAGCTCCTTGCTGGGCCACCGCGTCGCCGCGATGCGGCGACGAAGGTCCTCCAAAGCCTCATCCGGAATGTCGACCTGGAACGGACTGATGTCGCTGGCGGTCTCAACGGTGCTACTCATGACGCCCTCCCTTGGCGTAGTGACCGGAATGCGGCTCGGATCTCGACGGTCAAAAGCTCAGGCTCTTGTCTCGGTTTCGGCCAGCGCGTCGCCGGCGATGCGGCGGCGGAGGGTGGCTTGGTCCTCGTTCGGTACGTCGACGTGGAAGGAGCGGATCTCGGTCGTGCTGTCGATGCTTGTCATGTCGACCTCCGCCTAATGGATGTCGGGTCGACGACGCAATTGTCGAGACAGGCGCGTTACGGGGATGCGGCGACGATTCAACGATTCTCCCTGAGCTGCCGCTACCGGTCAACGCGGCTCACAGAATCGCGATGTCATAGGTAGTAGTGTGCCCAGCAGCAATAGCGACGGAATCCCGGATAGCGGAATTGTCCCGCACCGAACGGATCCATCGCTCCAATTGCCTGTTTAGACTGGTTGCACCGTTATCCCGGCCCGAAGTTCGGTCTCGACAGCAGGCGGCCCTGAACGCGGCACTCGTACCCTGCGGGGCGGTCGCGCGGTCGTAGTGTGGATGTGGCTCTCAGGCAAGCGCAGGTTCGGCTCGATCCTCGCCAAGCGACCCTCTAGCAACGGCGTACGGAGCCGGCGAGGCGACGAAAGTGCTGGCTGCGCGATTCGGCATCCATCGCGCAACCGTGACGGCCGTCCTACAGCTACAAATACGACGGCGGGCGCGAAGGCGACCCTCAAGCCATCGGCTTCTATCCAAGAAAAGATAGGCTAACCGTCTACCTTATGGACGGTACGGCCAGCTACTCTGAATTGCTGGCTCGCTTAGTCAAACATACTACGAGCAGGGTCTGTGTTTACATTAAGCGGCTCAGCGATGTGGATTTGCCAATCCTTGAGCAGATCGTGCAACAATCTTATGAGTACATAAGGAGGCAGCCATGAGAAAGATATCTGTCCAAGAATTCATTACGCTCGACGGAGTGATGCAGGCGCCGGGCGGACCCGACGAAGATAAGTCGAGCGGCTTCAAGTTTGGTGGCTGGACCGCGCCATATTTCTACGAAGCCGACGAAGAGGCCGGTGAGTTCATGGCCAAACTCATGGCGCCCGCCGATCTCCTGCTGGGTCGAAAGACCTTCGATATTTTCGAAGACTACTGGCCCAAACACGCCGAAATGTGGCCCGGTATCATGGACGTCACTAAGTATGCCGTCTGCAAGACCAGGGACAAGTCAGACTGGCAAAATACGAAATTTCTGAAGAACGTCGATGACATCAAAAAGCTCAAAGACTCAGAAGGCTCAGAGATCAAAGTTATCGGGAGCGGCAACCTGGCCCAGACCTTGTTCAAGCATGATCTGGTCGACGAGCTGTGTCTGATGATTTTCCCAATCACGCTTGGTACGGGTAAACGCTTGTTCGACGAGGGCACTATTCCTGCAGTCTTCACCCTGACGGACCATTTGGTCGCTTCAAATGGAGTGATCTTCACCATTTTCAAGCGAGCTGGAGCAGTTAAGACGGGCACCGTCGGAGCTTAAGGCAAGCCGATCTCCATCATCGTTCCCGCCCTCAACGAAGAAGACTATCTGCCGACGCTGCTCCAGTCATTTGTCGACCAGGACTACGACCGAGAATACGAGATCATCGTATCGACGGCGGTTCGAGAGACGACACGGTCTGTGTCGTGAAGCGCTTTCAGAAACAGCTGCCCAACCTGTCAATGCACTCCTGGAAGCGCGGCATCTCCAAAACAGCGCAATTATGGCGTCACCAAGGTGCGTTACGACCACATTATTTTCCTCGACGCTGATATGAAATTGCCCAAGAATACGTTGACCAGTGCCTTCTTCACGATTATCAGTCGGTGCGGTGTCCTTCTCCACGGCGTCTCTCACCAGCTTCTCCTAGACTTGCGAGCGTAGGGGGCACGATCTCCAAGATCATTTTCAGAGCCCGCAGGCGCGGACTGCTCAACCTCGGCGACGACCTCATCGCCACCGCAAACCAGGCTGTTGCCGCGGCCGCTCTACTCGACCGCCTCAGATGCGCCCCGACGCTGACGGTGTGAGCAGGCGAGCTTCCCTGAAGTCTCCAGCAAGCCACTCACGCTAAGCCGCGGCGTGTCGCAGGCCAGGTCGGTGGCCTCGAACCGCTGACAAAACGTCACGTTCAATTACCGCCGGATATGCGGAGTGGTCGAGGCTCGTTGTTGAGGCCTGTTCGGCACCGCAGCAGGCTGGAACGGCGCAGCATGAGTGTGCGGAGCTCGCGCCTCGGGCCGTTGGCTCGCCGAGCTGAAGCGACTCCATGCACCTACGCCCAACCGTCCGCTCACCTCAGCCAGAGCGGATCCGCCAGTGATGACCCGTCATACAACCGACTGGGCTGACGTACCCCCACTCGATTTCAGAATCTGATGTGCTACACACCTAGTGCACTGATGGAAGGTACCTCCAGGTCGGCGTGACCGCCGAGGCGGGCGAAATTGCCTTTCCTAGGTGTGACCATGAGCCTGCACAAGCTCACCGCCGGGTCCGGTTATGACTATCTGACCCGGCAGGTCGCTGCCTTGGACGCGACCGACAAGGGACACATCGGGCTGGCCTCGTATTACACCGAACGGGGTGAGTCGCCTGGGGTGTGGGTCGGTTCCGGCATGACAGGTATCGACGGTTTGGACGTCGGCGATCCGGTGACGGCGGAGCAGATGCGCGCTTTGGTCGGGTGCGGGTTGCATCCGTTGGCCGAGTTGCGGCTCCGCCAGCTGGACGGCCCCAACCTCACTGGACAAGACTTCCAGGACGTTATGCGGTTGGGGGCACCGTTCAAGATCATCGACGATGCGACGCCGTTCCGGGTTGAGGTGGCCAAGCGGATCGCTGCTCTCAATGCCGCGATCGGGGAGCCGGTCGATGTCTCGGTCGCGGCGGCTGACCGGGCGCGGATTCGGACCCAGGTTGCCCGGGAGTTCTTTGTCGCTGAGCATGGCCGTGACCCGATTGATGCTCGCGAGTTGGCTGGGCAGATCGCGAAGAGCTCACGGCCACGGGCGCAGACAGTCGCCGGTTTCGACCTGACGTTCTCACCGGTGAAGTCGGTGTCGACGCTGTGGGCGGTCGCCGAACCGGCGGTGGCGGCGACGATCGAACGGGCCCATCAGGCCGCGGTCAACGACGCGCTGGGCTTCATCGAGCAGCATGCCTTGTTCACCCGGACCGGGCCGCAGGGGATCCGGCAGGTCAACGTGCGTGGCCTGATCGCGGCGGCGTTCACCCACCGGGACAGCCGTGC
>Ga0184620_10000250_pt1 | contig 9986 bp, 8 predicted proteins | sample PLM1_5_b1_FD_133136 | JGI IMG/M metagenome (GOLD analysis project Ga0184620, IMG submission 133136) | Groundwater sediment microbial communities from an aquifer in East River, Colorado, USA - PLM1_5_b1 | ecosystem: Environmental > Terrestrial > Soil > Riparian zone | place: USA: East River... | reverse complement strand
GTTCCTTCAGGAACTCCGCTCCCGCGACGAGCGTGCCCGCAGTGTCGACCATGTCGTCAGTCATCACCGCGCATTTGCCGTCGATGTCGCCGATGACGTTCGTGACGCGCGCGACGTTGTGTGCAGGCCGGTCCTTTTGCAGAACAGCCAGGTCGCCGCCGATCATCTCCGCGAACTTGCTCGCCAGGCGCGTGCGGCCGGTGTCGGGAGCGACCGCGACGACGTCTTCGGGCAAGCCGAGATCCCGCACGTATTGCGCGAGCATCGGGAGCGCGGTCATGTGGTCGACCGGGACGTCGAAGAAACCCTGGATCTGGCCCGCGTGGAGGTCCATCGTGAGGACGCGGTCGGCACCCGCCGTCTGGATCATCTCCGCGACGAGCTTCGCGGTGATCCCTTCCCGCGGCCGAGACTTCTTGTCCTGGCGCGAGTAGGGATAGAGCGGCAGCACGGCCGTGATCCGCTTGGCGGAAGCGAGCTTTGCGGCGTCGATCATGATCATCAGCTCCATCAGGTGCTGGTCGACCGGCGGTGAGCTCGTCTGCACGATGAAGAGATCGGACCCTCGGATCGACTCCTCGTAACGGCAGTACGTATTGCCGTCGGCGAACGTACGCAGCGTGACGTCCCCGACCTGGATACCGAGCTTCTCCGCGATCTTCTGCGCGAGTCCCGGGTGGGAGCGTCCGGAGAAGAGCATGAGCCGCTTCGACGGGCCACGCTCGATCCAGTGCTCCGGCTTCACCTCTGCCTTGGTCTCGGCGACCTCCAGCCCAGGCAGGCGAGTCAGCTCAGTTGTTGCGCTTTCCACGGAGATAGCCCTCTTTCGTGATCTGCTTCGGCGGGAAACCAGCGAGCGATTCGGGAGGGACATCTTCTGTTATGTACGAACCGCCCGCAATCCAAGCGTCGTCCCCGACCTCCACCGGTGCCTCGAAGCCATTGTGAATGCCGGTCCTGACGTTCCGCCCGATCTTCGTCTTTCCTTTGGGGCGATCCGGCTGATGAGGGAAATTGGCCGTGATATTCCCGGCGGCCACGTTAGCGCCCTCGCCCACCTCGGCGTCCCCGATGTACGACAGGTGAGGAATCTTGGCCCCAGCACCGATCTCGGAGTTCTTGATCTCGACGAAGGTGCCGGCTTTCGCGCCCGTGCCGAGCTTCGTGCCCGGACGGAGGTAACAGAACGGACCGACCCTGGCGTCTCTCCCAATGTCCGCGTCGTCGGCCACGACGTGCGGCCCGACCTCGGCGCCGGTACCGACTCGCGTGAGCCCGCGAAGCACCGTGAAGGGGTGAATGGTCGAATCGGCCGCGAGCTCCACTTCGGGATCGATCCAGGTGGTCTCGGGATCCACGATCGTCACACCCGCCAGCATGTGTTCTTTGTTCACGCGCGCGCGTAGGAAAGATGCTGCATCGGCCAGCTCGGCACGAGTGTTCACTCCCTCCACTTCATCGGCATCCGGAGCCTTGAACACGACGACCTCCTCCCCTTCTTCGACTAGCAAGCGGACGGCGTCCGTCAGGTACAGCTCGCCCTGGGCGTTCGCCGGCTCGATCCGTTCGAGAACAGGCCATAGCTTCGCAGTCTCGAAGACGTAGATGGAGGAGTTGACCTCCCGAATCGCCCGCTGCTCGTCGTCGGCGTCGGCATCCTCGACGATCGCCTCGAGGCGGCCGCTGGCGTCGCGGATGACCCGGCCGTAGGCACGCGGGTCGGGAGGCTCGAACGAGAGCACGCTGGCCGGTGCGCCCGACGAGCGGTGCTCTTCGACGAATTGCTGCAAGAGCCCGGGGCTGATGCGCGGATGATCACCGGAAACGACGAGCAGCGTGCGCGCGTCGCCGACGCTCTCGCGTGCGCTGCGGAGTGAGTCGCCGGTTCCGAGCGGACGTTCCTGCACCGCGACGACGACTCCCTCGAGCGCGCCCGCCGCCTCCGGCGAGAGGACGACGACGAGCGGGTCGGGACCGAGCGGCCGCACCGCCTCAACGACCCAGTCCACGAGCCGCCGCCCGAGCAGCGGGTGCAGATGCTTTGGCGTCGCGGACTTCATCCGCGTGCCGAGACCGGCCGCCATCACGACGGCTGCGAAGTCGTTTGCCATCAGAGCTGGGGCGCCAGGATTCGAACCTGGGATCGCGGGACCAAAACCCGCTGCCTTGCCACTTGGCTACGCCCCACCGTCTTGAGGAGCTTAAGTACGCCGGTAATCCGAGAAGAGATAAACGAGGGCGATGATCGCGAAGACTACGACCGCAACGATCGCCACGAGCTTGAGGACGAAGGCGAGGATGACGACCAGGATCGCGAGCGCCTGCGACGCCGCGGCGATCCACGAGAGCTGACGTCCGACATCCCAGCGCATGTTGCGGCCCGCGACGATGTAGAAGGCGAGAAGGATCGCGCCGATGACGAGGACGGTCCACTTCGTCAGATCAGGTGTGATCGCAACGAGCAGCCCTTCGATCACGGCGACCCACAGTGCGAGGCGGATGCGCCGCTCCCGTAGCCACCTACCCATGCGCGTCGTGCCGGCCTCGATCATGGGCTGGCTGTACGCCATGCGATCAACGGTACCACGCTGGTGCGGTCAGCCAGGTGCGGCCCTCGGCGGACATTTTCCGCTGCGCCGCGCGGGCACGGTCGCCGTGCAAGAAGAGCCCGTAGACGGCCGGACCCGCGCCCGTGACGTCGGCACGGAACGCACCGAGAGCCTGGAGCTTCGCGGTGAGCGGCGAGGATGCGAGGTCGTTCGGCGGCAGCGCGGCGAGGTCGCGTGGACGCCTGACGCGCTCCAGTGCCTGGAGGAGCGCTGCGCGGCGTTCGTCGTAGCCGTCCGCACCGTTTCGCGTGTCGAAGCTCGAGTACACCGCGCCCGTCGAGCTCTTCTCCGCGTTCCGCGGGACGGCGAGGACGACCCAGTAGTCCTGAGGCAGCTCGAGCGGCGACAGCGCGGTGCCGTCACCGGTGCCGAGCTGCGGGCCGTCAGCGAGGAAGTACGGCACGTCGGCGCCGAGGTCCCGCGCGAACGTCTCGATCTGCCCGCCGCTGTGCGGCTCTGCACGCAGCTCGTTCGCGAGCCGCAGAGCGGTGGCCGCATCAGAGCTGCCCCCGCCGAGCCCGGCTGCGATTGGAATCCGCTTCTCGATCCGCGCCGCGAATCTCGTCCCGTCGCCGTCGGCGACGAGCTCGAGCGCGCGCCGCACGAGCGTGTCGCCGGGGAAACCCGTGACGCGCAGCTCCGCAGAGTGCTCCACCGCGATCCGGTCCGAGAGTGCAACGCGCTGGTAGACCGTCACGAGGTCGTGCTTGCCGTCGTCGCGTAGCGGCCCGACGGCGAGCGCGAGATTGATCTTGGCCGCGGCGGCGGCCCGCTTCACCGCAGTGCCTCGGTGAGTGCGAGGAACTCCGGCGGCGTGAGCTCCTCTGCACGAACGTTGCGGTCTCTGCCGATCTGCTCGACCGCCACCTCGGCGCGTTGACGGTCGGCGACGCCCGCGAGCTCGAGCGAGTTCGCGAGCCGCTTGCGTCTGTGCGCGAACGCGCCTTCGACCACACGCTTGATGCCACGGAAGTCCGGCGGCAGCTCGGTGCGCCTGAAGGCCACGAGCGCCGAATCGACGTTCGGGCGCGGACGAAACACGGACGGCGACACCGGGTGAAAGCCCGTCCGCTCCGTGACCAGCTGCACGAGGACTGACACCGCCCCGTAGGCCTTCGTCGACGGTGCGGCGAAGAAACGGTCCGCGACTTCGCGCTGGACCATGACCGTCCACAGCTCGATCTCCGGCAGACGGTCGAGGCTCTCGGCGACGAGCGGCGTGGCGATGTTGTACGGCAGGTTGGCGACGAGCTTCCTCGCCCCGGGCGCGATCTCGGCGAGGTCGAGCTTGAGCGCGTCACCGAAGCGAAGATCGACGTTCGACCGTCCTGCCAACCGGTCGGTCAACTCCTTCTCGAGAGACGTGTCCAGCTCCACTGCGTACACCTGTGCGACCCGGTCTGCGAGATACGTGGTCAGCACGCCGAGCCCGGGCCCGACCTCGAGCACGACGTCGTCGCCGTCGAGTTCGGCCAGCCGGCCGATCACGCCGAGGATGTTCTCGTCGACCAGGAAGTGCTGGCCGAGCTTCTTCTTCGCCCGAACGCTCATGGCAGGCCGAACGCCTCGGTCGCGTTCGCATCGATCTGCACGCCGAGTGCTTCCGAGTCTTCCCCGCGTGCTTTGGCGAGAGCCGCGATGGTATGGACGACGTACGCCGGCTCGTTCGTCTTCCCTCGGACCGGCTGCGGCGCGAGGTAGGGGCAGTCCGTCTCCACAAGGAGCCGCTCGGCCGGAACGGTCCGCGCCGCGACTCGCAAGTCGTCGGCATTCTTGTAGGTGACGTTGCCGGCGAACGAGACGTACCAGCCCTGCTCGATCGCTTCGTCCAGGAGCGCGACCGACGAGAAGCAGTGCAAGACGACCGTTCCGTCGAACCACTGCCTGAGGATCGAGACCGTGTCCTCGTCCGCCGCGCGGTTGTGGATCACGACGGGCAGCTGCGCCTCCTTCGCAAGGCCGAGCTGGTAGATGAACAGCTTCGCCTGCGCGTCGTGTGGCGCGTAATCGCGGTAGTAGTCGAGGCCGATCTCGCCGAGCCCGACGACCTTCGGGTGCCCGAGGAGCCGCGGCAGAGCTGCAAGATCGAACGTGAGGGTCGCTTCGTGTGGATGAAGACCGACGACGCCGTAGACGCCCTCGTGCGCTTCGATCAGATCCAGCGTGTTGGCCCAGGAGGTCGGATCGGTGCCGATCGAGATGACCCTGGTTACCCCCGCGTCATGCGCCCGCGCGACTGCTGCGCCGGCATCCTCGAGCGCGTCGAGATGCGCGTGCGTGTCGATCACGTCGCTGTCAGGCGAGCCAGCTCGTCGGCGACGATGCTCGGCTCGAGCTTTCGGAAGAGCGGCTCGGGCTCCCGCAGCCTTTGCCCAGCGGGAAGCTCGCTCGGCTCCCAGCGGCCGATCCAGCCCGAGTAGTCGCCCGTGAGGATGGTGTGCGGGCCTTCTCCCTCTTCCTCGATCTCCCGGAACTCGAGCGGACCGGCGATGAAACCCTCGTAGCCGAGCAGCTCGTGCAGCTTCTGGCTCGAGAACGGCAGGAACGGCGTGAAGATCAGCTTGAGCGAGTCGACGATGCGAAGTGCGACGAACAGGATCGTCGCCGCACGCTCGCGGTCTTCCTTGATGACGGCCCACGGGGCCTGATGGTCGACGTACTGGTTCCCGATGCTCGAGAGCCGCATCGCCTCGGCGAGCGCCTGCTTGAACTTCCCTTCCTCGATCGACTTGCCGACGGTCGCAAAGCCGGCCTCGACGGTCGCGACAGCCTCGCGGTCCTCGTCGGTGAGCTCGCCAGGCTGCGGCACTTCTCCGAAGTTGCGCTGCGCGTTCGTGAGCGTGCGGTTGACGAGATTGCCCCAGTTCGCCAACAGCTCGTCGTTGTTGCGCCGCAGGAACTCCGCCCATGAGAAGTCGCTGTCCTGCGTCTCGGGCCCCGCGGCGGTCAGGAAGTAGCGAACGGGATCCGGGTCGTAGCGCTCGAGCACGTCGCTGACGTAGATCGCGATTGACCGGCTCGTCGAGAGCTGCTTTCCCTCCATCGTCAGGAACTCGCTCGCGACGACCTCGTCGGGAAGGTGGAGCTCGCCCTTGCCGGCACCGAGTTCGCCGCCCATGCCGTAACCGAGAAGCATGCTCGGCCAGATCACGGTGTGGAACACGATGTTGTCCTTGCCCATGAAGTACGCGTGCGTCGCGTCAGGGTTCTGCCACCAGTCGCGCCATGCTTCGGGTGTCCCGTTGTTCTGGGCCCACTCGACGGCAGCCGAGAGGTAACCGATCACCGCGTCGAACCACACGTAGATGCGTTTCGTCTCCGGCGGGTAGCCCTCCACCGGCACCGGAATGCCCCAGTCGATGTCACGCGTCATCGCGCGCGGCTTGAGCTCGTCGACGAGCGAGAGGGAGAAGTTCCGGACGTTCGGCCGCCAACTGGTCTTCGACTCGATCCACGGACGAAGCCGATCCGCGAACTGTGGAAGGTCGAGAAAGAGATGTTTCGTCTCCCGGAATTCCGGCGTCGACCCGTCGATGATCGAATGCGGCTCGATGAGGTCGGTCGGATCGAGCTGGTTGCCACAGTTGTCGCACTGATCGCCGCGAGCTTCCGTGAAGCCGCAGATCGGACACGTTCCTTCGATGTAGCGATCAGGCAGCGTGTTTCCCGTCGACGGCGAGAACGCGCCGAGCGTGGTTCTCTCGATCAGGCAGCCGTGCTCGTAGAGGGTGCGGAAGAGGTCGGTCGTGACACGGGCGTGATTCTTCGTGGTGGTGCGCGTGAAGTTGTCGTAGGAGATGCCAAGGTTCCGCAGATCCTCGCGCGTCAGTTTGTTGTAACGATCTGCGATCTCACGCGGCGACACGCCCTCGCGGTCGGCCGTAACCATCACGGGCGTGCCGTGCTCGTCCGTCCCACTGACCATCAGAACGTCGTCGCCCTTCAAGCGGTGGTACCGCGCGAAGATGTCCGCCGGGACTGCGAACCCCACCACATGTCCCAGATGTCTCCTCCCGGACGCGTACGGCCACGCCGGGGCTACAAGGACCTTCCTCTTCGATGAGCTCTCGGGCATGAACCTGCGTCTCCGTCTCGGGGAGGGACATGATACGAGCCGCCTTTTGCGCGGAACGCCGTCGCCACGCGCAAGCGAGGGCGAAGATCAGGACCAGCGCGCCCAGAGCGAAGGTCCAGGAATGCTCGCCTTCCTTCGCTGCCGCCGGTTGGGTCATTGCCGCGACGAGCCGAGACGCTCGCTCCTCCTCGTGGTGGAGCCCGTGCGGGGAGCTGATCGCCGGCCGGCTGTTGTGGCTTTCGACCGGCGACGGGCGTTGGCCGTGGCGCGGCGCCGTCTGCGCGCCGTGCTGCTGCGTGACCCGCACCGGGACCCGCGCATGAGTCACCTCTGCCGCGCCGAGCGAGACGGAAGGACCCGGATCCTCGTCGACACGCGCGTGCGAGGTCGGCCGGGCCTCCGCGACGGCTGCCGCCGACGGCTCGACACGTGCACTGACAGGCGAAGCGACCGGCGCCGACGCAGCAGCTGAGCCCGCCACGTTCTCCGCAGGAGCGCTGGCGGCGACCGTCGTCGTAGCAGCGACGCCCGGCTCCGCAGCCGGGGCCTCAGCTGTGGGGGCCGCGCCCACGATCGCCGGGACGGCCGGAGCGTCCGCCGCGGTCGCCGGCGGGACGCGTGTGCGCGACGGCAAGAAGACCATCGGATCGACGTACCCCTGCTGATCGCTCGTGGTGCGCAGACCGAAGTAGACGTACGGCTCGGTGAGCTCCGTTACGCCGCTCGGGCCGACGGTTCCCACGACCGAGCCTTCGCCGACGGGCGCTCCGCGCTTCACACCGATCGAGCCGAGGTGAACGAGTGTGGCGGTGTACCCGAGCGGCGTCTCGATCGACACGGTCTTCCCGCCCGTCGGCACGGTTCCCGCGAACGAGACGATTCCCCCGGCCGGAGCGAGCACCTGGGTTCCGCCGGGTGCGCCGAGATCGACGCCGCGGTGCTGACCGCCCGCGTAGGGATGCGCATGATCGAACGAGAAAGGCCGCAGAACCGGTCCGTCGACCGGCCAGGTCCACGCACGCGCCGCCGACACCGGGAGCGCGCACGCACACACGAGCAAGACAGCAAGACGCCGCACGGATTCCTCCTTGTTGCCAGTTTTGAGAACGAAACGACCATAGCAAGAGCCGCTCTCTGTTGTCAATACTGGCTACAAAGTACGGCGGTAGAGCTCGTTGCGCGACGCGCCCGTCAAACGAGACACGACGTCTGCCGCCTGCCTGCGCGGCAGCCCGGCGGAGACGAGCTCACCGACTGCCTCGATCGCCGCACCGACGTCCGCGCTCGGGCTCCCGGGCCCGAGCACAAGCGTGATCTCACCCTTCGGCGCTTCCGCGAAGCGCGCGGCCAGATCGGCGGCCGTCCCGCGCACCACCTCCTCGAACTTCTTCGTCAGCTCTCGGCACACGGCAACCTCGCGCGTAGGCTGGGCGTCGGCGAGCGAGCGTAGGGTCGCCGGCAGCCGCCGTGGCGATTCGAAGGCCACCACCGGGTGGGGCCAGGACACGAGCTCCTCCCAAAGCGACGCGAGCGCACGCCCACCGCGGGGCAGGAAACCGACGAACTGATACCGCTCGGCCGGAAAGCCACTCGCGACGAGCGCGGTGTCGACTGCGGTCGGCCCCGGGAGCACCGTGACGGGAACGCCACGCTCGAGCGCTGCAGCCACAAGTCGCGCGCCGGGGTCGCTGATCGCCGGCATGCCGGCATCGCTGACGAGGGCAAACCGCTCCCCCGCTTCCATTCTCGGGAGCACCTCTGCGGCACGCTTCGCCTCGTTGTGCTCGTGGTACGACACGAGCTTGCCGGAGATTCCATGCCGGTCGAGCAACACGCGCGTGTGACGTGTGTCCTCGCAGAGGATCACGTCAGCCGAGCGCAGCTCCTCGAGAACGCGCAGGGTGACGTCGTCCAGGTTCCCGATCGGCGTCGCGCAGACCGCGAGAGCCACTTACCCGACCGCGTCGAACGCGACGAGACCGGCGCCGATCAACCCGGCGGCGGTGCCGAGCTCTGCCCGAACAATCGGGATCCGGTCGCCCGCATGAGCGAGGGCCTCGCGGCGCATGACTTCACGCGCCGGCTCGAGCACGAAGTCGCCGGCGGCCGCGAACCCGCCGCCGATCACGACCAGTTCGGGATTGAAGATGTTCACGAGCGTCCCGATCCCGGACCCGAGATGCCGGCCGATGCCTTCCAGGATCTCGATCGCCCGCTGCTCGCCTTCGTTCGCAAGGCGCACGAGCCGGTGCGCGTCGACCGCAGGGCCGAATTCTGCCTGGGCGAGCTTGGCGGCAGCGACACCCGTGACGTAGGGCTCGAGGTGTCCACGACCCGTGCACGTTCCCTGACACGGAATGCCGTCGTGGACGATGACCATGTGGCCGAACTCGGCCCAGCCGCGGAAGAGCTGCCCGTCTACGACCGCGCCGCCGCCGCAGCCGGTTCCGAGCGTCAGCATCACCATCGTCTCGACGTCGCGGGCAGCGCCGAACCTGAACTCGGCGTACGCGGCCGCATTGGCATCGTTCTCGATCCCGACTGGCAGGCCGAACCGCTCGCGCATCCTCCCGCGAAAGTCGACGCTCTGGTCGAGTGGGATGTTGACCGCCTGCAGCGCACGGCCCGCCTTCTGGTCGATCGGGGACGGCAGTCCGAAGCCGAGGGCCGCGATGTCGTCGGTGAGGAGCTCCTCGATTGCGGTATCGAGCCCTGCGAGCAGCTCGTCCTGAGAAGCGGTCGGAGTCGGATACTCGCGGCGCCGCTCGACCTGTCCTCGGTCGTCGACGACCCCGGCCAGGATCTTGGTGCCGCCGAGATCGACGCCGATGACACGGTTTCCGTCCAAAGCGCGCGGCTACCCTACTTCCTCGATGGCGACGGGAGAGAAGCCCTACCGCGTCTACCGGGGCGGACGCGTGAAGGGCAAGGTGCCGCTGGACCGGCCGCAGAAGGGGCCGGACCGCAGCGTACGAAAGCCGCGAGAGCCGAAGATCCGCAGGCCCCGACGGCGCTGGAGCTGGAAACGGCGGATCGGCATCGGCCTAATCGTCTTCCTCGTCGTCGCCACGGTCTGGGGCATCGCCGGGTACCTGTCCTTCAGGAGCGGAGTCGACAAGGCGAACGCGCGACTCGACCCGTCGGTGACGCCGGCGCTCGCAAAGCAGAACGGGCTCTTGCTGTCGAAGCCGACGACGATGCTGCTGCTCGGCCGGGACAACGAGAACACGGACCAGCGCGTCGGGCTGAACCATTCCGACTCGATCATGATCCTGAGGACGGATCCCAGCCGCCACCGGCTC
>Ga0184620_10000248_pt1 | contig 10032 bp, 8 predicted proteins | sample PLM1_5_b1_FD_133136 | JGI IMG/M metagenome (GOLD analysis project Ga0184620, IMG submission 133136) | Groundwater sediment microbial communities from an aquifer in East River, Colorado, USA - PLM1_5_b1 | ecosystem: Environmental > Terrestrial > Soil > Riparian zone | place: USA: East River... | reverse complement strand
TGTTTGATTGCTCGCTCCGCTCGCGAGGATCGCGCTGTGGAGCCGCTGCCTTCCTCTCTCACTCGCAGACGAAAACGCGTGTCTACTCGTTCGCTCGTCCAGGACAGCGGCGCGCGATCCTGGTCGCGCATGTTGAATGGGCTTGTCTGCTCGCGCAATCGCGCGTGGAACCCGCCCACTTCGTCGTCGCTCGCAGAGGAAAGGCGCCTCTGCTCCCTGCTCCTCAGCACGGCGGGCGCGCGATTTCCGACGCTCGCAGACTGACGACTACCTCTGGTTTCAGCGCCAGTTGGCGACTATTGGGGCTTGTCGGCTAAGGTTGAGCGGTTGCCTCGGCGAGGGTCGCGGACCGTGATCGACTAGGTCGAACGAGCTGCGTCGCCCGCCGGGTCTTGATCTGATCACCGACGTTAGTTCCGAGGAGTTCGTTCGTGCCCGAGGTAAAGCTCACAGCCGAACTGCGTACGGAGTTCGGCAAGGGTGCTGCCCGCCGGATCCGTCGCGCACATAAGGTGCCGGCCGTGCTGTACGGCCATGGCACCGACCCGATACACATTGCGTTGCCCGGTCACGAGACCCTGCTCGCACTCCGTACCGCAAACGCACTGCTCTCCATCGAGGTCAACGGCAGCTCTCAGCTCGCACTGCCCAAACAGGTCCAGCGTGACCCGCTGAGGCACACCATCGAGCACGTCGATTTGGTCATCGTGCGGCGTGGTGAGAAGGTCACCGTCGACGTGCGTGTCCAGGTCGAGGGTGAGGCCGGTCCCGAGACACTGGTCGTTGTTGATCACAGCAGCATCCCGGTGGAGGCCGAAGCCACAAACATTCCCCAGCAGATCGTTGTTTCCGTTGAGGGACTGCCGCCTGGCACCCAGATCCTGGCGCGTGACCTCCAGGTTCCTGCGGGTTCGTCGGTCGATCTTGATCCCGAAACCTTGATCGTCAACATCACGAACGCGCCGACGGCCGAGGCTTTGGAGGCCGAGCTCGCCGAGGCAGAGGCGGAGGCTGGCATCGAGCCCACGATGGCTGCGACGGCCGAGCCGACCCCGGACGAGGCGCTGGCCGAGTCCGAGAGCGCCTAGTCCGCCAGCTGCGTACGCCATGACCTCATGGCTGGTTGTCGGCCTCGGCAATCCCGGTCGGGCCTTCGCATCACAGCGTCATAACGTCGGCTACCGGGTGGCTGACGAGCTGGCTCGCCGCATGGACGTGCGATTTCGCGTGGCGCGCGGGATACGGGCCGAGGTTGCGGAGGGCCGGATCGGACCGCCGGGGGCCGACGGCCCGCGGCTGATCGTGGCGAAGTCGCGGACGTTCATGAACGAGACCGGCTGGGCAGTTAGCCGGTTGCTCAGCTACTACAAGCTGCAGCCGTCCCAGATGATTGCGGTGCATGATGAGCTGGACATCGATCCTGGTCAGCTGCGGGTGAAGTTCGGCGGCGGCGACAACGGCCACAATGGCCTGAGGTCAATCCGCGCCTCCTTGGCAACCGGCGACTTCTACCGGGTACGCATTGGTGTGGGCCGTCCACCCGGGCGCCAAGACCCAGCCGATTTCTTGCTCGGCGACTTCCCGCCGAGTACCCGCGAGGACGTCGAGATCGAAGTTGGTCGCGCCGCAGATGCGGTCGAGTCGATGGCCTTGTTCGGGCTCGACAAGACCCAGAACGTCTTCAACAGCTGACCCCGGTTTGCCGAGGACCGCAGCTCCTAGACTCCTCGACCATGACCGAGTATCGCGCCCACTTCGACGCCGACGTCGAATTCGCCAACGGCGGCAGGCTCACCGCTGAGGGATTCCGTCTCGATCTACCGAGCTCGGAGCTCACAGACGACCAAATCGCCCAGCTCTTCGTACGGCATCTAGGTCTCGCTCTGGTACGCAACGTGGAGCTCAGGTCAGTCCAGCTCGTACCAGAACCCCATCGCGGGTCGCGTGGCATTGCGTCGATGCCGGCGAACGAGCGACCCGGTCAAGTGGTGGATCTGAGCCACACCATCACCACCGACCTGGTGACCTACCCCGGCATTCCGGGGCCCACGATTCACCCGCATCTGACCAGAGAAGAATCGCGATCCCATTACGCCGAAGGTACCGAGTTTGCCATCGACGTGATCACCCTCGCCGGCAACACCGGCACCTACCTGGACACCCCGTATCACCGCTACGCCGGTGAGCCTGATCTTGCCGATCTCGACCTTGAGACGCTGGTGGACCTGCCGGTCGAGCTGTTCCGGCTGACGGATGCAACCGAGCGCGGAATCACGGCTGCCACCTTCTACGATCGCGTCGTCCGTGGCTCGGCCGTGCTCCTGCATACCGGTTGGGATCGATACTTCGCTACCCCCGAGTACGCGACAGGTGCGCCGTATCTGACCGGCGAAGCCGCCGCGTACCTGATCGAGGCAGGCGCCGTGCTCGTTGGTATTGACTCGATCAACATCGATGACGCAGAGACCAGCTTGGAACGTCCGGCGCACTCGCAGCTCCTCGCAGCCGGCGTACACGTCGTCGAGCACCTCACCAACTTGGCCGCTCTGCCACCCAGCGACGCACGCTTCACCGCGGTGCCGCCAAAGGTTCGCGGGCTCGGAACGTTTCCGGTACGCGCATTCGCACGGCTGCCCTGAGCTTTCTCGAAGTCAGCCGGTAGCCTCTCTGGGTGACCCTCGCGGGACTCGTTGATCTTTTCTGCACTGAACCCACCATCGTCGAGACCATCGGTGACGCACGGGTGCAGCGACTTTCCGTGCTCGACATCACCGCACCGGCCCCGATGCGGCCGCTGGTCGCTGCCGCCTTGAGCGCATCGGCCGGGCGTGGCGGCGCTGGTCGTCCGGTGCTGCTGGTCAGCTCGACGTACCGCGAGGCAGAGGAGCTGACCGCCGCGATGCAGTCCCTGGTCGGCGAGGAAGCGGTTGCCTACTACCCGGCGTGGGAGACGTTGCCGCACGAGCGGCTGAGCCCACGCTCTGACACCGTCGGCCGCCGCCTCGAATTGCTCCGGCGGCTGGCCGGCAACAGTCATCTTCCGGCGCCGCGGATCGTTGTTGCTCCGGTACGCAGCGTCCTCCAGCCGCAGGTGAAGGGGCTTGCCCAGCTGAAGCCGATCCGCCTCACGGTGGGCGATGACTTCGACATCACCGATTTGGCGGTGGCCCTGGTCGGCGCCGCGTACACGCGGGTCGATCTGGTTGAGCGGCGTGGCGAGTTCGCCGTACGCGGCGGCATCGTCGATGTCTTTCCGCCGACCGAAGAGCACCCCGTACGCGTGGATTTCTTCGGCGACACCGTGGAGGAGATTCGCTATTTCTCTGTTGCCGACCAGCGATCCAGCGACCTCACGTTGACCGAGATCACGGCATCGCCTTGCCGAGAGCTGTTGCTGACCGATGAGGTGCGGGCTCGGGCAGCCGCGCTGGCCGATCAACATCCCGAGCTGATCGAAATGCTCGACAAGATTGCTCAAGGACATCAGGTTGACGGCATGGAAGCGCTCTCGCCAGCCCTGGTTGACGGCATGGAGCTGCTCGTCGATCTGCTGCCTACCGATACGCACGTGCTCATCTGTGACCCGGAGCTGGTGCGTGGCCGGGCGATTGAGCTGGTCAAGACCAGCGAGGAATTCCTGCACGCGTCGTGGGCCGCCGCGGCGGGTGGTGGCAAGGCGCCGATAGACCTGGGTTCCTCGGCCTATCAGCCGCTCGCCGAGGTTCGTGCTGCCGCCCTTGCCCGAGGGATGGCCTGGTGGACGCTGTCGCCGTTCAGTGCCGGTCCACTGGACGACTCTGCTGTCAACGGCGACGGGTTCCTGCCCATCCGGACCGACGACGGAGAGATCATCGATCTGTCGGATCGGGTCAGTGGACCTGGCGTGGAGTCGCGAACCGTGATCGGACAGGTCGGGGAGACCTATCGCGGCGACACCGAGGCTGCGGTCAACGAGATCACCAAGCGGATTCGTGACGGTTGGCGGGTGGTCGTGATGGCCGAAGGTCGCGGTACTGCCGACCGGATTGCCGAGGTATTGGGTGAGCATGCCCTGCCGTTGCGCAGCCTGCCGACACTCGATGAGCCACCTCCCATAGGTCTCGGCACAATCGTCACCGGCCAGCTCAGCCATGGTTTTGTGGCCGACCGAATCCGGCTCGCGGTCTTCACTGCGGCCGATCTCTCCGGGCAGCGAGTCACCGATAGAGCCAGTCGGAAGATGCCGGCGCGCCGCAAGAACCAGATCGACCCACTTGAGCTTGTTTCTGGCGACCCGGTCGTACACAGCCAGCACGGCGTAGGTCGCTATGTCGAGATGGTGCAGCGCACGGTCGCCGGGGCAACGCGGGAGTACCTGGTGATCGAGTACGCGCCCTCCAGGCGCGGCCAGCCGGGGGACCGGCTCTATGTCCCGATGGATTCTCTTGATCAAGTAACCCGGTACGTCGGCGGCGAGAGCCCGACGCTGGACCGGCTGGGCGGTGCAGATTGGGCCAAGCGCAAAGGTCGGGCGCGCCGGGCGGTTCGCGAGATCGCGGCCGAATTGATCAAGCTCTACGCTGCGCGGCAGGCTACTCGCGGCCATGCGTTCTCACCCGACACGACCTGGCAGCGAGAACTGGAGGACGCATTCGCCTTTGTCGAGACACCGGACCAGCTCGGTGCGATCGAGGACGTCAAGCGCGATATGGAGCAGATCGTGCCCATGGATCGGCTGATCTGTGGTGACGTCGGGTACGGCAAAACCGAGATCGCCGTACGCGCAGCCTTCAAGGCGGTGCAGGACGGCAAGCAGGTCGCAATCTTGGTTCCGACCACCTTGTTAGTGCAGCAGCACTACGCCACCTTCGCCGATCGCTATGCCAGCTTCCCGGTCAACGTTGCACCGCTCAGCCGGTTCTCCTCCGAGGGCGAGGCGAAAACAACGATCGAAGGGCTCGCCGACGGCAAGGTCGATGTCGTCGTAGGTACCCACCGACTGCTGTCCGATGAAGTCAGGTTCAAGGACCTGGGCCTTGTCGTGATCGACGAGGAGCAGCGTTTCGGCGTCGAGCACAAGGAGCGGCTCAAACGGCTGCGTACTGCCGTGGATGTATTGGCCATGTCGGCGACGCCGATACCACGGACCCTGGAGATGGCGGTTACAGGCATCCGTGAGATGAGCACGATCATGACACCGCCGGAAGAACGGCATCCTGTGCTGACCTTTGCTGGACCCTACGACGACGCCCAGGTCACCGCGGCGATCCGTCGCGAGCTACTGCGCGAAGGTCAGGTGTTCTACGTGCACAACAGAGTGCAAAGCATCGACAAGGCCGCACGCCGCATTGCCGACCTGGTACCCGAGGCGCGAGTGGTTACTGCACACGGCCAGATGAGCGAGCACCGGCTGGAACAGGTCATGATCGACTTCTGGGAACGCCGAGCCGACGTACTGGTGTGTACAACGATCGTCGAGGCGGGTCTGGACATCTCGACCGCCAACACTCTGCTGATCGAACGCTCCGACCTCCTCGGCCTTTCCCAGCTGCACCAGTTGCGCGGCCGGGTCGGCCGCGGCCGAGACCGTGGCTACGCCTACTTCCTTTATCCACCTGAGAAGCCCCTGACCGAGACTGCCTACGACCGAATCAGCACCATCGCCGCGCACAGCGATCTGGGTTCCGGTACGGCCATCGCCATGAAGGATCTGGAGATTCGAGGCTCAGGCAACCTGCTCGGCGGCGAGCAGTCGGGTCACATCGCCGAGGTCGGGTTCGATCTCTATATCCAGCTGGTCGGCGAGGCGGTCGCCGAGTTCCGCGGCCAAGACGTGGAGCCGGAACCCGAGGTCCGGATCGAGCTGCCAGTCGATGCGCATCTCCCTGTCGACTACATCGAGTCGGAGCGGCTCCGGCTGGAGATGTACAAGCGACTCGCCGAGGTCCGCGCAGAGGCAGACGTCAAGGCAGTGGAGGCCGAGCTGCACGACCGTTACGGCACGCCACCTCCGGAGGTTCTGAACCTGATCGAGGTAGCGAGGTTCCGACTGCTCGCACGCTCCGCCGGACTGACCGAGATCGTCGGGCAGGGCCGATTCCTGCGCTTCGCGCGCGCCCAGCTGCCGGAGTCACGGGTGTTGCGGCTGCAGCGGCTCTATCCAGGCAGCGTGGTCAAGGACAGCGCTAAATCTGTGCTGGTGCCGCGACCGGTGAACGGCATCGGCAGTCAGCCCGTGAAAGACACCGACTTGCTGCACTGGAGCTCGGCGCTGATCAATCAGATCTTCGCTGATTGACAAGAGAGGTCGTTTCCCAGCACAGCCGTCAAAACGGCCCTCTGGCGGCCCGCTGGTAGGTGCGTTTCGAGTCACAGTCGTCAAAACGCCCACTTCGGGTACGCCGAGGCCGCCCCCGGACAATGCCTGACCGGGCCCGGCATTCAGACAGTCCAGACTGTTCGGGCACTGTCGTAAGATTCCTGCGGTAGTCGTTTCCTGGAGCGGCGCAATGCGGCATCAGGAGTTATGTCGTGAGGGACGGTCGATGATGCTTTCCGTTCGCCGCGGGCTTCGCATGTCACGCGTCGGGGCGCTGGTCGGCGTCGTCGTGGTGACCTTGTTGATGGCCGGCTGCGCCAAGGCCGCACCTAGCGTCGTGGCGTACGTAGACGGCTCAACGATCACCCAGCAACAGTTGGATGACGGCCTCCAAGGCGTATCGAGCATTTTGCAAGAAGGCCAGTCGGTGTCCAGTCCGGCCGTCGTCAATGCCATGATCCACGGCATCATCGCGGAGCAGATCGCGGCTGCCAACAAGATCACGATCACCGACGGCGAACGCGACGCGCTGATCAAGAACAGCAATCTTGCCGGCCTGCTCAACGTACCGAAGGGCCGACCAATCGCTTACGACGTGGCCGATCAGCAGATCGTCTCAGGCAAGCTGGGCAGCGAGGCTTACCTGGCGGCGGTTGCGAAGCAGTCGGTGACACTCAACCCGCGCTTCGGCGTGCTCGATCCGACCCAGAAAACGATCATCGACGACAAGTCGGCCTCCTTGGCAAAACCGGTCGCCGCGCCTACGCCGTAGTGCCACGTGCCACTACCGGAGCTCGAACGACTCGTCGACGTAATGGCGCGGTTGCGCCACGAGTGCCCCTGGGACGCCCAGCAGACCCATCGGTCGCTGGTGCAATACCTGGTGGAGGAGGCGGCGGAAACGATCGAGGCCATTGAGGTCGGAGACCAAGATCATCTTCGCGAGGAGCTGGGTGATCTGCTGCTTCAGGTGATCTTTCACGCCGAGATCGCGAGTGAGCAAGCCCAGGGCTTCACGGTGGAGGACGTCGCACAGGGCATCGCCGACAAGCTCGTCTCCAGGCATCCATATGTCTTCGCAACCGCGGATCTGCCCGCGGACCTGCACTACACCTGGGAACAGCGCAAGGCTGCCGAGAAGGGGCGTACGTCCGCGCTGCAGGGTATCCCTGATCAGCTCTCTGCCCTGACCCGAGCAAACAAGATCATCAGTAGAGCACGATCACAGCGCGTCGCCGTGGCGTTGCCCGACGACCTCACCACGGCCGAGCATGTAGGAAATCAGATTCTGGCACTGGCCGCCCGAGCTCAGGCGGCCGGCATCGATCCCGAGCAGGCCCTGCGTGACGCGGTACGAGGACTGGAGTCACGCATCCGAACCGCTGAGGCGGCGGAAAGCGAGTCAGGGCACTAGATCCGAAGCGCACTATCCTGTGCACATGTCCGAGCCACCGACCGAACGGCCGGCCCCGCAGGATTACCCGCGGCAAACGTATCCGCCTCAAAACTATCCACCGCAGAACTATCCACTGCGGAATTACCCGCCACAGAATTACCCGCCGCAGAACTATCCGCCGCAAGCCCAGCCGCAGAATCTCCCGCCCTACCAGCTGAATCCGACGGCGCCGTACCCGATCCAGCCGCAATATCCGCCGGTCCCGCGTAGGCCAAGCGAAGAGTTACGACGCGATGCCGAGGCGGCGTTAGCAGCCCGGATGGAACTTGGGCCTGAGTATGCCGAATCTGTCGCCGCCAACCTCGCTGAGCGGGTAGAGGATCTTGCCGAGGCCCGTGCCGCGGAACTCCGGCGGCAGGCCGATGAGGCCAGCCGGACGCAGGCGGTCGAGCAGAGCGGTCGGGCACGGCAGTTGGCCCTGGCCATTGTCTCGATGGTCATGGGTATCCCGATCACGGCGATCACCGCCACCAATGTCGACCCAGCCATCTTTGGGGTCGCCGTGTCCTGGGCGGGCATCGTCGGGGTGAACTGGGTCCATGCCCGGGCGATCCGTCGGCGAAAGTAGCAGGTCCCTGACAGTGGCGGTCGCGACGAGCGAATCTCGCATTCCCGTGTGCGGCGCCACGGCCTGATCCGGTACCCGCCGATAGGCTGAGGCCACAATCGGTCTCCTGCCCAGGTGCCTGCGAGGATCGGCGATTCGGGCAGCATCGGAAAGGCGGCACTCGTGGCGAGCATTGAATTCATCGGCGCGCGAGAAATTCTGGATTCCCGTGGCAACCCGACCGTCGAGGTCGAAGTCATTCTTGATGACGGCTCCGAGGGTCGAGCCGCTGTTCCGTCGGGTGCGTCGACGGGAGCTTTCGAGGCGGTCGAGCTGCGGGACGGCGAGGCCCGCTACGGAGGCAAAGGCGTCAGCAAGGCCGTGCTCGGGGTCATTGATCAACTCGGTCCCGAACTGATCGGGTACGAGGCCAGCGAACAGCGACTGGTGGACCAGGCCATGCTGGATCTGGACGGCACCGACAACAAGTCCAAGATCGGCGCCAACGCCATCCTCGGTGTCTCGCTAGCGGTCGCGCACGCGGCTGCCCACTCTGCCGACCTGCCGCTGTATCGGTACGTCGGCGGTCCCAACGCCCACGTGCTTCCGGTGCCGATGATGAACATTGTCAACGGTGGGGCGCATGCGGACTCCGACGTCGACGTGCAGGAGTTCATGATCGCTCCGATCGGTGCTGCGACGTTCCGTGACGCCCTGGAGATGGGAGCAACCGTCTATCAGTCTTTGAAGTCGGTGCTCAAGAAGCAGGGACTATCGACCGGCCTCGGTGACGAGGGCGGGTTCGCGCCGAACCTGCCAGCAAATGTCGCAGCGCTCGAGCTGATCTCGACCGCGGTCGAGAGCGCCGGGCTGACCGTCGGCACCGATGTCGCCATGGCCCTGGATGTGGCCAGTACCGAGTTCTTCGACAAGGGCATCTACCGTTTCGAGGGCCGCGAACTGACCAGTGACGAGATGACTGACATCTACACCCAGTGGATCGACGCTTTCCCGATCGTGTCTATCGAGGATCCGCTGGCCGAGGACGACTGGGCCGGCTGGACTGCGCTCATGGGGCGGATCGGGAATCAGATCCAAGTCGTCGGGGACGACCTGTTCGTGACCAACGTCTCCCGGCTGCAACGCGGCATTGCCGAAAATGCGGCCAGCGCCCTGCTGGTCAAGGTCAACCAGATCGGATCGCTGAGCGAGACCTTGGATGCGGTCGATCTCGCGCACCGCGCCGGCTTCCGTTGCATGATGAGCCACCGATCGGGCGAAACAGAAGACACCACGATTGCCGATCTTGCGGTGGCGACCAACTGTGGTCAGATCAAGTCTGGCGCTCCCGCGCGTACCGACCGGGTGGCTAAGTACAACCAGCTGTTGCGGATCGAAGAGGATCTCGACGATGCCGCCCGCTACGCCGGCGCCGCGGCATTTCCACGGTTCCAGGCCGGATAGGTGCCATCCGGTCGACGGCCCACCTCCCGACCTGGCGCCGGGCCTGGTCGGGGTAAGCCGCGGGTGCGTAGCCAGGCGCGTACATCGCCCCCGCGTACGTCCCGAGCAGAGACCGGGCTCGGGCCTGACGCCACCGTTGCACCGCGGCGTCGCCGCTACATCCTGACCGCCCGGGCTATCGCGCTGACGGTGGTGTTGGTGATCTTGACGATCTCGTACGCGAGTTCCCTGCGAATCTATTTCTCGCAGGCCCACGAGATCTCGGCA
>Ga0184620_10000247_pt1 | contig 10037 bp, 9 predicted proteins | sample PLM1_5_b1_FD_133136 | JGI IMG/M metagenome (GOLD analysis project Ga0184620, IMG submission 133136) | Groundwater sediment microbial communities from an aquifer in East River, Colorado, USA - PLM1_5_b1 | ecosystem: Environmental > Terrestrial > Soil > Riparian zone | place: USA: East River... | reverse complement strand
TGACCGCTATCGCCCCTACCAAGCGGGGGAGTCCCGGGTCCGACCGCAACGGCGGCGTGAAGGCATAGAGGGTTCAGCGCCGCGTACGATCATCACGACGGGGTGGGTCGCAAAAAACCACGACGTCGGGACCATTCAGCTGGTCGGCCACATCGTTCGCGTCTGCACAAATCACGTTCGCATGGTCACCAAGGTTGGCCTGCGCAACCACGGCCGTCACTGGATCGACATCGAAGGCGACCACCTCAAGACCCGCTCGCGCGAACGCAATGGAGTCCGAGCCGATGCCGCAGCCGATGTCGATCACGCGGCGAACACCGGCCTGCACAAAACGCTTGGCGTGGTAGTCGGCGACATCGGGGCGGGACGCCTGCTCAAGACCGGCTCTGGTGAAGAACATCTCCAGAGCGGGCTGACCGAACTTGGCCGTGGCCTGCCAGCGCAGCGTGGCCTGGGTGAGGGCAGCGATGGCCAGCTTCGGACCGTACTGCGCGCGCAGCCGGGCGGTGGCTTTCAACGACTCGGGATCCTCCTCCAACATCGCCGCACGAAGCGCGTCCTCGGTCAGGCCGAAGGGCAATCTCATCGCGCTCGCCTTCAGACCAGGATCCTGCTGACGGGCAGCGATGTATCGGCTCCGATATCGAGAGCAGATGGCTTTCCACCCGCCGCAACGATTTCGGAGCCCAGGACAGCGATCATGGCGCCGTTGTCAGTGCACAACTTCGGATGCGGAGTACGCAACGCGATCCCGCGTTCGGCTGCGCGTTCTGCAAGCAAGGCCCGTAGTCGGCCGTTGGCGGCGACCCCGCCACCGATCAGCAGGTCGGTGGCACCTGTCACCGCGCAGGCATCCATCGCCTTTGCGCTGAGCACGTCGCAGACTGCTTCCTGGAAGCTGGCCGCGACATCGGCCAGCGGAACGTCGAGCCCGTCACGCTGCCGAGCCTCGACCCAGCGCGCCACGGCCGTCTTCAGGCCGGAGAACGAGAAGTCAAACCGATGCCGCTCGAGGTCCTTGCGCGCAGTCAGTCCGCGTGGGAAACGGACATAATCCGGATTGCCAGTGGCCGCCTTGTCCAGATATGGGCCGCCAGGGTAGGGCAGGCCGAGTACGCGGGCGACCTTGTCGTACGCCTCACCCGCGGCATCGTCGATCGTCGACCCGAGCTCGACGATGGTGTCGGCAATGTTTGTGACCTGAAGCAACGACGTGTGGCCGCCCGATACCAGCAGCGCAATGCAGCGCTCTGGCAGCGGCCCATGCTCCAGCAGATCAACGGCGACATGCCCAACGAGATGGTTGACGCCGTACAACGGCTTGTTCAATGCGTACCCGAGCGCCTTCGCGCTGGCAATACCGACGACTAGCGCACCCATCAGGCCTGGTCCGGCGGTGACCGCCACGCCGTCGATCTCCGACAAGTCGATATCGGCCGCGGCGCAGGCGCGTTGCAGCGTCGGCACCATGGCCTCGAGATGGGCACGGCTTGCCACCTCCGGCACCACACCGCCGAACCGCACATGCAGCTCGACGCTAGAGGCCACCTCGTTGGCCAGCAGCTCGCGCCCTCGGACAATGCCGACACCGGTCTCATCACATGAGGACTCGATACCGACGATGAGCGGACCGCCGGCGGACCGGCTCGGCGAACTGGTCACGCGTCCTCCGTCGTCGTCGCGAAGCGAGCCGGCCAGGTCTGCAGCTCATAAAGCTTCAAGATCAACGCGTGCTGACCCGGCCCGTAGTAGTCCTGCCGGGCGCTCAACTGCTCGAAGCCCAGCTGCTGATAGAGCGCAATCGCAGCCTCGTTGTGGTACGCGACGTCCAAGATCACCGCGCGTACCCCAAGCTGCAGCACGATCTCCAGGCCGGCTCGAACAAGATCGGCTCCGATCCCCTGCCGTCGGCTGCGCGGCTCGACCACGAGGCGGTGAAGATCAGCCAGCTCACCGACGGTCGTGATCGAGATTACGCCGACCGGGTGCTGCGCCCGGGCGACCAAGATCGTGCGACGCTCGCTGAGAAGCTCGCCGCGCCAGCTGCGCTCGCTCCACTGCTCAGCGGCGGGAAAGCCAGCCTGCTCCAACCCCATGATCGCGGGAAGATCATCCAGCCGAGCGGGCAGGATGCTGATCTCCGGATTGCGGGAGGCAGAAATCATCGCCGCACACCCTGGTAGTGCAGCACTGATTTGGGCCGGGTCAGCTCTGTCGCATCAGGATGGCGCAGATAGGCCGGCTCGTGGCCGACGTCGGGAAGCGTCGGGCCGCGAGTCGCGAGTATGCCCGGATCCAGCGAGCGCGGGCCCGGCACCGCCTCCAGTTGATCCGCGTAAAGATCGGCTGCGGGTCCGATGGTGGGCAGCCGTGGTACGTCGCTGGGCCGCGAAACTTGCGGATCACCAAGCCGTACGCCGCCGCGGCTGTAGCGAGCCCAGTACACCTCCCGGCGCCTGGCATCGGTGGCCACCACGAAATCCGCAGAACCTGCTCCAGCAAACTGCGCGGCGACGACGTCGAGACTGCAGATTCCCCGTAACTCCAAACCGAGCACTCGGCTGAGTACCTGTGCGGTGACGACACCGACCCGCAGCCCGGTGAACGGTCCGGGGCCAACACCGACGATCAGTTGCTCAAGATCACCAACGGCTACGCCAGCGGTATCCAGGCATTCGGAGACCAACGGGATAAGTTGCTCGACATGGGCCATCTGATCGGCGACGGTCGCCGTCGCGAGCGCCCGATCACCGCTGGCAAGACCAACATTGACCACGGTCGAGGTGTCCAGGGCGAGAACGAGCCCGGTCTTACTCATGATCATCACCACCCAGCACGCTCAAGTCCACGTCGCACCACCTGGGACCAACTGCCCGGATCGTCACAACCCGCTCGCTGTCATCGCCGGCGGCCGAGAAATCTACCGGAGAGGTCCAGATGTCGATCTCCAATCGGTCCTCAGCCAGCTCGTCGGCGATCCCCTGCCCCCACTCCACGACAGTGATCGAATCGGCTACCGCGGCATCGAGATCAAGATCATCAAGCTCCGATGGCGTGGACAGCCGGTAGGCGTCCACGTGCATCAGCGTCGGGCGGCCGATGGCCGATGGGTGGATCCGAGACAGCACGAAAGTCGGTGAGATGATCGGGCCCTCCGACCCGAGGCCACGCCCGATGCCCTGTGTCAAAGTCGTCTTCCCGGCACCAAGATCACCAGCGGCGAGAATCACATCTCCGCGTTGCAGCAGCTGCGCCAGCCGCTCTCCTAGCCGCACCATCGCAGCGCTGGTGGGCACCTTGATCGCCATGGGCAGCCGTTTGGTCAAGATCACACCGTGCGATACGACTCGGTCCAGGACGAAACCACGGTGCTGCCAGAAGGCAAGGAATTCCGGAAATTCGGCTCGCACGAGGAGCTCGACGCGCTCGAAGCCACGAATGGCCGCAAGCTCCTCGGCCGCCGGAACCATAGCCGAAGCGATGCCGTGCCGCTGGAATTCAGGATGGACTGAGACCCGGGTGAAATTCGCCACACCATCAGCGCCCCGCACCACCACGATGACGCCCACCGGGCGACGACCGACCTCGGCCAGGATTCCGCTGCCTTGCTGCAAGGCGGCGGTCAGGGTTTCCACGGTCTCGTCGATGGCTGCAGAGGGCGGATCGACGGGTGGCCGCGCCCGGAATGCGTCGTGGATGACCTCAACCATCGCGGCCGCATCCTGCGGCGACGCGATCGTAACCACAAGATCAGATACCGAGACGCTCACTAGCGGACCATCGTAGTGTGGCGGTTTGATTGCTCCGCTCAGCTGCCGAACGAGGGGGCACGCGCTTCGACAAGCTCAGCGCGCATTCTGTGACAAGTTGGCGCGTACGCGGGCGAGCAACCGGTCCAGGGCACCGTTGAAGATCTCGTGCTTCTCGATCATTCCCAGGTGACCACAGTTCTCCACCCGGATGGCCTCCGCCTTGGGAAGCAGCTCGATGATGCGCGCTGTGTGTTCGATGGGAGTGATCATGTCGTTCTCGCCGCCGACCGTGACCGTCGGTACGGTACTGATGATCTCGAGAGCGTGATACTCATCGAGCTCGCTGAACGCCGGATAGTAGTCAGCCACCACCTCCAAGGGGATCTCCGCCAGCATCTCGGAGGCGAAATCGACATAGCTTGGTGGCACCTCAGATCCGAACGCCATCCGGCGGGTGACCACATAACCAAGATCGCTGCCGGCGCGGCGGCCCTGCGCGACCAGTTCGGGAAGGCGATTCAGGCCGGCCATCAAGGGCTCGGCGATCCTGGAGAAGGTGCGGCCGGGTATCCCTCGGATCGGCGAGTAGTCAGCCATTTCCCCTGCCGAGGTGCAGAACAGAGCGACGCCGAGCACCTGACTGCCGAAGAGTTCAGGACGAGTCTGTGCGAGCCGCATGATCGCCATACCGCCCATCGAGTGCCCGATGAGAATCACCCGTGCAGGACCGACAACCTCCTGCAGCACCTGATAGAGATCCTCGGCGAGCTGGGGAATCCGGCACAGCTCGGCCTCAGAGCGGCTCGATCGGCCGTGCGAACGCTGGTCGTAGAACACCTGCCGCAGCTGGCCACGGAAATGGAGGCGCTGGAAGTGCCAGCAGTCCATGTTGAGCGCGTACCCATGCACAAAGACCAGCGTGATGTCGTCAGCCTCACCCTCATCCACCTCGGTGTGCAGCACGACGCCGTCCGGCGTGATGACGTCAGGCCCATCGGAGCGCAGCGAGAAGAACCCCTCCAGGTCTGCCTCGGAGTTGCGTGCAATCCGTTTGGCGACGATTCTGCGCTCGAGTTCGATGCCCAATGCGATGCCGCCCGCTGCGAGCGCAGCAACACTGGCCACCAGCCCCAACCCGGTAGCGAGCCGGCCCCGGTTCGGCGCCATCAGCCGACCTCCGGGGTGGCACGGAGATGGCGGCGTGGCACCCGAACCCCGATACGGGTCACGATCTCGTAGCCGATGGTGTCGCACCACGCAGCCCAGTCAGCAGCGGTTGGTTCGCCCTGATCACCGGGGCCGAACACGATGACCTCGTCGCCTGCCTTAGCCGCATGTCCCGCGCCCAACTCGACGACGAATTGGTCCATGCAGATTCGACCGCGTACCGGCGCCAAGGCTCCGGACCACCCCACCCAGGCTCGGTTCCCGGCATGTCGCGGTATCCCGTCGGCGTAGCCGAGCGGTACCAGACCGACGGTGGTCGCAGCCTCTGCGATCCAGGTCCATCCGTACGAGACGCCGGCTCCCGCGGGAATGTCTTTGACATTGACCAGCTGGGAGCGAAGGCGCATGACCGGCCGCAATGTAACCCCGGCACGTGCTGCGATCCCGGGAGCCGGGTCAATGCCGTACGCCGCGATGCCGACGCGCACCAGATCCAACCGCGCCTCGGGCACCACGAGCGCCCCGGCCGAGTTGCCGAGGTGCCGCACGGTGGGCTCGAGGCCGGCGGCTCTGGCCTGCTCGTACGCCTGCTGGAACGCCTCAATCTGAAGCGGAACAGATGGATGGCCCGGCTCGTCTGCCGCTGCCAAGTGCGACCAAATGCCTACTACCTCGACCGCCCCGGCGTGTTCGGCCTCAGCTGCCATGGCGCACACCTGGTGCCAGTCGTAGCTCGGGGCTCCGTTTCGGGAGAGTCCGGTGTCGATCTTGAGATGCACTCGGGCACGTCGTTCAGCGACTGCGGCCGCAGCGATCAGCCGGCCGATTTGATCGACAGATTGCGCTGACACGTCGACATCGGCGGCTACCAGCGGCGTCAGGTCCTCATCCACGCCGTACAGCCAGGACAGCATCGGCCCGGTGTCACCGGCTTCGCGGAGCTGTAGGGCTTCTGCGGCTGTGGCCACGCCGAGCCAGTCCGCACCCACCGCTCTGGCTTCCCGAGCGCATTCGAGCATCCCGTGCCCGTAGCCGTCCGCCTTCACGACAACCATGATCGGGACACCTGCGTGCGCATGCAGGGTGGCCACGTTGGAGCGGAAAGCGGCCAGATCAATCTCCGCACAGGCGGTTGCCGGGTCGATACCGGCTAGCGCACCCGGCACCCGGAGCTGACTGGTCACCGGGCCTTGGCCCGATCTTCGAGGTGTCCCAGAGTCTGTCCGATGGCGCGGGCCAGCTCTTGGGGCGCGAGCACTCCGGGATGCTCAGCCGCGGCGACGGCCTGGACCGACGCTCCCAATTGGCCTGCCTGCTGGGCGTCCAGTCCGGCGGCCAGGAGTGCAGCGCAGACACCGCCGAGTACGTCGCCAGATCCTGCCTGCGCCGTCCACGCTGGGCCCGGCACCGCAACCAGCACCTGCCCACCATCAGGAGCTGCGACGAGCTGGGTGGCACCTTTCAAGAGCACAGCCGCGCCCGTCTGCTCGGCCCCGGCGGTGACGGCACGTACCGGATCCTCCTCGACCCAGCTGCGCTCGCGCCCTAGCAGCCGCGCCAGCTCCCCAGCATGCGGAGTGAGTAGCCAGTTAGCGGGTGCCGGTTTGGGCAGGTAGCCGAGCCCGTCGGCGTCTACGACCGCTGGCAGCCCTTGCTCGGCCGCATCAGCGAGCACCCGGGCGCCGTCGGAACGATGACCCCAGCCGGAGCCGAAAAGATATGCCTGCACTCGGCCGGGCGAGAACACCACGTTCGGCAGCTGGGCGGAGATGGTGGCGGCCGGTCGCTCGGCGCCCAGAAATCGGACGTAGCCCGCGCCGCCGTAGACGGTGCCGTAGACCGACATCACGGCGGCACCTGGATACTGATCGGAGCCTGTATCGACTCCGACCGCTCCGCGCGCGTACTTGTCGCTGCGCTCGTTCGGATAGGGCCACGCGTGTGCCAGATCGTCCTCATCCAGCCCGAGCAGGTCAGCCGCCTCCTCATGATCAGCACCAAGCCCGATGTCGACCACCGTTATGTCGCCGCAGTACGCCAACGCGGGCCGCAGGAGGTGGCAAGGCTTACGCTCACCGAAAGTGATCGTCCTTGTCGCACGTACCGCCGCGCCGGGCACTGCACCGGTATCAGCGGCCACTCCCGAGGGCAGGTCGACGGCGACGATGGGAACGTTCCGGTCCAGGACGGATTGGACGAGTTGTGCGACCTGGTCGGGCAGACCAGGTCGGCCACCGATGCCCAAGATCCCATCGATGACCAGGTCGGAGGGCAACCTTGTGATCAAATCATCGAGATCGACCAATCGGCCGCCAGCCGCAATGAGCGCGGCGCTGCCGCCCGGATGAGGCGTGCCGAGGCATCGCACTGCGGTGACGCGTACGCCACGATGGGCCAGGCGTACGCCGGCGAACAACGCGTCGCCCCCGTTGTTGCCGACTCCCACCATGATCATGACGTGGCGCCCGTATCGGCCGCCGGTGGTGGACCGCAAAAGGTCGGAGGCACTTGCGGCAACGGCAGCTGCAGCCCGCTGCATCAACACGTCGACGCCCTGTACGGCAATGGCCCGCTCTTCGATGCGACGAATCACCTCGACGCGGTACGCGCGCATGATCACGCTTCGCAGATTACGACGGCCGACGCGATGCCTGCATCGTGGGACATGCTGAGATGAATGGTGCCGATGCCGAGCTCGGCGGCACGGGCGGCGACGGTGCCCATGATCTTGAACGAGGGCTTGCCGTGATCGTCGGTGACCACCTCGGCGTCCAGCCACGACAAGCCGTCCGGCGCGCCCAGCGCCTTCGCCAAGGCCTCCTTTGCGGCGAATCGAGCAGCCTTCGACGCCACCGGACGCTCGGCTTCGGCGGGAGTGAAGATCCGTCGGACAAGTCCGGGTCGGCGTTGCATTGACTCGGCAAATCGATCGACGTCACAGACGTCGATGCCCACTCCAACTATCATGACGCTGCACGCGCATCGCGCGTGGTGTCCGCCGCCGTCGTCGTCGCTCGCAGAGGAAAGAACGCCTCCGCTCGCTCCTCCTCCGTTCGGCGGCGCGCGATCCCCGACGCTCGCAGCGTGATCACGGCACTTGTTGGTTCGTTCGGACAATCACTCAACGGTGACGGACTTCGCCAGGTTACGTGGCTGATCGACGTCGTGGCCTTTCCGGGTGGCGAGTTCGCAGGCAAACATCTGCAGCGGAAGGATGGCCACCAGCGGCTGGAGCAATGTCGATACCTTCGGCAAACTGATCATGACATCCGCGTAGGAGATCACCTCGACGTCATCCTCCTCGGCCAAGACGATGGTCTTGGCGCCGCGGGCACGTACCTCCTGCAGGTTGGAAAGCACCTTGTCGTGCAGCACGTCACCGCTTGGCGGAACGACGACGAACACGGGCAGCTGGTTTTCGATCAGTGCTATCGGGCCGTGCTTGAGCTCACCGGCGGCGAAGCCTTCGGCATGGATGTAGGCCAGCTCCTTCAGCTTCAGGGCGCCCTCGAGCGCGACCGGATAACCAACGTGCCGGCCGATGAAGAGCACGGACCGGTTGTTGGCGAACTCGGCCGCCAGCTCGACCACCGGCTCGAGGTCGTCGAGCACGTGCTGGATGGCATCCGGCATGGCCGACAGTTCGCGCAAGGTCTCCCCGATCTCATCGCAAGACTTGGCAGCACGTACCTGTGCGAGGTACAGACCGAGCAGATAGCAGGCGACGAGCTGAGTCAGAAATCCCTTGGTAGAGGCCACGCCGATCTCCGGACCCGCATGGGTGTAGATCACCCCATCTGACTCCCGCGGGATGGTCGAACCGTTGGTGTTACAAATTGCCAGCACCCTGGCCTGCTGCTCCCGGGCATGTCGGATGGCCATCAAGGTGTCGGCGGTTTCTCCAGATTGACTGATCGCCACCACGAGAGTGGCCGGGCCAAGGATCGGGTCACGGTAGCGGAACTCACTCGCGAGCTCGACCTCACAGGGAATCCGGGTCCAGTGTTCGATCGCGTACTTGGCCACAAGTCCGGCGTAGAAGGCCGTGCCGCAGGCAACGATGATGATCTTGTCGACGCGGCGCAGCTCGTCCTCAGAAATCCGGATCTCATCCAACGTGAGTCGCGAACGTGCGTCGTGTCGGCCGAGCAGCGTGTCGGCCACGGCGCGCGGCTGCTCGTAGATCTCCTTGCGCATGAACCAGTCGTAGCCACCCTTCTCGGCCGCCGACAGATCCCAGTCGACGTGGTACGGCCGCACTTGTGCCTGCTCGCCATCGAAGGTCGTGACCTCAACACTGTGCGGCGTGATGGTCACAAGCTGATCTTGGCCGAGCTCAATGGCCTCCCGGGTGTGCTCGATGAACGCCGCGACGTCCGACGCGACGAAGTTTTCTCGCTCTCCGACACCGACGACCAGGGGCGAATTGCGACGGGCCGCAACGACCGTGTCCGGCTGCTGGCTATCGATCGCGACGAGGGTGAACGCGCCACGCAGCCGTCGACACACTGTGCGCATAGCCTCCGCCAGGGACGCTCCCGCCGAGACCTGCTGGCCCAGCAGCTGTGCCACGATCTCGGTGTCCGTCTCGGAAACACACCGGATGCCGGCAGCCTCGAGCTCCCCCCGCAGGGTCACATAGTTTTCGATGATTCCGTTGTGTACCAGGGCGATTCGCCCATCGACCGAGGTATGCGGGTGGGCGTTGACGTCGTTCGGGCCTCCGTGGGTCGCCCATCGGGTATGACCGATACCCAGCCCGCTCGGCGGCAGCTGCTCCTCGGCCAACAGCTTTTCGAGGTTGCCGAGTTTGCCGGCCTTCTTCGCCACGTGCAGCGTCTCGTCCGCAACAATGGCAACGCCCGCGGAGTCGTAGCCGCGGTACTCCAGACGGCGCAGACCCTCGACGACGACGTCCAGCGCCGCCTTTCGTCCGACGTACCCGACGATTCCACACATAGGCGGAACTGTACCTTTCCAGCCCCTCGCGACTGGGCTGGAAAGCGATATACCATGCCTGATTGCTCGCTCCGCTCGTGAGGATCGCGCTTTGAAGCCGCTGCCTTCCTCCCTCACACGCAGACGGAAAAGCGTGCCTGCACGTTCGCTCGTCCAGGA
>Ga0184620_10000245_pt1 | contig 10079 bp, 10 predicted proteins | sample PLM1_5_b1_FD_133136 | JGI IMG/M metagenome (GOLD analysis project Ga0184620, IMG submission 133136) | Groundwater sediment microbial communities from an aquifer in East River, Colorado, USA - PLM1_5_b1 | ecosystem: Environmental > Terrestrial > Soil > Riparian zone | place: USA: East River... | reverse complement strand
CTGGTGGGAGCGCGTACGCCGAAGCGGGGCGAAGCGGCCGTGGACCGGATCAGAAGCCGCGTTCGGAACCCGGAGCTCGAGGTCGTGGCTGGTGACCTTTCCCTGATGCGAGAAGTACGGTCCCTCGCGTACTCGATCATCGACAGCACGCCACGGCTCGATTGCTTGATCCTCAACGCGGCGGAGGCGCGCAGCGATCTGGCCCTCACCGATGAGGGCATCGAGACCAATTTCGCCACCAATCACCTCGCCGGCTTCCTGCTGACTCATCTACTGCTGCCAGTGCTCAGGTCCGGCGCACCAGCCCGCGTCATTGCGGTCTCGTCGTCGGTCCATTCACGAGTCAAGATGGTTGATCTCACCAGTGTCGTCACCGGCGCCCCGTTGACGCCGGACAGCTATGAAACCAGCAAGCTGTTGAATCTGTTGTTCATCAAGGAACTCGCCCGGCGTCTTCAGGGCACGGCGATCACGGCCAACGCCGCTGACCCAGGTTTCGTACGCACCAACCTCGGCCGCTACGCCACCGGCAGACGGCGGATACTCCTGACCGTTACTCGGCCGATGCAGGCCAGTCCCGAGCACGCGGCTGCGACACCGGTCTATCTTGCGACTTCAGCCGAGGTTGCCCGAGCCTCCGGCGGCTACTACCTGGACCGACACCCTCGAGAGCTCACGGGGCTTGCCACGGATGCCAGGCTTGCCAGGCGGCTGTGGGCCGTAAGTGCTCAGGCGCTGGTGAGCCGCGGGCTCGCGACCCTCAACGAAGTGATCACCTTCGGAGCTTGATACGTCCCAGTCGGCAACCTCTTAGCTGACGACGAGATCGTCTCCCTCGACCTTGATCGTCTTGACAGGCAGCGGTTTGGGCGCAGGAGGGTTTACCACCGAGCCGTCGGTGATCGAGTATTTGCTGCCATGGCAGGGGCAGTTGATCGTGTCGGTGACGGCGTCTACCTGACAACCCTGATGGGTGCAGATCGAGCTGAACGCCTTGAATTGCTTGGCTTTTGGCTGCGTGATCACTGTCTGGGCATCGGGGAAGACCTTGCCGCTGCCGACCGGGATGTCCGCGGCCTTGACGGTCAGTCCTTGGCTTCCACCACTGCTTGCGCCTGATGCTTCACCTGAGGCTGCAGCTGACGGCTCAGCGACCGGCCCGGATCCGTAGTTGGTGCAGGAGCTGAGGCCTGCGATGGCGGCGGCTGCCAGCCCGGTATTCATGATCACCGTACGCCGGGAGATCGGCAATGAGTCGGTCGGACGGCCGTAAGCGTTCATGATTGCTCCGTCTGGTTGGGAAATCTGGTGGTGATCATGCAACGAGGAAGTACAGCACGGCAGTGATCCACAGAGCGGCAAGCCCGCTGAGCACCAGTCCTCCGGCCAGTGGCAGCGCCCACTTCGGTGAATCATCGCGAGTCAAGATCAACATCTTGAAGACGAACGCGCCGTAGAAGAAGCAGCCGAAGATCGAATGCGTGATCACCCGAGCGTCGTAGGTCTGGAAGCCCAGCGCGAACAAGCAGTGCACCGCGACCGGAACCGAGATCAGAACCGCCAGTCGGCCAGACCAGCGATGCAGCGGACTAACCCAGCCACCCGTCAACGGAATCCGTCCGTAGATACCCATTGCCGTCACCGTTTGCACGATCGCCAATGCGATCACAATCGTGGCTAGGAACGCTTTGGCGGCTGGTCCGCTGGAGAACCCGGCGATGTCGACCGCGTGGCCCGTTGGTGTGTGCAGCCGCCCGTACACCCCCAGCCCGATGGAAGCCGCGCTGCCGAGGACAAAGGCGATCACGACCGGGCCGATCTTGGTTCCGCTCGGTTCGGTCGGCGCGGCCTCCGCGGCGGGAACTGGGACGCTCGTCATCGAAATCTCCTCTACTCACAGATCTTCGTCGCCATTGACCGGCTTGGCGTCGAGGCTTTCGCCGTTAGCGCTGACCTGTGGACTCTCGGGATTGAGTTCCGGAGCAGCCGTCGATTCGGCGGCTGCTGTCTGGATGCCCACCTGGGATCCGTCTTCCAGCACGATCCATCCGATCGTCGTCTTGGAGCCGCGCGCCCGATAGAGGCCAGCCGGTTTCTTCGCTTCGTTGATCTCGAACTTCAGCTTGTCGTTCTTGATCTTCAGTGTGCCCTTGAGATGATCGCCGTCGAGACTGGCCTGCAACGTCGCTCCGTCCTTGCCCTTGAGCGAGATATCGGCTCCTGTAACAGCGCCACGCAACCAGGACTCGATGCTGCGGCCGTCGCAGAAGTACGCAGCGGCCTGATCACCGAGTATGGCGACGGCAATTGCGCCGGATTTGTCGTCGGTATGACCCGCATAAACCACCTTGTCCGGGAATTTGCTGTTCTCGGTGGTTTCGCTCGCGCTTGCGGTGGGGGTCGCTGCGGCACTCTGGGTCAGCTGAGGTGAGGAGCTGCTCGCTGGTGCGGCCGATGGGCCTGCGGGTTCGGTGGAGCTGCTGCCCGGCGGGCCGACCAAGATGTCGACGGTGAACATGATGATGAATGCCACTGCCACTGCGGCCAGGGTGACCAGGGGACTGCGATGCTTCATGGCACCTCCTCCGCCAGGCGGCTATGCATGCTGGGGATGAGTGCCCCTTCAATCGTCTGATACACCAACGCCGACATTCTCGCCCGATGTCGGGTGCGCCACAATGGCCGACACTAATTCGAAACACCTGGACCGAGCGGATTGGGCGCTGTGACGCGCCAATCCCAGAGCACAAGGAGTCGTGTTGTCCGAGCTGTCGTACGCCGCCCGTCCAGTCAGAGTCGGAGTTCAGCTGCAGCCGCAGCATGCCGATTACGCCGATTTGCGTCGGGCGGTGACCGCCGCCGAGGAGGCCGGGGTCGACGTCATCCTTACCTGGGATCACTTCTTTCCGTTGAATGGCGATCCAAGAGGCAGGCACTTCGAGTGTTGGACAATGCTGGCCGCCTGGGCCGAACAGACCGAGCGGGTCGAGCTCAGCGCTTTGGTGACCTGCAACTCCTACCGCAACCCTGAGCTGCTCGCCGATATGGCACGCACTGTTGATCACATTAGCGGTGGCCGGCTCATCCTTGGCATCGGTGCTGGGTGGTTCGAGAAGGACTATCTGGAATATGGGTACGAGTTCGGAACCCCCGGCACCCGGATTGCTGCTCTCGCCGAGTCTTTGCCGCGCATCCGCTCTCGATGGAGCCGGCTGAATCCGCCGTCGACTAGACCGATCCCGATCTTGGTTGGCGGTGGTGGGGAGCGCAAGACGCTTCGGCTCGTGGCCGAGCACGCGGACATCTGGCACGGGTTCGGAAGCGTGGACGCCCTTGCCCGCAAGAACCGCATTCTCGACGAGTGGTGCGCTGAGGTCGGACGCGATCCGGGCCAGATCGAACGATCGACATCCGCCCACGATGGACCGGACAAGTTGGGTGACCAGCTCGTGGCCATCGGCGAGCGGTTGATCACGATCGGTACGGACGGTACGTCCGGCTTTGATCTTGGATTGGTCCGCGACTGGCTCAACTTCCGCGATGAGCAGAACGCAGACTTGTCAGGAGGTGACGGGCCTATAGCCCAAGCAGATTCTGACAAGTCGGGGATATAGGCGGTCATGACGCTCGCCGATGCTCTGGCGCTCGGCCCGGTCGTACTCGATGGCGGCCTGGCCACCCAGCTGGAGGCGCAGGGTCACAACCTCGGGACCGAGCTCTGGTCCGCGCGCCTGCTCCATGACGATCCGGATGCGATCATTTCGGCACATCAGGCGTTCTTCGCCGCTGGTGCTCAGGTCGCGACGACCGCGTCGTATCAGGCCTCGCTCGACGGATTCGTCCGCGCCGGCATCGAGAAAGCGGCTGCTGAGCGAATGATCAAGCGCAGCGTACGCCTCGCCCAGCAGGCCCGAGCCAGTCAGGACGACGATCGTGATCGTTGGATTGCTGGCTCCGTCGGACCGTACGGCGCCGCTCTAGCGGACGGATCGGAATACCGCGGCGACTACGACCTGTCGATAGCGGAGTTACGGAGCTGGCATCGGCCAAGAATCCAGCTGCTAGTCGAGGAGGGTGTCGACATCCTCGCCCTCGAAACAATTCCGTGTCTGGCCGAGGTTGAAGCGCTGCTGGCCGAGATCGATCGAAGCGGCCAACCATGCTGGCTGTCGATCACTTGCGCCGGAGATCGGACTCGCGCCGGAGAGCCGGCGGCCGAGGCCTTTACCCTCGCCCGCGATGTCGAGGAGATCATCGCCGTTGGCGTGAACTGCATCGATCCGGCCGACGCGTACCCGCTGGTCAGCTCTGCGAGTGAGTCTGCCGGCAAGCCGGTCGTCGTCTACCCCAACAGTGGAGAGCGCTGGGATGCCGCAGCTCGGGCCTGGCTCGGCGCAGCAATCTTCAACCCCAACGACGTCAAGAGTTGGGTCGGTGCCGGGGCCTGCCTGGTTGGTGGCTGCTGCCGCGTCGGGCCGCCGGAGATCAGCGCGATTCGTGATCTTCCTTCGATGACCAAGGCCTCAGTTGTGTAGCACGGCAGCCCCGCTGAATCGCCCGTGCCTCAGGTCTGCCAGGGCCCGTGGCGCCTCGCTCATCGGATATCCGACAGTCGTCGCGCGTACGCCGAGCCGCTCGGCCAACCGCAGGAACGTCTCCCCATCAGCGCGTGTATTCGCCGTCACCGATCGCAGCTTGCGCTCCTGGAAGAGAGCGTCGCCATAGTCGAGCGAAGGAATATCGGACAGCCAGATGCCGGCGACGGCTAGCGTTCCGCCGCGGTCCAACGCCCCCAGCGCGGGCGGCACCAGCTCGCCCGCAGGAGCGAACAAGATCGCACCGTCAAGCGGCTCGGGCGGGGCATCCTGCGCGTCGCCCACCGAATCGGCCCCGAGCTCGGTGGCCAGCTTCCGATTGGCCTCGCCGCGAGTGAGGACATGAACACGTAAACCTTGTGCCAGGGCAACCTGTGCCGTGAGGTGGGCGCTGCCGCCGAAACCGTAGATGCCGAGCGAGCCGCCGGGCGGCACCGCGGCGCAGACCAGCGCGCGGTAGCCGATGATGCCGGCACAGAGCAGCGGGGCGAGGTGCTCGTCATCGATGCCGGCTGGAAGGGCGTACCCGAACCCCTCGTCTACGAGGCAGAAGTCGGCGTAACCGCCGTCCGTGTCCCAGCCTGTGAAGGTGGGAGCCGTGCATAGGTTCTCCGCCCCGCGGCGACAGAACCGGCAGCTGCCGTCGGTACCGCCGAGCCACGCCACACCGATCCGGTCACCGAGTGCAAACCGGCTCGCGCCCTCGCCAACCGCGTCGACGACGCCGACCACCTCATGGCCCGGCGTGACGTCAGGACGCTTGGGAAGCAAATCGCCTTCAGCCAGGTGCAGATCAGTTCGGCACACACCACAGCAGCTGATGCGCACCCGCACCTGTGTGCCCCGAGGAGCCGGCACATCGCGTTCGACCATCTGCAACGGCCCGCTGTCAACTGGCCCCGGCTGATGCACCACCCAAGCGTTCATCGCCCCTCCTCGAGCTCCTCAAGCCCCTCCCAGCACCTCTCGAGCCCACTCCTCAAGCATTGTCGCGAATACGCGGTATTGAGGCCACCACAGATTCAGATGTTTAGGCAACACAGAAGTGGGTACCAGCCGTTTCACAGACTGGCGAGGCAGGATTGCCCTATGACGTTCGTCCAGCTTTTGATCGCCGGCATCGTGGTTGCTGGCATCGTCATGATCGGGCTGCTGGCGATTATTCCCGCCCTGCTGGAATACCCCGAGGGTCGCGACAAGGACGAATCCGAGCTGCCGCCACCGACTCCTCTCAAGCCCGATGATCGAGATCACAAGGGCTCCACAGATCTAGCGGCCTGAGAGCGGAGACTGTCACCGCTCAGCAAGCCAGCGCCTGGGCAACTAGCGCTTGGGCAAGTGCAGCCGTGCATCCTGTACGAGCTTGATCAAGTCTCCGCGATCGATATCAAGAATCTGCCCACGCTGAGTGTTGTGGGCAATCACGGTGATCACCTCCTCACCGGCGGGTGAGTACTGAACCTCCATGCCCTGACGGACCGAGGTCGTCTCGGTCAGCAGGAAGGAGTTGCCATCCAAGAAGCGCACCTGCTGGCATTGCTGGCGGGTTGTCGCGCCGCAGCGTACGGCGAACTTGCGGCTGGTCGCGACCTGGAGATAAACCTCTGTGGCCCCCTTGTCGAGCCGGAACATCTCGAAGGCGAGCGCGCCACCCTGGCCATCCCAGTAGCTGGGCATGTCGTAGCGCTTGTCGTAGGCGTAGCCGAACCCGCTGAAGTATCTGCCCGGGGGATCCAGGTACGACGCTGCGACCGCTGCCATCTCGGACCGCCAGCCAAACAGAATCTTCGCCCGGCAGGTCACTTCAGACGGATCACAGTTCTGGCCGGATGGCGTTGCCACCGGCATTGACGGTGCCAGCGGCGGAACGGGTGGCCGGGTCGGGGCCAGCAACACCCCCGCTACGAGGATCAACACGGCCGCGACCAGTGCTGCCGACGCCTGCTGGATCCAGCGGCGGCGGATGAGCCGGCGACCGTGGGCCAGGTCATCGGCGCTGCTGCGCGACTGGCGTGTGTCAGAGGGAATGGCGTCGCTGAGTTCTTGGCTGAGCGCGGCATCGCTGGTACGCGCGGGATGTCCGGCGGCCAGGGCGACGCGGGCCTCAGGAATGAGGGGACGCACCTGGTCGATCGGCCACTCGAGAACCTCGGCAATCTGTGCGGTGGACAGTCCGACATAGCGCTTGAGGACAACGGCGACGCGTTGGCTGTACCGAAGCTTCAGCAAGTCGGCAATGATCGGTTCGCTAGCAGCCGTCGGCGGAGGGCCGTCGATCAGCTCGATGCGCTCCCGGTACTCCCACGGCAAGTCGACGGGTGCGCGAGCGGCGCTCACCACGGCCCGGAGTGCCTCGTGGCGCGGATTGACAACCCTCGGCCAGCGTCGGTAGAGCTGCGCAAAGACCAGTTGAACAACCCGCTCGGCCTGGACTGGATCACCCGTGAGGAGGTAGGCCGTCGCCTGGATGAGCGGCCGTTCCCGCTCGACCACGGCGGCGTACTCATCATCGCGGATCGCCGACATGCCTCACCCTTTTTATTGAGGGCTGCTCGTGCAATCGCGCGTGGAATCCGCCTACTTCGTCGTCGTTCGCAGAGGAAAAACGCCTCAGCTCACTCCTCCTCAGCACGGCGGTGCGCGATTTACCGACACTCGCAGCCGTTTCTACTTGCAGCGCATCTTCTTGATGGTAATTCGAAGCCGAGGGGCCGAATCGTTGCACCGGTGGCCGGATGATCTTGAATGGCGGCGTAAGAATCGGCTTGTGACAACCATTCGTCGCTATGTGGCGATCGGCGACTCCAGTACAGAAGGTCTCGAAGACCCTGACGGCAACGGTGGCTACCGGGGCTGGGCTGATCGGTTGGCTCAGCACATTGCCGATGCTCAAGACGAGCCGCTGGAGTACGCAAACCTCGCCATTCGGGGCTTACGGATGAAGGAGATCCGAACGAGCCAGCTCGATGACGCGCTCGGCATGCGGCCGGATCTGCTGACGGTTTTCGGGGGGGTCAACGACCTCATCGGGGGCCCGTGCGACTTTGACTCTATTCGCGCCGATTACGTGATCATTTTCGGGCAGGCGCGGAGTCAGGGCGCCACGGTGCTGACCTTTACCATGCCGGATCCGGCAGCCATCAACCCGCTCGGCAGGTATTGGCGGGATCGGGCCGCCAAGCTGAACACCATCATCCGAACCGAGGCCGAGCGGCACGGAGTCGTGGTGATGGATTTCGAGCGGTATCCGGTGGCCACCGACCCGCGACTGTGGTTTGAGGATCATCTGCACGGCAACGAGCTCGGTCACCGGACTGTCGCAGCCGCCCTCGCCTGGCGGTTGAGCGTCGACGGCTTCGACGAGGGGTGGGCTGAGCTGCCAGAGGGCGACTCGGCCTGGCCAAAGGGGCGCGAGAAGCTGCGGGGGGACTTTGATTGGGCCAGGAACTATGTGGCGCCTTGGCTGGGCAAGGGCATCCGTGGCATTAGGCAGGGGTCAGGGGTGCAGCGAAAACGTCCGATCCCGACTGTGGTGCCCAAAGGGCCGCCGGACCGTTAGGCGAAGAGTGCCTCGCCCACATACTCACCTTGGGCGATGCCGGGCGGGATAGCGAAGAGCCCTGAGCCGGTGTGCTGGATGTACTCGCTCAGCCTGTCCCCGAGTCCGAGCTTCATCTGGATAGGTATGAAGTGCGTTCGTGGGTCGCGAACGTAGGCGAGGAAGAAAAGCCCGGCATCTAGACGGCCCAGACCGTCACTCCCGTCCACGAAGTTGTAGCCGCGGCGCAGCATCTTTGTGCCGCCGTTGTGGCTCGGGTGCACCATCCGTACATGCGCATCCGTCGCGACCAAAGGCTCACTGTCGCTGCCGGTGACGGCGAAGTCCGGCTGGCTGAACTCGCTGCCGCCAGACATCGGAGCGCCCTCGGCCTTCGTCCGGCCGATAACACGCTCCTGCTCGCCCAACGGTTGCCGGTCCCAGATCTCGATGGTCATGTTGATGCGACGCACCACCAAGTATGAGCCGCCGGCCAGCCATTGCTTCTTGGCGTCAGCGCCACCGGGCACCCAGACATGCTCATCGATGGCAGCTGGTTCTTCGGCCTTGAGGTTCATCGTGCCGTCTTTGAACCCCATGAGATTTCTCGCCGTCGTCTGACTGGCCGACGTCGATGACGTACGGCCAAAGCCCAGCTGCGACCAGCGGATGGCGGCCCGGCCGAAGGCGATCCGGGCGAGATTGCGTACGGCGTGGACGGCCACCTGGGGGTCATCGGCACATGCCTGGACGCACAGATCGCCATCGGATCGCTGCGAGTCGAGCTTGTCGGCGGGAAAGTGCGGGAGGCGCTGCAACGCGGCCGGCCGCAGGTCGCCGAGCCCAAAACGATCCTTGCCCGTCTTGCGGAACAGCGTCGGGCCGAAGCCGACGGTAATGGTCAGCCCCGCAGGGGGCAGGCCGATTGCCTCGCCAGTGTCGTCCGGTGGTGCCCCGTACGGACCGGCTGTCGGTCCGAGCTCCCCGGCACCGAGGCCTTGGGTCATCCGGGCTGCGGCAGTGGTCCAGTCTTGGAGCAGCTGCACTAACTCCGTACGGGAATCCGTTGTCACGTCGAAGGCGGCGAAGTGCAGTCGATCTTGCACCGGGGTGAGGATGCCCGCTTGATGCTCGCCGTAGAAGGGGTAGGTACGCGTTCCCGCCGGCTGCGGCGGTGTCGAATCTGCTTCCTGGCTCCCCAGCGCGAATCCACCTGCGGCGCCGGCGGCCAGTCCGACCAGACCGGCTCCGGCTGCGCCGAACAAGCCACGCCTGGAGACGGGCGGCGGTTGCTGTTGCGTCTCGATCCCTGCCGTGCGCGTTTCGGTTTCAGTTGGCTGATCGCGAAGGTCCGACGTTGATGTCATGGGTCAGGTTTCCTGACTCAGACCACCGCAGCGGCGAGCTTGGACAATGGCTCGGACAGCGCATTGACTGCGTCAGATAGCTCCTTGACCTCCGCCTTGGTGAGCTTGTCATAGGTCTTGAACCCATCGCCCACCCGTTGAGCGTCGAGCAGCACCTGGACCGCCGCGAACTTTGCCGCGATCAAGCTCTCGAGTTCCGGATTCCGTTGCTTGAGCAGTGGGCGAAGTCCCTCGAAGCCCACCAATGCACCGTCGATGTTGGCCTGGAAGTCCCATAGGTCGGTACGCGACCAGTACTCCTCTTCGCCGGTGATCTTTCCCGTCGCGACCTCATCCAGTAGGCCGCGGGACCCGTTGGCGATTTCATCGGCACCGAACTCCAGGTCAGCAACCCGGTCCTGGAGGACCTTGGTGTTCTTCATCAGATTGTCGGCGTACGAGGCGCGCGGGGCCGTGCTCAGTTGCTGATAGTTCTTGGCGCGCGCCGGCCAGAGATCTTTCTCCAGCCGATGCCAGCCGGTCCACTTCTGGCCAGGCTCGAGGTCGGCCTCGCGCAAATCGAGTTTGGGATCAAGATCG
>Ga0184620_10000235_pt1 | contig 10182 bp, 10 predicted proteins | sample PLM1_5_b1_FD_133136 | JGI IMG/M metagenome (GOLD analysis project Ga0184620, IMG submission 133136) | Groundwater sediment microbial communities from an aquifer in East River, Colorado, USA - PLM1_5_b1 | ecosystem: Environmental > Terrestrial > Soil > Riparian zone | place: USA: East River... | reverse complement strand
ACTATTACTATATTATAGATGAATCATATATAAAACGATTACATTTGGCTAGCTTTTGATCGACCGGTCGCAACAGTCCTGCCGTTTCACGGGACTGGATACGTTGATAGACCGACAGCGGGTCTTGCTTCAATCATGCGACCATTAGTGCGCTCAGAACCCACAAACTGGGATAACTTCCAAGATTAAAGTTGTTACCATGGGTAAACGATGAATTGACTGATGGCAGTGGCGCAGATATCAACTATGGATCCATTTGTTTAAACAGACTGAATCCTAAAAAGGCCTAATTTCGTGATAGTTTTGTCGCATTTTAGATGGTCTAAGAGTTCCTTCGCATATTGGGACCAATGAACATTTGAAAGATAATATTATTGTTTTAACTGTAAGTTTAAAAAATTTAGCATGCATATGCATAATAAAATCGATGAAATTTGCGGCGATTATATCACTTCCCAAAGTATCTGCCTGGTTTTATTGAGTAAATATAATATTTATGAAACTAATTACAATGTTAGAATATAAATAAATAAACTGATTGGTGCCTCTTGGTGAGACGGTTTGGCACCAATCAATAATCGCAGTCTATCTCCGGGTAAGAAATAGATGTTTTTCGATATATATGCAAAGATAATATAAGTATTTCTGAATTAAATAGCAAATTAATTGATCAAGAGTCAATTTGTTGTAAAAAACTATTTGCGGTCTACGCGTCCCCGTGGAATCTTCTTGTGCTTCGCTGTCATTTTGGCCTTAAGAAATCTAACAGTAGGTATAGTATCATGTCAGGAAGGATGGGAGAAATTACTATTGCTAACAACGATTCATCAAAATTTGCTTCTTTATGAACTACAATACCAATGAGCATCGTTAGACAACGGGAATTAAAAGATGGCGATAAACTAGATTGGGAATGAAAGGTTATCGATGGACAAATGATCCTTATAGTTAGTAAAGTATGATCAATTATTCAAATTCAGGTCTGTAAGAAAATCTAAACTCTAATAATAAAATGAACTTTCTACGACTTGAATGTTATTTTCGACTCGACGTTTGTTTTTTGTTCTGAGCCCATTCTTTGATTAGTTCTTTTCGCCAATCCTCAATGTCAATATAAACGTCGAGAATCCTAGTATCGTTCTCTGTTTTGAATTTAAGTAAGCAACCGGTATCAGCCATTGCTTTTTCAATCACCTCAGCAGTTGGTCCCTTAATTGTAGCAATTTTAAATTCTACCATCATGGATGTACTCCCGAGTCGCTGGTAATTTCCAGCATACTTTTAATGATTCCCTCTAATATAGAAACTTATTGTTTGCAGCTTCCTTGTCTTAGTACAGCCTAGAGTATCTTAACCCATCCCAAAATATTTTATGATATTCAAATCCATATATCCCATTACCTAGAGATCTGTAACCATTCTTAAATGATAAGTTAGAAATCTTCTAAAATTAAATTGCTATCTTAGTGAATTTTATCTAACCATCTGTCAGGCAAATAGACTTTAAGAAGTAACTTGCATAATTCCGTAGACTCGTTCATTTTTACAGGGGTTTACTCAATCCCCGATCTATTCAATGACAATTAAAAAACTTAAATTAGTTTGTCTTTATAAACCTCCTGATAGCGTGGTGTTTAGGACGGTAGTGGAGACTGAATCTTAGTTTGTCCAGCACTGAATACGATTATCCTATTCACATATCTTATTTCTGAGCCTTGGTATCGTCAATATCACCTTCTGCAAGAAGGTTTAGTGAAGTAAGATCTTCATAAAGTTTTGTGAAAGCCCATTTTTCATAATCATTTTCTGCATCTTCTATCCACTCATCCAAGGAATAATGCTGAATTAGACGATAATGGTATTTGCTGACATCTTCAACAGGCGCTAGAAAAATTATCTCTGTTTTTCCATCCATACAAAATCGTCTTGCTTTCATTTGTTTTCTTAATGCATGAACACGCTCTTCTGTTAGAGGCCCATCTCTTTTTTTCGTTATCTCGCTCATTTACTGAGTAACGGTGTGAAACGAATCTTATTATTCATTGCGGTCATTTTCGCTTTTTCGGTATAGTTTTTAGCTTTGGTTAGTTTGAGTTGGTTTGTATCAACTTTATAAATTATAAAACTGTATATAGTATATGAAAAACCAACTTACCATGAAAGTGTCTTTAGTTTTGACTTTGGTGGTCTGTGTGCTAATGAGTGGTTTAGAAATAGTGCAAAGCATGTGGGCATTCGCTCAAGGCAACTTGTCTCAGGTATTGAACCAAACTGGTAACCAAACTGGTAACCAAACTGGTAACCAAACTGGAAATCAATCCTTATCTTCTGCAATCCCTGGTCAACAAGGCGGCACTCCCCCAAAGATGGGTCCTAGTTAATGGCCTACGGGAAAGATATCTGTAGTTCTTGTGGTAAACATACGGATATAGTAGCCAAATTGGTAGAAGATGTAGAGAGGCTTTATTGTAAGGAATGCCAGGATAAAGAATTGAAAATGATGTTAGAAAATTTTGATCAAATAAATTTTTACTGCATAAAATGTGGTTCTTCCAATGTGACAAAAAACGATCAAAAGACAGGAATTAGTTTAACTGATGTGCAAGGCATTCTATATGCTAACGCCTTCATTACATGTACCAATTGTAAGCATAGATCTTTTGTCAGTATAGAAGATCATGGAAAAATAAACTGATGGTAAATAAAATTCAGTCGGGGCCAATTTGATTTTTCAGATTGATCCAAGTTAGAAATTTCTAATTTCTCTTATAGAGAACTTTACTTCGCATCAAAATGGAAATAGAATTTAATATTGTTTTTGGTCTACCTATAGTAAATTTCCGTTTTATGACTGATGATTAATTTTTTTGATCATTTCGGGTTCATCGGGATTAGTGCCCTTCATGTGGTAGGATTCTACTAACTCTTATTTAGCTTTTGTCTGACACGACTTGAAGTATAATAAAGCAACCTTCTATGTTAGCGAATCAGTGATGTTTGTACTGTTGTTTTGACTATCGACAAACGTAACACTTAAAACAAAAATCTTCTAAAGTTTAATCGATATGTCACCAACAGGAAAATTAGTAGGAAAGAGTTTGAACTCTCCTGATGAAGTTAGATCCTTTGAAAAGGGAAAGATAGAGACAGTAACTCTTGGGGATAGTGGTATTACAATTGGAAGAAGTACGTTTGAACCAGGTTGGAGTTGGGAAAAATGTGTCAAGCCAGTTGTAAAAACGAATAGCTGCGAAGCTCCTCACACAGCATATATTGTCTCTGGCAGAATTAAGGTACTAATGGATGATGGTTCCGAGATTGAGGGTGGGCCAGGAGATGCCGCAATAATTCCACCTGGACATAATGCTTGGGTTGTAGGAAATGAACCCTGTGTTATGATAGACTTTACTGGAGCAAAGGATTACGCGAAACCCAGTTAGTGTCATTCACCTTATAAAAGGTATTAAAAACCATATTTTTTATTTTAATATCTACACATAATCGGTTAAACTTGTTTGCTTTTACGTTTAAACTTAAGCTGGGAACGATTACTAAAAAAATAACCACCTACTAGTCCAATAACTCGTCGGGAGTCGTATTGTTAACAATTCGGGTCCGAAATCATATTTAATCTACAGATCGTTTCTAAAAGAGGACTCAAATTATCCAGAGAGTTAAGTTTAGTGGCTATCGTTGGAAGACTCAAGGGGATTTGAACCTTGCATGTAAAGGGGTTCAAGGAACGTATATAATACTTTTTAGGTTTTATAGATCAATATTTATCGCCAAAAATTAAGCGGACACGCTGTGGTGTCCGTAGTTTTGAACCTCGCGGGTGAGGGGTCAGCTAACTGCGATCATAAAAAACGGGCCCGGAGGTTGGTGAATCATTTTTGACCTTATTTTTCAGCTCATAATGTTATTTTATATCATTTCCACTAAAGCTGTTGTCTTCGCATTTAAAAGTCAGACACTGTAGTTTCGAATAGGGGTGAGCATTTTAAGATATGAATGCATTTTATGTTTTTATTGTAATGGATTTATTTTTATAGATCGTTCCTCATCTAAGTCTTTAGATGAGCGGAATAGAAGATGTTGTAAACAAATTCAATATACTGAATGACACGTTAAAACACGTGTATTCAAAGGTAGATCCGCTTTTAGTAGTTTCTTTGATATTCGACAGAAATGCAAACAAAAAATACATCTACACTGTAGAGGCTATAATGAAACCCGGCTTGGACACTAAAGCTATCCGCGACAACGTCATTAACAAGACTGGGATGGCTCCTAGCTTCTATCTGAGCGGCACTAAGATGATAGTGAGTCATACACTGGACTTGGATTTCATGAAATGGATAAACGACCTAGAATATATTATAAGTATAAAAGGCAGCAAGTTCAGCGCAGGTGGATCCAGTGACTTTTAAAATATTGTTAAATATTGTTTAACTTCTGTTGGCAATTTATCAAAGCGAATTAATCATGTATAATACTAGCTTCGGCTATAGCCAGCCTTGCACAAAATCCCATTACACCACCAAACACTATATGTAGCGATAGTGAACCCCAAAAGATGTTGTTTGAAAGCTCGATAAGATTTTTTGCCATTGCATATTGTGAAGAAGAAGGATCTGATTCTACTAGCAACTTTTGTAAAGTTGGTTCCATAATTAAATAGTTTATTGGTAAGAACAGAACTCCCCAGACTATTATTCCTGCTAAGATACCAGTGCCTACTGCCTTTAATACAGAATTAATATACAATATTTTAATTCTCTTTGTTATTGCACTGTAAATAATTCCTATAATAACGGCAGTTATCATATACAAGAGAAATCCAATATATACTGCGTAAGATGTATCTATTCCAAACGCTACCCCAACCATTTGAAATAACGCACCTGGTTCCCCTCCCATTTCATGACCTAAGGCCAAGAATAATCCAAAAATTGCCCAAGCCGCAGTCAAACCTGCTATTATACCTGGAGGTCTTCTTATGGCAATCCCAGTTGATGATTCCACATTACTATATTATCCAAATCATATTTAGGGATGTTGTTTTGCACCTGAACACTTAAGTGATATTCGGTCAAAAATTAATACGATATCTGTGAAAATGCATTATGATGACAGATTACAATTCAGGCTTCAAATAACGAGTTACATGTCATAGGTAAACAATGAATAAAAATATTGTTGATATTGTTACTTTGTTCTATCACATTATTATAAAATCGCTCAGTATGGATCGATGGAGTATTTATGGCATCGTTATCGGAGCGGGCCCGTCGGGATTCGAATCGTCCATGTATTAGGGTTCTACTAGTTGGTATTTGTCTTTTGCTTTATAGGTCAATATCACTTTCATTCTATAACTTCACTAAAAGTTTACTGCAGATTAATTTTATCACTACCCTCCCTCTTTGATTGGTCATCCAAGTGTTTTATACTATGTTAGAGAATAAATCATAAGACAAAAGAACTGGTGGGCTTGATTGCTTTTGTTTTTTAAGCAATCAAATCAACCCTCCCACCTGTCCTCAGTTAATTGTATTTTACTACAATGCTAGTTGAAAACCTTATCGCACAATAAGTATTCGTAGGATAAGCAAATCTCATATTTAGGTAAGAACAATGTCTACTCTCTATCTCAGAACAGAAAATCTCAAAAGCCAACAGGTGGAGGGAATTGTTTGATTCTTGTTCGTCCAAACTACCCTCCACCTTCTTGGTTTTTTTCTTAGTGTTGATATGTAAAATGAGTATTTGTAAGAATGCTAGTTATTATGGACATTATGAAGTTCTCATACTTCCCTTAGATTGACAAAGGGTGCGAATGCGTCGGGAATCGCGTTGTTAACAATTCGGATCCAATTCCAAACAGGCGTTTAAAGAACTATCGCTGTGTTTAATACAATTCAAGTATACTAATCGCAAGTGTAGCTAAATAACATAAGTATTAACATGTGCTGGTCGAATTCGCATCGTTTATTGTTTACAATGTGAATCTCAATTAAATTAGTATCATTTAGGAGTAAAATGAATGCCAATCTTTATCAAAGCATGATTTAATTAGTCTGATGAGTCTTTCCTTGACAAATTCCTCCGTTATTAGTTCCTTATCATAATATTCTGGTATCATATCTTGACTGACTTCACCTTTAGTCGTCAACCGGTCTTCTTGAAGTGATATTTTTTCGCCAGATAATGAGAATCTAATATTAGGATATCTCGATTCATATGTCAATTTAAGATGTAAACTGAATTCAATACTAGGATTTTTTTCGGCTACAATTTCCGATTGGATATTAACACTTGAGTTCACATCTTTACTCTCTAGGTAACTCTCGAATTTTCTCATCACAGGTTCAATAACATGCTGCGACAACTTATTGAATTCCTTCTTTAAATCTTCATCCTCTCTTAATGAATCAAACTTCTTTGCTTTGGCATCCTTCAGTAGGTTTTGAAAATTATCTATTAAAGGCCCTAACTCTTTTTCGAGGTCTTTCACAAACCTAATTGAATCGGATTCAAATTAAACTTTACCTTTGACACGGACATATTGATTCCTCTGCCGTGGTATTGATTATGAATTATCCTTTCACTCCGACTTTGGATATATGATCTCCTGGGCGACATCGTTTTCTACGAGATTCTTCATTTCTTGAATTGTATCGATACATTTTGCAGGTCTTGTATCTTGCACCTATTCTTTGTGAATTTAAATCTCTTAACTCAAGTATTAACCAATGTCTGGGAAACGGTTAACGTGAATGATGCTGTTTTTTTCTTAATTATACTCGCTTATGTTTGCCTTAGTGTGGCACGATTTTACACTCGCAGGTTTCCTGGGGACCGTTACAACTTTTACAATTCTTTGTTTCCGAATCTACAGCACCCCAACAGCGGGAACATCCCGTATTTAGATCATCGTTTGCCATTAACTGCAGTACTAAATTGATTGTCAGGTCTTCGGTAGTCGGGATTCGAACAGTGCATATTCTTTCGAGATAGGAAGTTACTCATGATAAAAACGGTTTTGATAATTACCCAACTTTGAAATCGATATTAATCTTCGAATACCAATTGCAAATTAGGGGTAATTTCGATAGTTCTAGTTTGAGGCCCTTGAATATCAAATTACGAATCCCCTAAGTCACGCTATTTATTTTCTCTTTTCGAGCATAGTCTCAATTTTTTCTTCTAAACTAAGTATCTTATCCAAAATCGTTTCATTGCGCTCCTCTAGATCTGCTATGTGGTTTAGAAGTTCATCCTGTTTCTCTGAAATCTTTTTCTGTCGATAGTAGACCCACCAAGTTATTACCGCACCGACGGCAGCTCCCACAGCAAGCCCAATCCACGTACTCCAAGCATTTGATATATCGCCTTTATTACAATCGACTCCAAAAAAATATACACATCCCAATATGGTCAAACTTTCGAGCATTAAAAGATTTGATAGTGTCTTATTGTTAAGAATTGCGCCTTTTAACACCCAAGGCGTGTTCTGATTAAGTGAAAGAGGAGGAACAAGCCCTGAGGAACACATATCCTTCTTAGTTCCAGAGGTCCTGCGCAAATTTTAATACTGTTATAGCAGCGTTACCATCTAGATCAATTGGTACTCCATGCGTGATGGACTACTCAACTCTTATTCAGATATTTGGCCGTCAGGGATCATATTGTTAACAATGCGGATCCAAATTTGTTTCTTTGATAGGGTTCGACTTTCAAACATTGAAGTTCAGTATACTCAGAGTGGGACCGATGAAATTTTGAACCTTGCTGGTATACTAGGCGCATGACTGTGTTAACTGTCGGCTATTGTTCTCTAATGATGCCAATGAAATTGTTCACATCTATGGTGCGCCAACTAGAACTTGATCTGGGAAATTCTCCTAAGGATCAACCATAGTATTGGAGCACCGAACGCAACCATGGAATATGCTAAAACAGCATTAGAATATTCCAATTTAAGTAGGATTAGAAATCCAATGGCCCAGAATATCATAAAAGCTCCTGGAATTTGTACACGTCTTGTGTTGAAAGCAGATTGCATTAACTGTTCTTTCGTGGGTTCATCATCCTGATAGAACGGTTTGAGGAGATATGTTGCCGACAAAAAATACAAGAATAATGAGACGATTAGTAAAATAACTGCAATTGCTTCAAAGTAATAATCGAACCACTCCTTGTCAATATTTGGCTTGGGTTCTGTCAGATATAATACTAGCAAAATCGCGCTTATACCGATGAACCAACTTGTAATAATGGTCTGTCTTTCATTTGCGATTTTCCAGCCACTCAATATTATGCTCTATCCGCCACGCATTTATAAAAGTTAGAACTACACAGGAATCTTGGAGACATTACTTCCCTCTAATTTTCCGTAGGATTCACCTCTGTTTGGTCCTTGAGTAATCGGGTTCAAAAATCTAAACACTCCACGATCGATATTAAGAATGAAATAGAATTAATAAAAATATGCTACAAAAACGAAATTAAGTATCCTGTAGTAAGGGTAAAAGAGAGTCCTTTAGTAGGAACTATACTTATGACAGCATTTGAAATCAAATAACAAAATAGAAGAACCTAATCAGATTATTTTTTGTGTTTTTCAACAATTTTCCTTATCCGTTCACGCTCTCCATCAGAAGGCTTAGCCACAGTTGTATTCATGACGAAATACTTTCCTGCATGATAAGCTAATGGTGTTTTTTCGGGATTGTTTGAAGCTTCAATAACTTCACCTACAAAAGTTGTATGGTCACCAAGAGCAATTTCCTTAATTAATTTACATTCAATATTGACAGAAGCTCCCTTTATCATAATTCCTTGAATTTTCTTTGCTTTGTAGAATTCGAATCCCATTTCTTTTAAGGCATCTACCTTGTTATACATGACACCAGTGTAACCACCTGCTATGCTTGACATTACCGATTGATCGCCACTACACAGATTTACTCCAAATTCCTTCGTTTCTTTTATGTTGTCGTGAGTTGCATCGCCTGGACGTATACACACAGCTATTAAGCCAGGAGAGTAGGACATATGATGTGTCCATTCACATGCCATAACATCTGCTCCATAAGGTCCATCGCTAGTGATCAATCCCACGCTTGTAATAAATTTATTTGATCTATCATCATTCCATGGTAAATCCAAGATTTCTGGAATTCAACACGAGTTTTAAGTTAATAACGTTAGTGGAGCTTCTCTAGTTATTATGCCTACAATAATTTGAAAATTAGTTACCTATACTAAAGATTAGTGCGATTGGTGGGAATATAAAGACGAAGATAGTGGTTAAAACATAAAGAACCAAGCCTAGCAGCAAATTCCAATTCCCCTTCCCACTATTTCGACGTATATGTGTCCTATATGTCCTATACCGGGTAAACCAATTATTCCTCACATAATAAACACTCATAATCTGTCATATAGAGTAATTCATTTAAGGTTTCTCAAGTATTAGTTTATTTTATTCAGAAATTACCAAACGTGGACTTTTATTCGTCAACCACAGTAACATTCAAAAAGTAAGAGATTGTAACTCATCGATTAAAAAAAATTGAGGAGCAGTTGTTAGACAAAGGCCACGACTAGCAAAATTATTGCTATCACGATAACGACAATGCCAATTATTTCAATGACGTAGCCCAATTTTTTAATAATAGCCTCAGTCATTACTCTTTTTAGGATATAGCCGATTGCCACCAAAATAATTCCTACAATTAAAACGCTTAACCAATCAGCCAACTTTTACCAGCCTCACATTTCTTAATGCGATTAAACTTTTTGAGTCTTCAAACATAAAGTCCATTTCAAGTGTTTTATCATAATTACTCTAATATATACTCTATAAACCAGTTTTTTTGCTCAAAAATAACTTTTTGTTTATAATCTAATTCGAGCCAATTCGGTCATTTTTGTGCTCAGAAAGTAACTCGAAACCATCATGGTAATGTGTCAGTAATTCGGGGTGATAATTGTTCTACAACAGGTCTTGACGACTGTTCATGTTTGGAATGTTCATGAAGAGCTGAGTGACATTTAGGACATTCCTTGACGTCTACATCATTGGCTAATTTTTCACCACAATTACTACAAAAGTTTGGATTCGAGCTCAAACAGTGTAATTATTGGAACTAATTAATTAAGGCGCTAATTGTT
>Ga0184620_10000229_pt1 | contig 10333 bp, 7 predicted proteins | sample PLM1_5_b1_FD_133136 | JGI IMG/M metagenome (GOLD analysis project Ga0184620, IMG submission 133136) | Groundwater sediment microbial communities from an aquifer in East River, Colorado, USA - PLM1_5_b1 | ecosystem: Environmental > Terrestrial > Soil > Riparian zone | place: USA: East River... | reverse complement strand
ATCTAGGTGGCGGCGAGCAGCAGGAGATCGGCTGCTCGATCTGGGCTAATCACATCCGTGTTGACGACGAGATCGTAATGCGTGGGCTGCTCGCGATCCACGCGGTAGAAGCGCGCGAGGTAGTCGTCGCGCGCCGCGTCTTCGTCCCTTATCAACTTGGCAGCTTGCCGCGCATCGACTTTCCCCGCCTCAGCGACGCGCCGAGCTCGCGTTTCGGGCGATGCTGTGACGAGGACGCGCAAAACATCTTCCCTCCCTGCGAGCGCCATCGAGGCAGCGTGAGCGACGATGACTACGTCTCCTTCCTCAGCCACATCGGAAATGACCTCGCGGATCAGCGCGCGAAGGTCGTCGCCGGATGGCATTTGCCTGACCGGCTCGGCAAACGTAGCTTGCGTGCGTGACGAGCCTGACAAGCTTGGAGACAAACGCGGTCGCGGTTCTCTGCCGGATTCGGCGACGCGGTCCAGAACACGCGCGACCAGCGACTTGCGTCTCTCGACGTTGCTGATCACGGCAGGATCGAGGCCCACCGATTCGGCCGCACTCTCGACGACCTCCTCATCGACGTAGCGGAATCCGAGCCGATCTGAGACCGCCCGGCCGACGCTCTCGCCCCCAGCGCCAGTCGTATGCGAGACGCAGATGATTCGACTAGGCAACTTTTCCCTCCGGTTCCCGTGCGCCGCGCGCGGCCGCACGAGTCTACGCTGATCGTCGGCGACGGGTGCAGGTCGAGCAGCTTCCAGTTCCGCAGCAACCGCTCGGCAGCTGAAGGTCGAGGGCTGGGGATGTTTGCCTGCCATCGGCCCAGGCCGTACGATCTACAGGTGAAGCCTAACACGACGACGCATTGCCGCATGCCGTTTTTCGAGACTCCGAACAACGTAAGGTCAAGGCGCTCGCCGGGCGCGATGTCGGGTCCCGGGAGCGATTTGGCAGGGCGGCCGCGAACGCTGCCGACATCGGTCGTACGTGCAGGTGTGGCGGCCGGGTCCGGGCAGACACCATCGGCCGGCGGGTAGCCCTCTGCCGGGTGTAATGGTCCTTTGCCCGAACTGCGGCGAAGAGAACCCTGACCGGTTTCGACTCTGCGGCTTCTGTGGCACGTCGCTCGCTTCTGCTCCCGCTCCGGAGGTCCGAAAGACCGTCACGATCCTCTTCTCTGACCTGAGGGGGTCGACGGCGATGGCGGAACGCCTGGACTCGGAGGCGGTTCGCGAGGTCATGTCCCGCTATTTCGACGAGATGCGCAGTGCTTTGGAGCAGCACGGCGGGACGATCGAGAAGTACATCGGTGACGCGATCATGGCGGTCTTCGGCCTTCCGCGCGCGCAAGAGGACGACGCTCTCCGGGCCGTGCGGGCCGCCATCGAGATGCGCGAACGCCTGGCGTCGCTCAATGACGAGCTCGAGCAACGGTGGGGCGTCACGATCGGCAATCGCACCGGAATCAATACCGGCGAGGTCGTTGCGAGCGACTCGGGGACGAGGCAGCGGCTCGTGACCGGCGACACGGTCAACACAGCGGCACGCCTCGAGCAGGCCGCGCCGGCGGACGAGGTCCTGCTTGGGGAGACGACCTATCGCCTCGTCCGCCATGCGGTCGACGCCGAGCCGGTGGAGCCCCTCGAGCTGAAGGGCAAGGCGGAACGCGCCGCGGCATACCGCCTGCTCACCGTTCGGCAGACGGAGAGCGTCGAGCGGCACCACGAGCGGGAGCTGGTAGGTCGTACACACGAGCTCGAAACGCTCCTCGGCGAGCTCGGGCAGAGCATTCGAGACAGAACTTGCCGGCTCGCCACCATCCTCGCCGAGGCCGGCGCCGGAAAGTCCCGGCTGATCGAGGAGCTGATGCGACGAGCGTACCCCCGAGCGCGGGTCCTCCAGGGACGCTGTCTTCCCTACGGACGAGGAATCACATTCTGGCCTCTTGTCGAGATCATGCGCGATGCGGCGGGACTGAAGGAGGACGATCCGCACGACGCGGCCCGGGTCAAGGTCGAACAGGTCGTCGGCCCTGTTGCCGGCGACGTCTCGGCCAGGCTCACGTCGGCGATCGGGCTTTCGGAGGCTACCTTCCCCCTCGAGGAGATCTTCTGGGCGACGCGCAAGTTCTTCGAGACCGAGGCGGAACGGCAGCCGCTGGTGGTGACGTTCGAAGACATCCACTGGGCTGAGCCCGCGCTTCTCGACCTAATCGAGTACCTGGCCGCCACGGTGTCGGGCGTGCCGCTCCTAGTGCTGTGCGCCGCGCGACCCGATCTTCTCGACCACCGTCCCGACTGGGCGGAACGGCCGGGCGCGGTCATCGAGCTGGCGCCGCTCTCGCGCGAGGAGAGCACCAAGGTCATCGACAACGTGATCGGCCACGCTCCGCTCCCTGTTTCCGTGCGCGACCGGGTCGTCGCCGTGGCCGAGGGAAACCCACTGTTCGTCGAGCAGCTCCTGTCGATGTTGATCGACGACGGGGCTCTCCGCCGAGAAGGCGGGGGCTGGGTCGCGGCCGGTGACCTATCGGAGCTGGCTATCCCCGGCACGATTCAGGCGCTGCTGGCGGCGAGGCTCGACCTGCTTTCGTCCGAGGAACGCGTCGTCATCGAGTCGGCGTCCGTGATCGGGCTCTTCTTCGCCCGAGCAGCGGTCGAGCACCTGGCTGATCTCGGGTCGGCAGCGGCCGAGCAGCACCTCCGTTCGATGAGCTCCAAGCAGCTCGTTCGACCGGACATGTCCCAGGTCGAGGCCGACTATCGCTTTCACCACCTCCTCGTCCGCGATGCCGCCTACCTCGGGATCCTCAAACGCGCGCGCGCGTCGATGCACGAGCGATTCGCCGACTGGGCCGAGCGCGTCAACCGCGAGCGGGACCGTGAAGTCGAGTTCGAGGAGATTCTCGGCTACCACCTCGAGCAGGCTTATGGCTATCTCTCCGAGCTGGGACCCCTCGACGACAACGGAATCGAGCTCGGCCGGCGGGCGGCCCGAAATCTCACCAGTGCCGGGAACCGTGCCTTCGCGCGCGGCGACATGGCGGCGGCTGCGAACCTCTTGCGGCGGGCGCGCCAGCTGCTCGCAGAGGGGGACCCCGATCGCCTTCAGCTCCTCCCGGATCTGGCTGAGGCGATGACCGAGATCGGCGAGTTTGCGTGGGCCGAAGTCTTCGTCGAAGAGGCAGCTACCGGCGCGCAGGAAGCCGCGGATGCGGCGCTCGCCGCGCATGCGACGTTGGGCCGGTTGCTGGTCGGCCGCTTCCACGAGGACGAGGCGTGGGGAGACGCGGTTGTGCCTCAGGCAGAGGGAGCCATTGAAGTATTTGGGGCGATCGAGGATCATGCCGGGCTCGCGAAGGCCTACCGGCTGCTCTGCCTGGCGCATGGAACCGCGTGCCGCTTTGCCGATTTTCTGAGCGCGGGCGAGCGTGATCTCTACCACGCGAAGCTTGCCGGCGACCGCCGGGCGCAGACACGAGCAGTCACCGCGAAGGCGATCGCCGCTGTGTACGGCCCGGAAACGGTTGTGGCTGCGATCGGCCACTGTGAGGAAGCGCTAGACCTGGCTGCACCCAACAAGCGATCAGAGGGGATCGTGCTGGCGCTCCTTGCCGAGCTCGAGGCGTTGCGGGGCAACGTCGAGCGGGGGCGGATGCTCTACCGAAGAGCACGGTCGACGCTCGAGGATGCCGGTGCCGGCGTTCACGCTCACTCCATGTCGAGCCATTCAGGGCCGGTCGAGCTGCTCGCCGGAGACGCGACCGCCGCAGAGGAGGAGCTCCGGCGCGACTTCGACACCCTCACCGCGATGGGAGAAACCTATTTCGCCTCGAGCATCGCCGCCCTGCTGGCCGAGGCCCTCTACATCCAAGCTCGATACGACGAGGCTGAGGGCTTCACGCGCAAGTCAGAGGAGCTTGCGCCGGCTGACGATCTGTGGACCCAGGCGGTCTGGCGGTCGGTTCGCGCAAAGGCGCTTGCGCGTGACGTGGGGCGTCTTCCCGAGGCGCGCCGCCTGGCCCGCGACGCAGTCGACCTCCTGAACCCGACCGACGCGCCCCTCTGGCGCGCGGACGGCCTCCGCGATTGCGCCGAGGTGCTATCCCTGGCCGGGGAGCACGATGAGGCGCGGGCGCTCCTCACCGACGCTCTGGCGCTCTATGACCAGAAAGGCGCGTCGGTGCCCGCTGAGCGGGCGCGAGCCCAACTCGCCGCCTGGAGGGACGCGGCGGAGCGCTGACTGCCTAGTAGTGGATTCGGCCGTTCCCTCGATCCCATAGGCACACCCGAACGGCCGAGCTACTGATCTTGGCCGCGTAGAGGGCCGGTGTGGTCGACGGGGGAGTCGTGCAAGAGGTCGCCTGCTCGCTCTTCTGGTCGCCGATGATCCGGATACAGGACGCCGAGAACGAGCCGCTTCCGGTGAAGGACAGCGGCTTCCCGCTGGCGCGGGTGGCGACCCCGAACGACGATCCGCTCGCTTTGACGACGTAGTAGTCGACGTTCGCGGAGAGGCCAGCCGGTGCGGTCGCGAACGTGACGCCGTCGCATGAGGAGAGGCCTGCGCTCGACTTAAGCGTGCTCGGCGGCGTGGCGCTCACCGCTACGGGGTCGTAGTAGTGGATGGCGACGAGGTTCGCGTTGACCGCGTCGATGATCGACGTCCAGAGGATCTGATTGCCGGCGGAGAAGGTTCCGGCGGGAGCGCCGCTCAGGTCGGTCGCCAGCTCGAGTCCCGCGCAGGTGATGCCGCCGAAGCACTCGGTCGGGCCCGGATCGGCGGCGAATCGGGCCAGGAACGGATCGCTTCCCGGCGGAATCGCGAAGGCGACGCTCGAGGGCAAGGCGTTGAGTAAGCCGCCGAGGCTCACGTCGTTGCCGGCGAGCGCAATCGTCGCACTGGATGCGGAGTTCGTGCCGAAGCTCATGTCACCCGTAACGGGCCGGGTTTCCTCGTTCGCTGCGCCGGGACTATCGTTGCTGCTCTCCTTGGCCGTCCCGGTTGCTGTGAAGCGCACGCCGGTCAACGTCGCGTCAGCTGCGATCGCGAAGTACAGACGGACGAAAGCCGACTTCCTTGGCGAGGTTGCCCCTTTCGCGATCCCGGAGAGGTTCGGAAACGAACAGGAGGCACCGCCTGCCGTGCCCGAGCAGAAGGAGGGGCTCGAGGAGACGAACTCGAGGTTCGCCGCGCCCGTGCCGATCCCAGCCGAGGCGAGCGCCACGGCGGGGTTCGTCAACGCGCTCGTGGACCAGTTCTCGAGCTGAACATCGACCTCGATCCCGCCGTTTCGGCTGAACCCGTTATACGTCGTCAGATCGACGCAATAGAGACGCCCGGAGGTAGGCGGGCAGGGAGAGCTCTGCGAAAAGCTCGGCACGATGGAAGGCAGCTGCGCCGAGCTTTGCGACGCGCCGCCGAGGAGAGCGAGTGCGATCACGGCGACGATGCCGAGCTTGATCGCCTTCCGGCGGGTGTGCCGATGCATGAGCGTCCCTTCGTCAGATAACCGAGCGAGCCTCACAGGCTGCCATGCAGCCGTCTGGCAGTCAATGGCCGGGCTGTTTGGCCTGGAGCGCCTTCTCGGCCTTGAGCGCCGTGAGCGTTTCCGCGAGAGCCGACTCGCGCTCACCACGATCGATCTCGTCGAGGACCGTGCTTACCGTCGTCGCGAGGCCACCCGGGTCGAAGGGCTTGGTCACGTATCCGGAGGCACGCAGCTCCTGCGCTCGGAGTCGATCTGCGGCCTCCCTACGGCCGGAGATGAAGACGATCGGGATCTCGCCGGTCGCTGGCTCCGCCAGCAGCTCAGCCGCGACTGCCCAGCCGGACAGGCGTGGCATCATCACGTCGAGCAGGATGAGATCGGGGCGGTCGCGCGCGATCAACTCGAGCGCCTCGGCGCCGTCGGCGGCTTCGAGCACGCGGAACCCGGCTTCGCCGAGTGCGGCACGGCAGAGGGCTCGCAGCGGCGCGTCGTCGTCGACGACGAGGACGGTGCGCGGGGCTAGCGAGGCACCGGCCAAGGCTGAGGCCACGATACTCGACGGCCGACCTTCGGGCCAGCCTGAACGAAAACCCGCCATTAGCCGCGGGTTTCAGAGGTGGGCGATGGGACACCCGCGAGCCCGCGAGAGGTGATTAGGGATGCCAGCTAGGGGATGTCGGCCTCTCCGCGCTCTGTTGGGCGCGAGAGGTTTCGGAAGGAAACGAGTTCTCCCCCTCCTCCAATGCCTTCTGTAGGGCCTCTAAAGCTTCGTCGATGAGGCTGTTGGTCTCTTCGGGGTAAAGCTCCGGTAACGCGGCAAATGCACGCTCGGTGGACCGCACAGCGCCGTCATAACGACGTTCTTCGGCAAGGTGCGCGCGAGTTTCAGGCCATTCGCCTTGATACTCAGGTGCTCGAATCTGACCGTGTATAGCAAGGTCTTGTTTGTGCATTTCGAGGATGGTAATGGCCCCATGGATCGCGACACGGTTCTCAACCCGTCGTTTTTCGCGTTGCCTCTCAATGCGATGGACCCGGTCAGCTTCAGCCACCTCGCGGTCCGTCAGGGGTCGTGTTTGCGGAAGCTTCCCTGTCAGCCAAACAAGACCGCCCTGCGCTAGCGGCACCAGCACAGGCGTCACCGTCAGAAACGCGCTGAGGTAGAACACGGACTGATACGGCTGCCCAAGATCGAATGCGGTGGCGAGGACCGTGCTCAATAGCCCTCCGAGGCCAATTGCGAGGAGCCACGAGAGGGTGCCGAGTGCGCCGGCGAGTCTCCATTGGCCTTTGATGAAGTCGAGGAATCCCATGGCTCAGAGGGTAAGCGGGCGGCTGCCCCTCCACCATCTTTTCGTCGTCAAACCCTTCTTACCTCGCTTGCATGTTTTCCTAGCGCTTTATGGCGCTGTTGTAGGACGCGTACCAGTGGGGAATGTACGCAAGGCGAAGTTGCGGTACAGACCCTCGGCAGCAGCGGGGGACGCGGCCGGCCCAGGCGCGCATGGGCGTGCGGATCGCTAGTGCCGCCTAGGTCCCTTGCAAAGAAAAAACCCCGCCTAAGCGGGGATTTCTGTGAGCTGCGGGACTAGGATTCGAACCTAGACTACCTGATCCAGAGTCAGGCGTCCTACCATTAGACGATCCCGCACCGGCAGGCCTAGTCTAGCGACTCAGGCTTCGAGATTCGGGGTCTGATGCCCGGGCGCGGGGACAGTTTGCTCCTCGCGAAGGTGGTAATAGGCAAGGGTCCACGCAGCGGCGACGAACGGCGTGAAGATCGTGTTCGAGATCACGCTGCTGATGTACTGGGCCAAGTCGTCCGACAGGAAGTTCAGGACGAGAGCGAGGACGATGCCGAGGACGATGCCCGCGACGATCAGGATCACGATCGTGAGGACGATGAGGCCGAACACGTTCCACCCGTTGCCGCGGACGAGCTCGCGGCTGCGCCCGAAAGACTCCGTCGCTGACCGTCCCTCGAGCATGATCACGGGCACGATCAGAAGCCACCAGGTGAGCAAGATGAGGCCCGGAACGATCAGGAGGATGAACCCGATCGTGATAGCGATGGAGGCGAGGATGCCGCCGATCGCGAGCGCGTTCATGCGTGGCCGGACTCGGCTCAAAGTTTCCGAGACGGAGAGGTCGGCGCGGCCGTCACGCACGTCCTCGATCGCGATGACCAACGCTCCCTGAAGCCAAAACGTCCCCGCCAAGGACACGAAGGCGGCCGCGATCGCGCCCAGCCAGCTAAGGAGCAGAACGAGGAGCAGGGTGAAGAGCGAGAGCAGGAGGTAGACGACGAAGGCGATCGGGAGCAGGTGCCGCCAGTGCGTTTTGTAGAGGTTCCACGCCTCTCCGAGGACTGCAGTCGGACTCACGCGTGCGACTCTAGATCATGCAGCGGCGGATGCCCAGTCTCCGTACAGCGAGAGGTACCGCCCTTCGCGGGCGAGCAGATCGTCGTGCGTCCCCTCCTCGACCACCTGTCCGTGCTCGAAAACGATGATGCGGTCGGCGTTTCGGATTGTCGAGAGGCGGTGCGCGATGATGAACGCAGTGCGGCCAGCGAGGAGCGTGGCCAGGGCGCGCTCGATGCGCCGTTCGGTCCCGATGTCGACGCTCGATGTCGCCTCATCGAGGATGAGGATGCGCGGATCCGCGAGGAGCGCCCGGGCGAAGGCGACGAGCTGGCGCTGCCCGAGCGAGAGGCGGCTACCACGCTCGGCGACCTCCGTCTCGTAGCCGTCCTCTAGCTCCAGGATGAACTCGTGCGCCCCGACTGCACGCGCCGCCGATGCCACTTCCTCGGGGCTTGCGCCTGGCCGGCCGAACAGGATGTTCTCGTGGACGGTTCCTGCAAAGAGGAAGCCCTCCTGGGGTACGACGCCGAGCTGTCCGCGGATGCTCGCTTGGGCGACCTCCCGCAGGTCGTGACCGTCGATCGTGATCCGGCCCTCCTGGGGATCGTAGAACCGGGCGAGCAGCTTCGCGATCGTCGACTTGCCCGCGCCCGTATGGCCGACCAGTGCGACCGTGGTGCCCGCCGGGACGTCCAGCTCGATTCCGTGTAGGACTTCGGGGCCGGTGCGATAGCCAAAGCGCACGGCCTCGAAGCGGACATGGCCCTCGATCCGGGGCAGGTCGATGGCGTCGGGGTGGTCCACGATCTCCGGCTCCTCGTCGAGGACGTCGATGATCTTGTCGAGCGCGGCCACGGCAGCGAGGAAGGTGTTGTAGAGCTGGGAGAGCTGCTGAACCGGGTCGAAGAAGTTGGACAGGTAGCCGATGAAGGCGAAGAGCGTTCCGATCTCGATGGAGCCGTCGAAGGCCAGGTAGCCCCCGTATCCGAGCACGATCGATGTGGCGGCCGCGGAGAGGAAGTCGACGAAGGGGAAGTAGAGCCCGTTCAGGACGACGGTCTCACGGTTCGCCGCGCGATAGTCCTCGTTCACCGCGCGGAAGTGGGCGGCGTGGTGGTCTTCGCGCGTGAAGGCCTGGACGACGCGCATGCCCGCGATGCTCTCCGCCAGGGTGGCCGTGACTCCCGCGAGCCGCTCCCGAACGCGACGGTAGGCGCGCGAGGACCGGCGTCGGAAGACCGCGGTCGCGATGCTCAGGAGCGGAAAGACGGAGAGGGTCGCCAGTGCGAGCCGCCAGTCGAGGAAGAAGAGGATGATCGCCGTCCCGACCAGGGTCAGCGTGTTCTGGACGAGTGACGTGACGCCGTCCGTGACGAGCTGGTCGAGTGCTTCGACGTCGTTCGTAAGGCGGGAGATGATGGTCCCGGCGCGGTTTCGCTCGTAGTAGCCGAGCGAAAGTCGCTGGAGATGGGCGAAGAGCCGCTTTCGGAGGTCGGCCAGGATCCGCTCGCCGACCCAACCCGTGAAGTACGTCTGCGCCATGCTCGCGAGCCAGTTCAGGAGCCCAGCGAAGAGGAACGCCGCCACGATCCACCCCAGGATTCCGACGTCGCGGTTCCCGATCCCCTCGTCGATGGCGAGCTTCGCGAGGAGGGGCGGTGCGAGCGCCGTCGCCGTCGCTGCAAGCAGCGAGACGATTGCCAGCCAGGTCCGTGCGCGGTAGGGCTTGGTGAGGTTGGCGAGGACGCCGATGCGGCGCACGGTGCGGCCCCAGCTCCAGTCGTCGACTTCGGCGCCGCGTCGGTCGGTCAGATGGCTCCCAGGCTGGTGGATCTTCAAGCGCGCGCCTCCTGAACGTCACGCGCAACCTCGAGCTCCACGAGACCGTGCTCGTAGATCTCCAGGTAGACGGGACTCCTCTCGAGCAGCTCATCGTGCGTCCCCCGCGCGGCGACGGCGCCGTGGTCCAGGACGACGATCTCGTCCGCCAGCGAGATCGTCGAAAGGCGATGCGCGATGATGAACGTCGTCCGTCCCTTCATCGCCTCGCGCAGGCCGAGGCGGATCTTCGATTCCGTGGTCGCATCAACCGATGCGGTCGCGTCGTCCAGGATCAGGACGCGGGGATCGAGGAGGATGGCGCGTGCGATCGCGATTCGCTGGCGCTGCCCGCCCGAGAGCGTGATCCCTCTTTCGCCGATGACCGTGTCGTAGCCGTCAGGGAGCTCCGAGATGAACTCGTGGGCCTGAGCCATGCGGGCTGCGCGCTCGACGTCCTGGTCGCTCGCCAGCGGCGCTCCGAACGCGATGTTCTCCCGTACCGTCGTCGAGAAGAGAAAGGGATCCTGCGAGACGATCCCGATCGCGCCACGAAGCTCCTCGAGTCTCAGGCCGCGAACGTCCTCGCCGTCGAGGAGGACACGGCCCTGCTGGGGGTCGTAGAAGCGCGGGACCAGCGAGACGAGGGTCGTCTTCCCGGAGCCGGTGT
>Ga0184620_10000222_pt1 | contig 10494 bp, 8 predicted proteins | sample PLM1_5_b1_FD_133136 | JGI IMG/M metagenome (GOLD analysis project Ga0184620, IMG submission 133136) | Groundwater sediment microbial communities from an aquifer in East River, Colorado, USA - PLM1_5_b1 | ecosystem: Environmental > Terrestrial > Soil > Riparian zone | place: USA: East River... | reverse complement strand
GCCCAGATAGCCGCTCCCGGCCAGTCGATAGAAACAACCGGCTCATCGCCGACCACCAGGCGTCGTGCCCCGGAGGACGGGTGATTTCACCAGGAGCCGACTCTGCCTCGGTGCGGTCAGCCATGCGAACCTGGAGCCGCCCCGATACATGGCATTGCTGGTGGGGGGCCATACAAAGGTCAGTGCCGGCGACCGGCTTGACGTGCGCGGACCATCGCCAGCCCGGCTGGATTGTGATTCGACCAATCTGGGCACCGCCAGCAAGATTCACCAACTCGAGGCGCCAGTTACCACCTTCAGGCGCCTCGTCGGGCTCGTCGAACGAAACATGCTCAAATGGCTGGCTAATGCTCAGATCCTCGCTCGGTCGATCACTTTGTGCCATCTTGCCCGAGACAGTCGCTACGTGTATTTAGACCCATCAAGCTGAGCTTCATTCATTCGTCGCACTATCGCGCCGCACGGCAAACTCACCCTCCGCCACAACGGCCAAGACATCCGCACTATCCACGCCACCACCGGCGAGTTGATCCGCGAGCTAACCCTAAACCCAGCCGTCGACTACCAAACCCGAGGCGTCCGCAAACCACGGTTACCCTCGCCGCTTGACAGAGGAGCAAGTGACACTTCCGTAGCAACGCGTGCTGGTTCAGCGTGCTACGACTGCTCGGAGCAGTCGAGCTGCTGCGTCCTTTTCGCTGGCGTTGAGGGTGATGCCAGTGGCCGTGTGACTCCAGTTCCACTCGGGCAGTGTCTTCACCGGTGGGTAGACCTGTGTGACCTCGACGTTGCGACCGGCAAGCACGGGAAGGTTCAAACTGACCTCTGACGGGGCGTGCTTTTGCCGCCATGCGAGTAGGTATGTCTCGTCGTCCCCGTTAAAGGCCACGGTGATCCAGGCGTCGTCCCAGCTTGGCAAACCCGTGGGGAAGCTGACGGCGGCGTGGGTGAGGAAGTTGCGCAGGTCCTTGTGCGCCGAGATACCTGCGGCCACCAGCGCGAGCTGATCGGGGGTCATCCGATCCAGCAAGCCGGCCTGATAGAGACGACCCGCTAGTCCGGTGCACATGTTGAAGGCGATCATCTCGTCCGACATGGTGGCTTGCGGGTAGGACCAGTTTCCGGCCTGTTCGGGAAGGATGTGCACCAACGCGCCGACGGCGATTGCTGGATAGAGCAGTGGATCTTGCTGGTCCGAGGTCGATTGCAGCTGCAGACGCGACAGCATTGCGAAGTCCGACCGTAGTGCGCCAGATCCGCAGTTCTCGAGCACCAGCGTGGGATGCCTGTCGAGCACACTCTCGAGCCACGTCAGCAGCGCGCGGTTGTGCTCGAGAAGACCGTGCCCGACGCTGGGCGTGTCGTAGTCGGTGCCGGCTCCGGGCGTCACGTTGTAGTCAAGCTTGAAGAAACCGACTCCCATCTCCCCCACTAACCGATCGACGGCAGCGTCCAGGTGCGCGCGAGCGGTGTGGCTACGAAGGTCGAGAAAGTACCGATCTCGTTCACGGATCCGTACACCCGCCCGCTGCAGGAACGCGTCGTCCGGCAACATTGAGGCCGCCGAGCTGTTGACACCGACCACCTCAGGCTCCAGCCACAGGCCAGGGACCATTCCGTGATCTCGGATCGCATCGAGCACGTAACCGAGTCCGTTCGGGAACCGTACGGTAGACGGCTGCCAGTCGCCTACAGATGCCCACCACCCGGAGGTGTCGTCGTACCAGCCGGCGTCGATGCAGAAGTACTCGCAGCCGACCGCCGCTGCCGCGGCGATCAGTGGGAGAAGCTTCGCTTCGGTTGGGTCGCCTTCCAGGGTGTCCATGTAGTCGTTGAAGATGACGGGCAGCGTCTCGTTCTGGGGATGGTCTCGTCGGATAGCGCGCCGGTAGCCCGCCAGCTGTGTAAACGCCTGGTCGAAGCTGTCGGCCACGGTGAAGCTGACCGGCACCGTGGTGAAGGGTCGGTCGCTGTCGACCACATAGGACCACTGATGCAGACCGTCGGTGGGCCCGAGAAGTGCGATGTAGGCGCCGTCGTCGTCATTATTGTGGACCGGTGGGCCGGCGGCCTCTGCACTGCCGACGTCCGGGGCGTCAAGGGCCTCAGTCCACTTCGGCCGTTCACCCGCCTCCCAAAGCCATGGGCCGTTGTGTTCGATCTGGAAAGCGAGCGTCACGCTCGTGTTCCGGTCCTGGACTGCGCCAGCCGGGACATGTTCCCCGGACGACCATGTGCTTTGGGAGGCGAAGCTCAGCGCGCTGCGGCAGGTCTCCCCGCGGGCACGCGGCTGGGTTGACGCGAGCCCAGCGGCGCGTAACGGTTGGGACGACCAGCGGTTCTCTGCACTCCAAGTGCAGCGGGCGGACCAGATGTCCAGCGCGTTGATATCAGATGAGATGGCGGCACCGGTCGCCAGGCTGGTCACGGCCCACAATGTCAGTGGCGGCCTGCCGGGGGCGATGGAGACGGTCGTTGCCGCGCGTGCAGCCGGCACTCCCACGGGCGCGGTGAAGGTGCTGACGCACGTGAGTCCGGTGACCGGATCGTGCTGCTCGATCGTCAGCTGATCCAGTGTCGCCTCCGAGGTCACGTGGTGGGTGACGTAGCGCAGCATCGTCCCCAGTTTTGTTCCGCTGTATCGGCCGCTGTTGCTGTTGTTGGTGTTGCCGTACTGCGGTCCGAAAACTTCGACTAGCGGCTGGTGCGCCCGCGGGTAGGTCGGCTCCGCCGACAGCTTGCTCGTGGAAATATCGACGAGGCGGACTGGCTGATCGTCGCCGGCGAGAAAACGCAAGGCGAAGGCGGGGGTGATCCAGTCGATCACTGGCATGTTGGTGACCTTTCGAAGTGATCTGAGGCGGATAAGGGCTGGGCAGCGGAGTTGCTCTTTGCGGCCCGACTCTGGGACGTGGCCCTCGGCAGAGTGGGGTTATGCGGATTCGACCGGTTCGACGATCTCGAAGACCCGGGCCGTTGGGTCGGCGACCGCCGGCTGGAGGATGATCGCGTGATTGTCTCGACGGACACGGTCCACGGGGCAAGCCGTCTCGGGTATCGCTCGACGAGCCAGTCGGCGTTCACGCCTGGGTCCAGCTTCAGTGACACGTCGCCTTCGCGGTGTTGCCAGACGTACAGAATTGTCTCCTTCGGAGTGCGCAGCAGCAGCGAGATGGATGAAGGCATTCCAGTCGGGTAGCCCGGTCGGCCGGTGCGGGACGCTGGCAGCGATGTGGGACCGAATGTTCTTGAATAGCTCGGGCCCGTCGGCCACCAACTCGAGTTGAGCGGCGGACACGCCGTCCACAAACCCGGACATGTACAGCCGACCGGTGAGCACGGTGACCATGGCGAAGGCGATTTCCTCATCGGTCATGCTTGGCTGCGCGTAGGCCCAGTTCCCGGCCTGCTCGGGAAGCATCTGGATCGGTGCACCAACAGCGATCGGCAGGTACTTCAGAACGTCTTGCTGGTCGGAGGTGGATTGGAAGTCGAACCGCTCCAGCCGAGCGAAGCCGGCTCGCATGGCTCCGGAGCTGCAGTTTCGGTCGAGGCCGGCTCTGGGAATCGGCGCGTTGACGCACCCAGCACCAATTCGGCGCCCCAGCACCTTCAAGCGGGTGGAAGCCGGGACCGATACGGCGGCCCGGACGTCGGCACCGACGGAGTCGGACGACAGAAGGCAAGAATCCGGCAGTCGGCCGTGACCCTGACAGGCACGGCCGACTGGACCAGCTACATCGGCGCTCGTCGACTATCCGAAGAGCGCATTGACCTGGTTGTTGGCCTCAGTGAATGACGACGGATCCGCCTGGCCGGTCAGCACTGCATCCATCGCAGGCTGCATGATGCCCTCAATCTGCGACGCGTGGTCGGTGATCGGGAACAGGAAGGTCGTCTTGTTTTCCAGGTGACTGGTGAACGGCTCAAGGTCGATCCCCTTGGCTTTCCATGCAGCCTCCGCAATCTTGGTGCCCGACGGGATGGCGGGGAAGACGACCGCGGCCTCACCGACGATGTTCTGGCACTCGGGTGATCCGAGGAACTCGACCCACTTGGCCGAAAGCGGCTTGTTGTCGGTACCTACCCAGATCGAATCGGCCAAGCCGTTGTACATACTGGCGTTCTTGCCAGTCGGGCCGACCGGGGTCGGCGCGAGGCCGGTTTCGATGCCCTTGGCGCTGAACATTGCGTTGGTCACCCATGAGCCGTTGACAAGCATGGCGTACTTGCCTGCCGCGAAGATGTCGCTGGAGCTCTGTCCGGTGACTGCCGGGATTGACGGCATGTAGCCCTTGTCGATCAGCGTGCGGACCCAGCCGATGGTTTCCTGGAATTGTGGCTGGTCGTAGTTGTAGTGCGTGCCCCACGGATTCTTGTCGGTGAAGGTCCAGCCGTTGGAACCGGTGTACATGCTCCACTGGGTCTGCCCGACACCATTACCACCGCCGCCGTCGAGTCCCAAGCCATAGACCTTGACCTTGGACTTGTCGAACCCTGCCTCGTCGCCTCGCTTGCCGTTGACGTCGACGGTCAGGTGGGCGGCCATCTTCTCGTAGGTGCCGCCGTCCTTCGGGTTCCAGGTCATGGCCTTCAGCTGGTCCTCGCTGATCCCGGCGTCCTTGACGAGCTTCTTGTTGTAGAAGACGGCGGTCGTGTCGAAGTCCTTGGGCAGTCCGTAGCGCTTGCCGTCGGATCCCACCCACAGGTCAGCCAGGCCCGGCTGGTACTGGTCGACGTTGAACCCGTCCTTCTTCAAGGTGGCGTCGAGCGGAACCAGCTGCTCGTTGGTGATGTACTCCGGGTACTTGGCCAGGTGATCGGTGAACACGTCCGGGGCGTCACCTGCCACGAAGGCGTTGTTCAACTTGTTCCAATAGTCGTCCCAAGCGAACTGGCCGATCTTGATCTTGGTGTTCGGGTTCGCTGCCTGGAACTTGTCGGCGCACTTCTGGTATGCCGGCTGCTGGGCGCTCTCCCAGAGCCAATAGTCGATCTCGCCGGAGACGTTGGAGGTGTCGATCGCGTCATCACCCGAGCCGCCACCGCCACCGCCACTTCCCGAGTCTCCCCCACCACCGCAGGCGGTCAGGGTGAGGCTGAGGGCCGCAGCTCCGACGACCAGGGCACTGAACTTCTTTCTTAGGTTTGCCATCGTTGGCAAGTCCTTCCGTTGGACCTCGAGAATCGAGGCAGGGTTTGGTTGGGCAAACAGGACGACTACTTCATGCCAGAGAAGCCGATGGAGTTGACGATCCGCTTCGCGAATGCGAAGAAGAGGATCAGCAGCGGCAGCGCGGCTATCAGGACCGCCGCCATCAGGCCGGCCCAGTCGGGGCCGCTCTGGGGCGATTGGGTACGGAACACGCCCAGGGCGACAGTCAGCACACGTGTGTTCTCACCGGTACCGACCAGCAGCGGCCACAGGTACTCGTTCCACATGTTGATGAAGGTCAGGATCCCCAAGGTGACGAGGGGCGCGGAGCTCATCGGCAGAATGATCTGGAAGAAGATCCGCCAGTGACCGGCTCCGTCCAGCTTCGCTGCCTCCTCAATCTCCTGGCTGAGCCCGAGGAAGAACTGACGAAGGAAGAAGATCGCGAACGGGGTCATGAAGAAGTACGGCGCAATCAGGCCCGGGAAGGTGTTGAGCAGGCCGAGGTTCTTGATCAGGATGAAGTTCGGCAGCGCGGTGTAGATCGGCGGCACCATCAGCGCCGTCAAGAAGAGGAAGAACACGATGTTGCGGCCGGGCCACTTGAGCCGAGCGAACGCATAGGCCGCCAGGGCGCTGCAGAATACCTGTCCGGCTGTGGCGACGATCGAAAAGATCGCCGAGTTGCGCAGGTAGAGGAAAAACTGGACCGAAGCACCCGAGCCACCCTCGGCTCGAGCCTCGGCCGGCGTGGCCAGCCCGAGTACTCGTGCAAAGGCACCCCAGGTGAATTCGACCGGTAGCAGCTTGGCCGGATCGCTGAACAACGCGTTGGTCGTGGAAAGGGCGGTACGCAGCATCCAGTAGAACGGGAAGAGGGTGACCAGGATGATGATGATCAGCGCCGTCCAGGCGACAATCCGCCCGCCCCCCATTCGCCGATGGCTCTTCACGGGAGCGGCTGAGACTGCAGCCGTGGAGTTGAGCGAGGCGGTGGTGGTAGCCATTTCAGTTCCTCTCAGGCCAGGTCCGACTCGCCGGCTCGCAGCAGTCTTAGCTGCACGAGGGCGACGATCGCCAAGATGATGAACAAAATCACGGAGATCGCACTCGCATAGCCGAACTCGCCCTGCTGGAAGCCCTTCTGCACGATGTAGTACTGCATCACCCGGCTTGCGTTGACCGGTCCACCTCTGGTGGTGACGGCTACCGTGTCGAACACCTGGAACGACCCAGTTACCGTGATCACCAACACCAACGCCAGGATGGGCCGCAGCAGCGGCAGGGTGATCCGCCAGAATGAGCGCCATTCGGTGCTGCCGTCCACTGAGGCGGCCTCGTAGACGTAGGACGGGATGGTCTGCAATCCGGCGAAAACCAGCAAGGCGGTGTAGCCCATGTGCCGCCAGACGTTGACGAGTGCGATGGTGGGGATGGCCCACTTCCCGTCTCCGAAGAACGCAATGCGGTCCAGACCGACGAAGCTGATGAACTCGTTGACCAGACCGACCTGGTAGTCCAGCAGCCAGAACCACAGCAGTGCGGCGATCACGTTGGAGATGAGGAACGGCATCAGGATGAGGCCGCGGACCAGCGTCGATTTGGTCAGCCGATGCATCAGCACCGCGATGCCGACCGCCAAGATGGTCTGCAACCCGATGTTGATCAGCACGTACTCGACGGTCACCAGAAGCGCGTTCCAGAAGAGCTTGTCGTTGACGAGCCGCACGTAGTTGTCGACCCCGATGAAGTGCGGGCTGCCCAACAGGTTGTACCTCGTCAACGAGAAGTAGAACCCGCGGATGCTCGGATACAAGTAGAAGACCACGAACCCGATCGTCGCCGGGATGATGAAGACCAGCGCCATGGCGAGATCACCGCCGCCACCGGATCGGCGTCGCGGTCGGCGGCTGACATCCTCGCTGGTGACAACTTCAGCGGGCACCCAGGTGTCGCTCATGACAGCACATCTCGATCGGTCGAGCTCTCGACCGAGTCGCCGGCGGCCGGGCGTCCCTCGCCCACGGGGGCGGGTTCATCGCAGGCCTTGAGCCAACGCTGGGGAATTAGTGTCGTTGTCGATCCCACAAATCCTCCTCGATTTGATCCTGCATCTCGGTTGAGAAGCTCAGCATCGTTCCCGCCCATACCCAAGAAGTTCGACTCTGGCAACACGCCGGCATACAGATGCGACGGCTTGGGATTTCCCAAGAATCCTTCAGGATCGACCGTAGCCTCCTCGGAGGCGGCCGTACAGGTGATCAGCGATCCGGCTCTCGCTCGGGCCGGATCTCGTCGCCCCTAACGCTCGACCAGTTGTGCGTAGCAGCTCGGCGTCCCGAGCCGAGCGAACCCTTCGTGCCGTGGCCCTGCGTCTCGATCGTGACCACAGTGGTCTCCTTCGGACTCGTTCGCCGCGGCGGCCAGAGGCGCATGGGATCGGCGATGGTTGCGTTAACATGCCACATCCTGCACCAGCTACTGCGGCAAGGTCTGTGAAGACTTGGCTCCGCGCCGCATCGGGTCGGTCTGACCCCGGCCAAGGTATGACCACGGTGTCCTTCGTTCGATTTGTCGGCCGGCTCCGGTGCAGCGTCACGGCGCGCACCGGCCAGACGGATCTGACCTGATAGGGGCTTGGACAAGAGCCCGTCACAGACCTGTCGCTCCGCCCAGCCGGTTCGCCCTGTCCGTCAGATCAGCCCTAACGGAGGAGCGAATCCCAGCATGACAACCGAAGCAGTCACTGTCGTCGGCGGTGTCGACACCCACAAGCACACCCCACTACGCAGCCGCACTCGACCAGCATGGCCGGCCGCTCGGTCACCAGGAGTTCCCCGCCACCGACCGCGGCTACCAGACGCTGCTGGCCTGGATGCGCGGACACGGCCAGATCCGTGCGATCGGTGTTGAAAGCACCGGATCCTTCGGTGCCACCCTGATCAGGGCACTGACCAAGGCCGGCGAACGGGTCGTGGAGGTGAACCGGCCCAACCGGCTGGCCCGACGCATGGACGGCAAGTCCGACCGCCTCGCTGCCGAGCAGATCGCTCGCGCGGTCCTCGGTCAGACCTCGACCGCGATCCCCAAGGCCAAGTCCGGCTGTCGGGATACGACCTCATGTGTCGGTCGGGGTACGACCTCACGTGTCGGTCTCGGCAGGGTGATCATGTCATGGGTTCACCTCCGGCGACGAGGGTGAGGCGGTCTTTGAGGCGGTAGCTGGGGCCGTTGATGTTGATCACGTCGCAGTGGTGCAAGAGGCGGTCGAGGATGGCGGTGGCGAGGACGTCGTCGCCGAGCACGCCGCCCCATTCGGCGAAGGACTTGTTGCTGGTGATGATCATGGTGCCGCGTTCATACCTTCGGGAGACGAGTTGGAAGACCATGTTGGCTTCGGCCCGGTCTAAGGGCAGGTAGCCGACTTCGTCCACGACCAGGACGGCGGGCCGCAGGTAGGTCTGGAGTTGCCGGTTGAATCGGCCGGTGGCCTCGGCGGCGCGGAGCCGGCGGACCAGGTCGTCGAGGGTGGTGAAGTAGATCGACAGGCCGGCTTGGCAGGCGTCGACGGCCAACGCGACGGCGAGCATGGTTTTGCCGACCCCGGGCGGTCCGAGCAGGGCCACGTTGGACTTGGCTTTGGCGAACTCCAAGGTGGCGAGGTCACGGACCTTGCGGGCGTCCAGGCCGGGTTGGAACGCGAAGTCGAACTGGTCGAGGGTCTTGTGGTGTGGCAGCCCGGACAGCTTCAGCGCGTTGCGGAACCGGCGGCCCTCGCGCAGTCCGACTTCTTCTTCGAGGAGCAGGTCGACGAAGTCGAGATAGCCCATCTGGCCGGTTTCAGCCCGCTCGACGAGCTCGGTGAGCGTGTCGGTGAGGTGGGTGAGTCCGAGCCGGGTGGCGTGGTTGCGGATCCGATCAGCGGTCAGGGTGCTCACGAGTTCTCCTTCGGGTTGGCCAGGTAGGCGTAGTCGGTGAGGGGTCTGGCCGCGACGGTCAGGTCGGCATGCCGTCGGACCAGCAACGCCGACAGCGGTTCCAGGGGAGCGGACCCGATAGACATGGCCGGAGGCGGCGTCTCGGTGGTGGTGGCCCGGGTATGTCCGTCGGGCAGCCCGTCCCAGTGCGCCTGGTCGATCATCCAGGTGCCGCGGCGGGTGGCGCGGGGATGGGTGGCGAGCCAGCCGCCGCCGTCGACGCCCAGGGCGTGGATGCTGACCCGGTCACCGTGTGGGTCGGGATGAATCTGCAGCTGGACTCGTTGCCCGGGCCGGACCAGCCGGGCGGGAACCGAGTAGCAGCTGGCCTCGAAGGAGATCAAGCAGTCCTTCCCGACCCGTCGCAGGTGCTTCTCGGCGACCAGATACGGCTGGTCCGGCAGGCCTCGCAGCGCGGCCCGATCAGCCTCAGCCCGGACGGCGATGACCTGGCCGTGGGTGCGATGCGCCTGGGATCGGCGGATCGGCAGCCAGGCGTCGAACGCCCCGTCGAGCTCGCGGATCGAGTCGAAGTTCCGGCCGGCGATCACATGGTTCCGGAGGATGTTGACCTGCCGTTCGACCCGACCTTTCCCGGTCGGCCGGTAGGCGGCGAGGACGTCGATGGTGAACCCGTAATGGTCGGCGAACGCGGCCGCTTCCGGATGCAGCGGCACCGCCAGCCCGGGGGCGACGTGGCGCCGGATGACGGTCTTGGTGCGGTCATAGACCAGCGTGCCCGGGACGCCACCGAAGTGCGCGAACGCTCGCCGGTGACAATCCCAGAACGTCGCCAGATCCATGCTGGTGGTGAAACAGCAGAACGGGTCGCGGGAATGCGACAACACCAGGTGGAACGAATACACCTGGAGGATGCCGACATGGGCCAACAGGTCGCCCTCGTCGCCCCAGTCAACCTGGGCTTGCGCACCAGGGACGACCTCGAAGCGGCGGTGCAAACCCCTCAGCGGGTTGTCGTCGGACTCCTCCAGCGCGGCGGCGATCCGGGGCCGAGCCTCGGCCAGGAACATCTTGACTCGCTGGTAGTTGCCGGTGAAGCCGTACTCGGCGACCAACCGCTCATGGATGACGGTCCCTTTCAGGGTCAAATCGGATCGCAGCCACGCCTCGATCCGCTCCACAAACGGCTCAATCAATCGAGGCTGGGTGCCCGCTCGAGACGCTGAAGTCGGCGGGACGGCGGGCGCGTCCTCGGCCAGATACTTACGAACCGTGCGCCAATCACAACCGCACTCGCGGCCGATCTCGACGAACGTGGCACCCGCGGCATGCAAGGCGCGGAAACGACGAATGTTCATCCAGGACTCCGTATCCAGGATCATGAGCAGGGCACCCTTCGGT
>Ga0184620_10000221_pt1 | contig 10525 bp, 10 predicted proteins | sample PLM1_5_b1_FD_133136 | JGI IMG/M metagenome (GOLD analysis project Ga0184620, IMG submission 133136) | Groundwater sediment microbial communities from an aquifer in East River, Colorado, USA - PLM1_5_b1 | ecosystem: Environmental > Terrestrial > Soil > Riparian zone | place: USA: East River... | reverse complement strand
CTGGGGGGCGGGCATGACCGCAGCTTAACCGTGTTTGATTGCTCCGCTCGCTGACGCTCGCTGTGTCTAATTGCTCGCTCCGCTCGCTGCAATGTTCGCCGAGCAGCCGCCGACTTCGTCGTCGCTCGGCGACGAAAAGCATGTCGCCTCACTCCTCCTCAGCACGGCGGCCGCGCGATCCGGTTCTGACCAGTCGGTCAGTCAGCGGGGTCGATCGACCGGGTACTGTCGCGGAACGGGATCGCCATCCAAGGCGCGATTGACCAGAGCGTCGGCGGCTTTGTTCTTTTCGCGTGGCACCCACGTCCAGGTCACTGAAGGCGGCCGCAGCCGGGTTGCCTGCAGCGCCAGCGGCTTCATGTCGGGATGTTTGATCTTCCACCGGCCCGCCATCTGCTCGATCACCAGCTTGGAGTCCATTCGCACATCGAGTGCCGCCGTCGGATCGAGATCGCGGGCCATCTCGAGTCCGGCGATCAGCCCGCGATATTCGGCAACATTGTTGGTCGCCCTGCCGATGGGCAGGCCCTCGGCTGCCAAGACTTCGGAGGTCTGTGGGTCTCGCACTACCGCCCCGTACGCCGCTGGTCCCGGATTGCCGCGGGAGCCGCCGTCCGCCTCAACGATGAACAGCCGCCCCGATGTCGTGGGCACGGCCTCCTCAGGTTGATCGAAGAAACCCGGTCCGCCCTGGGTGTCGGGTGGTGGTCCTGCCATCACAGCCCTGACTGGGGCGTGCGGATGAGGATGCGGCCGCACTCCTCACAACGCAGCACCTCGTCCTCAGGGGCAGCCGAGAACACTCGCAGGTCAGCCGCGTTGATCTCCAACTGGCAGCCGGTGCAGTGTCGCTGTCGCAGCTCCGCGGCGCCCACTCCGCGATGGGTGGCGCCGATCCGGTCATAGAGGGTCAGCAGATTCGGCGGTATCAGCGGCACAAGGTCGGCTCGTTCTGCCCGCAACCCGCCCATTTCGCCATCGAGCTTTGCAAGCTGCCGATCGCGTTCGGCGACGGCATCGCCCAAGTCGTCATCGACCTTCTCGATTCGGGTCTGCAGCGTGTCCCGTCTCGCGATGGCGGCCTCCATCTGCTCCATCACATCGAGCTCGGCATCTTCGAGGTCGGTGATCCGCTTCTTGAGATGGCTGACCTCCTCCACCATCGAGGACAGCGCCTTGGGATCGGCCACGGTGCCGTTGGCAATCCGCGCCTGATTTCGGCTGAGCCGTTCGCGGACCGGCTCGAGGTCGGTCTCGGCCTTGGCCTGCTCCAGCTCGAGGTCAGAGATCGTCGTCTCGGCTGCTATCAAATCCGAGGCCAGGGCCGAACGCTGCGTTTGCAGTCCGGCGATCACACCATGCTCGGGCAGGGACTGACGTCGATGGTCTAGTCGGGCGAGTGTTGTGTCGACGGTCTGCAAATCCAGCAGGCGCAGCTGCGCACCCTTGTCGGCCTTGATCGCCCTCATCCTCCTCAAAGACTGGGCGTCGCTACGCCCGCGGCACCACCTTAGGTGATCGCTCACGCGCCAATCAGGGGCGGTTGACCAGCACCAGCGCCTCACTTGCACCCATGTCCCGGATTTCCACGTACGCGGCGCCCGAGGCCGCACGGCGTACCGGCACCTGGCTGCCGACCGGGTGCGTGGCACCTACTGCCCCGGCTGCCTCCGCCGAATTCATGATCACAGTGAACTCCGAGCCTGGCGGGTTGAGCTGCGCGTCGACCAGCACGTCTGCACCCCGAGAAGCCAACCCGTTCGGATTGACGGCGCAGAGCGCTTCCTCGTCGACCAGAATCCGGGACCAGCCGAACAATTCGCCAGGCCGCGCTGCGCCGAAGGTGTCGCCAAAGACCGAGACCTGCCGCAGGTACTGACGGCCGGAGCGCAGCACCGGGAAGTCCGCTCGGACGGCCGTGATCGCAGCAATGCGGAGGTAGAGCGGGTGGGCAGCATCGAAGCAGTGCGCGCCGGCGCTGCCGCAGGGTCCGAACCCCGGCAGTTCATGATCAAGTCCATCACCGCCACCCAGGCCTGGTACTCCCGCCCGGCCGTGGGCCCGTGGGAAGCGAGGCCCAAACATCGCTTCCCGCAGGTAGCGATCATGGCCGCCCCAACCAGGCAGCCAGTGCTGCTCCGCCTCCTCTGGACCTGCAAAGCCCTGCTCGGTTCCGTAGTACAGGCACGGGATCCCCAGGGTCAGCAACTGGACAGCCGTGGCGGTGATCGCCTGATGATCATTGCTGGCACGAGCCGCAAACCGCAGCTTCTCGCCGTAAACATGATCATGATCATCAAGCACGGACATCAGCTTGTCGCCCAGATTGCGGTGCGATCCGAGCGGCGCCGACCCAGCCTCGAAACTGCTGAAGTAGCGAGCCGGGTCGGCCAATCCGCGGGCAAGATCACGAAGTGCGAGCCGGCTGCCACTGATGTCCAGCGCGGCATTGAGGTTCCTGCCGACCGCGTTGAGGTAGCGGCTGGCAAAGTCATCGTCAGGGATCTCGCCGACCAAGAAGAAATCCCGTTTGCCGAGGTTGGTGGCGAACTCCTTGATCGCCCCGCAGAAGTTCCGCGCCTGTTCATAGCTCACGTGCTTAACGGTGTCGATGCGGAAACCGTCGCAATCGGTCAGTGCGATCCAATACATGTATGCCTCCGCGAGAAAGCTCAATGTCCCTGAGGCGTCGAGCGCGAAGTCGCGCAAGTCTTCGAAGTCGGTGCGGCGAAACTCCGCATCAGCAACGTCGGGAAACTTGCTGGCGTCGAGGTCTCCGGTGCCGGCTCGGGTGTAACGGTCTGGGTCGGAGAACTCTGTCGGCCACGCCCCGTCTTCCCGACCCACGATCGTAGGTATCGGCTGGCCCTCGTCGCCGCGCCAGTCTCCAAACCGATACTGGCCGCTGGTGTACGCCGGCTTGAGCTCGCCGCCCGGGTAGAGCCAGTTCGCGCCGGAGTGGTTGAAGATCACATCGAGCAGCACCCGGAGCCCTCGCTGGTGTGCCTGCGCGACGAGCTCAACCAAATCCTCACGCGTGCCGAATCGCGGATCGACATCGAGAAAGTCCTGAACCCCATACCCGTGGTAGGTGTCCAAATGCGCGCGCTGCCGAAAGATCGGACTCAGCCAGACGGTCGTCACACCCAGGCCCTGGAGGTAGTCGAGCTTGGTGGTGACCCCGTGCAAAGTTCCGCCCTGGTAGCAATCGCTTCCGGACGACGCCCAGCGATCCCAGCGCCACGGCTCACCGTTGTCCTGATCGGGACGGGCCTCCGCTAGCTTCGTCCGATCGAGCAGTGGCCGGGTACTCTCAGCGCCGTCGCTGAACCGATCGACTAGCAGGAAGTAGACGACTTCATCCTGCCAAGAGTCAGGCGAACGGTGGTAGTGCTGTCGGCGCGGCAGATTGACAGCCGCGAGCTGGTCCGGCCGGGGAACTGCCAGTGTGTCCTCAACGAAGCCCATGGGGTTCCCTCGCGCTACGGCTGAGCATTCCACCGTTCGAGGGCCGGCTCGCCCCGGTCCTCGCCCAGCACCGAGACCGTGCTCGTGTCCAGCGGAAAGTGCACGCCCAACATCAGGTCGAGTCCCAGCCAGCGCATCGTCAGGGCTCGCAGTGCATGGCCGTGCCCGAAGCAGATCGCTTTCTGGACACCTGACCCACGTACCCGGGCAATCACTCGATCGAGCCGGCCAGCAACCTGCGCGGTCGATTCTCCACCGGGTACATCGCCGCTCCAGATGGTCCAGCCCGGGTGTGTTTGCCAAATCTCCTTGCTGGTCCGGCCTTCATAATTGCCGTAGAACCACTCGGCGAGGTCGGGGTCAGTCTGCGGCTCGTACGTGCCGACAAACCCGGCCAGCTCTGCAGTCCTGCGAGCCCGGCTACGCGGGCTGCTGAGAATCAGCTGGAAATCTTGCGGTGCCACACGGCCATGGAGCGCGCGCGCCTGCTGCTCTCCGTGCTCGGTGAGCGGTAAGTCGGTGATCGAGGTGTGCTGGCCGGAGAGACTCCACTCGGTCTCGCCATGCCGGACCAGGAACAGCCGCGTCACCATGCGGTTTACCGTATCGCTCCGCGTCAGGCATGTGACAGCTCTTCGCGCATGCCTCTCGACCGGCTCAGGGCCCCTGGCTGCGCACCGAAGATCGAAGCCAAGCGATCACCGAGTGCAAGAATGGCGCGTATGAGCGATCGTCGGCCCGATTTGCCGAACCGCCAGATTCCCTTCTCTGAGGCCTTCAAAGAGTTCATCGTCCAAAGCTGGGCACCCGAGTCGAAGCAACTCCCGGATGAGCTTGCAGCAGCTGCCCCCGCTCGGCATCGTCGGGCGCGGGTCAGTGCTCAATTCCCTGGTGAGCGGCTGGTGATCCCCGCGGGTGGGCTCAAGGTACGCGCGAATGACACTGACTACCGGTTCCGTCCGCACTCGGCATTCGCCCACCTGACCGGTCTTGGCGCCGACCGCGAGCCGGACGCCGCGCTCGTACTGGAGCCAACAGACACTTGCCACGACGCCACGCTCTACTTCAAGCCACGTGCCCCACGAAATTCCGAGGAGTTCTACGCGGACAGCCGCTTTGGCGAGCTGTGGGTGGGGCGGCGGGCATCGCTTGAAGAGATGAGCGCACTCTGCGGTATTCCGTGCGCGTCGGCCTCCGACCTAGGAGATCAGCTGCGCAAGAATGCCGAGACCATTCCCCTCCGGGTGCTCTCGACAGACCTCGACACCGAAATCCGACAACGGATCTCAGATATCCGCGGCACAACCGACGATGATCAACAGCGATCGGCGGCCGGGGAGCTCGATCGCGAACTCGCGATGGTGCTCAGTGAGCTGCGGTTGATCAAGGATGAGTACGAGATCAATGAGATGCGCGAAGCCTGCCGGCAAACGGCGATGGCATTCGAGGCGGTCGTAGCTGACATCCCCGACGCTGTTCGGCGAGGACGAGGCGAACGCTGGATCGAGGGCATCATCGGCTTGCATGCCCGACATGTCGGCAACGCCGTCGGCTATGACACCATCGCAGCTGCTGGTGATCACGCCTGCACGTTGCACTGGATCCGCAACGACGGTGATCTTCGTAAGGGCGAGCTGCTGCTGCTGGACGCCGGCATCGAGCTCGACTCTCTCTACACGGCGGACATCACACGCACGGTGCCGATCAATGGCAGGTTCAGCGACGAGCAGCGGATGGTCTATGACGCCGTGTACGAAGCGCAGCAGGCGGGAATTGCCGCAGCACGGCCGGGTGCGCGGTTCGTTGACGTCCACAAGGCCGCAATAGCGGTGATCGCTCAGAATCTTGACGATTGGGGACTCCTGCCGGTCAGCGTCGCGGAGGCGCTTGGCGAGCACGGCGGTCAATATCGGCGCTGGATGGTGCACGGCACGTCACATCACCTCGGCATCGACGTCCATGACTGCGCACAGGCCCGGCTGGAAAACTATCGTGAAGGGGTCTTGCAACCAGGCATGATCATCACCGTCGAACCTGGGCTCTATTTCAAGCCGGACGACGAGCTGATTCCGAAGCCGTTGCGCGGTATCGGGGTGCGGATCGAAGATGACATCTTGATCACCTCGACAGGCAATGAGAATCTGACCGCGGCGCTTCCCCGACGTAGCGCCGATGTCGAGGCCTGGATGTCGACCATCTGGACGGCGCGGGGAACCGCCCTCAAATAAGCTCCGGCAACCGCTGTCGAATAGGGCTAGAGCTGCTTCCCAGCCTCACTACTCGAACGCAGCAGCCCTTGCGCCAGGCATGCCTTGCAGCATTTCGCGGGCTTGCGCGGCGACCTTGTGCTCGCACAGCACTTCATACTTGGTGGCGACCGTCTGGGTCACCGATGTGAAGTCCCGCCGCCCGTGGCTCATCGCGTACGCCGCGGCGCTGAACCCAATGCCCAGCGCGACGCCAATCGCCAGCGACACGAGCAGCAACAACAAGATGCTTGAGGGTCGAGTGAAGATCAACATCAACAAACCGACGAGAAGTCCTGTAGAGATACCCGACTGCAGGCCCTGGGTAATCACGGTCCCCCAGTTCCGTCGGCCTAGGACCCGCTCGACTGACTTGAGATCGGTGCCGACGATCGCCAGGTTCTGCACTTCGAATTTGGAGTCCGCCAGAAAGTCGACCGCTTTCTGTGCGTCCTCGTAGGTGCTGTAGATCCCGACCGACTGGGGGAACTGCAGCTCGAAAAGCGTGCCGAACTGCCGCGGCGGGATAGCCATCGTGTCCTCCTGAGGGTTCGCTCTCCCAATTTACTCGTCGGCCACCTGGGATTGGCTGTGCATCGGCTGTCAGATTTCGTGCCGGGTGAAGACGCAGAACTCGTTGCCCTCGGGGTCGGCCAGGACATCCCAGCCAATTTCGTCGTCCCGGCCCCGGAGCAGCCTGGCACCGGCCGCGAGGAAGGTCTCGGTCTCACCCCAGACATCCCAGTGCATGCGATTCTTGACTGTCTTGGACTCAGGAACCGCTTGAAAGACCATCGGCCAGGGCATCCCTGACGCCCCGTCGATCCAGGAGAAACCGCGATCTTGATCATGACAAACATCCGAGGCGTAGCGTTCGGCCCACCATGACCCAATCGCGACCGGATCGGCAGCGTCGACGACCACCTCGTAGATTCGGTAATCAGGCAGCGCATCGGTGTCCCGAACGAACGCGCACAGCTCCCCGCCCTCGGGATCGGCGAGCACCGTCCACGGCTGGGCGTCATCGACGATTGCCGCGCCAAGCTCGGTGAGGTCAGAGACTGCCGCGACATGCACATCAATGTGCACACGCTGTTTCGCTCTCCGCGGCTCGGGCACCCTGTTCACCCACAGGGTGTGCTCGGGAACCTCGTCGACCAGCCGGAAATCACTACCCGTCGGCTCAGCGCGAAGCCCGAGCGCCGCAGCCCAGAACCTCGCTTGGACCTCGGGATCTGCGGCATCTATGCAGAGATCCTTGAAGCTGATCATCTCGGCTGCTGCCATGTCCCGACACTAGCCGAGGAGATCTTGCGATGTGACTCTGCCGCCGCCTCGCACCGGAACAAGCGCGCCGCCTCAAAAAGGGCAGCTACTTGACGGCTCGCGACGTCCACGATGCCGCCGCCAGGCTGTGATAATCGAAGCGTGGCAGCGAGTGCACCCTCGGTTTTCATCTCGCGCATCCGGGGTCTGCCAGTCCTCGACAGCGCCGGGGATCAGGTAGGGAAGGAGCGCGACGTTGTCGTGCAACGACGGGCTGCCGGACGAGCGCCACGGGTGAAGGGTCTGGTCGTCGAACTCTTCGCACGCCACCGGATCTTCATTCCGATGGCCCGGGTACGCAGCATCGACGGCTTTCAGGTGGTCATCAGCGGCGTGGTCAACACCCGCCGCTTCGAGCGCCGCGAGTCGGAAATGTTGGTGATCGACGACCTCTTCGACCTGACCGCGGGGCGTACCGACCATCCCGCCCCGTGGGTCATCTTCGACGTCGCGATGCGGCCCGTGCGTTCCCATGACTGGGAGTTGTCGCAGGTGGCATTGCGGGAAGCCGGAAGCCGCCGGCGGTTCGGACGGCGAGGCCATGTCACCATCGTGGACTGGTCTGCAATCAAGATCTTGGCGTTCGACCGCGGCCAGGGCACCGACCAACTGCTGGCTGCGATGGAGGACATGAAGGCTGCCGACATCGCCCGGGAGCTCCACGAGATGTCGCGCGAGCGTCGAGCCGAAGTCGCGTCCGCGCTTGATGATCACAAGCTGGCCGACGCCTTGGAGGAGTTGCCTGAGGACGAGCAGGTGCAATTGATCTCCGAGCTCGATACCGAGCGGGCCGCCGACGTCTTGGAGGAGATGGATCCCGACGACGCCGCCGACTTGATCGCCGAGCTGCCCCCCGAGATGGCGGAGGTGCTGTTGGGGCGCATGGAGCCAGACGAGGCGAAGGACGTTCGGCGGTTGCTCAGCTATGCGGAATCCACCGCCGGCGGCATGATGACCCCTGAGCCGGTGATCTTGCCGCCGGATGCAACGGTCGCCGACGCCCTCGCTCAGATCAGGGATGCGGAGCTGACGCCTGCCCTGGCCTGCATGGTTTACGTCTGCCGGGCCCCTCTGGATACTCCAACCGGCCGCTTCGTCGGCGCCGTGCACTTCCAGCGGCTGCTTCGCGAGCCGCCCTCGACCCTCGTCTCGGCCTTGATCGACACCGAGCTGGAGACCCTCACCGATCAGGCGAACGTGCATGAAGTCAGCCGCTACTTCGCGACATACAACCTGGTGAACGCTCCGGTCGTCGATGCTGATCATCGATTGATCGGCGCGATCACGGTGGACGACGTCCTTGATCACATGCTGCCCGAGGACTGGCGCGGCACAGAGCTCGACGCGGTGTCGGCGAAGCTGGACGCGGGAGTGATCACCGATGGCTAGGGCCGGGCAGGACGCGGAGCGACTGAACACACCTGGCCGGCGTCGGCGGTCGACCATCCCGGCCATCAGGGTCGATCGGGAAGCGTTCGGCAAGTTTGCTGAGGCCTTTGCCCGATTCATGGGAACGGCACGGTTCCTGTTCGGCATGACAGTCGTCATCGTGCTGTGGATCCTGTGGAATCTGCCGTACGGTCCACCGCGGCCCCGCTTCGATTCCTACCCGTTCATCTTCTTGACCTTGATCTGGTCCTTGCAGGCCTCGTACGCCGCTCCACTGATCTTGCTCGCCCAGAACCGCCAGGAAGCCCGCGACCGGGTCATCGGAGAACGTGACCGCGAGCAGGCGGGACAGAGCCGAGCCGATATGGACTTCCTAGCCCGAGAAATCGCCAGTCTGCGGATGTCGGTGGGAGAGCTGGCCACTCGGGACTATCTGCGCTCAGAACTCAGGACCGAGTTGCGTGCCCTTATCGCCGAGCTGGACAACGAAGACGTCGCGTAACTCTTTTGACAGCTGCTCGCGCAACTTTTCTGACAGCTGCTCGCGCAATGTTTGATTGCTCGCTCCGCTCGCGAGGATGCGCGCGCGAAATGGGACTTCTCATCTCACCTAGGCTGAGTACGTGCATGACCACCAGTCCAGCCCGGCCTCAGCAATGTCCACCTCTGAGCATCCCTTGGTGCCGCAGATTCGTCAGGCCTTACATCGGGTGGACGATCCTGAGATTCGCCGGCCGATCACCGATCTCGGCATGGTCGACGACATCGGGGTGGACGCCGACGGCCGCGCCCGCATACGGGTGCTGCTGACCGTCGCTGGTTGCCCGATGCGTGACACGCTGCGCCGCGATGTGACGGCCGCAGTGGGCGGCGTGCCCGGAGTGGCAGCCGTCGAGGTGGACTTGGGCGTGATGTCTGATGAGCAGCGCGCCGCGTTGCGGGACCTGCTCAAGGGTGGGCAGCCGGAACGCGAGATTCCGTTCGCCAGGTCGGATTCCTTGACCCAGGTCATCGCCGTGGCATCCGGTAAGGGCGGCGTCGGAAAGTCATCCGTGACGGTGAACCTCGCGAGAGCACTTGCCACCGCAGGGCACAAAGTCGGGGTCCTCGATGCGGACATCTATGGTCACTCGGTGCCCGCCATGCTCGGCATCGCCGACTCCCGACCCACCGCCGTCGAAGACATGATCATGCCGGTCCCAGCTCGTGATCTAAGGGTGATCTCGATTGGCATGCTCAAGCCGCGCCGCGACCAGGTTGTTGCCTGGCGCGGCCCAATTCTGGATCGAGCCCTCACCCAGATGTTGGCTGACGTCTATTGGGGCGACCTGGACTTCCTCCTCGTTGATCTGCCGCCGGGCACCGGCGACGTGGCCATCTCACTGGGCCAAAAGCTGCCCAACGCGGAGGTGTTGGTGGTCACCACTCCGCAGGCCGCTGCCGCGGAAGTAGCCGAGCGCGCCGGGACGATGGCCTCGATGATGAACCAACACGTCCTCGGTGTCGTCGAGAACATGTCGCACCTGGTGATCACCTGCCCGCACTGCGGCCAGGAGCATACCCACGAGATCTTCGGCAGCGGCGGCGGCAATGACGTGGCACAAGCGCTGAGTACCAGGCTTGGTTACGCCGTGCCCCTGCTCGCTCAGATACCACTCGACCCCGAGCTACGTGCGGCCGGTGACACAGGTGTGCCGCTGGTCGAGGCTGACCCGAACCAGCCGGCTGCTCGCGCCCTCGGCTCGCTGGCTGACATGCTTGCCCGGCGCGGTCGTGGCCTCCTCGGCAAGCAACTGAACTTATCGCCCGCCGGTCGTTAAGCTGCGAGCGTCGGGAATCGCGCGCCCGCCGTGCTGAGGAGGAGTGAGCGGAGGTGCTTTCCCTCTGCGAAGGACGACGAAGTAGGCGGATCCACCGCGCGATGCGCGAGCAGCTAGACCCAACTAGGTCGCCTCAAGATCGAAAGGCGTCAAGGTTCGTGGCCGACTAGCCCCATCCAGAACCTCCTGCGGACCGCCAGGACTGTGATCCTTGCTGGAATTGATCGCCTCTGTGGTGTCTGGAGAGGAGTCCTTGATCGTCTTGCCGACATCGTT
>Ga0184620_10000213_pt1 | contig 10661 bp, 16 predicted proteins | sample PLM1_5_b1_FD_133136 | JGI IMG/M metagenome (GOLD analysis project Ga0184620, IMG submission 133136) | Groundwater sediment microbial communities from an aquifer in East River, Colorado, USA - PLM1_5_b1 | ecosystem: Environmental > Terrestrial > Soil > Riparian zone | place: USA: East River... | reverse complement strand
TACTGCCAAAATAGACGCCCGGCTGCACCACAAACATCCCGTCCGGATGGTGTTCACGTGACCAACCTCCCAACTTCTCCGAGTCTTCGAAATCAGTACGATTCGTAGTGGTGGCAACAGAGTCGGTGGCCACCATAACGATGTCCTTCCCACAATGGCCCCTTACACACTCCGGACTACTGTGAATAAACTGCTGAATCATCATCCTCGGGTACGCGGTAATAAACGATGCCCAAATACTGTTCGAGTATTTCGGGAACCCTATAGACTGCACCATCTTCCCGTACAAGCTGTTCAACCCGAGCTTGAGCACAATACCTGGACCATTCTTACCCAACCGTTTCCGAGCCTCATACACTCTCTCCACAAACGCCAACGGTTTACAGTCACACTCACGCGTGTACATCCACATACGTTCCATCGTAAATTTCTGGTGCCTTGACGCACCGACTTCAAAACTCCAATACCAGCCGCGTCCAGCGGCCGGATACACAATCCCACCGGTGGACGTACGGATAGGTAAGCCGTACCACAATGACCTGTTTTCCTTGGGGATAAACGACCCTTCGCATAAGGCGAACATCTCTCCTCTCTTACCGGTAGGAGGTTTAAACAGATCTACCGACAACACATGTGGCTCCTCATAAAAACGCCACTTCCCATGGATCAGACACGGAAGAAACCGCATCGCATGAGGATACGCCGAATTGATATCCCACTGATCACACGGCACATCCACCGGACCAATCATCGCAACTTCAAACCGGCCACCGTAATATGCGTTACGACCAAACTCGACCAGGCCCCGAGATTCCTCCTCATTCAACAACGGCACGTTCTTCGACATCGGAACTCCATGCGTACGAAGCATAGTCTCCGCCAACTGACCGGGACCCTGCCACTTCTTCGGCACATACCCAGCTTGTACACACGCATCCCGGAATTTTTTCATCAATTCTTGTAGTAGCACGATTTCCAGGGCGTTGTATTCGCCGATGCTCTCATCATCGACGTCAAATACTGCCCGTTTTTCCTTACCCGCCTTAATTTTCTCTCTCTCCTCAGCTGTTCCTACGTCCCAAGTCTCAAGGGCTTTGAGGAACGATATCTGAAAGAACGAACCCACATCGTTTATCACCACCCATGGCGACCACACTGTATCATCGTCGGTCTGGCTTAAAATCCGCCGAACCTTCAACTCCTTGTGTGGCAAATAATCCAACTGGAAATCGTGATAATCGATCGGAAATATTTGGCCATTTACTCCAGTACGTTTCCCTCGGTGTATCAACCTATCCAACTTCGGCCACGGCAAATCCTCAAGTATCTTCGTCGTGTCATAGTCGAAGAAATACCCGACATGTATCTTCTTCGGATCTTGTCGACTGATGATATCCAGACACTCCAACGTAGACAACCGGGCCTGTTTCCCTTTGACCTGATATGTATCCTCGCCGATCGTCAACAAAAAATAGGCGTGATACCCGTTCTCAAGCGTTGCACCTTCCCCGTCGCAACCTACGAACTCCCGGTTGAGGTAGGAGTTACGTAGGTCGTCTTTATTGCGTCCAGCGGCACGATACCTTCGCATAAATTCTCGTTGATAATCGGATTTGTTGGCTGGCACGGCACATCCCTCCTGTTACGGGCGTAGCGTGGCAACGACTCCATGGATTGTGGGTATGTCAAACTGAATCGTATCGGGTAGCTGTACGCTACCGGCGTTACGGATCGCATCGACAACCTTCTTTTCCACAACCATTTCATCGAGTACGGCGAACCATGCCCCGTTGACAGTTTCTCCGTACCCGCCAGTGAGTAGACTGGAAACCCAGTAGGAAGTACCTGCGCCGTACCAGCCGTCCACAGCAAGGGGGTGTTCGGCCAATCTGGGATCTCCCTCAATGAGGAAGAGCATCTTTTGCTGTAGATATAGCACGTTGTCATTGGGCGCGGTGGCCGATCCCATTCCGCGTGCGGCGTTTAACATGTCAGTGTCTCCATTCGTTAACCATCCGGAGGTATCTGCGTCGTTTGCGGCGTTGCCGGAGAAGTGTGCGTGATCCTGGTGAGGGTCGTCCGAGTTGTCGTGACGTACCCATCCAGAGGATGCCGACCATTGCCAGTTTAAAAAATTGATGTATTTCAGTCTTGCTCGTAAACGAGGGTCGGCAAGAATTTTGTCGATTTCTTGTTGCATCTGTGTGGCAGTCAACGCCGAACCGAGCATGACGTCGATCGCTCGATGTTCCGGCACCGTATCCGCGTCCGACTGTGCTGATTTACTTCCGGCAGTGTCGTCCTCATTATGGTCAGAGATTCTCGTTTTGTGTGCGTCATCGCCGATTCCGTAAACGACAACCCCCGGATACTTCGTCTTGAAGTCATTCGTGAGCGCCTGCATGTTCTTCGCCCGCATCTTTACCCTCCAAACATTCCGTGGTACCACCACATGTATTCCGGCACGTTCACGCTCCGATCCCGGCGTTTGAACATGCGCATAGCTTTCTCAGGTTCGCCTCTCTCCCAATACCGTGTCATCTTTCGCCGGTAGTCCATATATTCTTGTGCTTGCAGCGGCCCCATACGCCGTAAGCGTTCTATCTCATCCTCAGCTGTATAACCGTGCGGATTACGTTCGCTTTCCTCCGGTACACCGAACGAATAAACGAACCGGGTAATCCTCTTACGTAAAGACTCCTCTTGCGCCGACACGTGACCACGTGCCGCATGCAACGACCGACCCGACTCATACGCCGACTTGGAAACGCCTTTGCGTTCCAACCGCGAACGATACGCATCGGATAACGCATCCCATCCCTTGCGTGCCATCAGAGCAGACCCTCCTGCTGTAGGAGGTTTTCCCATGCGTTGAGTTTCTTGGGTTTCGGTTCACGCTTGGGTTTTTTCGGTGCTGGTATTCCCACAGTCTCAGACGGTAAGAGTCGGACCCATACAACCAACTCTCCACCGTCCAGCGAATACCTCTTACGCATACAGTCTTCGCATACGACAACAGGGTTTCCTCCGCCTAAATCACAGACCTGTGGCCACGTGCCTACGACGTGGCCACAGTCTCCAATTCCTAGCTGGGTATACCAGTTTCTACTTGGCACGCTTCTTGGTAGCCGCTGGCGGAGCGGGCACCCGATACGGGGCGATGGTCAGATACGCGCCAGCCGGGGATGCATGCGACACCAGAGAAATCGCCCGACCCATCGGGTTTTCTTCGGTGGCGTCAAAGTAGTCGATATTCCGCAGCCCTTGCAGTGCCGCTAGGAATGTTTGTCCGCCACAGTTGACGACAACTTCCTCACCGGTGGCAACCTCGACCACTTTGAGCATGAAATAGAACGGCAGGCCCTTACCCTCGAAACTCGTACGCCGTACTTGGATGTTATCTGAGGACAGATAAAACGGTCGTCCGGCGAAGTCTTTCCCGGACATCATTCCCGTCTCTTGTGCTGCGAAGATCTCCTCAGCAGATCCTGCGTTGAGTATTCCTTCCATTAACTCCATGACGAAATCTGTGGACAGATCCGAGGCGTCCAGCTCCGCTTCCATCGCAAGCTGTTGCATCATGCTGCGCAGCATGGGCAAATCCTTGCCGGTTTCCTCTAGGGTGCCTTCCACAACGTCATCACGAACGTCGATGTCTTCCGACATGATCTCTCCTTTGTGGAGGGTGGGATGGTGCGTTGGCTCATGATAAGCCCTGGTGGGAGCGTATGGAACGAGCAGAGTGTCTCGTGTTTTCAAGATCTTTCTTACAGATTGTAAGTACTTTAAAGATCTTCCCTTGGAGGGTTGACAACCTGTATGATGAGGGTGTACATCACGAGACCTTTCCGCCGAGGGTAGGGAAAGTGACGGGAGTCGATAGCCCGAGATATCGACTCCCGTCACCCTCCCCGTTATCTGTAGAAAATAAAGGGGGATTTATCTCATGCCCATGAAAGACGAAGAAAAAACCGAACTGAAAACCCTGTTCGCGGAAGCGTTAGTAGACGGGCTGGAAACGTTCCGGTCAAAGTCAGAGGAAGCGGCAGCCAAGGCCCAGCAAGAAGAAGCGGAGAAAAAGAAGAATGAGCCAGGCAACGATGGCAAGGGAAACGATGCCGGAGCAGGATTCTCATTCCGTGGATTCCTCTTGGGAGAATGACGGTTTTCCCGAACCGGAAACAGAACCCCTACCCCCGGACAACACAGACCTGATTAACCCGCCCGAGAAAACGTGTCGCGGGTGTGGTGAAGAAATCGTGCGAGAGCCCGGTAGGAAAGGACGCCTTCCTACCTACCATCCGGAGTGCAAGCCAGCCAAGGGTTCGGCAGCTGGCGGTCCGCGTCCGGTACGGGTGACTGCCAAAGACCGTGCGGTTGCTGAAGAAGTCGAAGCAACCCTTGCACAGGTGGAAAGCAAGTTTAAAGACGCAATTATGATGCTTGCTGTTGTCGAGCCGTATGACGCGTTTGTGTTGTACGTCAACATGCCTAAGGTGTTGGACAATCTTCGACCGATCCTGTATCGCTATCCCGCGTTGCGCCAAGGGGCAGGGACAGCGAGTACAGCAGCGGCGATTTTTGGTTTGGTGACAACGGTTCTAACGATTCTGCTACCGATTGCCGCTCACCATAACCTGATTCCGTCGAAGAAAATCGGCAAGGTTCTACAGGCGATCCCGATGTTTATGAAGCGTATGAACGATGTCATGGATTCTGGACTTGATATCGGGGACATGCTGATGGCGAGTATGCGGGAACAGCAGGCGAAGAAGACTGAGGCGAATAGGCGGGCGCAGGCACAGTCGGAGTCTGTTGATGCCAGTTTCACTGGGTAAGGGACTGTACCAGTATCCTTTTATGGCTTGGGATCGTCTCAAGCCCATGATTGTGTGGAAGCAAGGCCAGCATGCGTTGACAGTGGGCGCCACCAATACGGGGAAATCTACTGTGGCCGGTGAGTTTCTTCCCCGTCGTGAGCAAGTGGTGGTGTGCGTTTCCAAAGGTATGGACCCCATTTTTGAAGGTCCGTACTACGCGGGAAAAGAAGCGCCGTATAACTACGAGGTTATCCGCACATGGAAACCCGGTAAACATCAACGGGTAATCCTGTGGCCTACCAACCAGAAAACCATCCGAGAAACCGATGCCCATAAACAGCAAGTGTTCGCCGAGATGTTCGACAATATTCTGCTGGTACGCGGCAACTGGTGTATCGACGTCGACGAAGAACATTACATGTCAGACACTCTCGGATTGAAGCGGGAGATTACCAACATCCTTGAACAAGGGCGTTCTGCCGGAATATCCATGTGGAACAACACACAGCGTCCAGCCGGTATCCCGTTGGCTACGTACGTGAATTCGTCGCACGCGTTTTTGTTCCAGTCACAGGAAGCGTACGACCTAGACCGGTTGTCGAAGATGGGCAACAAACACACCAACGCGAAAGAGATGGGCGCCAATCTGGATGTGTTGGAGTCCTTCGAATCCCACGAGTTTATTTATCTGGACCGTACTGGCCGGATTCCGCCCGTACGTAGCATCGTCAAAAAGAAAGGGTCGAGGAATGTCGACACTCGTAAGCGGTGAGTATCTCGCCAAGACGGAACGTAGGGTTCAAGTATGGCCAGCGCCGGACGCCGATGGCGATGGTGCGGAAGTGTGGGTGGAACGTTTCGACGATCAGGGTCGTCAGATCGAACGGAACATGCAACGGGATTCTCAGAACCGTGTGGTGAAGCATTATCTTCCCCCGGACGGCTTCCAGAACCGGCCCAGTTTCGACCACTCCGATAACTGGGTTCTGGTGGACGAGCGCGGGAATGTGAAGCGACAGCCCAACGGAGAGTCCATCATTATCCGTGAGGGTCGTGCTGTGGTGTACAACCCCGACGGTTCTGTGGAGTATCTCGATGACGAGTTTTCGCAGCACGTTTTCCAGCAGGCACATGATTCTACTGATCCGCAGGCTGAGGAAACTGAGGAAGAAAAAACCGATCGTCTTGAAGCAGCCAAGGAAGCGAAACGAGCCGAGCTACAGCGCCAACTTGAGGAACTCTGATGCGAGTACACATCCACGCGTCCGTGATTGCGGCGATCCTTACTTTCTTGGAATTCCTTATCGCCTGGATTCCTGTGAAAATCGTGGCCGCCTACTATGAGGGACGGTCGGCCTTGGCTTCCGCCGTTCTGAATGTCCTGTGAGGAAAGGGAAAATACTGTGACCATGCCCGCTGCACCTGTGGCACGTCAAGCGCCACAATCATCTGTGAAAAAGAACGGTGCTACCGCGCCACAAGTGCCGTTTGTTATCGCGTCTCTGCGCCGTTCCCGTACAAGCTTCGATACCGGCAACATGGTGCTCGGGCAGAATCAGCCTGCTATCGAGATTCCTGCTACCGGCGGTTTCGCACGGTTCATTGAGATCGAAGTGGACATCACGACAGCCGGTAACGCTGCTGCCGTGGCTTTCCAGGCCGATTCTCCGCAGAACATCTTCTCATTCGTCGAGTTTCTTCCTCCGTCCGGCGACCCGCCGATTGTTCCCCACACCAGTTACCAACTGTTCTTGTGGAACAAATACGGAGCGTTTTCGGCACGTCCTCCGTTCTGTGACCCCAACTCGACTCCTGCCGCATTCGGTACGGCCGGAGGTGGCGCTACGGGCGGTAGCGCGTATGTGAAGTTCCGTATCCCGTTCGAAACCGACCCCGGTTCTGGATTCACGAGTATCACGAACAGCGCGGCCAACAAGTCGTATCTGTTGAACTTGACAGTGAATTCAAGCGCGGCAGTGTATTCGGTTGCGCCGACAAACGCTCCTACGATCCGTGCACAGGGCTGGATTTATTACTGGGACGAGCCTGCCGCCCAAACCAGGGCGGGTTCTAAGCAGGTTCCGGGACCGCTTGGTTTGGGTTCGTTCTCTCAGCTTCGTCTCGACCAACCCCCGATCACTGCTGGCGATAAATACATCAAGGTGAACAACGCCGGTCCTGTGTTGCGTGGTCTAGGTATCGTGCTGCGTACTGCGGCCGGTGCTCGAATCCTCAACTCTGCTGTGACGGATATTCCACAGCTGTGGGATTTCGTGTTCAACACCCGTGACCGTTGGCTTATCTCAGATCGTATGTTGCAGCAGGATATGGCGATGGCGTACGGGTACGGTTTGGCGTATGCGGGTACTCGTCTGGTGCCGACGTTGCCGACTTTGGACGGTCCTCAGGGTTTGGACAACGGTGTGAGGTTCTTCCCGCAGTTCATGGAATTCGGGGATATCCATCCGATGTATCCTCGTTCGCAGTATCAGGTTACGGGTGACGCGACGTTGACTCAGATTCGTGGCACGTCGTTTGGTGCGAACGTAGCGACCATGGAGATCCTGTCGAATCTTCTCCGACCGGATTCTTCTGTATCGCTGTATCCCGCGAACCGTATCTCTTAGGGGTTAAGCAATGTCGTATTCAGGTTTCGGGAACATGTACGGCGGTCCGGATACTGTGGATGAGGTGGCGGACTACACGGACATGATGGGTTCCGCGTCTGTGGCGAATCAACGTGTCAAGGGTTTGCCGTGGAATAATGATGCCACGAAAGCGTTGGTGTGGCTGTGGGCCCTTATTGTGGGGTTGTATTGGTTGGTAGCGTTCTACTTCCGTCGTTTCCTGGTTTAAAGGAGTCTGTGTAATGCGTATCTCGCTTTTCTGGATTGCTGTTATCGGTGTCGGTCTGTGGTGGTTCTTCTTCCGTAACCGCGCTTCGGCTTAACCGGAGGTGGGCGAAAAAGCTTTATGGCCCACTGTTGTCTTGGTAACAAACGGTCCGTACCGATGGATAGTGTGAAGGAATTCAAGGTTTAGAGGAGTAGCGGCGATGGACCCTGTAGGTTCACTGATCGGTTCCGTACTGGTGGGTTTCGGTGTGATGCTGTTATATGGCGCCTACCGAAACAAGAAAGTATTTGGGGCCGAAGGTATTATCCCGCAGGCATTGACTACAGGGTCCGTTACCAATGTGTCCGATGTCCCGGAAGCGTTTGAAGGGTTCGGGACTGGTGCCCTGTTGGGAGTTGCCCCTAAAGAAGCAGGTGACGTATCCAAGATGGATCAGGCTTTGTCTACGATAAAGAACGCCGACCCTTCTTTGGGGCAGGATATTGAAAATCGAGTGGGTGCCGTATCTTCGGGGAGTACTCGATCTGAGTTAATGCCGTTGGCACAGTTACTTGTGTTGGCTGAGGCCAAGGGTTTTGGGAGTAGTGTGGCAACGATCCGGAACCATGTTCTAGGGGTGACTGGTGAACGCATCTAGTACCGTATTCGCTTCAACGCTAGTTATTGTGGCCACCACTATTGTCCGCCGTATACGCGAGGGAACATGGTCCGGGCATGTGGTGGAGACCGTGGTGTTTGGTTTCTTGCTGCTGATTGCGTTGCTGATACTCGCAATCGTGATGCCACGTTTCGCTCAAGTGTTGGGGTATCTGGGAATGGTGGGGGCGTTCGTGGTGAACGGTCCGGCTGTATTCACACTGCTGGGCAATTTCGGCCGTGGAAAAGGCGCGGTCTGATGAGGCAGATAGGTGCTATCGTTATCGGCTTGTTTGTATTCTGGGCTGTAGTCTCCGCAATGTCACGTTTGCTTACCGTGAAAGAAATACCCGGATATATCGATAATCTTACGCGCGGATTATCTAACCTGTTCAAGGGAGCGTTTGGACAATGAGAGTAGTTACGGCACTTGGATTCTCTATCGGTTTGGCGATTATCATCACAGCAGCAACGCTTCCCAACCGCCAAACCACCGGCGTCATCAACAGCATCGCCACCGGTGCAGTGAGACTGACTGAGGCTTCGTTGGGCCAAATGCCAACTGGGAGATCGTAATGTCAGTAGATTATTTGGCTCAGTGGCTACAACCGGCGGACGGGAATCCCTTCGATGGTGTGTGGCGGGATTTGGAGACGGGTGTCAACCCGCTGTATGACAACCCGGAAGATGCTCACGCGGCAAACGATTTGCCGGGTACTCCACCAGAGCCGATTTATACCCGCCTAGAAGGTCCGTGGGGTTTGCCGTGGTATGACGCGGTTGAAGACCCGTATAAGGCGATAGATATTCCGCAGACGAACGATCCGCTACCGTGGTCCCCTAATGAGGATGTAGGCGGTCAGGCGCGTATCGGTGCGTTTGAGGGAGCTTTCCGTACGCGTGGTCCGGTACGGGCGTGGGGTCATGAACCGTCCGGCGGTTTGTCTGGCGATCAGGCGTTGGGTCGTATCATGCGATTCCCTGCGAATATCCCGGAACGTTACGATCCGTATGGCGTGTTCAACACCGACCCTCGTGACGATTTGGCTGCTGCGATGGAATACGGGGATCTGCCGTATCAGTCCGACACTGGTGTGACGATGAATCTGTTGCAATGGGCGGGAGATTACTGATGTCGATTTGGGATCAGCTACGTGAGGGAAGGATAGGGAGAGTTCCGGTATGGGCTGTCGGCGTGGGACTTGCAGGTCTGATTATCGTGATCGTGATTATCCGCAGTCGTATGCGTGCCAATCAGGAAGGCGACCAGTCACCGGAAGTTGTCGGCACTGAAGACCCTACGGTGGACGGTATCCCGACGCAGTCTTTCGCAGACCAGTTGTCGAATAGGTTCCCGTCCAATGTGGGAACGGTTCCTCCGGCGTTGAACCGACCGGTGACAAACTTACAGTGGTTGACTATCGCGTTTGATTATCTGGTGGGTTTGGGCAAGATTCCTGGTGTCGCACAACGAGCTTTGCAGGATTATCTAGCCGGTAAACCGTTGTCGCCGGAGCAACAGCAGTTGGTAGATATCGCGTTGGCGAATTCTACTGTGAGTCTTCCTCCGGAGGGGGTGGGGTTGCCGGGCGCCACTACGCCGACAACGACAACGCCGACAACCACACCGACGGAAATGCCGCAGTATGTTCAGGCGCCGGTTGGTATCTCGTTGTATGGCTGGGCGCAAGGTTTGCAAAGTACGTACGGGAGTCAGGCTCCAAACTTTGAGCGTATGTTCGGTTCGTTCAAGGGCGATCCGTCTGCGTTGAACCCAAGTCACCGTAACTACATGCTGTGGACGGGTGCGAAGGGAAGTACTTTGACACCAACATTCAAGGCGGGTACTCCGAATGTTCGTCTAAGGTAGTGGAGGAGTACGGTGAAGTTAGAACAGGGCACCGCGATAGCAGCTATATCGGTTGGTGTGGTGGAGATTTTTCGGCTTTACCGTGACACTGCTCCTACGTTGGAACAGATTCGGCGTGCACCTCCGGGGGATTATGTACAGCGGCAACTGATTTTGGATGCCGACATGTTGGGTCTGATTCTGGTGTTGGCTATCGGAGGTGGAGCTACGTTTTTAACTGGCCGTGCGTATCCTCTGGTGTTGTCTGTGGGTTCGCTGGCGCTTATTTCGATGTATTACCGCATGGTGTTGAACTCTACCAACGAAGGGATGAACTGATGGAAGACAAAGAAGTGATTGTATCCTCAGAGGTGAATGAGGATACGACGGAGGACCCTACCGCAGACGCGGATCGGCAGGAGCAGGAAGCTCTTACCCAGATGGCGTATACGCTTTCCTTCGGCGATTTCGAGCAAATGACGGTGGACCAACGGGACGTA
>Ga0184620_10000209_pt1 | contig 10689 bp, 9 predicted proteins | sample PLM1_5_b1_FD_133136 | JGI IMG/M metagenome (GOLD analysis project Ga0184620, IMG submission 133136) | Groundwater sediment microbial communities from an aquifer in East River, Colorado, USA - PLM1_5_b1 | ecosystem: Environmental > Terrestrial > Soil > Riparian zone | place: USA: East River... | reverse complement strand
TCAACTGTGCCGTCAAGCTCAGGCAGCACGCCGATCATGTCCTGCACGTGGAGCTCCACCGTTGTGTCCGCGAGGTTCCGCGCCGCATAGGCCGCCGCCTCCTCAGACAACTCGACAGCATGAACCCGGGTTCCAGTCAGTTCGGTGGCTATGGACTTAGCGACTGCACCAGATCCCGTGCCAAGTTCGACGACCACCGGCAGGTGTCGCGACTCCCCGCGTGCGACTGCATAGACCATCGGACGCAGTTGTTCGATCGCCCAGCCGGTCATCACTTCAGTCTCCGGTCTTGGAACGAAGACGCCGGGGCCTACCTCCAGCTCCAGGTAGCGAAAGTGAGCTTTACCGGTCAAATGCTGCAGTGGCACTCGAGCGGCGCGTTTGTTGATCAATGTATGAAAGTGGGCCGCCTGAGGATCCTCGACGGTATCGAGCAGGGGAAGCCGAGCCAGCTCGACTCCTACTGCGTACGCCAACAACTGCCGGGCCTCCTGCTCAGCCGAGGAGACGCCGACCTCGCGCAACTGGCTCGCAGCCTGATGCAGCAGCGGTCGAACAGCCTTGCTCACGGCTTTGTGCTGCCGACCTGGGAGAGCCGGAGCTGGGTGTCGGCCTCCTGCAGCGCCTTGATCACCGCGTCCAGATCACCATTCAGCACTTGATCAAGGTTGTACGACTTGAAGCCAATTCGGTGGTCGGAGATGCGGTTCTCTGGAAAGTTGTAGGTACGAATGCGCTCCGAACGGTCGACCGTTCGGACCTGGCTGCGGCGGGCCGCCGAGGCTGCGCTCGCAGCCTCCTCTTCAGCGGCCGCCGTCAGCCGAGCCCGAAGCATGCGCATTGCCTGGTCCCGGTTCTGCAACTGCGAGCGCTCGTTCTGGCAGGAGACAACGATGCCGCTGGGGAGATGGGTGATGCGCACGGCCGAGTCGGTGGTGTTGACGCCCTGGCCGCCAGGGCCGGACGAACGGTAGACGTCGATCCGGAGGTCGTCCTCATTGATCTCGACCTCGGTTTCGGCAACCTCGGGCATCACCAGCACACCAGCGGCGGAAGTATGCAGCCGACCCTGGGACTCGGTGACCGGCACCCGTTGCACCCGATGTACACCACCTTCGAACTTGAGCACGGCATAGGGCATCGAGTCAGGCTCACTCAGGGCCGGCGCCTTGATCGCCACGGTCACTGACTTGTAGCCGCCAAGATCAGTTTCCTGAGCATCGAGAATCTCGATCTTCCAGCCGCGGCTCTCGGCGTAGCGCGAGTACATCTTGAGCAGGTCTGCGGCGAACAGCGCTGACTCCTCGCCCCCTTCGCCTGACTTGATCTCCATCAGGGCATCCGAGGAGTCGTTGGGGTCGCGGGGAGCCAGCAGTCGTGTCAACCGCTCCATAACCGGGCCCAGTTGCGCTTCCAGTTCTGCAGCCTCTGTAGCCAACGAAGAATCCTCCTCCGCCAACTCCTTCGCTGCTTCAAGATCATCTGTCAGCCGGGCGTATTCGTCCAACGCCTTCATGACGGGCAGCAGCTCGGCGTAGCGCCGACCCACCGCCCGGGCGCGAGCAAGATCAGCATGGACCGCCGGATCACCGAGCGCTGTTTCCAGCTCCTGAAACTCAGCGCGCAATGGAGCCGTCGACTCGAACATCCGACACTCCTCTCCGACTTGTCAGCGTGGGTGGTTGCTGACGACCACCACGCTGACAACTCGGTGGTCGAGACGCGGCAAGCGCCGGGTTGCAGGGCTTGGTCCCTGCCTCCCGGCGCTGCTTGCACAGCTACTTGCTGCTGGCTTTCTTGGCTGGCTTCTTGGCCGCGTACCTCTTCTCGAAGCGAGCGACCCGGCCACCAGTGTCGAGAATCTTCTGCTTGCCTGTGTAGAACGGGTGGCATGCGGAGCAGACGTCTGCGTGGATCACGCCGTTGGGCGCGGTGCTACGCGTAGTGAACGTATTGCCACACGTGCAGGTCACCTGCGTCTCCCCGTACGCGGGGTGAATGTCGGGCTTCATGCTTATCTCCTCATCGTGGTCGCCGGGTCGCCACGCATCTTGCGCTTAAGGCGTGAACCGGCACCAAAGGGTGATTCTGCCGCAGTCGGACCGCGGCACCAAATAGGGAACGGCTAACCCGTCCGCTTTAGTCCCTCGTGGAACCGTCGGTGCGGAGGGCCGCCTAGTCCTGTGACGGAATGGTCTTGGTGATCGCCATCAAGAACTCGGCGTTGCTCTGGGTCTTGCGCAGCCGGTCCAGCAGCATCTCCAACCCTTGCAGGCTTTCCAGGCCAGAAAGGACGCGACGCAGCCTCCACACGATGACCAGCTCCTCGCGACTCATCAGCAGCTCCTCGCGGCGGGTGCTGGACGCGTCGACGTCGATCGCGGGGAAGATCCGCTTCTCGGCGAACTCCCGGCGCAGCCGGATCTCTGAGTTGCCGGTGCCTTTGAACTCCTCGAAGATCACCTCGTCCATCTTCGAGCCGGTCTCGACCAGAGCAGTCGCGATGATGGTGAGCGATCCGCCACCCTCGATGTTGCGGGCAGCGCCTAGGAACTTCTTCGGCGGGTACAACGCTGCGGAGTCGACACCACCGGACAAGATCCGTCCGGACGCCGGGGCTGCCAGGTTGTAAGCACGGCTCAGCCGCGTAATGCCATCAAGCAAGATCACCACGTCGTGGCCCAGCTCGACGAGCCGTTTCGCTCGTTCGATGGCCAGCTCGGCAACGGCGGTATGGTCCTCGGCGGGTCGGTCGAAGGTAGACGAGATCACCTCGCCCTTGGCTGAGCGCTCGAAGTCGGTGACTTCCTCGGGTCGTTCGTCCACCAACACCACCATGAGCTTCACTTCGGGGTTATTGATGGCGACTGAGTTGGCGATGGCCTGCATGATCAAGGTCTTGCCGGCCTTGGACGGGGAGACGAGCAGCGCACGCTGACCCTTGCCGATCGGAGCCACCAGATCGATGATCCGGCCGGCCATCTGGTTCGGCGTCGTTTCGAGCTTGAGCCGCTCCTGTGGATACAGCGGGGTGAGCTTGGCGAAGTCCGGTCGCTGCCGGATCCCATCGAGATCGCCACCGTTGACGGTGTCGATCCTCACAATCGGATTGAACTTCTCCTTGCGTTCGCCCTCGCGTGGCGTACGGATCACACCAGTGACCAGGTCGCCCTTACGCAAGCCGAGCTTCTTGACCATCGACAAGGAGACGTACGCGTCGTCGGAGCCAGGCAGATAGCCGTTGGTCCGGACGAACGCGTAATTGTCGAGCACATCCAAGATGCCGCGAGCCGGGACGAGTACATCGTCATCGGAAATCACCGGCTCGTCGTAGCGTTCGAGACTGCCACTGCCACCGCGGTTACGCCGGTTTTGGCGATCTCGACTACGCCGCCGGCGACTACGGCGGCCGCCACCTTCCTCGTCCCAGTCTCGGCCCTGATTGTCTCGGCCCTGATTGTCGCGCTGTTGGTTCTCGCGACCTTGAGCCTGGTCGCGGCCCCGGCGATTCTGGCGGTCGTTCTGCCGACTCTCGCGAGCTCCGTCGGCCCGCTCGCCCTCCTCAGCGCGGCCCTCAGCAGCCTCCTGAGCGTCCGCTCGGTCGGATGCTTGCTGGGAGTCGCTACCGTTCTGTGGCGCGCCGCTCTCCTTGCGGACCTGACCGTCGTCAACGGTCTCGACCGGTTCGTGCCGTTGATCTGGCGTCGAATCGGTGGGCTGGGTCGCAGCGACCAGCTCAGGCTGTACGGGGTGTTCGAGCATGTGTGCCTCCTCGCGCTCGTCGCTGGCTTCGCGCGGCGCTCGTTGCAGGTCATCCAGTGCGCTGGCGACATCTTGGTTGTCGCGGCCGTCCTGAACGCTGCGGTGGCCGTCTTGCCCGACCTGATCCGACGGAGCCTCAGCTCCGGGACCGCGCTGGGCGGACTGAATGGCGTCGATCAACTGGCTTTTGCGCATAGCGCCAGTCCCCTTGATTCCAAGGGAGCTTGCCAGCTGCTTAAGCTCGGCGAGGACCATCGAGTCCAGGCCTGAGCCCTTTCGATTGCGACGATCACTGGTGAGTTGCTTGCTCTGCTCGCCGGTGCCTTCGTCATGTGGCGAGGCATTCGTCACTTCGGCGATTTCTGTCAACGTGTGTCCTTGTCGGTTCGGGCACGTCATCGGTGCCCATCTATGGCGCGGGGTTCTGTCGCCCCGACCAGCGGGTCTTTCTTGAGGTCCTCAGCGCATCGCGACGATTTGTTTCTCGAGATGTGGCTGACGGAGATGCCGTTGAGCTTCGTCCGCGTCGCACCTGACCTTGAGGCGCTACTTGGTCAGATGTGCGACTTTGTGACTTGGCTGGTTTGGGGAGCCGGTCACCGCAGCTGTCCTGACCGTGTCGGCCCTTTAAGGCTAGCACCTGCGTCAGGACTTTCCATCACAGTGTGATCACGCACCCCGCGGACTTCTGGCTCCAGGATCGATGCGGCTGATCCTAGGCCACTGAGTCGTGCCGAGAATCCAGTTGCTTGTTGATCTTGAAGCAGAGCCAGATCCGCCTGCCGACCCAGCACCAAAACGCTCGGACCAGCACCACTAATCATCGCCGCAAAGCCCTGTCCTCGCAGCGATTTCATCAGCTCGTAGGAGCGTGGCATCGCTGCTCCTCGATATCCCTGGTGCAGCCAGTCGTGCGTGGCCTCGTAGAGCAACTCCGGCTCATATGCCATGGCGTGGACCATCAGAGCCGCTCGGCCGGAGTTCGCCGCCGCGTCGACGTGTGGAACGGTCTCAGGGAGCAGACTGCGTGCCGCCTCAGTTGCCAACGACGTCTCAGGGATGAAGAGCGCCGCACCGATCGAGGGGTCAACGTGGCCCTGCGCCACCCCGACCCCGGTTCGGCCCTCGTACGCCAGCACGAAACCTCCATAGACCGCTGCGGCAACATTGTCGGGATGACCCTCGATCGCATTGGCATGACCGAGCAGCCAATCTGGCGTCACCTGTGCCTGGGCCAGTTCGGCGGCGGCTACCAAACCAGCGACGATTGCCGCTGATGAAGATCCGAGGCCCCGACCGTGCGGAATCGTGTTGCGACAGCCGAGCCAGAGTCCCGGCGCTCTGACGCCCAGATCGGCGAGGCCGACGAGGACTGACCGGATGATCAGGTGGCTCTCATCCCGGGGCAGCTCGGCCGCTCCCTCTCCGGACACCTCGATCTGATAGCCCTCTTGGATCACCGCCAGGTTGACCCGCTCTCGCCAGTCGAGGGCGAGCCCGAAGCAGTCGAAGCCCGGTCCGAGGTTGGCACTGGTGGCTGGAACCTCCACCGTCACGGACTTTCCGGGACTTAGCGTCTGCTGATCCGACGGGTCAGGACGCACCGTCGGCTCCCTGGAGCGTCATTTGGAGACCTAGTGCCCTAGTCCAGCAGTCCGCAGACCGTCGCAATAGCGAGCAGATCGGCTTTGACGACTTCGGCATGAATCGGGCCGAGTCGTGACAATGCCGTGTCCACATCCTTGAGGCCATGTCCGGTTACGGTGATGGCGATCTGGAGACCAGACTCCACCTCGCCGCGCTGGTGCTTGGCAAGTAGACCCGCAACCCCCGCAGCTGAGGCGGGCTCGACAAAGACGCCCTCTTCACGAGCGAGGAAGGCCTGAGCATCGAGAATCTGCTGGTCGCTGACGGCCTCGATCAGGCCACCGGATTCGTCGCGGGCTGCCCGAGCCTGCTCGGCGGAAGCCGGGTTGCCGATGCGGATCGCCGTGGCGACGGTTTCGGGGTGAAGAACCGGATGTCCAAGCACGAGAGGGGCGGCACCTGTCGCCTGAAACCCCCACATTCGTGGAGTTCGTGTCGCTTTGCCAGCCGACGCGTACTGGGTATAACCACGCCAGTACGCCGAGATATTCCCAGCGTTCCCAACAGGGATCACATGTACGTCGGGTGCGTCGCTCAGCTCGTCGATCACTTCGAACGCCGCAGTCTTTTGCCCCTCGATCCTGTTGGGATTGACCGAATTGACGAGGGCGACCGGGTACTCCTGGGCGAGCTTGCGCGCCAGTTCGAGGCAGTCGTCGAAGTTTCCGTCGATTTGCACCACCTTCGCACCGTGGACGATTGCCTGGGCCAGCTTGCCGGTCGCGATCCGGCCCGCAGGCAGAAGGACGATAGTGGTCAGGCCCGCCCTGGCGGCGTACGCGGCGGCCGAGGCAGAGGTGTTTCCCGTCGAAGCGCACACCACAGCCTGTGCACCCTGCCCGGCGGCGACACTGAGCGCAACGGTCATGCCGCGGTCCTTGAATGAGCCGGTCGGATTGGCACCCTCGACCTTGATCCATGTCTCGCAGTGCAGGATCTCCGACAGCTTCTCGGCGGCAACCAGCGGCGTGCCTCCTTCGCCCAGCGTGATCACCGGATCGCTATTGGACACGGGCAGCCAGTCTCGGTAGCGAGCGATCACCCCGTATCCCGGACGACGCTTGAGAGCAGTCGGCCGGTCCGCGATGAAGGACTCGGGAATCACGTCACTCCCCTTCGACGCGCATCACGCTCGTGACCTCGCGGACGACATCGAGCTTGCGCAAGGCTCGCACCGTGGCGCTCAGTGCGGCATCTTGTGCGCGGTGCGTCACGATCACCAGCTGAGCGTCAGCATCTCGCCCGTTCTGGCGTACGGTCTCGATCGACACATTGTGTTCGGCGAAGACGTGAGCGATCGTCGCCAGGACGCCTGCTCGGTCGGCGACCTCGAGCGAGAGGTGGTAACGAGTCATCACGTTCCCGATTTCGCTAACGAGACGTGCAGCGTAGCTCGACTCACCCGGTCCGACTGCCCCGCGCAGCCGGTTCCGGGCCACGGTGACCAGGTCCCCGAGAACGGCACTGGCCGTCGGTGACCCGCCCGCACCAGGACCGTAGAACATGAGCCGTCCGGCAGACATCGACTCGACGAACACCGCGTTGTAGGCGTCGCCGACCCCGGCGAGCGGGTGAGATCGCGGAATCATCGCCGGATGGACCCGCACCGACACCGTTCGCTCTGCAGCGCCTGCGACGAGTGGGGATAGCTCGCAGATTGCCAGCAGCTTAACCACACAGCCGATGTCATGCGCCGAGGCGATGTCAGTAGGAGTGATCCCGGTGATGCCTTCCCGGTAGACATCCGCGCCGGTGACCCGAGTATGGAATGCCAGGCTCGCCAAGATCGCTGCCTTGGCTGCGGCGTCGAAGCCCTCGACGTCTGCCGTCGGGTCCGCCTCCGCGTAGCCGAGCTGCTGCGCCTCAGCAAGCGCGTCGGCAAAACCCATTCCCGCGGTATCCATGCGATCCAAGATGTAGTTCGTGGTGCCGTTGACGATCCCGATCACCGAGGTGATCTCGTCACCGACTAGCGACTCCCGGAGTGGCCGGATGATCGGGATGGCGCCAGCAACCGCGGCCTCGAAGTAGAGATCCGCGGCACCCTTCTCCGCAGCCTCGAACAGTGTGGCGCCGTCCTCGGCTAGCAGCGTTTTGTTAGCGGTGACGACCGAGGCTCCATGGCGCAGTGCGGCCAAGATCAGCGAGCGGGCCGGCTCAATCCCGCCGATGACTTCGATCACGAGATCGACGTCTTCTCGGGTAACCAATGCCTCGGCATCGGTAGTGAACAGCCCGGGATCGATACCTGGCCGCTCGCGGTCATCGCGGCGAACCGCGATTCCGACCAGCTCCAACGGCCGGCCCACGCGGGCGCGCAGATCGGCTGCCTGCCCGATGATCAACCGCGCCACCTCGGAGCCAACTACGCCGCAGCCGAGCAGTGCCACCCGAAGCGGTGTCAGCGGCGGAACGTCAAGTAAGGATGTGGGCTGCACGCTGGTCAAAGTCACGGAAACCTCATTTACACAACGACACCACGACCCCGAATCGTGGCGGTTTCATTCTTCACTATATTTTTTGGGGCTCTGCTCGCGCATCGCGCTATGGACTCGCCTACTTCGTCGTCGTTCCCAGACAAAAGCGCGTCCGCTCACGCTCTGTCTTATTGCTCGCTTCGCTCGCTGCGATGTTCGCTAGGTTGCCGCCGTCTTCGTCGGAGATGACGGAACGGAAAAGCGTTGTCCCGTCATCTCCTCCTGCAGATCGGCGGCGCGAACATCGGTCGACTCGCCTACTTCCAGTCATCCAGCATCCAATGCCAACAAGTCTTCGATCGTTTCCCGCCTGATCAGTGTCGTGATCTGGCCAGCACGAACGGCGATGACAGGCGGTCGGGGGACGTAGTTGTAATTGCTCGCCATGGAGCGGCTGTACGCGCCCGAGCCCGGTACTGCGAGCAGGTCGCCGGCGGCTATGTCCGCCGGAAGGAACTCATCCCGCACCAGGATGTCGCCGCCCTCGCAGTGCTTGCCGACCACCCGCGCCAGCACCGGAGGAGCCGATGAACGGCGTGAGGCCAAAGTTGCCGAGTACTCGGCTGCATAGAGAGCAGTCCGGATGTTGTCGCTCATCCCGCCATCGACCGCGACATAGAGGCGGCTGACACCGCCGTCCAGCGCGACGGACTTGACTGTGCCAACGCGGTAGAGGGCGAAGGTACTGGGACCGCTGATCGCACGACCCGGCTCGATGGACAGATGTGGGACGGCGATGTCCAGGGCTGAACATTCGTGGGCGATGATCTCTCGAAGTGCCTGCGCCAGAGCACCGGGCGTCGAAGGCGTGTCGGCGCTGGTGTAGGCGATGCCGAAGCCGCCCCCCAGGTCCAGCTCACCCAGTTGAAAACCGGTCTGAGCTGCGAAATCGGCATGCAGCCGGAGGGTACGGCGTGCTGCGACCTCAAACGCCTCAGCGTCGAAGATTTGCGAGCCGATGTGAGAGTGAATACCGATCAGATCGAGCCAGGGATGCTGGTGGCAGGCGAGCAGAGCCGAGGCCGCTGTGCCACCGGCGATTGAGAAGCCGAACTTCTGGTCCTCGTGTGCGGTAGCAATGTATTCATGGGTGTGCGCTTCGACACCTGTGGTTGCCCTGACCATGACCCGCGGCCGGCTCTGCAGCTCCTCGGCTAGCGCGCCGAGCCGGGCGATCTCGTCGAATGAATCAACGATGATCCTTCCGACTCCGACTGTCAGGGCCTCCCGTAGCTCTTCGACACTCTTGTTATTGCCGTGCAGCCCCACCCGCTGCGGATCGAGACCGGCACGCTGCACCACAGCCAGCTCACCACCGGTACAGACGTCGACGCCGAGACCCTCTTCCCTGACCCAGCGGGCCACGGTCGTACAGAGGAAGGACTTGGCGGCGTAGTAGACATCCCAGCCCTGGAAGGCAGCCGCGAAGGCGCGGGCGCGTGCCCGCAAGTCGGCTTCATCCACTACGTAGACGGGTGTGCCGACCTGGTCGGCAATCTCGACAACCGTGAGGCCAGCCACGGTGAGCGCGCCGGACTCGTCTTTGCGCACGCCGGTGCTCCACAGGCTTGGCAGCAGGCTGTTGACGTCGCTGGGCGTGCTCAGCCAGCTGGGAGCCCGCGCGGTGGAATCGGCGTGGATCGAGCCGGCCACGTGGGTATGGGTCACATCGCGGAACTGTGCCAGACCAGGCCTGACGGGCGCGGACTTATCAGCCCGCGGACATGCGACGCGGCACTACGACGATGCCGTGATGTTGATCGTGCGACTCGCTGCCAGCCGCACCTCGCGTGGAGCTGAGCTCGCTGTGCCGTCGACAGTGACCTTCAGCGCTCCGCATGCCGAGCCGAGACAATGATCATCGAACCGCACACCCCAGACGGTGAAGAACTGTCCAAGCGTCACGGCGTCGGTTTCCCGACCCTCCAGCCACACCTGACCAGATGTGTCATGGGTGTGTACCGGTGCCTGGAGCGCTCGAACCCGGTCGATTCCCACGTGAGCGGGCACTTCCACCGATGTGCCATCGACGGTAATGCGGAGATCGACGACGCGGGAGTTCTCATTGCTGCTGAGAGGTTGCGCTTCCAGTCCAGCGGCTGTGATGTAGGAGATGGCGTCCCGAGGGGCGCTCCATGGGGGCGGCGTACTCCGCTGCTCGGCTGGAGACGGCGTAGCCTGCCGGACGCAGCTAGTGAGCACGAGCAGAACGATGATCAACGCCGCCCGCGCAGCGGGCGCGCTCCACCAACCGGCCCGCACGGGACGAGAATAGAACGACGACGATGTCACGCCGTGCCAGCGCAAGCGCCAAGCCGATGTCCACGCTGGTACATTGCCTTTCGGCCCTCTTCTGGGCCGCAGCTTGCCGGGTGACAGGCCCCCGTAGCTCAGGGGATAGAGCACCGCCCTCCGGAGGCGGGAGCGCGAGTTCGAATCTCGCCGGGGGCGCCATCCGAATTTGGCGCCCGACCTGCGGTTTTACCTTTCACCTCGTAGGCTGCCAAGTCGACCGCATCGGCGTTTGGCAACACTTTGGCAACAGGATTTTGAGCATTGGCAACAGCAGCGGTGGATCCGCACTCTCGATAGGCAGCTGAAGGCGAACGCCCAAGCCATCGCCCGACTCGTGGCCGCCGCGGGAACTACGCTTACCGAAGTCGTCGGCGTGGGGCCCATCGTGGCTGGCCGGTTGATCAGTCGGACCGGTCGCGTCAGCCGCTTCCCCACCGCGTCAGCTTTCGCCAACTACGCCGGTGCGGCCCCGGAGGAGATTGCCAGCGCGGAGAAGTCCCGGCACCGT
>Ga0184620_10000208_pt1 | contig 10695 bp, 10 predicted proteins | sample PLM1_5_b1_FD_133136 | JGI IMG/M metagenome (GOLD analysis project Ga0184620, IMG submission 133136) | Groundwater sediment microbial communities from an aquifer in East River, Colorado, USA - PLM1_5_b1 | ecosystem: Environmental > Terrestrial > Soil > Riparian zone | place: USA: East River... | reverse complement strand
GGGTCCAAGACGGCTCTTAGCGTCAGGAGTAACGTCAAAGCTGCTGGAAGTGTAGGGCCCGAAGGAGGGTGTGAGATGGCTGAGGGCGATTGGTGGTTTGATCTCAAGACCCATCAGGTGGTATCCGACAACAACGACACGAAGGTCACTGACCGGCTCGGTCCGTACAAGACTCGCGAGGATGCCGAACGCGCACTCGAACGGGTAGAAGAGCGCAACGAGGAGTACGACAACGACCCGCGCTGGAATGACGATCCCTGACTTCTACGCCCTTGCGGGACGGAGATCTGTCGCCCGCTAGGTGTGCTTCCGGGTGATTGCGAGCGTCGGATTGCGGGAGTGATCACAAAAAGCTAGGTTGCGGCACCGCGTTGTCGGAGATTGCGCTCGTCGGCACAGCTGTGCTGATGCGGACCTTGGAGGCGTTGGTCACGGGTGTGATCCACACCGGTACGCCCAGTCCCAGGGCCTTAGCTGTCGCTTCCGCCCGCGTCAACGTCACAAGCACGGGAGGCGCTTCGTGGTCCTCGGCTAACCGAACGTCGAGACGCACCTCGAAGCCGACCCGGTTGAAGCGCTCGATTCGGCCCGGATACGCGTTGTCGAAGGGGTGGGTCTCGATCTCCAGGTCGTGCGGGCGTACCAGGTGACCGTCGAGTGTGGTTACCGGGCCGAGGAAGCTCATCACGAACTCCGACGTCGGATGATCATAAAGCTCATCAGGCGGGCCGACCTGCTCGATCCGTCCCTGGTTGATCACGACTATTTGGTCGGCCACGTCCAGTGCCTCTTCCTGATCATGCGTGACGAAGACCGTGGTGACATGTACTTCGTCGTGCAGCCGCCGTAGCCAGGCCCGCAGCTCTTTGCGGACGTTGGCGTCCAAGGCGCCGAACGGCTCGTCCAGCAATAGCACGCTAGGCTCGATCGCCAGTGCCCGAGCCAATGCCATGCGTTGCCGTTGGCCACCCGAAAGCTGAGCCGGCAACCGGTCGGCGAACTGCGACAAGTGCACGAGGTCGAGCAGTTCTGAAACGCGCGCGGCAATCTCCTTGCGCGGCCGCTTGCGAACCTTCAGCCCGAAGCCGACGTTGTTGGCAACGCTGAGATGCCGGAAGGCGGCGTAGTGCTGGAAAACGAAACCGACATTGCGTTTCTGCGCCGGCAATCCGGTGGCATCGACTCCCTGGATCTGCACAGACCCGCTGTCAGCGACCTCGAGACCGGCGATGATCCTCAACAGCGTCGACTTGCCCCCGCCACTCGGCCCAAGGAGAGCGGTGAGCTCGCCTGTCGCGATGTCGAGATCGATTTTGTCGAGCGCAACGAAGTTGCCGAATCTCTTGCCGACGCCTGCGATCTTGATGCTCATGGGGTCAGTCCCTTGCTGGGTCGAAGGCTGGTAATGATGATCAAGGCGAGCACTGCAATCAGGGCGAGAATGAAGGCTGCTGTGTATGCGGTGATCGAGTTCACCACCCCGAACTGCTGATATCGCTCCTCGACAAGCAGTGTTGCCGTTTGAGTGCGCATCGCCACGCCACCAGAGACGATCTTGACTGCCCCGAACTCACCCAGAGATCTAGCCAGGCTCAGCACGACGCCATAGAGCAGGGCCCATCGGATGGCAGGCAGGGTGATGCGACCGAAGGTCTGCAGGCTCGAAGCCCCGAGACTCCGGGCGGCCTGCTCCTGCTCGGTTCCGATCTCCTGCAGTACTGGCACGATCTCCCTGATCACCAGCGGCATACTGACGAATGCAGTGGCCATGATGATTCCAGGCGGTGCGTAGATGACCTGCAGTCCGGCCCGCTCCAGGCCGCCACCCAGCCAGCCGGTACGCCCGCTGTAAACCAGCACGAGTGCCAGGCCGACGACGATCGGTGAGATGGACAGTGGCACGTCCACCATCGCATTCAGCGCCCTGCGTCCTGGGAAGGTGTAGCGCACCAGCAGCAACGAGATGCCGACGCCGAAGATCGTGTTGATCACCACCGCCCACCACGCGGCCGAGAGCGTGAGCTCGAAGGCGAAGATCACTTCTGGCTGGCGCAGCGCGTTGATCACTGGTGCCAAACCGTTCGAGAAGGTCTTGGCTGCAACCAAGGCGACCGGCCAGATCACCAGGAAGAACAGGTATCCAACGACGATGAGCCGCAACGCCCAGCGCGTTAGTCGACGGGCAGCAGTGTCATGCATAGCGGGCGACCCTCCGCGAGATCAGATCGAGTGTGATGATCACGATCAGCGCGACGACAAGCAAGATCGAGGCCAGCGCTGCCGCCTCCGTCAGCTTGTCACCCTCGACGGAGGAAAGGATGCGCACTGACGCCACCTCGGTTGAGTAAGGCAAGTTGCCAGAAAGCAAGACCAATGATCCGTACTCACTGATTGCGCGGCAGAACGACAGCGCAGCTCCGGAGGTGATCGCCGGGGCCAGACTGGGAAGGATCACGAGCCGGAAGGTAGTGGACCGACGGGCGCCAAGCGATGCGGCGGCCTCCTCGACCTCTTGTTCAAGCTCAAGAAGTACCGGCTGCACGGTACGCACGATGAACGGCAGGGTGACGAACAAGAAGGCGAGGAACACCGCGATGCGCGTATTGGCCCAGTTCACGCCGAGCGGGCTCGACGGCCCGTACAGGCTGAGCAACACCAGGCCGGCAACGATGGTCGGCAGCGCAAAGGGGATGTCGATCACGACCTCGAGCAGTCGCTTGCCGACGAATTGATCACGGACCAACACCCACGCGATCGCCGTGCCCATGATGATGTTCACCCCGGTGACCAGCACGGCCTGGCCGACGGTCAATTTGAGTGCCGCCAGGGTCTGGGGGCTAGTCAAGGCATCCCAGTAGGCCTGCCAGCCGCCGGCAGAAGCCTGAACGAGCACTGCCGTCAGCGGGATCAGGACGAGCAGGCTGAACCAGGTCAGTGCAATACCGAGCCCAAGCCCGGATATCGGCGTAAGCGTGGTAGCACTCTTGGCGCGCGGCAGGCGGTGTCGATTGCGGGGGCCACCAACACTGGTGGCCCCCTCTGCTGCGGATGTGGGCGCGAGCTGCTGAGCCTCGACCGTTCCGGCGCTCGGTGTCACTGGGACCTGCCGGTCGCCTTCTGAATCGCGGGCACTAGGCCACCGTCGTCAAAGAACTTGGCATTCACGGCATCCCAGCCACCCAGGTCGCTGATCGTGAACAGCTTGGGCGGCACCGGGAATGGGCTAGCCGGGTTATTGGCGCCGACCACTTCGCCGATCGGAGTGGCTGCAATGACGGGCCGGAAGCCCTTCTTGACGAACTCCTCCTGGCCGGCCGTGCTGAGCACGAAATCGAGGTAAGCGTCGGCCTTGGGGTTGGCATCCTTGAGCACCGCGCCCGGGTTCTCGATCTTGATGGTGGCGTCGGGAAGGATGTAGTCGAAGTCTTCACCGGCTTGCCGCGCGAGGATGGCTTCGTTCTCGTAAGAGATCAACACGTTGGCCGCGCCTTGCAAGAAGGCGTTGGTGGCGTCGCGCCCGCTGCCAGGCAGCGCGGCCACATGATTGAAGAACTTGGTGAGGTATGCCTTCGCCTCAGCGTCGGTGCCGCCGTTCGCGATCACCTGCTGGTAGGCCGCCAGAATGTTCCACCGTGCAGAACCCGACGACGCGGGGTTCGGAGTAACGATCTTGACGCCCGGCTTGGTGAGGTCCGACCAGTCCTTGATGCCGAGCGGGTTGCCCTTCTGGACAACGATGACGACGGCAGAGTCAGACACAATGCCCTTGGTGGGCGCCGACTTCCAGTCTTCGGCAACCAACCCGGCCTTGACGAGTCGGGTCACATCACCTTCCAGTGAGAAGTTCACGTAGTCGGCCTTGAGGCCGTTCAGGACTGCCCGGCTTTGATCACCTGAGGGTCCGTATGACTCCTGCCAGGTGACGTCCTTGCCTTCCGGGGTCTCGGCAAACTTTTTCTGGATCGCGTTGTTGGCTTCCTTCGGTACCGCGTAGCCGACGAGGTGCAAAGTCGTTGTGCCGGCATCGTCCGGCGCTGTGGCTGCGCCGCCGACGCAACCGGTAAGCAGGGCAGTGCTGGCCGCTGCGATCAGTGCTGCCACGGCGCGTACGCGGGCGAGTTGGCGTATGGACATGTTTATCGCCTTCGGTCGAGAGGAAAATCCTCTATCTCTACTAGGTCGCTAGAGAATATAGAGATCCAGGGAGCCAAGGATGGCGCTTCACGATGTGAGACGTTCGAGTCAGCGAGCCGCGATCACCGGCAACTGGGATTGGGCAGCGGAAGCGCGGGTACGGACTTGACTAGGATTGCGCGTCACAACTGCCGGGCTGAGTTTAGGCTCGATGGCGAGAGGAGACCTTCGTGCTGGTTCAGGAGAAGCAAGGTTGGTCGCGGTGACGCGTCGTGTCACGGTCGGCTGCGAATTCGTGCACCAGTCCGGCATCGACATTCCCGCCGTGTTCCAGGTCGAGCCGCTGAGTGATCAGAAGGTTGACGTGATCGATGCTCGTTGGTCGCTGCAACCTGACCTGCCAACTCGTATCTACACCGACCTGTATGGCAATCCCTGCCGCCGTTTGATCGTCCCTGCCGGGCGCTCGGTGATCAGCTACCGGGCGAGTGTGGTGGTAGCTGATGCGGTGGAAGATGTCGACGAGGAAGCACCAGAGCTGACGCCCGATCAGCTGCCCGACGAGGTGTTGATCTATACGCTGCCCAGCCGCTTCTGTCTTCCAGATGTGTTGGGGGCCGAGGCATGGAACCGTTTCGGCAGCACGCCGCCCGGCTACCGCCGAGTGCAGGCGATTTGCGACTACGTGCACGGCCACCTGCAGTTCGAATATGGCGCGAGCAACCCGATGACCACAGCCGCTGATGCCCACACGACCGGTTACGGGGTTTGCCGGGACTTCACCCACCTGGCGGTGTCGTTCTGCCGCGCGCTGAACATTCCCGCTCGCTACGTTTTCGGTTACTTGCCAGAGATCGATATACCACCGCTTGATCTGCCGATGGATTTCGCGGCCTGGATGGAGGTCTATCTGGGTGATCGCTGGTGGACCTTCGATCCACGCAACAACAAGCGACGCAAGGGTCGGGTGCTCATCGGGCGTGGTCGCGATGCAGCCGATGTCGCGATGGCCACCACATTCGGCGCACCGCTACTTGAGTCCATGATCGTGATTTCGGAGGAAATCAGCCCGGATGCGGGCTGAGCCCTTCGTCAAGCTCAGGACAGCGCTTGTCGAAGGCGTCAGGGCACAGCAGCCCTAGCTCGCACGGAGGCCGTGAATGGTCGTGGCGAGCACAGTGTCTAGCTGGGCATTCCCGAGGGGCACCGCGCCGAAGAAGAACCCCCAGTTCTCGCCGTCGCGGACCACCAGGAAGATAACGTGATCTCCTTTGACTTGAAGGTCGGGCCGGTCGACGGTGATCTCAGTGTCGATCAGCCATCCGCTGCGACCGTCGATGCTCAGGCTTTCGCTTCGGATGTCGGTTCGGGTGGGCAGGTATGGGTTGTACATGTTCCCGGTGATGACGCATTGGGCCAGGCTCTCGACCGTGTTGCGTGGATCGTTGACGAAGCCGTCCTTGCCACGCAGCTGCCCGACTGCAAGCTGAGCGATCCAGGGCGGATTCTGGCTGACCACAACTGACTGCTGGAGTACGTCGTAGGCGAAGCTGAAGCGGGTCTCGATCGCCGCCGACTCGAAGGTTGGTTGCTCCTCGAACGACAAATTGCCCCCGTGTACGCGGCCGTCGATGGGATGAGCAGCTCGCAGAATTGGATTGCCCCTCGGGCAGCGCACCAGCGCCTTGGGAGTCGGCGTCGCCGAGGCCGATGTGGTGGGCGTTGCAGTCGGCGTGGGGGACGAGTCGTCCAAACCACTCGGCGTCGACGTGGATGCCGAGGTGCTGACGACCTGCCGGAGGCCGCCCGCGAAGACAGTCGCAGCGACAACCGTCGTCAGCACGACGGCGAACACACCGATGATGACCGCAAGCCGGCGTTTTCGCGATGGACCGGCAGGCGATCCGCTCTCCGAAGGCGGTGTCGAGGCACCTTTGCCCGGCTGGGGCCGGTGAGGCAAGTCGGCGGTGACGGTCGACCACTGCGAGCCGTCCCAGTAGCGGAAGCTCCCAGGTGTCCCCGCGGGATCCGGGTACCAGCCGGGCGAGCCTTCGGGCATGGTCCAACTACCTGAGCAGCGGGCTCGACCGCACACACATGAGGCGGGGGAGCGGAATCACCTCAGCGGCCCTCACGCCAGCCGTTGGTGATCGGCAACCGTCGATCGCGACCAAATGCCTTGAAGCTGATCTTGGTTCCCGGCGGATACTGCCGTCGCTTGTACTCCGCGCGATCGACCATTCGGATCACTCGATCCGCCAACTCGGGATCGAAGCCCATTGCCACGATCTCCTGGTGACCGGCGTCGCCTTCCACGTAGTCGTCCAAGACATCGTCAAGCAGCTCGTACGGAGGCAGCGAGTCGGTGTCCCTCTGTCCGGGTCGTAGTTCGGCGCTGGGCTCCTTGCTGATCGAACTCTCCGGGATCGGTGGAGTTTTACCCTGCTGCAATGCTTGCTCGTTTCGCCACCGGGCCAGCTTCCAGACCCACGTCTTCGGTACGTCCTTGATCGGCGCATACCCGCCGACCGCATCGCCGTAAATGGTGCTGTAGCCGACCGCCAGCTCACTCTTGTTGCCACAGGCCAACACGATCGAGGGTGGATGTTGGTTGGACTCGGCCATCCAGATCACCGCGCGAATCCGGGCCTGCAGGTTTTCAGCCGCGATGCCGTCGAGATCCAGCATCTGGTGGAAGGACTCAACGGCTGGGGCGATCGGCACCGTCATGAAGTGCAGGCCGGTTCGTTCGGCAAGATCAGCGGCGTCGCTCTTGGAGTGTTCGGACGAGTAGGCGCTGGGATTGGAGATGCCGTATACGTGTTCTGCGCCCAGCGCGTCGCAGGCCAATGTCGCCACCAGCGTTGAGTCGATGCCGCCCGACAGTCCGAGATAGACCCGCTCGATCCCGTTCTTGTGGCAGTAGTCCCGTAACCCCATAACGAGGGCGAGATAGACCTCAGCCATTGCCTCGAGCGGGCGCGCGACCGTCGGCGTGATCAAGTCGACCGGCTCGTCTCCGGCATCGGAGATGTGGTGCCGGATAATGATCATGCCGCTCTGTCCGGGCTCCGCGGGAACTGTGTCTGCTGCGAGTTGGCTCTGCAGCTCGGCGGTGCCGCGCGCCAAATCAAGATCGGCAACTATCAGATCCTCGACAAATTGCAGCGCGCGGACCATGATCGTGCCGGCTTCGTCGGCGATCATGGTGTCGCCGTCGAAAACGAGCTCGTCTTGACCGCCGACCAGGTTCACGTAGGCCAGCGGGCAGCCCGCCTCCCGGGCGCGTCGGGTGACCAAGCCGCCGCGTACGTCATCCTTGTCGCGCTCGTAAGGGCTGGCATTGATCACGGCGAGCAGACCAGCGCTCGCCTCGGCGGTCGCGGCCACAGGTCCGCCGTCCTGCCACAAGTCTTCGCAGATCGCGAGGGCCACGTCGGCGCCGCGAATGCGCAGCACGTGAAGTTCATTGCCAGGCTTGAAATAACGGAACTCGTCGAACACGCCGTAGTTGGGTAGATGGTGCTTGGCGTAGGAGCAGACGACCTCACCCTGGTACAGCACGGCGGCGGAGTTTTGTGGGTGCCCGCCCTTGGCATGGTCGGGCTCGTTGGTGCGGTCCAGGTATCCCACCACCACAACAAGGTCACCAAGTCCGGCATCAGCAAGACGGGCGGCAAGGCGATTGATCGAGGTCCGGGATGCCTCGACGAAGCTGCGTCGCAGTGCTAGATCCTCGACCGGGTAGCCGGTGAGCATCATTTCGGGGAACAGCACGAGGTGAGCGCCGGCGTCGGCGGCTTGCTTCGACCAGTCCATCACAAGATCGGCATTGGCCGAGATATCACCGACGGTGGCGTTGACCTGGGCCATGGCGATCCGTAGATGGGGCACGCCACGAGACTACGACGCGAAGGTAGGGCCTTTCACCCCTGAATTTCCATCCCTGGTGTGAACGCTGTCGCCCGAAAATGACCTGATGGGGGCCGCCAGCGTCGGGTTTTCAGGGCGAGCCAGGATTGGGTTGTAGCCCGTAACTCTGTTGTTACATTCTGGACGGCAGACTTGGCCGGGTGGACAAGCAGACCGAGTTTGTATTGCGGGCGATTGAAGAGCGTGATGTGCGATTCGTCCGTATGTGGTTCACCGATGTTCTTGGCTTCCTGAAGTCGGTCGCGGTCGCGCCCGCTGAGCTCGAGGGAGCTTTCGCCGAGGGCATGGGTTTCGACGGCTCGGCGATCGAGGGCTTCGCCCGGGTTTATGAGTCCGACATGCTTGCCCATCCTGACCCAGCGACCTTCCAAGTGCTGCCGTGGCGTGACACCAGCCCAGCCACAGCGCGGATGTTCTGTGACATCACGATGCCTGACGGCTCGCCCTCCTACGCCGATCCCCGGTATGTGCTGAAGCGCGCGCTCAAAAAGGCCGCCGATCTCGGCTTCACCTTCTACACCCACCCGGAAGTGGAATTCTTCCTCTTCAAGAACCCGATCAAGCCGGGGAAGCCGCCCATTCCTGTTGATCAGTCGGGCTACTTCGACCACACCCCGCAGAGCTTGGGAAGGGACTTCCGGCGCAGCGCGATCACGATGCTTGAGCAGATGGGTATTTCCGTCGAGTACTCCCATCACGAGGGCGGTCCGGGTCAGCAGGAAATTGATCTTCGTTACGCCGACGCGCTCTCCACTGCCGACAATCTGATGACCTTCCGCGTTGTAGTCAAGGAAGTTGCGCTGTCTCAGGGCATTCACGCCTCATTCATGCCCAAGCCGTTCACCGAGCACCCAGGCTCCGGCATGCACACCCACATGTCGCTCTTCGAGGGCGACACCAATGCCTTCTATGACGCCAGCGCCGAACATCATCTGTCCAAGGTTGGGCGCTTCTTCATCGCCGGCCTCCTGCGGCATGCGGCCGAGATCACTGCGGTAACCAACCAGTGGACCAACTCCTACAAGCGGCTGGCCGGCGGCGGCGAGGCGCCCAGCTATATCTGCTGGGGTCGTAATAACCGCTCGGCACTTGTCCGAGTGCCGATGTACAAGCCCAACAAGGGATCCTCGGCTCGGATCGAGCTGCGCTCGATCGACTCGGCTGCCAATCCCTATCTGGCGTTTGCGCTCATGCTGGCGGCTGGCCTGGCTGGAATCGAGGGGGCGTACGAGCTGCCCGAAGGCGCCGAAGACGACGTCTGGTCCCTCACCGAACGGGAACGACAGGCGCTGGGGATTTCACCGCTGCCGCGCAATCTGGACGAGGCCATCCACACCATGGAGCGTTCTGATCTTGTCGCCGAGACACTCGGTGAGCACGTCTTCGATTTCTTCCTTCGTAACAAGCGTGCGGAGTTCGAGGAGTACCGCAGGCAGGTGACGCCGCTAGAGCTCACCCGGCTATTACCGGTCCTCTGACCACGCTGACCAACCGGCCAAGCTGACACTTGTTAGCCCCGATTGTGGCAAATATGCCGTCAGGAGAGGAGGGGCAACAGCGGAGCGAGGTTGGCGCGTAAGCCGGAGGCGTGCACTGCGCCTGCGGCAACCGCCTCGGTCCACGAGATGCGGCCGGTCGCCAGCCGCAGGAAAGTCAGTGGGTCGGTTTCCACCACGTTTGGCGGGGTGCCGCGGGTATGAGTGGGACCAGGATCGCCGATCGCGCACTGCACTGCTGCGTACGGCGGCACCCTAACCTCGACGGAGCGTCCGGGATGCCAAGCAGCCAGAATTGCGGCGAGGGTACGAGTACAGCGAGCAAGTGCGCTGCGCTGCAGCGCAGCTGGCGCCACCTCTGGGACTGATCGACTGAGATCGTCGGTGTGCACGACAAGTTCAATGATCCGCGTGGCCAGATAGTCCTCAGTCGTCGTGGGACCTCGTCGCGTCATGATCACCTCGGTCGGTCGAAGACCCGAATCCAGCCGAACTGCAAGATCATCAATGGCCAACGCCAGGCGTGCCAGGAGCTCCGGGCCAGCGACACCGGCAGATGCCTCGAGCGTTGCTTCCATGATCATCTCGACATCGCGCCGATAGCGGCTGACGAACTCATGGATCGGGAGAGCAGCGGCCTTGGTCGGCTGATCCAGCGACGCTACGAGGCCGGTGTGCACAAGGATCAGATGGCCGATGAGCCGTCGCACCGTCCAGTCCGGCAACACGGTGGGCCGCTCAAAGGCCTCTGTCGGCAACCCCTGCAGCCACCCCAGAACACTTCGGGACTGCTCCAGCAAGGCCTCCTGCGGGCGGGTACGCGCCGTTGCCGCCATGAAAGACCTCCGCCGTGACGCTACCAGAGCAGTCACGGCGGAGGTTGATCGTGCTCGATGCTTCACAACAGGTTGACTGGGTCTCAGCACGCGGTTGAGGCCATGACCGCTGCACCCCCACTTCTATACGTCGTGGAATTCGGACGCGTGCCTCTCGCGAATATCCCAAGCGTTTGGACGGACCAACCCGGACGCGCTCAGTAGCATCGAGGACGATGATTCGAATCGAGACGACACGAGGCACGCTGGCGCGGCGAGGGTTCGTCGACGCCGAGGCGGCGGAACGAGTCATCGAG
>Ga0184620_10000206_pt1 | contig 10731 bp, 9 predicted proteins | sample PLM1_5_b1_FD_133136 | JGI IMG/M metagenome (GOLD analysis project Ga0184620, IMG submission 133136) | Groundwater sediment microbial communities from an aquifer in East River, Colorado, USA - PLM1_5_b1 | ecosystem: Environmental > Terrestrial > Soil > Riparian zone | place: USA: East River... | reverse complement strand
CCAGGCTCAGGAGGCACAGATCCAGGCTCAGGAGGCATAGAGCCGGGTTCAGGGCGCATGGATCCAGGCTCAGGACGCAGTTCGGTCGACGTCCCGCGTACGTCTTCGGGATCGGTCTCCATGAGGTGCATGAGCCAGTTCTTCTCGGGCTGGGAGTCTCCGGTGCCGGTGTGGATGAGGGCAAATTTGCGAACCCCGTTGAGGCCGCCGTCTGCGTGCCCGAACAGCGTGACGATCACCTCCTTGCCCTCGTTCCACTTATGCAGCCGGTAGGTCCCGGCGTCCCAGACACGCATCGAGCCGGCTCCGTACTGGCCCCTGGGGATGCTGCCGTGGAAGGTCAGGTATTCCAGTGGATGATCTTCGGTCCGTACGGCGAGATGGTTGACTTTCGAGTCCGTCGGCGGCGCTTTCGGCACTGCCCAACTAGCCAGCACACCGTCGCGTTCCAGCCGAACGTCGTAGTGCAATCGCCGAGCATGGTGCTCCTGGATGACGAATCTGAAGCCATCAGCTTGCTGATCAGGTGGCAGGGCAGGCACCGGCTCCGGTGTCTTGGTCGCGTCGCGCATGCCCCGGTAGATGGCGAGTCGATCGCGGTCCGCATGCGGCGCCAGGGGCGCGAGTGGGTCACCAAGATCGGCCACTCGCGACAGCACTTCCTCATATTCCAACTGCCGCAACGCAGGATCTTCCAATTCTTCCCAGGTCCGCGGCGCGGCTGCCCACGGCCGATCCCGGCCACGCAGCGAGTACGGCGACACGGTGGTCTTGGCGCCGTTGTTCTGGCTCCAATCGATGAACACTTTGCCGTCTCGCTGGGACCGCTTCATGGTGGAGATCACCAGGTCGGGATGATCAGATTCGAGGGCCAGCGCCAGCTCGCGTGCCACCTCCGTGGCCTGCTCCGGTGTTTGGGAGCCGTCCAGCGGCGCGTACAGATGAATGCCCTTGCTGCCGCTCGTCACCGGGACTGGCTCATGACCGATGTCGCGCAAGATGTCTCGGACCAGCCGGGCGATCCAGGCACATGCTGTCAGCTCAACGCCGGGCCCTGGATCAAGATCAAGAACGAGACGATCAGGGTTTTGCGGCCGTCCGTCCGGCCCGAACCGCCACTGCGGAACGTGGATCTCCAGGGCTGCCAGCTGCGCCAGCCAGGTAAGCGTCGCAAGATCGTTGATCACTGGGTAGTCGTTGTCGTGATCTCTGTGGGAGATGGTGCGGCGAGGCACCCAATCTGGCGTGCCGGCAGTCAAATCCTTGTTGAAGAAGACGGTCGGCGGCTTGGCCTTGACCTCACCTACCCCATCCGGCCAGCGTTTGCGGGTCGCCGGCCGATCACGTAGATGTGGCAGCATCGTCGGGCCAACTTGCGCGTAGTAAGACAAGACATCGGCCTTGGTCGTTCGGGTGGTCGGATAGAGCACCTTGTCCAGATTGGTGAGCTTGATCGTCCGACCCTCGACGGTCACCACCTGATCCTGCGACGCCTTGGCCATAGAGCCAGTATCAACGCGTCTCTCCCGCACTAGAAAGGAGCGGACACGAATCGAGTCCGCGAGCGTCGGGTAGAGCGGGCGCCGCTGCTGTCTGGACGATCGAGCAGCCACGGTGGTCAGCGGGCCGGAAACATGTCATCTATGAGGCGACCGTGTGTGCGAGGGAGGAAGACAGCAGCTTTCCGCGCACGCTCGGGCGCGAGCGGACACAATGACTGGATTCTGTGAAGTCTGAGTGGGTAGTAGTCCAGGTATGCGAGCGACGTGGAAGGGCGCCATCACCTTTGGTCTGGTGAATGTGCCGGTCAAGCTCTATCCAGCAACCGAGGACCACGACGTCAGCCTTCATCAAGTGCACGATGCCGATGGCGGGCGGATCCGCTATGAGCGTCGGTGCGAAGTGTGCGGCAAAGTCGTCGAGTACGCCCATATCGACAAGGCGTACGCCGAAGGCGACACCACGGTGGTACTGACCGAGGAGGACCTCAAGTCACTTCCGGAGGAGCGCAGCCACGAGATTGAAGTCGTCGAGTTCGTACCATCGGAGCAGATCGATGAGGTGATGTTCGAACGGAGCTATTTCCTCGAGCCGGACAAGGCGGCCGCGAAGCCGTACGCGCTGCTGCGCCGGGCTCTCGAGGAAACCGACCGGACGGCGATCGTGCAATTTTCGCTGCGCCAGAAGACCCGACTCGGGGCTCTGCGTTCCCGGGGCAAGGTGCTGATGCTGCAGTCGCTGCTGTGGGACGACGAAGTGCGGGAGGCCGATTTTCCGAGCCTGAAGGAGGACGTACGGGTCTCAGCTCAGGAGCTGGGCATGGCATCGTCGCTGGTCGACAACATGTCCACCGATTTCAGTCCCGACAAGTTCAGCGATGAGTATCAAGATCAACTGCGCCAGCTGATCGCCGCCAAGCTGGAAAAGGGCGACGCGTTGGACACCGCAGCCACTTTCGGGGAGCAGGAGCAAGACAGCGCTGATAGCGGGGACGTTGCCGACCTGATGGAAGCGCTGCGACGCAGCGTTGAACAAAATCGCGCTGCTCGGAAGGCATCGGATGCTACCGCCGGCAAATCCCCGGCGAAGAAGATAGCGTCGAAGAAGACAGCGTCGAGGAAAGCCTCGGCGAAGAAAACCCCGGCGAAGAAGGCAGCTGCCAAGAAGGCAACCGGAAGGACATCAGCCAAGAAGGCCAGTTGACCGGTTGATTCGGAAGAAATATATAGGGGAGGATCACATGGGTATCGGAGTTGGCATTGTCTTGATCGTGATCGGCGCGATCTTGCTATTTGCGCTCAACATCAATCTGCCATTCGTGTCCGACGACACGCTCGGCATCATCCTTATCGTAGTTGGCGCCCTGGCGCTGATTCTGGCGCTGATCATGCAGGCCCAGCGCGGCCGGACGCGGCACATCCAGGAGAATCGCTACGACGGTTCCCCGCCAGCGATCTGATTACTCAACGGCCCACCGTCCCCGGCTGGAGGCATTAGCCGGGGACGTGGACCGTCAGCGCTCTGGGCACGACCTCCGCGCGTAGGCTCCGGCACTCGGCGACCACATCACCGTCAAGTTCGTAGGGGTCCGGTTTCTTAAGACGGACCTCGACTCGACTGCCTTGCCACAAGTCAACATGATCATCGCGGCGTGGCCGCCGAGTGATCAGTCGGAGAAACACTCGCACCCAGTGCGTGAGGCGATGCGGTGAGGCGACGTAGACATCGAGCCGGCCATCGTCAGGCTGCGCGTCCGGCATCAACGTGAGATTGCCGGCCAGCGTGCCGACGTTGCCGATGGCACAGATCATCGCCCGGCGTCGATGGGCACGGTGATCATCAAGAGCAATCCGCATCTCGATGGGCGTACGCCCGAGTGCCTTGGCGGCAGCAATGAAATACGCTCCCGCGCCGAGCACGTCCTTGAGTTGCGAATCGGTCTCCTCCATGATCATCGCGTCGACCCCCAACCCGGCGATCACCGCGAAATGCTCGCTCGGTACCCCATCGACTGTGACCTTGATCAAATCAATGTCCCGAGTGTGTTCATCGAATGCGACCTTGAGCGCCTCTTCTTCAGAGAGCGGGATGTCGAGGTTACGAGCCAGCAGGTTTGCGGTGCCCACCGGCACCACAGCCATCGGTATGCCTGAGCCCGCCAGTCGATCGGCCACCATCCGAATCGTTCCGTCACCACCAGCGGCGATCACTCGGTCCACCTGCGCCGAAATGAGATCTTCCGTCGTTGGTCGGCTGGGTTTGTCTGTGGTGGTCTCCAGCCAGAGCGGGTCGCCCCAACCCGCCTTCGTTGCCTGCTGTGTGATTGCGTTCCGGAGATCCTCAACCACCTTGATCGGATTGTAGACAACCGCGCAGCGTCGCTCCGAGCGCCCGTTCACAGCTCCAACTCCCTTCGATTTCACCGGCGGTTCATTCATCATTGGTCACAGTCCATTTATCCCACTGGGGGTTGAGATATCGCTGCCCAACAGCTTGTCGGTCCTTGACGAAAATCGTGACGAAAACCGGCCGACACGCGGCTGCACGTCGCACGGACACAAGGAGCGCGGCATCTACTATGGTCCCGATTCGCGCGACGGCGGCATAGCGGCGCCGGTCCTTTCGACTCATCCGATAGGCTTTTGCGCTTAACGGAGAAATCTCAGTTCTTGGGGAGCATCTCATGTCAGTAGAGGATGCGGCGACGGCCGCGTTCTCGGCTGATCAAGACACAGCTGCGTCCCTCCTCCATATGCGATCACAAGGTGTCAGCGTCCTGATGCACCTCCAGTCCACCGAGCTGCCGGTGATCTTGCATTGGGGTGCTGACCTTGGTGATCTTGACGGTTTGTCGGCGGAAGCGCTGGTGGCCGCTTTTGGCCCTACCGGCCTCGATCCCCTTCCATCGATGATGTCCTCGCTGTTGCCGAAGTCCTCGGCCAGCTGGAACTCGCGAGCGGCCTTGGCGGGATCCCATGATGGGCATACGTCCGCAGCCTCGTTTACCCGTAGCCAGTCGCGACTGATCAGCAACGGCTCCGTGCTGCCAGGGCTTATCGAGATCGGCGCCGACACAGTGATCGTCGAAGCCGAGGATCCGGTCAACGAGTTGACCATTGATCTCGCCGTCCAGCTCACAGATCAGGGCCTCGTCCGATGCCGCGCCGGTGTCACCAACAAGAACGCCGCTGACTACCGCCTCGAGGGTCTCGAACTTTTCCTGCCGGTCAGCGATATCGCCAGCCATCGGGTCGAATTCGATGGATCGGCGCTCTCGACACTCGCTCTACGCTTGGGCTCCTGGTCGGTCGATCATGGCGTCTTCGACGACCGACCGGCGCACCTCGCTCTGGCCGAGGCAGGCACCGGTTTCCGGCGCGGCCAGGTGTGGCAAGTGCATGTTGCGTTCAGCGGTGCGATCCAGCATCGCGTGGAGCGTACGGGGTATGGCCGGACCTACCTTGGCGGCGGAGAGCTGTTGCAGGCAGGGGAAATTGTGCTCGGCCTCGGTGAGGCCTATCACTCACCGTGGGTGATATGGACCTGGGGCGACGGGCTCGACGCGGCAGCTGCGCGACTGCACCGGCACCTGGAGCCGGCAGCCCCACGCGACAATCGCATCATCTTCGATGCCGGCGCGGCTCCCTTTGCTGACCATGATCGGGAGGCGATGCTGAGCCTCGCCGAGTACGCGGCCGCGGTCGGTGCCGAGGCTTTCCTGCTGGACGTCGGATGGTGTGCACGGGTGGGTCTGGATCCGTACGCCGATAGTGCCGGGGGCGCTGCGACAGGATCGCCCGGTGATCTTGATGGACTGCTGGCGCGGATTCGCGATCTTGATCTTGAGATCGGGTTTGCCGTGGAGCTCGAGTCGGTCGAGGCTGACTCCGTGATCGCTCGCGACCATCCGGACTGGCTGCTCACGGTCGGGCGGGACGGCATGACGCGGCACGTGTTGGACCTCTCGGTGCGACCGGCGATGGCGTACGTGTGGGAAAGGTTGACCAAGCTGCTCGATCGCCACCATGTGTCATTGCTGAGCTGGTCGATCACTCATGGTGCGCACCGGCCGGGGGCTACCTCGACGCAGCACACCAGCACCCTCGCGGCGTATCGGCTGCTTGATGCGCTGCACGAGCGCTATCCGGAGGTAACCGTGCAAACCACGAGCCTCGACCTGGCGATGGCAGTCCGCGCGGTGGGCGCCGACCTGTCCGGCGACTCGACCGCTCGGCACGCCGACTTCGCCGCGATGGTGCAGCTGCTGCCGGCTCGGCTGGTGTGGCAGCCGGCGCTCGATGAACCTGACGACGCGAATTCAACGGCGTACCGGGCGATCTCAGCTTTTTTCGGCCGACTGGGTCTCGGCATTGATCTTCGTGAGCAGACCCCCGCCAAGTTGCGTGCCATTCATCGATGGCTAGCGCTGCACAAGAAGTTCCGGTCGCTGCTGCACTCCGGCACCACGGTCCGCTCTGACGAAAGTGATCGTGGTTTCGTGGCTCACGGGGTGGTTGCTGAGAATCGCGGCGAAGCGCTGTTTGCTCTGGTGTGGCTGGATCGGGCGCTGGCCAGCCGACGCGTCCGCATCGACGGACTCGACCCGGCCACTTCGTACCGCATGGAGCTGGTTGGCGCGCGCCCGGGCGAGGCCCAAGCCGTCACACCGTCCTGGGCTTCAGCAGCTCCGGTGCTGACGGGCCAGGCCCTCGGTGCCGCCGGTGTCCCACTGCCGCCGGCCCGTCGAGGGTCAGCCGTGCTGCTGCACCTGGAGTCCGTCAGCTAAGGCGGCTACTCACCGAGCGCTTGGCTCGCCGCCGCAGCCGCCTGTTCGGCGGCGAGCGCGGCTTGGTTCATCTGCTGATACTGCTTACGCGCAGCTCGCGCCGCCTCCCGAGCCTCCCGTTCGCCCGCTTCGGCCTGACGCAGCTGGCCGCGCAACGATTCGACCTGATCAGCAAGATCATCGGCGCGCTGGGTGGCCGCCTCCGCCTCCTCCTCGGCCGACTCGGCAGCCTGCCGCGCCTGGCTCGCCAGCTGCTGAGCCTCGGCGGCCGCCTTCTCAGCTTGTCGACGCTGCTTCGCATCCAGCTTGGGTCGCGGTGCCGTGGTCGGCTCGTCCGTGCGGCTGGCCGTTTTAGTTGGGCTGGACGCGCCGAGAGCTGAAGCAAGATCAGTCGGTCCGAAACCGCCGTACGTCACCGCCTGGGTCAGCCGTCCAGCACGTACCAGGGCACCGATTTCGGGATCGCCCAGCGCGGTTTGCAGCGTTTGTCCGACCTCCTGCACAGCTCCATCCGGCGCGGTGTACCCGTGCTCGAGGCCTAGTTCGATCGCTCGACGGGCCAGAGCGTCGACCGCTTGACGTCGTTGTACCGAAAGCTGGCGCAACTCATCGCCGGCCATCCGCTGCTGCGCGTCCTGCAGTGCGGTACCGAGCTCGAGAAGCTCACCGAGGTCGCCAGTGGCCTCCCGAGCGAGGACGTTGATCAGCCAGGCGCTGCGGGTGGGTCGTCGAAGCTTGCCGATCTGGGTGGCGAGTTGGCGATTCCGGGCTTGCCTTGCGTCGGCGACGAGCTCTTGGCGTCGCTCGATGAAGTCATCGGGCGGGAGGGCGTACAGCTCGTCTGCGGCAGTGTCGAGGTCCACGAGATAGGGCTTCGTCGGTCAGGACCACGGTGGCGGCGAAAAAGTGATGATCGTGTTGTCGATCAGCCGTGTGTCGCCCACTCGGGCCGCCACCACAAACGTCGCCGACCCTACGTGATCATCTGCAACTTCGGTGAATGTTGCCGGATTGACGATGGTGGCGTAGTCGAGCTGGAAGCACGGCTCGGCCTCCGCGCGATCCAGTACCTCGTAGGCCGCTGCTCGGGCCGCCGGGACGGAGCTCTGAGTTGCCGCCTTCTCCAGTGCCGCGGAGATACTGCGCGCCACGGAGCGCTCGGTCGCGGTGAGGAAGACGTTGCGGCTGGAGATGGCGAGTCCATCGGGTTCTCGGACAATCGGCGCGCCGACGATCTCGACGGGGATGTTCAGGTCGCTCACCATGCGCTGGATACAGGCCAGCTGCTGCGCGTCTTTCTGGCCCAAGATCGCGATCTGTGGCCGGACGATGTTGAACCACTTGAGGACTACGGTGAGCACTCCGTTGAAGTGCCCCGGCCGCGAGCGTCCTTCTAGCACTGATCCCAGGGCGCCGGCGTCGAGGGTTATCTGTCGCCCGGGCGGATAGAGATCGCTGACGCTCGGCACGAGCACGACGTCGACGCCTTCCGCCTCGCAGACTTCAAGATCATCATCGAGGGGTCGCGGATAACGGGCATAGTCCTCACCAGGCCCGAACTGCAGCGGATTCACGAAGATACTGACCGCAACCACATCGCCAAGTGATCGTCCCAGTTTGATCAGGGAACGATGGCCCTCGTGCAAGGCGCCCATCGTTGGCACGAAGGCAAGCCGGGGAGCAGCAGGCCCTTCGAGGGTGTTGCGGAACGCGTTGTATTCGGTGATGCTCTGCGTGATCTTCATGACTTGGCCTCAGGATTCGGAATGGTCGAGGCGAACGTGTGCTGCTCACTAGGGAACGTGCCATCCCTGACCTCGTCGATGTACGCGGTGGCCGCGTCGCCGATGATCTTGGCCAGGTTCGCGTACTGCTTGACGAAGCGCTGCACTCTGCCGCGTCTCAGACCAAGCATGTCTTGCCAGACGAGAACTTGCGCGTCGCAGTCCGGGCCCGCGCCGATGCCGACCGTTGGGATCTGCAGTTCGGCGGTCACTTTGCTCGCCAGATCACCTGGGACCATTTCCAACACCACGGCGAAAGCTCCGGCGTCTTCGACAGCGTGAGCGTCATCAAGCAGTCGTTTCGCGTCGTCGCCGCGGCCCTGCACTCGATAGCCGCCGAGCTGGTGCTCGCTTTGTGGGGTGAAGCCGATGTGACCCATAACCGGGATGCCGGCGTCGGTGACCTTACCGATCTGCTCTGCAACGCGTGCCCCACCCTCGAACTTCACCGCGTGGCAGCCGCCTTCCTTCATGAAGCGGATCGAGGTCTCGAGGGCTTGGGACGGCCCGTCCTCGTACGAGCCGAAGGGCAGATCGCCGATGACAAAGGCACGCTTGGTGGACTTGACCACGGCGCGAACCAACGGCAGCAGCTCGTCCACTGTGACGGGCAGCGTGGTGTCGTAGGCGTAGACATTGTTGGCAGCGGAGTCGCCGACAAGCAGTGCCCAGACCCCGGCCTCATCGAAGAGCTCGGCAGTGTACTGGTCGTAGCTGGTCAGCATGGCCCAGCGCTCATGTTGACGCTTGGCGGTGTGGAAGTCGGTGACGCGAATGCGGCGCCCCGGCGCCGCCCCCACACGGCCTGACTCGACAGGAGGACTGGTCTCGGTCACTGCGGCAGCCTCACTCTGTTGAAACTAACGCATGCCTCCACACGGTGGGCCGCGTCTCGGACACGCGAAGATTGGGCCGGATCGTGCGACATATCGGCGATGCACGTCGAAGCATGTTGATCCGCAGCGAGATCGTTCGGTGCGAGGCGGATCTGTGGACGATCAGTCAGTCAGCGTGGCGACCGTCTGTTGATGTCGCGGGTTCTCAGAGTCGGGAGAGAACGAGCGAGGATCGGGTGCGAGCGACGCCGGGATGGTTGCGGATGATGCCAAGGACCTTCTCGAAGTGAGTGGTATCGGCGGCGCGGACCCGGAGGATACCGTCCGCCTCACCCGTCACGGTGTATGCCTCCGCCACCTCAGGAATAGTGCTCACCATCTCCCGCATCCGCTCCGGCGGCACCCGTCCCTCGCAGTAGACCTCGACGAAAGCCTCGATCGTCCAGCCCAGCGCGGCGGGCTCAATCTCGGCTGTGAAGCGCCTGATGACGCCGCTCAGACGGAGCCGATCCACCCTCCTTTTGGTAGCCGCAGTTGACAGTCCGATGTGGTGCCCGAGCATGGCGAAGCTCTCTCGGCCATGATCGGTGAGACGCGCAAGGATCTTGTGATCAATTTCATCAAGACGCAATAGACTCTCCTCGTTTTCGTTGATCACACTATCGGACTTGCGCCATTTCAGACCCTACCCTTCAAGAGTGACAACAACTGTGCTGAACCTGATTGGGCGCCCTATGCGGCGCGCGAGGCTTCGGCACTACCTCATGTGCCCGCCGACCTATTTCGACGTGGTCTATTCGATCAATCCGTGGATGGATCCGAGCGGTCAGGTCGACCGTAGGTTGGCCATCCGCCAGTGGTCAGGGCTTGTCGAGGCCTATCGCTCCACCGGCCATCGAGTGGACCTTCTGCAGCCACTGCCAGGCATGCCGGACATGGTCTTTGCCGCAAACGGCGCGACCGTGGTGGATGGTCACACCCTTCCGGCCAAATTCGCCAATAAGCAACGCGCGGCCGAGGTTGTTGTACACGCAGAGTGGCATCGTCGCAACGGGATCTTGTACGGCGGCGGGAACCTGCCTCGGCCGAACGCGGTCAATGAGGCCGAGGGCGATTTCGCCGTCCTGTCGCGGAGAATCCTTGCCGGCTACGGCTTTCGGACTTCTCTGCAGGCTCACCGCGAGCTCGCAATACTGACGGGCCGCGAGGTTATCAGCCTTGAGCTCATCGATCCGCGTTGGTTCCATCTTGATCTCGCGCTATCGGTTCTCGACGACGAGCGTGATCACATTGCCTACTACCCCGAAGCGTTCAGTCTGCCAAGCCGGGAGCTGCTAGCCGAGCTGTTTCCTGATGCATTGATTGCGAACCAGCATGACGCGTACGCCTTCGGACTCAACGCGGTCAGCGATGGACTGCATGTCTTCATCCCCTCCGGGGCCCGCCAGCTACGCGAAGATCTAGCCGCCGGTGGGTACTGGCCGATCTCAGTTGACCTCAGCGAGCTGATCAAGGGTGGCGGCAGCGTGAAGTGCTGCACGCAGGAGATCAGGCCTGCGCTCATCGCGCTGCGCAACACAGTCGTGCCGCGCAGCACAGTCGCGCTGAGTGACGACGTCTCGAGTCTCGTCCCCACCATCCCATCCCAACGGTCGGCAGGAGCATCATCGTGATCACCATGGACCACACCACTCTCAGCAGCGCCAGCCAGTTGTTGCAGCTCGAGGACGAGCATGTCGCTCACAACTACCACCCCCTCGATGTTGTTGTGTCAGGCGGATCGGGCGCGGTGCTCACCGACACCGAGGGCACGCAGTACCTGGAT
>Ga0184620_10000205_pt1 | contig 10776 bp, 10 predicted proteins | sample PLM1_5_b1_FD_133136 | JGI IMG/M metagenome (GOLD analysis project Ga0184620, IMG submission 133136) | Groundwater sediment microbial communities from an aquifer in East River, Colorado, USA - PLM1_5_b1 | ecosystem: Environmental > Terrestrial > Soil > Riparian zone | place: USA: East River... | reverse complement strand
TGACGTCTTAGACCGTGCCGCGGCCGCGCTGCGCAGGAGGCACTATCGCGTCGACGTTCGCGACGACAGCGTGGCGGCAGAACGCGGCTACCTTCGCGAGGCCGGCAATCTGGTGTTCCACGTCAGCCTGATCTTCGTCTTGATCGGCGTGGCGATTGGCGTGCTCTTCGGTTTCCGTGGCACCAGCGTGGTGATCGTCGGTCAGGGCTTCTCCAACAACCTCACCCAGTACGACGACTTCTCGGCCGGCGCTCGGTTCACCGACGGGGATCTAGTGCCCTTCAGCGTCAGCTTGAAGGGCTTCGACGTGAAGTTCGAAACTGGGCCGGTGCAGCGCGGGGCGGCCCGGTTGTTCCGGGCGGACGTCGAGGTGACTGATGGGCCCGGCGCAGCACCTCGACAGGAGATTCTCGAGGTCAACAAGCCGCTCCACGTCGGTGGCACCACCGTGCACCTGATCGGCCACGGCTACGCCCCCAAGGTCACAGTCAAGGACGCTCAGGGCAACGTCGCGTTCTCTGGCCCTGTCGTGATGTTGCCCCAAGATGGCAACTTCAGCTCGATGGGCGCTATCAAAGCCCCGGACGCTCGACCGGAGCGCCTCGCTTTTGAAGGGTTCTTCCTCCCGACTGCTGCGCTTAACGAGGAAGGGCCGCACTCGATCTTCCCTGATGCCCTCAACCCTGCTTTGTTCGTGAATGTTTGGTATGGACCGCCGAAAGTGGAGACCGGAAAGCCGGAGAACGTCTACTCCCTCGACACCGCCGGCCTCAGCCAGCTCAAGGAGGCCGACGGTGAGCCGGTGCGGATAGGCCTCAAGGTCGGAGATGGTGTGAACCTTCCCGACGGCAAGGGCTCGATCCAGCTGGATGGCTGGGTTCGCTGGGTCAAGCTGCAGATCGGTGCCACGCCAGGCGTACCGATCTCCCTGATCGCACTCGGGTTCGCCGTCACCGGCTTGTGCTTGTCGCTGTTCGTCCGTCCCCGCCGGGTCTGGATTCGGGTACGCGGCGGTGAGGCAGCCCGTAATGTGGTGGAGGTCGGCGGCCTGGACCGTGCCGACGCTCGGGCCGGCCTCACCGAGGACGTGGCCGAGCTGGCTGCCGAGCTGTCCCGCAGGCCTGAGGATGTGAGCCCGAGATGACCTACGAGTACTACTCCAGTCTCGCGCTGGTCAGCTCCGTGGTTGTCTATGCGCTCGCGATGCTCGCGCACGCCGCCGAATGGGCCGCGGCGCGGCGGCTTGGTGTGACCAAGCCTGCTGCGCGTGAGCTGGTCGATGTCGTGGCGGCTGAGATGCGCCGTCCTGAGCTTGCCCAGACCGGCCCTGAGCTTGTCGAAGGGCCGGATCAGCCTGACTCCGGTCTCGCCGTCGACTCCGAAAACGATCCGGCTGCTAGTCGTCGAGTCGAGCAGTTCGGCCGGATTGGTGTGGCGCTGACCATCATCGGCTTCCTGCTGAGCGTTGCTGGCGTCGTGACCCGGGCGCTGGCCGCGCATCGGGCACCGTGGGGCAACATGTTCGAGTTCACGATCACCGCGATGGTCCTCTTCGTCGGCGTGTACCTGATCTTGGTCTGGCGAGCCGGACTCCGCTGGCTCGGACTACCTGTCACGCTGCTCGCCGCCGTTGGAAACGGCCTGGCGGTGACGGTGTTCTATGTCGCGGTGGCGCCGCTGGTGCCGGCGTTGCATTCGGTTTGGTTCCTGATCCACATCGTGGCTGCGGCCATCTCGGGGGCTGCCTTCACTGTCGGCGGAGTGATGTCGATCCTCTATCTGATCAAGAAGCGCGCCGAGGAGCGCGGGACTGTCCGCGGCTACTTCGGGCGGCTCCCGGACTCGCGCAGGATCGACTTGATCGCCTACCGCTTCCTCGCTTTCGCTTTCCCGTTGTGGACCTTCACGGTTGCCGCAGGAGCGATCTGGGCCCAGTACGCGTGGGGACGCTACTGGGGCTGGGATCCCAAGGAAACCTGGGCCCTGGTGACCTGGGTGATCTATGCGTGTTATCTGCACGCTCGCTCAACGGCCGGTTGGCGCGGCACCAAGGCCGCCGTGATTGCGATCATTGGCCTCGCTTCATTCTGGTTCAACTTTGTCGGGATCAACCTGTTGGTCTCGGGCTTGCACTCCTACGCGGGAATCTGAGCCCCTTGTTTTGAGCTGCGCGCGCATCGCGCGGTGTTGACAGCTCGCTCCGCTCGCGCGATTTCCCGACGCTCGCGGCTGTTGCTCAGCCTCATGAAAGCTTGGCGTGCGCTTCCTTACTCAAAGGAGTTCACGCCAAGCGGCGTATCCGCCGATCACGTCGGTCGCTCGATGGATACCGAGATCGTGCAACGAGGCGGCGGCGAGGCTCGAGGTGTAGCCCTCCTGACAAATCACGATGACCTCAAGGTCGTAGTCGGCCATCGGTAGTCGAGCATCGCTTGTGGGATCGAAGCGCCACTCCAAAACGTTGCGCTCGATGACCAGGGCGCCAGTAAGCCCGCCTTCAGCCTCCCGTTGGGCCGCCGGCCTGATGTCGACGACGACCGCACCGCCGTGCAAGTCGTTCTTCGCCTGGGCTGGAGTAAGCCTCGTAAAGCGCGCTCGGGCCGATTGGAGCACCTCGTCAATGGTGCGGCGACCGGTCGGTGCCGGGCTCTCCGGTAGTGCAGAAGCGCTCACCAATTCACTCCGACCAGTTGGGAGGTCACGACATGGAGCAGATCGTCTCGTACCTCGTACTGGTGCATCTCGACCAGTGACGGCGCATAGACGTGCATGCTCACTGCCGGTTCGATTCCGCGGTTTGTGACCTCATGGATGTGCCGCGAACCAAAGGAACGCAGCGTTCCCGCCACCAGCTCTCGATCTCCTGGAACGATTCGCGGTAGGCCGTAGCTGACCTCGGCATGCCGCTCGGTCAGCGCCCCACGAAGGGTGACGAAGGCGCCAGCACTGCCACCGTGATCGTGCCAATCGGTGCCCTGGCCAGGCAGCCAGGTCAGCAGCCAAGCCTCGAACTCCTGCTCACGGGCGAGGCGGACATAGTAGCGAGCAACCGGATCGTAGGACACCAGCGGCTCCCACAACGCTCGCTGGTTGGCCAAGCTGGTGGCGATCTTGACAAGGTTGATTGGACTTCTGTTCTTCTTGGGCATGGAAGCTTCTTTCGACGCAGGATTGATGATCAAGTAGTCGCGGACAGATTGCCGCGGTGGAATGACTGAGCGTTCCTGAGATCAGCGAGAAGGCGAGAGCGGGTCCGTGCTCCCGGGCCTCGCGGGTCGGCCCTCGCTCAGCGCGGAGAGGGACAGGCCGAGCTGGCGGTGCGCCGCAAGTCGAGATGGATCCTGCGGTACAGAAGGATCTTCACGTCGAGTCCTCGTCCTTGATACCTACCGAGCGCAACGAAAGGGCGGGGGCCATCGCCCGGCACTTCCCACCGCCGCGGCGCCGGCCAGCAGGTTGTGCGCTGGGCAAATGACCTGGACCAACCGTAGACAGAGCCCGACACGGCCACAATTCCTCGTCTCACTATAGGAAATATGTGGTTTTGGGAATCATGGAAAGATGACAATGCTCGGTCAAGCACGAGAGTCAGGATCGCGTGGCATCGTGGCGATCGTGGATGACCTCATACGGGCCATGAACGCTGCCGCCAGCCCAGAGAATGCACAGGCGCTCGCCAGATACTTCAAGGTGGGGCCCGGCAGCTACGGGGAAGGGGACATCTTCCTCGGTCTCAAAGTTGGTGAGCTCCGCCAGCTGGCCAAGCCGTACCTCAACTCATCCTTCGATGCGGATCAGTGGCTTCCGATGCTGCGCAGCCCCATTCATGAGCATCGGTTGATCACATTGGTCGTCATGAGCGAACGGGCGAAGAAGATTGTCAAGCGCGCCGACGGTGACGAATTCCAGCTGATCTATAACAACTATCTGGGCAACACCCGCCATGTGAACAACTGGGATCTGGTCGACGTCAGCTGCGGCCCGATCGTCGGGGGTTATCTGCTCGATCGCGACCGGTCCCCGCTCTACGAGCTGGTCGGATCGGACCTGCTGTGGGACCGCCGGATTGCGATGGTCGGCAGTCAACGCTTCCTGGCCCGCGGTGAAACCTCCGACCTCTACCGCCTGGCCGAGATCTTGCTGCCCGACCGTGAGGACCTGATTCACAAGGCCGTTGGCTGGTCGCTCCGAGAGGCGGGCAAGCGCGTCGATGCAAACGGGCTGCGGCGCTTCCTTGATCAGTACGCCTCAACCATGCCGCGTACGGCGCTGCGCTATGCGATCGAGCATTTCGACCCGGCCGAGCGTCAGCATTACCTGGCCATTCCCCGTACGCCGGCACCAAGCGGCAAGCGCGGGCGAAGCTAGTGCAGGCCACTAGTCTCGGTAGCCGCGTCGTCGGGTACCGGGCGACATCACTGTCGAGAGATCCGGCGCGGTCAGAAAATGACGGTGCTCGGCGGCGAAGGCCGCCAAGATGCCCTTCTTGTTCCTCGTACGACCCGGGTGCGGGATGTCGTGGAACTTTTCATTGAATTGGATGGCGGCCTCGGTGGCACGATCTTTGAAGCCTCGCAGGCTGCTCGAATCGACACGCAGCAACTCGGCGACAAGCGCCATGTCACCGGCAGCGTCGCGGATTGCCCGCCAGATTCTCACCCACGATGCGTCAGCCAGCAGGTTGTCGATGAGCGGAGCCCACTGCAGCCGCCGCTGCCAGGGCACGGGCGTCGGGTTGATGCCGTTGCAGATCGACTCGCGATAGTGCACCAGCGTGCCAGGATCGTTCTTCGTCTTGTCCATCAGCGCAGCCGCCTTGAACCAGTGATGCGCCGCAGCCGCGTAGAGCGTCCGTCCGCTCTCGGTGAACTGGCTGTACGTGACGATCTGGGTAGCCGGACGCTCGTGGTGAAGACGGAGCAAGGCGGTCAGCCCAGTGCTGGTCTGGGAGCTGAGGTTGAAGTCAACAAAGGCGAGATCCCAGACCAGACCGCGGCGCAGCTGCTCGTTCAGCTGGTCGATCGAAGGAGCCACCGTGAGGTCGCGACCGAACACGTGCTCGAAGTTCGCACGCTCGCCGGGAACGTCGTCCACCAGCAACACACCACCCCCGGCGGTCATCGCTGGTCCCTGCTGTACTTGATCATCTGTCGACGCCTGATCCTCTGCGGGACTTGATCACTTACTTTCTGGTAGCCAGCGGGCCGTGACCGTCTTGGTAGCCCCATTCTGCGCTGAGGTCAGCGACCCGGAGAGGCCTCCCAGACGAGCCTCCAGGCGCGCCGAGCTTGTTCCGGGAGTCTTCCATACTCCGTGCACCATAGGCGGAGCATCATCAGTCACTGAGATCGCCACCTGTGCTCCATCGGGTGCGACGGTCACCCGGATGGCGCCGGCTCCCGCGTTCAGCGCATTGCCGACCAGGTCGTTCAGTACCAAATGCGCAAGATCACGATCACCGGCCTGCAGCGTATCGACACTGATGTCGATGTCGGCCTTGGCCCCGACGGCCCGCGCCAATGTGAGAATCGGTGCCTCGAGCTTCTGCACGTTCCTCGAACTGTCACGGCCGAGCTGGCCCAGCGTCAGCGTCTCCCGCAGCCGGCTGTTGGCCGAGACGGCAAGTTCGTAAAGGGACGGAGCAACCTCGCGGATCTCACGAGCCCGCTGCTCGATGAGACGGAGATTGGTGGAAAGTGCGCCATGCGTCTCGCTGAGCACCAGCTCGCGCCCTGCGTGGGACTCCTCCTGAACGAGATCGGGCAGCGCCTTCATGATCAGGTCAGTGTCTAAGATGCGGGAGCCCACGACCGCCAGCGGCATCAACGAAATAGCCAATGCGGCAAGCCAGCCGTTCGGTCCCCAGTCGGCCGGCAGCGCGATCAAGCAGACAGGCAACGCGGTGATCGGCCCGGCCAATCGCCGGAAGATCTCGTGCCAGGCTGGAGGATCAGTCTCGTCGGGATTGAACCACGTGTGGTCGTTGAAGATCAGCAAGGACGTTGTGATCAAGAAGACAGTGGCCGCGGCCAACATGATGAGGCGTGCCCAGAGCGGATCATCAGTCGCTATCCATGAAGGGATCGCGATCAGGACGAAGGCCTCTGGAATCTCAAAGTACGAGCCGAGACTCAGTCGATGCCGACCGTCCGTCTTGATCACGTTCCGGAGGTAGGCCTGCGACAACCAGAACCGCGGTTGGGTACCGCGTCGCAGGTGCCGTTCATTGACCCACAGCAGAAAGCTGCCAAGGGAGGCAGCCAGACACAAGGCGATCGCCAGCACGCTGCTGCGACTGCCAATGGACAAACCGGCGATGATCACCAAGGTGACCACTCGGAGGTACCACGCGTGCATGACGTAGTCGCTGGAGCGCCGACCTAACGCGAGGTAGGAGATCCGGTTCCGCCGATGACGGCTCATCCTGCCGCCGAGGCTTGTGCCACCCACGCCTTATGGTGTGCCGAAATTCCGGTACACGGCAAGGGCTACCGAGCAGTAACGCTGCGGCATGCTGGCACGATGGCTGGGTGCGTCATTTCGATCTCTGCATTATCGGCACCGGATCTGGCAACTCGATCGTCGACGCGAGGTTCGATCACCTCGCTGTGGCAGTGGTGGAGATGGGCACGTTCGGCGGGACGTGCCTCAATGTTGGGTGCATTCCGAGCAAGATGCTCGTCCACCCGGCCGATCTTGCTGCCTCCACAGTCCATGCGACCAGGCTCGGGGTTGATCTTGAGCTCCGCGGCGTCCGGTGGCGAGAGATCCAGGATCGGATCTTCGGTCGGATTGACCCGATGGCTGCAAACGGACGCGGCTACCGCGAACGAAGTGACAACGTCACGGTTTTCGACGCGCGGGCCCGCTTCGTCGGCCCGCGGGAGTTGGATATCGGGGCGACGGAGACGATCACTGCCGACCAGGTGGTGATTGCGGCCGGCAGCCGCCCGGTCGTTCCTTATCTGCCGGGTCTGAGCTCGGTGGAGTTTCACACGTCCGACACGGTGATGAGGTTGCCCGAGCTGCCCCGATCCATGATCATCATCGGCGGCGGGTACGTCGCGGCCGAATTTGCGCACATCTTCTCCGCATTCGGAACGTCGGTGACCGTGTTGAACCGCTCCGACGTCTTGTTGCGGAAGGAGGACGCTGACGTTGCAAAGCGCTTTACCGAACTCCTCAGCCGGCGAGTGGATGTCCGCCTAGAAACGAGTGTCGAGGCGGTCGAGAGCACTGACGCCGGGGGCGTACGCCTGCATTGCGTGGGCCCGGAGGGAAAGCGCGAAGACCTCGAGGCGGAGGCGCTCTTGATCGCGACTGGCCGGGCACCGAACGGCGACACGCTCGACCTCGCGCAAGGAGGGATCGAGATCGATGACGATGGGTTGATCGTTGTCGACGAGTACTTGAGGACAAGCGCAGCAGGGGTCTTCGCGCTGGGCGACGTCTGCTCACACGAGCAGCTCAAGCACGTGGCCAACAAAGATGCTCGAGTCGTCCAACACAATCTGCTTCATCCCGACTCGATGATCACCAGTGCGCGAAGGATCGTGCCCCACGCTGTGTTCTCCATGCCGCAGGTGGCTTCGGTTGGCCTGACGGAGGCCCAGGCGGAGCAGCAGGGGATCGACTACGTCGTATCCCGCCAGAACTACGGGGAGACGGCATTCGGCTGGGCGATGGAGGACATCGACCATTTCGTCAAGATCATCGCCGATGCCAAATCAAAGATCATCCTCGGGGCCCATGTGATCGGGCCGCAGGCAGCATCGCTGATTCAGCCACTAATCCAGGCCATGAGCTTCGAGCAGTCCGGCCTCGAAGTGGCCCGCGGACAGTACTGGATCCATCCAGCGATGACCGAGGTGCTCGAGAATGCCCTGCTGGGCCTCGACGACTGAACCCGCGGGCGCCCGGTCGCTCACCCTCCGTCGGCAACCTGGGTTAACCCAGGTTTCAGTCGCTCTGCATAGGTTGCATCGTATGTAGAGCGCACGGAAGCTGGGTTAACCCAGGTTTCGAACGGAGGCCTGACGGGGTTCGTGGGAGTCCACGTGTGAGAGCGGCTGCGGCTATCCGGGAGCCATCCAGCTCGCTCGGCCAGCGTTCATCGAGGCTCGGTCAGCCGTTTGATGGTCTTGGCTACTCGATCAGCACGGGTTTCCGGCTTCTTCCCCTCGTCGATCCACCGTGCGTACTCGTTGCGGTGGGTGAAGGGCAGATGCTCGTACGCGGCCTTGGCCGCCGGGTTGTCTGCGAGCGCTTGGGTGAGCTCAGACGGCTCCACGACGACTCGCTCCTGTTGGTCCTCAACGAGTTCAACCTGGACCAGGTCGCCGACCGTCACATCAAGCTGCCGGAGCAGATCTTTCCGGAGGCCGAGATAGCTCTGACCGCCATAAACCATGAGCCGGGAGCGGTATTCGACGCCGTTGACATGCGCCAGGACCGGAGGCCGCTTGGAGCTGAATGTTTGGGCGATCTCTCTGGGTACGATTACCGCGTGGCCGCCACCCTGGCCCGTCGAGAGGACTTCGGCCGAGAACGGCATGGGCCTGCGATCTATGAGCTACGGCGGGAGTTGATCAGCTTCCAGGTGCCAGGCAAGAGCACCGCAGCGAGCAGCATCTTGATCGCGTCGCCAATCAGGAAGGGCAGCACTCCCAAAGTCAGCGCCTTGCCGAAGGACATATCCGCTAGCACCATCAAGCCGGCTATCCCGAAGACGTAGATGACCAGGTTGCCGAGCGCCATCATGCCAATGGTTGGCACCACGCGGCGGTCAGCTCCCCGCTCGGCAAGCCGCCCGACCAACCATGCCGCCGCAACGAAGCCCAGAATGTAGCCAAAGGAGGCGAAGGCCCAGCCGCTCTGGTGATTCGCGAACCATGGCACACCAGCCACCCCGGCCAGCAGATACAGGGCCATGGAGGACACGCCGCGGACACTGCCCAGAGCAGCACCAACAAGTAAGACGGAGAAGGTCTGGAGCGTGAGGGGTACCGGCGTGAACGGCAAGGGGATCGAGACCTGAGCAGTCAGACCAACGAAAATAGCCCCGCCAATCACCAGAGCGATGCTACGGACCAAGCCGCCGGGAACTACGTCGGCCAGAGTGCGTGGGCTTACGCTGGTGACGCTCGACATGGGGTTGTCCTCCAAACCGTGTTGGCCTGCAGGTGTGGATGCGCCGTCGCGTCCGCACCGGGATGCGACAACCCTAGTGTCCGGACTGCTGTGGCCGCCAACGGGCTCATGCCGTGAAATCTGACGTGGATCGAGGTGCTGTGCGTCCAGCGACAAGGCGGCGTGAATGGCTCGTCGGTTGCGTGATGATGATCATTGCCGCACTCAATGCGTGCGGCGTGGCACCGGCCGAGGCGCCGACGGTCGCCGCGACGCCGTCGGGGTCCGCCACTTCGCAGGCCGTGGTTGTCACGCCGTCGCCGAGCGACACAGCTACGCCAACGGAATCATTCACCGTGCATCCCAGCTGCGCAAAGGTTGTTTCCAGCATGAGTCTGTCCGAGCGGGTCGGCCAGCTGCTGATGGTCGGTATCAGCTCCGGTGGGATCAGTCCGTCTGAGAAGACGATTCTCGCGCGCACCCGAGCAGGAAGCGTCATCCTGCTGGGTAACTCCACTGCCGGAACGCATGCCATCCGAGGAGTCGCCGGTCGGGTACGGTCGGCCACGCGTAGTCCCGAAGGCGTAATGGTGATGCTTGCGGCGGATCAGGAGGGCGGGCTCGTCCAGCGGCTCAAGGGCCCGGGCTTCGCCGCGATTCCATCGGCAACCCTCCAGGCTAAGCAATCCGACGCAGAGCTCCGTAGGAACGCCTACAACTGGGGCCGCCAGCTCAAGGCCGCCGGTATCAGCGCCAATCTGGCACCCGTGGCGGATGTCGTGCCCACGGCCATGGTGTCGGTCAACCAGCCGATCGGCCGACTTCGACGTGGATACGGACCATCTGCCAAGACGGTCGCAGCAAAAGTGACTGCATTCACCGAAGGTATGGAGCGTGCCGGTGTTGCCACCGCCGTCAAGCACTTCCCCGGGCTCGGGCGAGTACGCGGCAACACCGACTTCGTGAGCCGAGTCGTCGACACCACCACCACGCGACGCGATCATGCTCTCGCTGGCTTCAGCGCCGCCATCGATGCCGACGTCGACATGGTGATGATGTCGTCGGCGTTCTACAGCAAGATCGACGCAGAACACCGAGCCGCGTTCTCGGCCATGATCATTGATGAGATGCTGCGCAAGAATCTCCGATTCTCGGGGGTTGTCATCTCAGATGATCTAGCGGCCGTCGCCATGCGTAATCTCACTCCGGAGGAACGCGCACGCCGGTTCATTCGGGCAGGAGGCGACCTGCTGATTGTCGGCGATGCGAGCCTTGCGACCACGATGGCCGACGCGATCAAGGACAAGGCATCGGATGACCCAGCTTTCGCAAAGCGGGTCACGGAAAGCGCCACGCGCGTGGTGGCCATGAAAGAGCGCCGCGGCCTCGCGCGCTGCTAAGCCCCAAGGCGGCGAGGGAGCAGCCCCAAAGATGGGTTGCGAGCGTCGGGAAATCGCGCGCCGCCGCACGGAGGAGGAGCGAGCAGAGGCGCTTTTCCTCTGCGAGTGACGACGACGGCGGCGGATTCACCGCGCGATTGCGCGAGCAGCCCCAAAGATGGGTTGCGAGCGTCGGGAAATCGCGCGCCGCCGCACGGAGGAGGAGCGAGCAGAGGCGCTTTTCCTCTGCGAGTGACGACGACGGCGG
>Ga0184620_10000204_pt1 | contig 10799 bp, 8 predicted proteins | sample PLM1_5_b1_FD_133136 | JGI IMG/M metagenome (GOLD analysis project Ga0184620, IMG submission 133136) | Groundwater sediment microbial communities from an aquifer in East River, Colorado, USA - PLM1_5_b1 | ecosystem: Environmental > Terrestrial > Soil > Riparian zone | place: USA: East River... | reverse complement strand
CTGCCTACGTTGCGTCGTTTGGCCCAGGCCCGGCGATCCCTGAGCCGGCTCTATACGACACGGCGAACATCAGCGCGGAGGATCTCGCGCGCGGCGGTGAGCTGTTCCGTACCAACTGTTCCGCCTGCCACAACTTCGAGGGCGCAGGTGGTGCACTACCCAACGGCAAGTACGCGCCGCCGCTGATCGGCCTCGACAGCAAGCGGGTCTATGAAGCGATGCTGACAGGGCCACAGCAAATGCCGGTGTTCTCCGAGGAAGTGCTGCGGCCGGAGGACAAGCGGGCCATCATCGGTTACCTCAACTCCCTGCACGAGCGGCCGTCCGACGGCGGTCTGGCGCTCGGCGGCCTCGGACCGGTGAGTGAGGGTCTGTGGGCCTGGATCATCGGCGTCGGCGGCTTAATTTTCTTTGCCATGTGGATCGCAGCCAGAGGGGCGAAAGCCAAATGAGTGACGATACTTCCCACGGCCAGCCCGGCACCGAGGTTGCAACAGTCGACGAGGAGCGATACCCGGTCCCCGATCCAGGACTGGAGGAGCACCTGCCACGGCTTACCGATGTCGACGAGAAGGCTGCCGACCGGGCAACCCGTCAGGTGGCCACCTTCTTTGGCTTGGTGCCGCTGCTGTCAATCGGTTTTGCTGTCGTCTATTTCGCTGTGCCCGGCGAGGCGTGGATCGACTTCGGTCCATTGCGGGCCAACAGCAGAAACCTCCTACTCGGCCTGACATTCGGCTTTGCGTTGCTTTTCCTCGGCGTTGGCGCTGTGCAGTGGGCTCGGAAGCTCATGGACGACGAGGAAAGGATCGACTACCGGCACAGCGCAGCGTCCAGCGATGACGACAAGAATTACATGCTGACCGAGCTGGACGAGGTCGTCGAGGAATCCAAGCTCACCAGGCGGAAGATCATCGGACGTACCCTGCTGGCAGCACTCGCCACGATCTTGCTGCCCATGATCGTCGGGCTCGCAGATCTCGGCCCATGGCCTACCAAGAAGAAGCGGGCCGAGACGATCGAAACAACCATCTGGGCCCCGGGCGTGCGGGTCGTTCACGACGTCACCTTCGAACCGATGAAGCCTCAGGACATCGAGATCGGCCAGTTGGTCAACGCGGAGCCCGCGAACCTCCAAGACCTCGAGGGATCTGAGTACCAGATAGAGAAGGCCAAGGCGGCAGTCATCGTCGTCCGGATGGATCCCAACACGATCACGATCCCTCCCTCGCGTGAGGACTGGCAAATCGGCGGCATCCTTTGCTACTCCAAGATCTGTACTCACGTGGGCTGCCCGATCAGCCTGTGGGAGCAACAGACGCACCACCTGCTGTGCCCGTGTCACCAGTCGACTTTCGATCTAGGCAACTCGGGAGTGGTGGTATTCGGCCCCGCCGCACGCGCGCTGCCGCAACTGCCGATCACCACCGACGCCGAGGGCTATATCATCGCTCGTAGTGGATTCGATGTCCCGACCGGACCGAGCTTCTTCGAGCGGGACTCGCGGAAAGATTTCAAGGTAGGCGATAACTGATGGCCCAGCCAGCCACCACAGTGAATGACGATTCGTCCGTCCGGGCGGAGACTCCCAAGAAGGAACTGGGGCCTGTCTTCAAGCTAGCCGCCGGGCCTACCAAGTGGCTCGATGATCGGATCGGCGTTGCCGGATTGGGCCGTCCGTTCCTGCGCAAGGTGTTCCCCGACCACTGGTCGTTCCTCCTCGGTGAGATCGCGCTGTACTCATTCATCGTCTTGATTCTGAGCGGCATCTTTCTGACCATCTGGTTCAAGCCGTCGATGGCAGAGATCGAGTACCAGGGCAGCTACGAGTTACTGCGCGGACTGCAGATGTCGGAGGCATACGCATCGACCCTTGGCCTCTCCTTCGACATTCGCGGCGGCCTGCTGCTGCGGCAGATGCACCATTGGGCGGCCGCGGTCTTCGTCGCCGCAATGCTCACCCACAGCCTGCGCATTTTCTTCACCGGCGCGTTCCGCAAGCCGCGCGAGATCAACTGGCTGATCGGTGTGGCCATGCTCGCCCTCGGCATAATCAACGGCTTTACAGGCTACTCACTGCCGGATGATCTGCTGTCTGGCACTGGCCTACGATTCGTTGACGGTCTGATCCGGGCGATTCCGCTGATCGGAACTTGGGCCGAGTTCTTCGTCTTCGCCGGTGAGTTCCCGGGCGAGCTCATCGTCCCTCGGCTGTACATGGTGCACATCCTGCTGGTCCCTGCCATACTCCTGGGGCTGATTGCGGCTCACCTAGCGCTGGTGGTCTACCACAAGCACACCCAGTACTCCGGCCCTGGCCGGACCAATGGCAACGTCGTCGGCTATCCGGTCTTCCCGGTGTACGCCGCCAAGGCCGGCGGGTTCTTCCTGATCGTCTTCGGTGTCCTGACACTGATGGGCGCAACGATGCAGATCAACCCGGTCTGGGTTTTCGGGCCCTACAACCCGGCCGAGGTGACTGCGGGCTCACAGCCTGACTGGTACATGGGCTTTGTCGAGGGCGGCATTCGTCTCATGCCGAACTGGGAATGGCACATCGGATCGACGACCTGGTCGTGGAACGTGGCAATACCCGGTCTCGGGCTGATGGGGCTGTTCTTCGGCTTGATGGCTATCTACCCGTTCATTGAGGCCTGGGTCACCGGCGACAAGTCCGAGCATCACGTCCTCGACCGCCCCCGCAACAACCCGACACGCACCGCGTTCGGAGTAGCAGCAATGACCGGCTACGCGATGCTGTGGATCGGGGGTGGCAACGACCTGGTCGCCACACAGTTCGACGTGTCACTGAACGCGGTGACCTACTTCCTGCGGGTAGCCGTGTTCGTGGCACCGGTGCTCGCATTCCTGATCACGAAGCGGATTTGCATCGGATTGCAGCGCTCCGATCGCGACCGGATGCTCCACGGCGCTGAGTCCGGTGTCATCGATCGCGCTCCTTCAGGAAAGTACTCGGAGCGGCACCGGCCGATCAGTGAGGGCGAAGCGTTCGCACTGACGGAGCACGAGGACATTCCCGCTCTGCTGCCGGCACCTGACACCGACGGATTCTCGGAGAAGGAAATCAAGCGCGAACAGCTCCGCCGTAAAGCAACCCGTTTCTACTTCATGGACACCCTGCGTCGGCCCACCCGGGCAGAGATCGAAGAGGCTGAACATCATCATCTGCACCCGATGATCGTCGGCGATGGTGAGCATCACGCCATCGAAGCCGAGGAAGAGCACCACCTGGCGAAGTAGCCAGACCCTTCCGCTGCGCTCGCGTTTCTTGTCTGATCCGCGGGCGCTGTCGGTGTTTGCGCGGTGTTGAATTGCTCGCTCCGCTCGCTGCGGATCCCACTCTCTGACCCAGCCGCTCCTTTCTCAGGAACCGATGTGTACGTTGGTTCGTGTCTGTCTGCACACTCTGCAACCTATGCAGAGCGCAATGAAGCTGTGCAGACCTACGGCGGCTGGCGCCCCGCGTTACCGTCCAATGGGGGAGGATTGTGGCATTGATCACTCTTCGTAGAACCTGGCAATGATCCGGAGCTAGCAGGCGTTGACGCGTCTGGACGAGACCGCCTGGCGGTCATGCCGCCCGAGTTGACGCGATGAGGACATGAGTAACAACCAAAAGCTGACGAACCGTACGGCCGAGTCTGGGACCAGGAGCCAAGCAGGCGACAAGAAGGCCAAGGGCAACAAGTTCGATCTTTCCGCTACCCAGGTCGTCGGCGGCGCACTTGCCGCCATGACGGCTGCCGCGTTGGGTTCTCAGCTGAGTGTGGCTGGCACGGTGATCGGCGCGGCTCTCGCCAGCATCATCGCGGCTGTCGCTGGCTCGCTGTATACGGCTTCCATCCGCCGTACGCATGACAAGGTGAAGACCGTCTTCTGGACCGGGCAGCCGAATGAGGTCGAAGACCCCACCGTGATGGAGATTCTGCCGGACAGCACAGGTCATGTTGCGGGCCAGCGCAGCCACCTTGTGGCACCGGAACCCAATGGCGATCCATCGCCGCCCCCACGTCGCCCGAAGCTGAGTTGGAAGCGTGTCGCGGTCGCGGCCCTGGCCGCATTTGGTATCGCGGCCGTCGCGTTGACCACCTTCGAGCTGGTCACTGGTCACGCCCTCTCAGGAGGTCAGGGCACCACGATCCAGCAGGTGAGCGAGGGCAAGCCCGCGAAGGAGTCGGACACCAAGAAGAAGGCACCGTCAAAGGAGCCGACGAACAAGGCGACAACCACCAAGAGTGAAACACCCACCACCGAACCCAGCGAAGCTGCCAGTTCCGAGCCCACAGAGACGGAAACGACGACAGAACCGACACCCGAGGCCCAAGCCACCACGGCACCGGAAACGACTCCCAGCAGCAGTCGTTAGCGGCAGGATTTCGCGAGCGGCGAATAGGCAAACTGTGGCGCGGCGGTGAGAATGTGCACGTGCGATTTCTCAAGAACCTGCCGCCGTACGACCTGGCCTACTCCGATGTCTTCATGGTGCCGCGACGCTCAGCAATCGCCTCGCGGCTTGACGTGGACCTGCGGAGCACAGACGGAATCGGTACCACACTGCCCATGGTCGTAGCGAACATGACCGCGATTTCCGGTCGGCGCATGGCTGAGACAGTGGCGCGCCGCGGGGGGTTCGCGATCGTGCCCCAGGACATTCCGACCGATGTCGTCGCCGAGGTGATCGGCAAGGTCAAGCGATCGCATCCGGTCTATGACACCGCGGTCTCGGTGAAGCCGCACACGACCGTAGGCGAGGCGCTCTCCCTGATCCCCAAGCGGGCGCATGGTCTCGCTGTGGTCGTGGAAGATGGTCAGCCGCTCGGCACGGTTAGCGAGATCGAGGCTGCCGGCGTCGATCGATTCGCCCAGGTGCACCAGGTGATGTCCGGCGATCTGTTGACGATCACTCCGGATTCTCCGCCGACTGAGATTTTCGACGAGCTGACTCACCGGCACCTCGAGGTGGCGCTTGTTGTGGAGAACGGGCAGCTGCTCGGCGTCATGACGCGGAAGCACGCGCTGCGCTCTACGCTGTACAGCCCGGCTCTGGATCCAGATGGGCGGCTGATGATCGGCGCGGCGGTCGGGATCAATGGCGATGTCGCTATTCGGGCCGAGGCGTTGCTCGACGCTGGGATCGACGTGCTGGTCATTGACACTGCACACGGTCACCAGGAGCGGATGCTGGAGTCTCTGAAGGCGGTACGTGAGGTGCGGGACCGATTGGCGGACACCGGAGGACGCCGAGTCCCGCTGGTCGCCGGCAATGTGGTTTCAGCTGACGGAGTCAATGACCTGGCAGGCGCCGGCGCGGATGTCATCAAGGTGGGAGTCGGTCCGGGCGCTATGTGCACCACTCGGATGATGACAGGCGTCGGGCGGCCGCAGTTCAGCGCTGTCCTGGAGTGCGCCGATGCGGCGCGTGCAGCAGGGCGATCAATCTGGGCTGACGGCGGCGTACGCCACCCGCGTGATGTCGCGCTTGCACTCGCGGCGGGGGCCAGCAGCGTGATGATCGGCTCGTGGTTCGCCGGGACGTATGAGAGTACCGGCAATCTGATGACCGACGCGGAAGGTCGGATGTACAAGGAGTCGTACGGGATGGCCTCGGCGCGTGCGGTGAAGATGCGCACCAAGGACTCCTCAGGCTTTGATCGGGCGCGTGCGGCATTGTTCGAGGAAGGCATCTCGACGGGGCGTATGTATCTGGATCCGGAGCGTCCGAGCGTGGAGGATCTGATTGATTCCATCGTGGCCGGCCTGCGCAGCAGCTGCTCCTACGCCGGGGCGTCCAACCTCGAGGAGTTCCATGACCTGGCGGTGGTCGGCGTGCAATCAAACTCCGGCTACGAGGAGGGGCATCCGCTCCACGTCAACTGGTAGGCGTGGTGCCGCGCATCACCGCACCTCCTAGCGGTCGTCGCCTCAGGCAGTGGCGAAGCGATTGGCCGATCGCGCCCGGGCCTTGGCTGCCTCCAGGTCGCGGTTCTTAGGCGGCGCCGTTGCGACAAGGTCCTCCAACAAGTGCTGGGTGGCGTGCGCGATTTCACTGACAGCCCGATTGAATGCAGCCTCGTTCGCCTTTGACGGCTTCGATGTCCCCGCTATCTTCCGCACGTACTGCAAGGCCGCATCATGCACCTCAGCCCTAGTCGCCGGCGGCTCAAAGTTATGCAAAGGGTGGATATTCCGACACATCCCTTTATTGTGCTCCGCTCGCGCACGTCGCGCCGGAGAGCTGCCGTCGTCGTCGCTCTTCGCGAACGAAAAGCGTGTTCGCTCATCACTCCTCCGAACGCCAGCGGCGCGACTCCGACGCTCGCGGAGCAGATACGCCTTTCTCAGCCATGGTCCTTCGCGCCGCGCAGCGGCGCGCCCCAGCCGCGCGGAAATAGAGGCGGCGACCCGATGCGAGGTGTTCGGTATGGCTGACGGGGACGGCGTCAGAGGCTAAGAACGCTTGAAACGGTAGCACTGCCAAAACCGCAGGACACCGCGGACTGAACCCACATCCTCTGGCGCCGGCCCCGTCAGCCATACCGAACGCCGGAGCCGAGAAGGTCGCCGACTCAGTGCGCGTGATCTCCGCGGTAGAACTCGTATAGCAGCCCCGTCAGCGTGATAAAGCCGAACCCGAAGCCAATGATCATGAGCCACCATCCAAAGACCGGAGCCAGGACAACGGGCACGAACGTGAGTGAGAGAAACAGCGGCCACTTGCTCTGTGGTGGGAAGAAGCCCAACTCTCCTGCACCTTCGGCGATCTCCCCGGTTTTCCTGTCCTCAGGCCTCGGCTCCATCCGGTTTGCAACGAGCAAAAGATAAACCCAGATCATCAGCACCAAGAGGGTTGACATGATCAACGCGACGGTTCCGGTGATCTCAGGCACTCCGTTGGCGTCCGCTGTGATGAACCAGTAAATCGGCGTCACAATGATAAAGAAGATGGTCAGGGAGCCGAAGACCCAGGCTTCGACCTTCACCTCTGATCCTCCTCAGCCTCGGGTGAGCGGCCGTGGTGCTCATGATCCCACTGCGCGGCTAGGTCGCTGGTATCACCAGCTACCCGGTGCTTGAGTTCCGCGAGGCGACCGGTGTCATCGGGCGCATCTGCGGCTGTCTCGTCAAACTCCTCGTCATCGAGGCCGTACTCCATGAGCGCAACCTCGGGGTGGTGCAGGTCAAAAGCCGGTGACTCCGAGCGCACCTTCGGCAGCTGAGTGAAGTTGTGGCGCGGCGGCGGGCAGGTCGTCGCCCACTCCATGGAACGGCCCCAACCCCACGGATCGTCGCTGGTCACCTTCGGGTTGTTCCGGCTCTTCCAGACGTTCCAGAAGAAGACCAGCGTTGAGGCTCCGAGCAGGAACGCGCCTGCCGAGGAGATTTGGTTCCCGAGAGTGAAACCGTCGCTCGGCAGGTAGTCCGCATAGCGGCGCGGCATTCCCTCAACGCCGAGCCAGTGCTGGATCAGGAACGTGGCGTGGAAGCCGATGAAGAGCAGCCAGAAGTGAATCTTGCCCAGGGTCTCATCCAGCATCCGGCCAGTCAGCTTTGGCCACCAGAAGTAGTAGCCAGCAAACATCGCGAAGACCACGGTGCCGAACACGACGTAGTGGAAGTGCGCGACCACGAAGTAGGTGTCAGAAACCGCGAAGTCCAGCGGCGGGCTGGCCAAGATAATGCCGGTCAGGCCACCGAACAAGAAGGTCGTGAGGAAGCCGACGGCCCAGAGCATGGGCGTTCTCATGGCGATATTGCCACCCCACATCGTGCCGACCCAGTTGAAGAACTTCACGCCCGTCGGCACGGCAATCAGGAAGGTCATGAAGGAGAAGAACGGTAGGTTGACCGCCCCGGTGACGAACATGTGGTGCGCCCACACCGCTACCGAGAGAGCCCCGATCAGCATGGTGGCCAGGACAAGGCCTACATAACCGAAGATCGGCTTTCGGCTGAACACCGGCAAGACCTCGGTGATGATGCCGAAGAACGGCAAGGCGATGATGTAGACCTCGGGATGCCCGAAGAACCAGAACAGGTGCTGCCACAGGATCGGCCCGCCGTTCTCCGGTGCGAAGACATGAGCTCCGAGGACCCGATCGGCCTCCAGCACCAAGAGGGCTACAGCGAGAATCGGGAAGGCGACCAACACCAGGAACGATGTCACCAAGATGTTCCAGGTGAAGATCGGCATCCGGAACATGGTCATGCCAGGCGCCCGCATGCACAAGATCGTGGTGGTGAAGTTAACCGCGCCAAGGATGGTGCCAAGACCCGCCATATAGAGGCCCATGATCCACAGGTCGCCGCCAACACCCGGTGTATTGACGGCGTCGTTCAGCGGCGCGTACGCGAACCAGCCGAAGCTCGCGGCGCCCGACGGCGACAGGAAGCCGGCGGAGGCGATCAATCCGCCGAACAGGTAGAACCAGTAGGCGATCATGTTGAGCCGCGGGAATGCCACGTCGGGCGCACCGATCTGTAGCGGCATGATCGCGTTGGCGAAGCCGGCAAAGAGCGGAGTCGCGAACAGCAGCAGCATGATCGTGCCATGCATGGTGAAGAACTGGTTGTAGCTCTCGTACGAGAGGAACTGCATGCCAGGCCAGGCGAGCTCGGCCCGTATCGCCATGGCCAAAATGCCACCGAACAGGAAGAAGATCATCGACGTGACGAAGTAGAGATTGCCGATCACCTTGTGGTCTGTGGTGACCATCCACTTCCACGCGATCGTGCCAAGCTGCCGTTTAGGCGTCGCAATCTCGACGGCGGTGGCCGTACGCTGCAGCGTCGTCATCGCGTACCCTCCTCAGAACTTCTCGCGGGGGCGTTGGCCTTGGCCGGACCCTTGGCTTCGCCGATCTGTCCCTTGGCCACCAGCGACTTCAGGTAAGTGTTGTATTCATTCTCGCTCACGACGTGCACATTGAAGAGCATCGCCGAGTGATAGGTGCCGCACAGTTCGGCGCACTTCCCGGCGAACACACCCTCGGCTGTCGGCTTCATCTGAAGAGTGTTATGGCGACCCGGAATGACGTCCAACTTCTCGTAGAACGAAGGAACCCAGAAAGAGTGGATCACATCAGGGGAGGAGAGGTTGAACTGAATCAACTTGCCGGCCGGGAGGTAGAGATCGGGGGTCTTGTTGATCGTGCCGGCTTCCCAGACGTCTTGGCCGACAGCTGGGTTGTCAGCCGCTTTGTAATTGAAGGTCCACGACCACTTCTGGCCTACGACATCGATGGTGACCTCAGGGTTCTGTGCCTTCGCCGTAACCGCATTCTGTGCCAAGACTGTGTAGTAGAAGAGCACGGCGATGATGATGAACGGCGCGATCGTGTAGAAGATCTCCATCGGCAGGTTGTAACGATTCTGCCGTGGCATCTTGGCGTGCCTGGTCTTATAGCGGTTCGCGGCCCACAAGATGAGCCCCCACATGATGAACCCCACAGCGAATGCGGCGATCCAGGTGCCGATCCAGAGATTGAGAATGAACGGAGACCGGTCGCTGGCCGGCGGCGGGAAGCCCAACCGCTTGATCTGAGCGACTGTCTCAGCCGAGCAGCCGGTCAGGAAGAGCACTCCAAGTACCGACAGGGCCAGCAGGGCGGGGCGAACACGGCTGCCGAACCGGCTGCGGGCCGCGAGCACTGTCATGTCGTCCACAGCGGACCGTTCAGTCCTGCCACCCACGTTGCGCCTTTCGTCGTACACACCGAGGAATCATGCCCGCCCACGGTCGCGGCGGCCACCCTTTCTTTGCTGTTCACCCTAACGTAGGAACACTCTGTCATCACCGGTGCGGGTTGCGTTTTTGGTGGTTCGGACAGCGCTTATCAACGGCGTCTCCGTCCTCACCCGATGTCAGAGTGCCATGCAAACGGCGCTATGACGTCGGTTCGCCTCCGGCGTCTGCAGGAGCCTCGGTGATCGACCGCAGACACTCCGACGCCCCCGCTTCACCGAAGCGACGAAGACGCCGGACTCCAGCGAACCGATGTCAGAGTGCAATTCAAAACAGCGCTAGTTTCGAGGCGTGACGCATCACGGCTCCGAGGTCTTCTTGGACACCTCGTCGGGCGAGCCCATGCTCCAAGAAGCGCGCCAGGCTTGGCTCGATGCGCAGCAGGCTGAGTGGGGCGATCCAATGCGGCTCCACCGACCAGGTCGGCTTGCCGCGCAAGCTTTGGATCAGGCGAGAGACGTCGTCGCGGCCGCCGTGGGAGCGCGACCGGATGAGGTGATCTTCACCGCGTCTGGCGTACACGCAAGTCACGCAGCCGCCGCCGGGCTCGCGTTAGGCCGCCGCCGGGTGGGTCCCCGCATCGTCACAACGGCAATCGACCACTCCTCGGTGCTCGCCGCGGCCGCCGCCTCCGGCGCGCATGACGCGGTGCAAGTCGATCATGAGGGCCATGTCGACCTGGATGCGTGGGCCGCCGCGGTCGGAACTGCCGGCACCGCCGCTGCCTGTATCCAGGTGGCAAACCATGAGGTCGGTACGGTGCAGCCTTACGCCGAGGCCGCTGAGATCTGCCGGCGTACGGACGTGCCCCTGGTGCTGGATGCCACTGCTGCGCTGGGTCGCATCGACCTCAGCAACGCCAATGGCTGGTCCGTGCTGACGGGCTGGGCCGGCGCCTTTGGCGGCCCAGCTTCGGTCGGCATCCTGGTGATCAAGAAGAACGTCCGTTGGCGGCCGCCCTACCTGACCGACGACTACCAGGGGGGCCGCTGGCCCGGGGTGCCCGACGTGCCCGCCATCTACGCTGCGGCAGTAG
>Ga0184620_10000202_pt1 | contig 10806 bp, 11 predicted proteins | sample PLM1_5_b1_FD_133136 | JGI IMG/M metagenome (GOLD analysis project Ga0184620, IMG submission 133136) | Groundwater sediment microbial communities from an aquifer in East River, Colorado, USA - PLM1_5_b1 | ecosystem: Environmental > Terrestrial > Soil > Riparian zone | place: USA: East River... | reverse complement strand
CGCTTGTCGCCATTCACGGCGGCTCGTCCTCTGTAGATTGCCGCCCACGATCCTTCGCCTACTCGAGGTATCTGAGGGACGAGCCCACGCTCTGCATTGGCGACGGCATTTGGCGCGCCCGCACTTCCGCGAAGGAGTAATTGATGGCCAGGCTGATTGTTGAAGCTGAAGGCACCGGCGGCGACGCCGCATCCCAGGGCGTCGCCAGACCCGGCAATCAGTTCCCGCTGTACATGGTGGTATCGGTGACCGACAGCTCGGGGGTTCCCGTTACCGGACTGACCGCACAGGACCTGCGGGTGGACCCGATCATCGTGGCAGCGTTCGGCGCCGGGGTGACAATCAGCAGCATGGGTGAGTCCCACCCGGGCACGTACCTCGTGCACGTGGTACCAATCCCGGCCGGCACCTGGAAGCTCGGCCGCTACATCTTCTGGTTGGCCGTGACATCCGGGACTGATCAGGGGCAGACCGTTTGCGCCGTGTTCGTCGATTGACGGATTGCCCTCAAGGCTTAGGTCGATCCCAGTGCCGCCATCGACTGCTTTAAGCGCGTTCGCGATCACCTCTATGAGCTGCTTCCGTGGAGTAGTTATGCCACGGCCTCGTCGAGAATAAGCACCTCGAGGCTGCTCAACCCCACCGTTCGCCAGGACGACTGACTGTCCACGGCACGTGAGGCTGACCCTTAGCGGCAGGTGATCTGACCCCTCCGCGAATGCCGACCTCGAGCTGAGGGTCAGGAGGAAGTGCGTGGATCGTCCGCTCCGACGGCACCACCACCCCGCCCGTTCACCCAGACCGCCACGGTGCCGCGACGGCCCAGCAGGTCGCGGGTGATGCGTTGCCGGACCTTGGTCACCATCTGGTTCGCCAGCGCGACCGGATGCCACTTTGTCGACCGCGATCTTGACGTGCGGCGGCGCGGCACAGACACCGGAGGCGTACGGCGCCGACGGGCTAATCACGACGATCTCGATCGCGGTGAGGCTTGATCTTGTGATCGAGTCGATCAACTACTCATCAAACCAGTCAGCAACTCCCTCATCACCGAGCTTCTTCACCGCTGCCCAGATTGCCTCGGTGTCTTCGGTGTCGCTCTCCGGCAACTGGCCAGTGCGGAGGGCACGAAGCCTAGACGCGAAGAGCGACCCCACGATGTGGAGCGGAGTCACCAGGTCCTGCAATCGGCCTTCATCGACGTAGGGTTTCAAGATCATGTCCAACATCTCTAGGGCGTCATCGTTAGCCCTGCTTCGATCACCCATCACCCAGATCAGATTCATCGCGTCACTCAAACTTTGCCTTATTTCCGGTCCCGGAGGCTCGGGGTGCACCTCGTCCTGGTGCGCGTCTTCATGCATGTTTTTCAGCACCTGTTCCCGAGCTGCCCCAAGATCATCATCGTCTGGTACGCGGCCAGCCCGGACCTGCTCGCGGTGCCTCAACATGATCACTGCTGCATCTATGGCACCGTAGGCCAACTCAGCCTCTCGGCCCCTATAGAAGTCGAGGACCATATTCATGGTCTGCGCTGAGGTGTCCTTGCCGGTGTCTTCGTCAGCGAATGCCTCGATCACCTTGATCGCGTCGAGGCAACTTGCGGAGTTCCCCAACGGCATTTTGATCTTGCTCATGCTTCCCACCGCGCCTTCCCATCTTTGTCCTACCAGGCGAGAGGTTCGGAACCGTGCACCCGGCAAACCCATCCCATGCTTCTTCAGAGCGCAGTTACCGCTCACTGTCCGGTGCGGAGAAAGTGTCTCCGACTAGGGCTGATGAGGTGCACTGTGAGGGGATCCGAACCCCCAAGCCGTGACACGCCAAGCTCAATCAGGGAGCTCCGCCCGTGCCGCTGGCTGAAGCTAGCAGGTTTACAGCTCCAGATAATGCCAATAAACTACTCGTCAGTAGTGGTGCCGCCCACGAGCAGGAGTGGTAACCATGCCCGTGAATGGTGTACTCGAGTACCTATGGTTCCGAGACCATGATCCGTGGTGGGCCACGGTCTTGCGGGCGGTGACGCTGATTGCCCTCGTCGTCCTGTTCGCATTCAAAGGCATGCACAAAGTGCCCTCGGGCAGCAAGGCGTTACGAACCCGGTTCAACAAGGTCGTCCATTACCGCCGCGATATCTACGACCGCCTGGGCTATACAACCCACCGCCGCGGTGAGGCCAAAGTGGTTGGTCCGGGCCTCGTCATCGGCATCCCTTTCGTGCACAACGTCATGATCGAGTCGGTAACCGAGCAATTCGAGCCGTTGCCGGCGATGATCCGGCTGAAGCCGTTGCGTGAATTTGCCTCCCAGATCAATTTCCAAGTCGTCGACCTGGAGAAGGCTCTGGTTACTGTCGCCGACTACAAAGGTTCACTCGTCAATAGTTGTGCCGCGATTGTTCGGGCCCTCGTCAAGCAGGCAAATCTCAGTGACGATGACATCTCAGATCGCATGCTGGCCGACGAATCGCTACATCAGCGTGCCAGCAATTTGGGCGTCAAACTGTTGGAGCTCAATGTGTCGACGTCTAACCTGACCGAACCGGCTCAATTGGCTCACGCGTTCAAGCAGGAGGGAATCGTCCTTGAGGGCACTGCGGACGCCGTACTGGCGGCGCGGACCGTCAACGGTGCACCCGGCCCGGCAGCACTGACTGCGGTCGATGGCGATGCGCCGGCTGCTTAGTTGACTACGAGCACGTGGGCGCCGCGCGTGCCCCACGAGGATGGTAAGGCGGCCTACGAGCATCTGCGTGCAGCTCACCTGAATGCTGTACGAGCCTCGCTCGAGGACCACGTGGCGCGGCTCGAATGGCCGCGCCAGCGAATCGAGCACTATCAGACCGAACGATTCCGGTCGCTGCTCGCCTTTGCGCGCGAGCGTTCGCCGTTCCACGCGGCCCGGATGGCCGACATCGACCCGGCCACGGCGACCGTCGACGACCTCGCACGGCTGCCGCCGATGGTCAAGCAGGAGGCCCAGGACGAGTGGGACGCGATCGTCACCACACCCGATATCGACCGCGCCGGCGCCGAGCGGGTGTTGGCCCAGCAGCGGTGGTTCTCCTACACGCCCACGGGGCAGCAGGTGTTCAGCTCGGGCGGCTCAAGCGGCGTACGCGGCGTCTACGTATGGGATTGGGAGCAGTTCGTCACGCTCGCCTGTCTCGCCTGGCGGTGGCTGGTGCGCGCCGAGCGCGCTTCCGGGTCAAGCCTTCGCCCGGCGCGACTGGCAGTGCTGGAGGCCGGCGGCCCCCCACACGCCAGCACGCCGTTGTTCGACGTCGCGACCGGACCGTCGATGGAGACCGTCGTGATCGCGGCGGCGGTGCCGTTCGACCAAGTGCTGCGAGCGGTTGCAGACGCGCGGCCGACCCATCTCGTGGGCTACGCCTCGGTGATCGGACACCTTGCCCGCGCCGCGATCGCGGGTGCGCTCGATATCCGGCCGGTTCGTGTGAGCACCAACTCCGAGCCGCTCAGCGAGGAGGACCGCGACGCGATCGAGGTCGCCTGGGGCGCGCCCGTCCACAACCTCTGGGGCTCGACCGAGATTGGCGTCCAGGCAGTCGGCTGCGGCAGCGGCGATGGCCTTCACATCTGCGAGGATGAAGTGATTCTCGAGCGGGTCGATTCGGCCGGGCGCCCTGTCGGCCCCGATGAGCCAGCCGCCCGCACGCTCGCGACCGGGCTTGCCGGCCGTACGTTCCCCTTCATTCGGTATGACCTGGGCGATGAGGTCACACTGCTGCCGGGGCGCTGCGCGTGCGGGAGTTCAATGCTGCGCGTCGCTGACATTGCGGGTCGGCGCGACGACGACTTCCGCTACGGCGAGCGAGCGGTCCCGGCGAGCGCGTTTCGGCACGTACTGGGCACCGACCCGCTGATCTCGGAGTACCAGGTGCATCAGACTGCGAACGGAGCGGACGTGCTCGTGGTCGGGTCGCCCAATCTCTCTGCGGTGGCTGCGGCGCTGGTCTCCTCGTTGCGGCCGTACGGGCTCTCGAATCCCGAAATCAGCGTAGGCGTTGTTGAACAGATCCAGCGTCAGGCGGCGACCGGCAAGCTCAAGCGGTTCATCGCGCTGGGTCACTAGCGCGCACTCACGAGTTCAAAACTTGCCGAAGTGCCTGGACAAGGAGGACGCCACGGGGGTCGTAGAACTCCTGGAGGTCGTTGGTGAGGTAGGCGAAACCGACCTGGTACTGCGGATCTGCAAACGCTACCTGACCGCCCAACCCGTCGTGGCCGAACGAGTCCTCGGTAAGGAAGGGGCGGCGTTCGGAGGTGAGCATGAAACCGGTGCCCCAGCGTGACCACGGTCCGGGTGCTGAAATGGCTGGCTCACCGGCACTCTGCTCGCGACGCATGTCGGCAATGACGTTGTCGTCCAGCAGTCGAATGCTTTCGGCGTCTGATACCGCTGCACTCCAGATCGTCGCGAGGGCCTGAGCCGTCGCAACACCCCCCGCTCCTGGAATGACCGCGCGGCGTATTTCGTCGCTATTGAATCCCGCGTTTGGTTCTGCGACCTCGACGGAAAGCGCGCCCAGCGTCATGGCCCTCTCGGCCAGGGCAGCGTCCTCTGGGTCAGCGGGTGACCGGGACGCCTCCGGTGCTATTGGCATCGCGTACAGCTCCGCGACGCGCGGAAGTTCCTCTTTCGGCACACCGATCCAAGCCTCGACCTGCAGCGGGCGTACGACTCGTTGAGCGAAGAATTCTTCGACTCCGACGCCGGTGACTCGACGAATGATCTCCCCAGCGAGCCATCCGTACGTCAGCGCGTGGTAGACGTGGCCCTCGCCTGGCGGCAGGAGCGGCTCCTCCTCGGCGAGCACCTGCACCATCCGATCCCAGTTCACGATGTCGGCGAGCTCGAGATCGCGACGAGTTGCAGGAAGGCCGGCACGGTGGGACAGCAACCACCGGACAGGAATGGAATCCTTGCCGCGAGCGGCGAACTCAGGCCAGTAAGCACTTGCTGGCGCGTCCAGATCGAGTCGGCCCTCGCGGACCAGTTCGCCGATCAAGATCGCGACAAGACCTTTCGTACACGAGAAGATCACGGTGGGCGTGTCCTGCTGCCAGGATCGGGCCACCGAAGCTTCGCCTCCCCACAAGTCGACGGCGAGATTTCCGGCGACGCGGATGTGGAGCGCTCCCCCATGCTTGTGGGAGAGGGCGAGGGTTCTGGCAAACGTGTCAGCCAACCCTTCGAACCCGGCGGCGACACTGCCGCCCACCTGGGGGAACCCCAGGTCGATTGCTGGTTGAGGGGGGCCGTTCATGGTCATTCCCAGCTATCTACACGAAGACAGATCTGGCGCAGCCGCTGCTCTGCGACTGCGCCAGATTGGCCAACTGCGTTTCGGTACTGCTACTTGACGCCCCCTGCGGTGAGACCCGCAACAATCCGGCGCTGGAAGATGAGCACGGCGAGGAGCAACGGAACGGTCACCAGCACACCCGCGGCCATGATGGTGCCGTACGGCGTCTCGAAGCCGGTCGTTCCCGTGAACTTGCTGATCGCCACGGTGGCGGTCTGCATGTTCTTGTCCTGCAGGAAGGTCAGAGCGATCAGGAATTCATTCCATGCACCGATGAACACAATGATCGCGGTGGTGAAGATGCCCGGGGCAGCCAGCGGCAGGATCACCTTACGGAACGCCACCCCTGGGGTACAGCCGTCGACCATCGCCGCCTGCTCCAGTTCCACTGGGAGCTGCCTGAAGAAGGCGGTCAGATTCCAAACCGCAAGCGGGAGCGCAAAGCTCAAGCTGGGCAGGATTACCGCCTGGTAGGTGTTCACCCAGTATGGGAACCACGTGAATGGCTCCGTCGAGGAGAACATCTTCAGCAACGGGGGCAGTAATACGACCAGCGGGAACATTGAGCAGGCCATGACCAGCCAGAGCACCGCTCCCTTGCCCGTGAATCTCAACCGTGCGAGTGCATAAGCGCCGATGATTCCAAGAACCAGGGTCAGGATCGTTGTCGTACCCGCCACAATGACCGAATTGATCAATGAGCGACCGAAGTTGTTCACTGGCGAGAAGACGGACTTGTAGTTCTCTATCGACGCCGGGCTTGGGATGAGCTCAGTGCTCAGTCCCTCGCTCGGTTGCCGTAGCGAGGAAACGATCATCCAGTAGAAGGGGATGATGCAGTAAAGGACGATGAGCCCCATCCCGATGTAGGAGAAGACGACCCCGACCCGCTGGCGCATGGGTCGCTTGGGATGAGCGAGCTTCTCGACCTCTTCTTGACTGAGGCGCTGTTCGCGTACTTCAGCGGTAGTGGCGGACATTAGTGCGCGCCTCCCGCCATCTCCAGAGCTGTCGCCGGCGGGCCCGCCGGTTCCTCATCGCCTTTCTTCTTCTTCTTTTTCTTCGCGACATCCGCGTCACCGATCACGTCAGCCCCGAGGATCCGGACGAACAGGTAGGCAACGACGAGAACGTAGATGAACAAGATGATGGCGTACGCCGCGGCAGGACCGTATCGGCTTTGCGCGGCTTCCTGGTATGAGAACACGGACAAGGTCTCAACCCGATACTTCCCTGCGCCGATCATGCCGTATGGCAGATCGAACATGCGCAGTGTGTCGAGCGTGCGGAAGAGAACTGCCACGACCAGCGTCGGTTTCACCATTGGCAGCGTGATCCGGACGAACTGCTGCCAGGTCGTCGCCCCATCTACCTTGGCTGCCTCATAGACCTCGGCTGGAATGGTCCCCAGCCCGGCGAGAGTAAGCAGCCCGATGAACGCAGCAGTCTTCCAGGTATCGGCTATGACGATTGCCCAGAACGAGGCCCCTGAATCGGCCAACCACAAGATCTGCTTGCCGATAATCTTGTTCATCACGCCGTTTGCATCGAAGATGAGCTTCCACATCAGCGCCGACACGATGGTCGGGATCGCCCAGGGAACCAGGATGCCAGCGCGGACGACGCCCCGCCCCCGGAAAGCCTTGGCCATGATCAGGGCCATCGCCACTCCGATGATCGTCTCCAAGATCACGCAGACGATGGTGATGAAGGTGGTATTGAGAAAGGCATTCCAGAACCGATCCATGGTGCCGTAGGAACCCGTCACCGGATTTTGGCCCTTGAAGATGTCGGTGAAGTTCTGCAGACCCACAAATTTATCGCCGGCGGCGATCAGACCAGTGGTCGGATCCACACCCGAGTTGGTCTGGAAGAAGGACTCACGGATTGACATGGCGACGGGGATCCCGGCCACCACGAAAATGACGATAAGGGTGGGCGCCAGCAGCATCCAGGCCAGCCGGCCTTGACCATCGCTCAGCGCGTTCTTTTTGTGCTTGTGGCCATCACCCTCAGTGGCCGGCAAACTCCGCGGTTCCGCGGTGGCTGTCGCCATGCGGCTACCTCCTTTGAGAAATGCGCTGAGCTCCCGGCGCAGCACTTGGCTGCGCCGGGAACCAGGCGGATATCAACTACTTGATCAGAGTCTGCAACTTGGCCTGCAGTGCTTGCAAGGCCGCATCGGGTTGAGTCTGACCTTGGAGTGCGCCGTAAGCGGCATCCTGGATCGCCAGAGTGACGTCACCGTACTCCACGGCCTTCGGACGTGGCTTGGCGGTCTGGATCGATTTCAGCTGCGTCGGCAGGAACGGGTACTTCTTGACCAAGTCGGGGTCGCTGTAGAGCGACTCGAGGACCGGTGATTGTGACGTAGCGAGCGTGTTCGACTTCTGAGCTTCAGGCGAGGAGATGAACTTCAAGAAATCGAGCGCCGTGCCCTTGTTCTCGGCGTACTTGGCGATGGCCTTCGTGTGACCACCGAGGCTGGAAACGCCAGGACCAATGATGCCAGGCAGCGGCGCCACATCGAACTTGCCGACGACAGCGGACGAGCCATCCTTCTTCTGGTTCAGGGCGTACACGTAGCCCCAGTTGCGGAGGAAGATCAGGTTGCCCTTGGTGAACGCCACCTGGCTCTGCGGCTCCTGCCAAGTGATGGCGGCCGCGGGGATGTGACCGTCCTTGAACCAATCGGTCAGAGTCTGCAGGCCCTTTGTGGCCTCCGGTGTGGCGACGTTCGGCTTGCCGTCGTCACCAACGATGACACCACCCGCACCGTGCACCGCCTCGTCGAAGTTCACAGTCAAGCCCTCATACTTGTCGAACTGACCGGCGTAGCAGCCGAGTTTGTCGTTCTTCTCGCCCGCCTGGATCTTGTCACAGGCCGCCTTCATTTCGTCGAAGGTTGTCGGCGCGGCAGCAATACCGTACTTGTCAAGCAGGTCCTTGCGGTAGTAGAGCAGGCCCCCGTCGGAGGTGGAAGGGAGGCCGTACAGTTTGCCGAAGTAAGTTGCGGCGTCAACCGTCGCCTTCAACATTCCCTCGGTCGAGGTGTCTGGTGGCATAGCCTCCGCATAACCCTTTGCAGCGAATTCAGCCGTCCAGACCACGTCCATTTCCAGAATGCCCATCTTCGGGTTCTTGATCTGGGTGTTCTGGATCATCTGTTGCCGCTGCTGATCTGCCTGATTGGGCAGCTCATGGAGGATGACCTTGCCGTTGGGGTGCTGCGCGTTGAATTGGTCGACCAGGTTCTTGTTGTTACCCGAGAGGTCCTTGCCAGTCCACCACTCGGTGTCACCTTGCTTGGTGAAATCAGCTGCGGCGGCCGACGTTCCACCGCCTGCAGGTGCGCCACCGCCGCCGCCACCACCACAGGCTGCGGCGACGAAGAGGGCACTCATAGATGCGGCCGCGATGAGCACGCGGCGCGCGGGACGAACGAAAGTCATACAGGCCTCACTTCGTTGTAGAGAGGGACACCCATTGCTTGGTGCCACCTCGCCACACACTAGAGGCAATCTGACACAAAAGCGCAAGTTCTCTCACGTTACATTTAGATTCGTTATACGAGCTCCTAGCACAGCTGACCCTGTTTGGGAAGCGGGACTCACAGGTAGAGGCCAGTCTTGCCATCCTGGAGTCTCTCAGCGGCGACGGCATGAAGATCACGCTCACGGAGCAGCACGTAATCCTTGCCCCGCACCTCGACCTCGGCTCGATCCTCAGGGTCGAACAGCACTCGATCGTGTGCCTTGACCGTCCTGACATTGGTTCCCACCGCAACGACCTCGCCCCAGGCGAGCCGACGGCCGATGGCGACGGTCGCCGGGATCAGGATTCCACCGCTACTGTGGCGCTCGCCGGGCTCGTTGTCGGTCGAGACAAGCACCCGGTCGTGGAGCATCCGGATCGGCAGCGCACCCTCGTCCAGGCCGCCGGAATTCTCACGGCCGCTCAGGTCGGCCACCACTCAGTCGTTCCGCCCGCGTCGCACGATCGCGCGAAGGATCAACAAGAAACCTATAATCCCCGCGACGGCCGCGGCCAGCACCGCAACTCGATCGGTGCGCAGATCGCCACGGGCATTGAAGACCTTGGACTTGGCATTCTCCAGTTCCGTATTGGCGAAACGCTTCACGTTCGCAATCTGGCGCTGCTTGATCCGGTTGGGATGCACCTGGTCGATCAGCGCCTCGACCGAGGCAGTCAGCCGATCCCGTGTGGCGCCCAAATCAGCCTCAATCTGGGGCACAGTACGGGCTGGCTCTGAAGCGTTGCTGGACACGTAGCCTCCTTAGCGCGATTCTGTGGCACCGACCGGCGGCCGGGGCGCTTCAAATCCTCAGCGTATTGCAGGCCGGCCGTTCCCAGCGTGGCGGCAGCGACTCAAAGCTGTTCGGAGCAGGGCTAGGGTTCTTGCATGACCACTCGGCTCAGCGATGGCGATGCGGCGCCTCCCTTTACCCTGCCGGACGCGGACGGCACGAATGTATCGCTAGCGGACTTCACTGGACAGCGTGTGATCGTCTACTTCTATCCCGCTGCCCTGACTCCGGGCTGCACTACGCAGGCAATCGACTTCACGGCGTCGATGGACGAACTCGATGCCGCGGGGGTGCATGTGATCGGTATCTCGCCGGACGCTCAGGAAAAACTCATTCAATTCCGCGAGCAGGAGTCGGTCGGTTTTCCGCTGCTGTCCGATCCGGACAAATCGGCGCTCAACGCCTACGGCGCGTACGGGGAAAAACTGCTCTACGGCAAGCTCATCCAAGGGGTGATCCGTTCGACCTTCGTCATCGATGTCGACCAGAAGGGGCACGGCACCATTGCGGTCGCTCAGTACAACGTGAAGGCCACCGGCCACGTCGACAAGCTCAAGCGCGACCTCCATCTGTAGACTCCCGGATCGCGCGCCGCCGTGCTGAGCAGGCTGGCGCGCCGCTGTCCTGGACGAGCGAGTGAGCAGACATGCCTTTTCGTCTGCGAGCGAGTGAGGAAGGCAGCGGCTCACAAGCGCCAGCCTCAGCGAGCGGAGCGAGCAATATACACGGAGGGAGGGGACATGCTTTTCGTCCCCGAGCGACGACGAAGTAGGCGCGCTCCCAAGGCGCGATCCGCGCGTAGCGAGCGCAGCAACCAAACAGAGCCGGAGTGGTGGAACTGGTAGACACGCAGGATTTAGGTTCCTGTGCCTTCGGGTGTGAGGGTTCGAGTCCCTCCTTCGGCACTGTATTTAATGGCTCCGGGCCAACTTGAAGGCCGCTTCCGATCCGACTCGTTCGTCGCGCCTGGTGAAGCCAGCTCTTCGCGGCTGCCGCAGTCCAGGCGCTCTTCACCAGGCGCTCCTGCACTCGCAGGGCGCGGCCTCCCCGTTACCCCGAGCGGGCACGGCGGCGCGCGATCCACGGGTTGATTTGCCCCGGGCCAACTCGAAGGCCGCTTCCGATCCGACTCGTTCGTCGCGCCTGGTG
>Ga0184620_10000201_pt1 | contig 10811 bp, 7 predicted proteins | sample PLM1_5_b1_FD_133136 | JGI IMG/M metagenome (GOLD analysis project Ga0184620, IMG submission 133136) | Groundwater sediment microbial communities from an aquifer in East River, Colorado, USA - PLM1_5_b1 | ecosystem: Environmental > Terrestrial > Soil > Riparian zone | place: USA: East River... | reverse complement strand
TTCGTCGTCACTCGCAGACGAAAAGCGTGTCTGCTCGCTTCTCCTCAGCACGGCGGGGCGCGATCCGGTATTTAGGAAACTCACAGTCTGCGACGGTACCGTTTCTCGACGTGACCCCACTCGAGGCCGCCGCCGGGCTGATGCCGATGCTGCTGCCGTCCTGGATGGACCCCGACGAACTGATCAAGTTCTTCGGGCCCTACGCCCTCTGGGGTGTGGCGTTCATCGTCTTCGCCGAGTGCGGGCTCTTCGCGATCTTGCCGGGCGACTCGTTGCTGTTCACCGTGGGGCTGCTAACGGCGGCGGGCGTGATCCCTTACAACCTGGTGTTTGTCTGCACTGTGCTGACCGTTGCCGCGGTGCTCGGCAACGTAAGCGGCTACGCGATCGGTCGCAAGATCGGTCCGCCGCTGTTCAAACCGCGTTCGGGGCTGGCGGGCAAGATCTTCAAACAGTCCTACGTGGACCGGACCCACCTCTTCTTCGAGCGCTATGGCAATCGTGCACTCATCCTGGCGCGCTTCGTTCCGATCGTGCGCACCTTCGTCACCCTGGTCGCCGGCGTCGGCAAGATGGATTTTCGGCATTTCATCACTTACACCGCTATAGGCGGCGTGCTCTGGGCGTGCGGAATCACCATCGCCGGCTACTTCCTCGGCAACATCGATTTCATCAAGAACAACATCGACCTGGTGCTGATCTTGATCGTGCTCGCCTCACTCGTCCCGATGGGGATCGAGTACGTCCTGCACCGGCGGCGCCGCAATCAGGAGTCTGCCGCCGTCTAATACGCGAGGTGGTGAACTGGTGGGCGGGTTATGCCGCATACTCTCGGCACAATCCGCGCTGTTGTTCTGTACTTCTCATCCTCAGTCGCTAGGTAGCCGGCTTGGTGATCTCCAACAGCGCCTCAAGGTCATCTCCGCTGGGCACCCAGAGTCCGGCGGAGGCGTTCTCGTCGACCTGCTCGGCCGACGTGGCACCCGCAATCACCGAGCCAACGGTCGGCATGGCCGCCAGACCTCCGATCGCAATCTGAAGCATCGAGAGATCTCGCTCGGCTGCGTACGCCTCGATCGCCTCGATCAGATCGAAGTTCGCCTTGTCCAGCCGAACCCGATTGCGCGCCAACCGGCTGCCGGCGGGAGGGGGCTCCCCGCGCTGGTACTTGCCAGTGAGCAGTCCAGAGGCCAGCGGAAAGTACGGCAGCAGGCTCTGGCCGGCGTGCTCCAAGGCGGGGACGAGTTCGGTCTCGGCTGAGCGGTTCAGCCAGGAGTACTCGTTCTGTGCAGAGATGAAGGCCTCAAAGCCGCTGGTTCGAGATGTCCAGTCGGCATCGATCACCTGCCAGCCAGCAAGGTTGGATGAGCCGACGTAGCGCACCTTGCCCTCGGCGACAACTTCAGTAAGGGCAGCCAGCGTCTCCTCGATCGGCGTATGGGGATCCGGCTCATGCAGCTGGTAGAGATCAATCCAGTCCGTCCCAAGGCGACGCAGACTGTTCTCCACGGCAATCCTGATGTAACGGCGCGAGCCCCGGGCACCCCAATCCGGACCGTTCGAGCCGCGCATGTCGGAGCCGAACTTGGTCGCGATGACCACCTCGCCGCGACGTGCGCCGAGCGCGTTGCCCAGTAAGACCTCCGAGCCGCCCGCATTTCCATAGACGTCGGCCGTGTCGAACAGTGTGATCCCGGTATCGATTGCGGCATTCACCACGGCCGGCACGTCCTCGTCGGCCATTCGAGCGCCGAAGTTGTTGCAGCCGAGTCCGACAGTGGAGACGGTGAGGCCAGAAAGTCCGAGCTGTTGGTAGGTCATCTCCGCGGGCACGGCCGACCCCCGGATCACTACTGCTGGTTCGGAGTCTGTGGTCCGGTTTCCGGCGGCACGTAACCACCTGGCTGCGGTGCCTGAGAGCCGCGCTGCTGTGGTGGTTGGGGCGGCTGCTGATACTCCTGCGGATTGGGCAGCTCGTCGCTACGCGGATCGAACTCCACCGGGGGCGCCGACTGCTGCGGCGGAAGCTGCTGTTGCTGCGGATCGCCACGGTAGGCGATCTCCCCGAAACTCACATCGGGCGCCTGGCGTACGGCCGGCTCGTCGACCTGGAAATAGGTGGCCTTCTCGAACTTGAACATCCCGGCGATGATGTTCGATGGCACCGACTCGACCTTGGTGTTGTAGACCCGCACGTTGGCGTTGTAGAAGCGGCGGCCTGCGGCGATCCGGTCCTCTGTTTCGGCTAGCTGCCGCTGCAGCTCCAGAAAGTTCTGGTTGCTCTTCAGATCCGGGTAAGCCTCGACACTGACGATCAAATTCCTCACCGCACCAGAGAGCGCGGCCTCGACATCGGCGCGCTGCTGGCTTGGCAGCGAGCCTTCGGACTGCGAAAGCTGCTGGGCCTGGCTGCGGAGCCTGGTGATGTCCTCCAGGGTGTTGCGCTCATGAGCGGCGTACGCCCGCACAGTCTCGACCAGGTTCGGGATCAGCTCGTAGCGGCGGTTGAGTTCGACGTCGATCTGTCGCCAGGACTCCTGAATCAGATTGCGGGACTTGACGAAGCCGTTGTACGAGGACATGCCGATGAGCGCGAGAATGACGACGATCACCAAAATGATGATGATCACGGTGATGGCGGTACCCATCAAATCTCCTTAGCTTGCGACGCATGCGCCCTGAGCCTGTCGACGGGCGGCATCAGGTTTTCGACCAACTCAGTCCATTTACCCTAACGGGTAAGTGCGGCAAGGTGCCGGTAGGCCTTACTCCAAACCAAGGTCGTGTGCAGAGATCGCCGAGCGGTACGCCAGCCCGGCCGCCTCGACGGCCTCCTTGGCGCCGGTGTTCCGGTCGACGATGACGGCCACTCCGATCACCTGTGCTCTGGCCTCCTGCAAAGCCTCGACGGCGGTCAAGACTGAGCCACCCGTCGTACTGGTGTCCTCCACCGCAAGCACGCGTCGGCCTGCCACGGGTGATCCCTCGATGCGTTGCTGCAGGCCGTGGGCCTTGCCCTGCTTGCGAACCACGAATGCGTCGAGCCGCTCTCCCGCAGCCGCGGCCGCGTGCAGCATGGCGGTGGCAACCGGGTCAGCGCCCAGTGTGAGACCGCCGACGGCCTCGAAATCCCAGTCGGCGACCAGGGCACGCATCACGCGGCCGACGATTGGCGCTGCGACTCCGTCCAGCGTGACGCGCCGCATGTCGACGTAGTAGTCCGCTGTACGCCCGGACGCCAAGGTGACTCTCCCGTGGACGATCGCCATCGCCTTGATGTGCGCAATCAGCTCAGCCGTGTCCTCAGCGACCATCGACGTGCTCACGCCCGGCACAATATCTTGTGCTCGCTCGCGTCCGACCGCTTACCTGCCGGCAAATGGGTTGGGCGTCAGCGTGTACTTGGTGGACAGGTACTCGTGAATCCCCTCAAAGCCGCCTTCACGCCCGATTCCGGACTGTTTCACGCCGCCGAAGGGAGCTGCCGCGTTGGACACCACGCCGACATTGAGACCCAGCATCCCGGTCTCCAACGACTCGATGAGCCGCTGGCCGCGCGCCAGGTCTTTGGTGTAGGCGTAGCCGACGAGGCCATACTCCGTGTTGTTGGCGATCCGCACCGCTTCATCCTCGTCACCAAAGGTCACGATGCTCAGCACTGGCCCGAAGATCTCTTCGCGAAGGATGTCGCTGCCGGGGCGTACCCCGGTGACAACGGTCGGCTCGTAGAACGTGCCCGGCCCATCGATCGCGTGGCCGCCGGTCAGCACTTTGGCGCCGCGGTTGGTCGCGTCAAGCACCAGCGCGTGGGCTTTATCGACCGCATCGGCGTTGATCAGCGGACCAATCTGGACACCGTCCTCGGTTCCTCGGCCGACTTTGAAAGCTTGCACCCGCTCGGTAGCGCGGGCAGCGAACTCGTCGGCAATGGCCTCGTGCACGATGAACCGGTTCGCAGCGGTGCACGCTTGACCGATGTTGCGGAACTTGGCCAGCATCGCCCCGTCAACGGCCGCACCAAGATCGGCATCGTCAAAGATCAGGAAGGGCGCGTTGCCGCCTAACTCCATCGAGGTACGCAGGATGCCCTCCGCGGCCTGCTGGAGCAGCTTGCGGCCTACCTCCGTCGACCCGGTGAAACTGAGTTTGCGCAGCCGGGGATCGGCGATGATCGGTCCCGACACTTTCCCTGATGTTGAGGTTGTGATCACGTTGACCACACCCGGTGGCAGGCCCGCCTCGGCGAGCAGCTTGACGAAGTACAGCGTCGTCAACGGGGTCAGCTCCGGAGGCTTGATCACCACGGTGCAGCCAGCAGCGAGCGCCGGCGCTGTCTTGCGAGTCGCCATGGCCAGCGGAAAGTTCCAGGGAGTGATCAAGAAACAGGGGCCGACTGGATGTTGCGAGACGATCATCCGGCCGGTGCCCTCAGGATTGGTTCCATAACGGCCGAAGATCCGCACGGCCTCCTCGGAGAACCAGCGCAGAAACTCACCACCGTAGGTGACCTCAGCCTTGGACTCGGCCAGTGGTTTGCCCATCTCGAGGGTCATCAGCAGCGCAACCTGGTCTTGGCGTTCGCGTACCAGGTCGAACGCCCGGCGCAGGATCTCGGCGCGCTCTCGAGGTGGTGTCTTGACCCAAGCGGGGGCAGCATCGGCCGCTGCGTCCATGGCGGCAGCACCATCCTCGACGCCGGCATCGGCGATGGTCTTGATCACCTCGCCAGTCGCGGGATCGTACACATTCAACGTGGCACCAGATGCCGCCGAATGCCATTCACCGCCAATGAACAGCCCATCCGGTACCGACTCCAGCAACGTTGCTTCCGTCGCGTTTGACATCGATAACCTCCCTGGCTCAACGGACATCGTTGTCAAACTTGAGCCTAACCCCAGTGTCGTGTCTCCTAAGTTCCTTTGCGGTTGGCGTCGTTCAGGTGCGTGCATCGCAAGGCCGACGAGGGAGGGATACCGAGTCGTATGCCGACCGAGGAGAACGCCGCGAGGTGCGTGCCTGGGCGGCGCCAATCGTAGAGAGACTTAGGAGACACGACACTAGGTCTCGGCGGTCGGCCTGGGATTCGCCCGCGGGATGCAGACCTGGGAGCCACCGCCACATGAGGGAACTAGGGTCTCGGTATGGCCTCTGCCTGGAAAGCCGAACGCATCCGCTCGGCCTCAACCACGATCTTCGCCGAGATGTCTGCGCTCGCCCTTACGACCCAGTCAATCAACTTGGGCCAAGGTTTCCCGGACACCGACGGCCCGGCCTTCATGCTCGAGGAGGCGCGGGCGGCGATTGCTCACGGGATCAATCAGTACCCACCTGGCCGCGGCATCCTGCCGCTGCGGCAAGCCATCGCGCAGCACAGCAGTCGGCACTACGGCCTCAGGTACGACGCGGAGTCGGAGGTCCTGGTCACGACGGGCGCCACCGAGGCACTGGCGGCGTCGATCCTGGCGTTTGTCGACCCCGGCGACGAGGTGATCGCCCTGGAGCCCTTCTACGACTCCTACGCCGCCTCCATCGAGCTCGCCGGCGGGCAACGCGTTGGAGTAGGGCTGTTCGGTCCAGACTTCCGGCTGGATCACGCGGAGCTCGCGGCAGCGTTCACTCCCAAGACCAAGGCGCTGTTGATCAACTCTCCACACAATCCCACCGGGGCCGTGCTGGATCGAGACGATCTTGTCGCCATTGCGGAGTTGGCGGTTCAGCACGATGTGCTGGTCATCTGCGACGAGGTCTATGAGCATCTGACCTTCACCGACGCCCAACATGTGCCGCTGGCCACCTTCCCCGGAATGCGAGAGCGGACAGTGCGGATCTCCTCCGCCGGCAAGACGTTCTCGGCAACCGGGTGGAAGATCGGCTGGGCGCTCGCTACGCCGGAGTTGATCAACGAGATCACTGCAGTGAAACAGTTCCTCAGCTACGTCTCCGGCGCCCCGTTCCAGCCGGCCGTCGCCCGCGCTCTCAACGAGGGCGACGAGTGGGTCGAGAAAGCCCGGCTGGACCTCCAGGACAGGCGCGACCAGCTGGCAGCGGGCTTGCGGTCAATCGGACTCGCGCCGATCGTGCCGCGCGGCACATACTTCATGACCACCGACGTCCGGCCCCTCGGCTACACCGACGGCGTGCAGTTCTGTCGAGAGCTCCCGACCCGTTGCCGAGTCGTCGCGATCCCCCATCAGGTGTTCTACGACCGGACCGAAGCGGGGAGACCGTACGTGCGATGGGCCTTCTGCAAGCAGGAACAGGTGCTTGACGAAGCGATCCACAGGCTGGGGGCTCTGCGCGAACCGACCTGAGTCTTGGCTACTCGTGGTCACCCGAAGTGCTTCAGGCGGGGCCCCGGCTCCGGAGACTGCTCAGCATCGTCGTCGCTGAACGGTGCCGATCCGGCAAGCAGCTGCCTCAACCGCACACCATGCAGTACGCGGTACGGAAAAGGTGGCCGTCCCGTTCGGTCCGCGATACTGGTGTACGGCAGCGGTGTCGCGCCGCCTGCGATGATCACATTGCCGAAGCGCCGGCCCTTCAGCGTCGACGACTCGGCACACAACAGCACATGCGGAAACGCCAGCTGCACACCCGCCAGCACCCGCCGCGCGTAACAGAGCGGCCCGCGATCAGTGAGATTGATGATGATCACTCCATGATCGGAAAGCGCGCGCCGAGCATCGGCGAGGAACTCGGCAGTGGTCAGCTCCGCCGGCACCCGGGCGCCGACGAAGGCGTCGATGATCACCATGTCGGCATACCCGTCGCGCAAGCCCGCGATGCCGCGGCGGCCGTCCGTGCCACGCACCTTGATCCCGCTGCGAGTCGGGAGGGGCAGGTTGCGACGGACGAAGGCCGTGAGCTCGGTGTCCGGCTCGAGCACTATCTGCGCAGAGCTCGGACGCGTCGCCGCCACATACCGCGGCAGGGTCATCCCAGCGCCCCCAACGTGGATCACCCGCAGCCGCTGCTCTCTTTCGGCCACGCTGTCAAGCACATCGACCAGCCGCTGCACGTAGTCAAACTCCAGCCGCAACGGATCATCAAGATCGACATAGGACTGGTCCGTACGGCCAACCCGGAGCGTGAAAGCTCGCTCGTAGGCCAAATCAGGCACCAGTAGTGCGCCGTCGGCGCCGGGCCGCAGTACCAGGCTCGCCGACCTCACGGCTGCTCCTCGGCGCCCCGCACGGGTTGACGCAGCGGCCGTCGCTGGTGTCGTGGTGTAGAAACAACGTGGAAGGGAGACTCGCCATGAAGCTGCGCTGGATCGACTTTGACGGCGTGAGCGATCACGACCTGGCCGAGCTGCCTGCCCTGCAGAAGCGCACTGACGGATTCCTCTGGCTCGACATTCCGGAATGGAGCGATGAAGCCGAGGCGCTCCTCGCAAACGGATTCCACTTTCATCCGATGGCGATTGCCGAGAGCCGGAACCGCAACCACGTCCCCCGAGTCCACGTCTATCCGCACCACGTCTTCATCGTCGTGCACGCACCTGAGATCGGTGCGGCCGGCCACATGCACTATCTCGAGCTGGACCAATTCGTTGGGGAAGACTTCCTGGTCACCGTGCATGGACCGCTAAACCCCAAGGTCCCCATCGAGTCCGCATTGCGCGAAACCAACGCGGTGGCGGCCCGGCTGGAGAGCGGCCGCCTGCAGCCTACGTCGCCCTTTGGCCTCACGTACGCCATCGTCTCCTCGATCGCGCGCCGGGAAGCTGAACTGGTCGCCGAGATCGCGCGTGATGTCGGCCTGATGGAGCAGCGGGTCATGGCTGACGTGGACGAGGATCCGCAAGAGTTCCTCAGCGAGCTCTTCGCTTCTCGACATGAGCTGCTGACCATCAAGACCATGGCCGAGCAGGGCAGCGAGATCTATCGGCGGGCGATCAAACTGACGACCTTTGCACCGACGGAGGGCCTGGAGCTGATGAAGGACTTGCTCGACCAGTACGAGACCGTCGCCCATATCAGCGATTCGCAGCTGGTGTTTCTGATGGGCGTCACCGAGTTCTACCGCGCGCGTACCGACACCAAAATGACCATCGCCGCCGAGCGCCTCGCCGTCATTGCGGCGATCACCCTCCCCATTACATCGCTGTCCTCGGTCGTTGGGATGAACGTCATCGTCAACGATTCCACGCACTGGGTCACGCTCGGCATCTTGCTGTTGATCATGCTGGTCATATCGTTGATCATGCTGCGCTGGGCGCACAAGCAAGGCTGGTGGTGACCTACCGACTTGTCAGCGTCTCAGCGGGCTATAGCCTGCTGAGACGCTGACACGTCGATGGATAGGTGGTAATCATTCAGGCAATGGCAGGCTGCGACTGCAAGATGATCAAGCCGTCGCTGCTTTCGTCGGCGTCGAAGGTGACGACCGCACCCTCGCGCACCTCGCCAGCGAGCACGCGGCGCGCAAGTTGATCTTCAATCGTCGTCTGAATCAGCCGACGCAGCGGGCGGGCACCAAAGACCGGGTCGAAGCCGGTGAGTGCCAGCCACTCCTTGGCGGCGGGAGTCGCCTCCACGGCAATCCGCCGATCAGCAAGCCGCTTGTTGAGCCGGGCCAAGTTGATCTCCACGATCTTGGCAAGCTCCTCGGTATCGAGGGCGTCGAAGAGCACGACTTCATCTAGCCGGTTTAGGAATTCAGGCTTGAACGCCCCGCGCACCACACCCATGACGGCGTTGCGCTTGGTCTCAGCGTCCAGCGTCTGGTCGGCGAGGTACTGCGAGCCCAAGTTGGAAGTCAAGATCAACAAGGTGTTGCGGAAGTCAACCGTACGCCCCTGGCCGTCGGTCAGCCGGCCGTCGTCAAGCACTTGCAGCAAGATGTCGAAGACTTCGCTGTGCGCCTTCTCCACCTCGTCCAACAGCACCACTGAGTACGGGCGACGGCGAACGGCCTCGGTGAGCTGGCCGCCTTCCTCGTAGCCGATGTAGCCAGGAGGTGCCCCGACGAGCCGCGCCACGGAGTGTTTTTCGGAGTATTCGCTCATGTCGATCCTGATCATGGCCCGCTCGTCCTCGAACAGAAACTCCGCCAGAGCCTTGGCCAGCTCGGTCTTGCCGACACCGGTCGGACCGAGGAACAAGAACGACCCTGTGGGCCGATTGGGATCGGAAATGCCGGCGCGCGAGCGGCGCACCGCATCGGACACGGCGCGGACCGCAGGCTGCTGACCGACCAGCCGCTCCCCGATCCGGGACTCCATGGACATCAGCTTCTCGGTCTCGCCCTGCAGCAGTCGGCCGACTGGTATTCCGGTCCAGTTGGAGACGACCTCCGCAACATCGTTCGGGCCGACCTCCTCAGAGACCATCGACGGCAACTGACTCTCGGCCGTGGCGGCCTCCTCTAGCTCCTTCTGGAGTGCTGGAATCTCGCCGTAGTTGATCTCACTGGCCTTCACCAGGTCACCTTCGCGAAGCGCCCGCTCGGATGCCACGCGCAGCTCGTCGATCTGCTTCTTCAACTCGCCGACGCGGTTGAGACCTGTTTTCTCCGCCTCCCAGCGCGCCTCGAGGGAGCGCAGCTCCTCTTGAACATTGGCCAGATCCTCGGTCAACCGATGGAGTCGCTCGACGCTGCCAGCATCCGACTCCTTCTCCAGCGCGAATTTCTGCATCTGCATCCGCTCCACGGTGCGGCGCAACGCGTCGATCTCGACCGGCGACGAGTCGATCTCCATCCGCAACCGCGAGGCTGCCTCGTCGACCAAGTCAATCGCCTTGTCCGGCAGCTGCCGCGACGTGATGTAGCGGTTCGACAACGTGGCCGCCGCGACTAGGGCAGCATCAGTGATCGCCACCTTGTGGTGCGCCTCGTACCGCTCCCGCAGGCCGCGCAAGATTGCAATCGTGTCCTCGACACTCGGCTCATCGACGAAGACCTGCTGGAAGCGACGCTCAAAGGCCGGGTCCTTCTCGATGCGCTCGCGATATTCATCCAATGTGGTCGCACCGATCATGCGCAGGTCGCCACGCGCGAGCATCGGCTTGAGCATGTTTCCGGCGTCCATGGAGGAGTCACCGGCGGCGCCCGCGCCAACGACGGTATGCAGCTCATCGATAAAGGTGATCACCTGACCGGCGGCGTCGCGGATCTCGGTGAGGACGGCCTTGAGCCGCTCCTCGAACTCACCACGGAACTTGGCACCGGCCACCATCGACGGCAAGTCAAGCGACAACAGGCGACGGCTCTTGAGTGAGTCGGGTACGTCGCCCGCCACCAGCCGCTGCGCCAAACCTTCGACGACCGCGGTCTTGCCCACGCCGGGCTCACCGATCAGCACAGGGTTGTTCTTGGTGCGCCGGGCGAGCACCTGGACCACACGACGGATTTCGGCATCCCGCCCGATCACCGGGTCGAGTTTGCCGTCCCGGGCCATTGCGGTGAGATCGACACTGTATTGATCGAGCGCCGAGGAGGTTCCCTCAGCCTCCGGGCTGGTCACGCGCTTGCTGCCACGAGCCTCGTTGAAGGCGCGCGTCAGCACGTTGGGCTTGATGTTCAGCGCTGCGAGGACTTTCTTGGCGTCCGAGTCGACGGTTGCCAGGGAGATCAGCAGGTGCTCGGTGGCCACGTACGCGTCGCCGAGTTGCTCGGCTCGAACCTCGGCATCCGCCAGCACCCGCGCGAGCGACCCCGACATCGTCGGCTGGCTGACCGAGGAGCCCCTCGCCGAGGGCAGCTTGGCGATTGCACCCTGGGCGGCCGCAGCAACTACTGCCGGGTCGGCGCCAGCGGCGGTGATGAGAGGCGCGACTGTGTTGCCAGGCACCTGCAGCAGCGCGTGC
>Ga0184620_10000200_pt1 | contig 10812 bp, 14 predicted proteins | sample PLM1_5_b1_FD_133136 | JGI IMG/M metagenome (GOLD analysis project Ga0184620, IMG submission 133136) | Groundwater sediment microbial communities from an aquifer in East River, Colorado, USA - PLM1_5_b1 | ecosystem: Environmental > Terrestrial > Soil > Riparian zone | place: USA: East River... | reverse complement strand
GCCTCGGGTGCGGATCTCACGTCGATGCCTCCACAGTGGAGGCCGCGTCGCTGAGGAACGCGTTCTGGCTGCAGTGGCTCTGACGGGACGCGACACCGCCTGAGTTACCCGCGAGTTCGACCAGCGGGCCAACTGTTGCGACGAAAGCGTGCACCACTGGCAGCCTGACCGGGCCGTCTGCTCCAGCCGCAGCCCAGCAACCGAATCCTCGACATCGCGACCGCTATCGGGGTGATGTTCACCCGCTGCCGGTTCTTCCCAAACCGCAACCCGTAACAGGAAACGCCGCACGGGCAAGCTTGGGTTGACACATTCAGAGGGCGCGTCGGTCGCGTACGGTGTCGCCATTCAGGAGGTCGTTCCCCAGCTAGGGAGGATCGCGCAAGGAGATGGCGAGTGAACGAGAAGCAGGTGTTGACCGAGTCCTGGCCTTCAGCGACGGCGTCGTGGCGATCGCGATCACGCTGCTGATCCTGCCCCTGACCGAAATCGAAGCCGGTCCTGACGTGAGCTTGGGCGAGGTCGTCGTCGAGCACCGAACCGCGCTCTTTGCATTCGCCCTGTCGTTCGCCGTGATCGCGAACTACTGGAGCGTTCACCATGAGATCTTCCGGCCAGTCCGACGCTACAGCGCGCGACTCATCGCGCTCAACATGTGGTGGCTTGCCGCGATCGTCTTCCTACCCTTTCCGACCGCTCTGATCGCTGATCGTCTCGACGGCGGCTTTGCCACTTTGTATATCGGCGGCTTACTCGCCGTCTCCGTGCTTAACCTCGTCCTCGCCACCTACCTCGCGCATCACCCCGAACTGACCGACAGCCAGGGACCTGGTGAGAGCCGCAATCATGCGATGCAAAGTGGTCTCATCATTGTCGTACTCGTTGCCGCGGCCGTCGTCTCGCTCTTCTTCCCCAACGCGGGCGTCTGGGTGCTGCTACTGCTCTTCCCTGTCCAGATCATTGCCGACGACGTGCAGCCAGGACGTCGCAGACACCCACAACGCTATGACGATCGACCGCGCTACGGCATAACCAACGCGGGCTCCCTCCCGCGAGCTTCGAGGTCGAGAAGCAAGCGCTTGCGAGGCAGCCCGCCGCCGTATCCGGTCAGCGCGCCGGACGCTCCGATGACACGATGGCACGGCACGATCACCGAGATGGGGTTGCGGCCGTTGGCCAGGCCGACGGCACGCGAGGCTCCCGGCCGACCAATCTGCGCAGCGATCTGACCGTAGCTGCGAACCTCTCCGTACGGGATGGTCTGCAAGGCCGCCCACACCTCACGCTGGAAAGCAGTGCCGCGTGGACTGAGCGGAAGGTCGAACTCGGCGCGGTGACCAGCGAAGTACTCGTCGAGCTGACGGCGCGCCTCCTCGAAGCGTGCGGCATCTTCGACCCAATCCGCGCCCGGCCCAATGTGCCCTTCGAGATCAGTGTCCATATACAGACCGGAAATGCCGGTCTCACCGGCAGTCATCAGTAGCGGCCCAAGCGGGCTGTCAAGCATCGTCCAATAAGTCGCAATCGTGATCATGGTCTCTTCCTATCCTCTCGTATCATCGGTTTCGGTCGCCGCCAAGGCCCAGAGATGCATCTGCGCATACGACCGCCACGGCCGCCACGCTTCAGCAACTCTGGTCGCAGCGGCAGAATCAGACGGCAGCCCGGCCCATGCCAGTCCGTGCCGGACACCCAAGTCGTCCGCGAGCAACACATCAGGATCTGACAGCGCCCGCATCCGCACGTAGCCCGCGGTCCACGAGCCGATGCCTGGAATCGCAGTGAGCTCGCGTTCCACCTCGGCACGGTCAGCGCCCGGATCAAGGCGGAGTCTGCCGCCGGCCAGCCGGGCGGTCAGCTCATGCATGGTGCGCTGACGCCGGGCAGGCATCGGAAACGCAGCGGGATCCACGGCGGCCAGCGCATCTGAGGTGGGAAACACATGCGTGACCCCTGCCACGGGCGTGTCGAGAGGCTTGCCGTACGCCTGAACCAGCCGCGCCGCAACGCGGCGTGCTGCGGCAACCGAGACCTGCTGCCCGAGCACCGCTCGGACCGCCAGCTCGTCTCCGTCGACCGCGCCCGGAACCCGGATGCCTGGGGTTGCTCTCACGAGCGGCGTCAGAGCCGGCTCGGCCATCAGCACATCATCGACCGCCACGCTGTCGGCATCGAGGTCGAACAGGCGGCGGCAGCGCGCGACCGCGGATGCGAGGTCACGAAAGTCAGTCAGTCGCAAGATGGCCTGCAGATGGCCGTCGGCCGGGGTCACCTCGGCGACGCCGGTACCGTGCGGCAGGGCCAGACTCCGCCGGTAGGTTCCTTCGTGCACTTCCTCGATGCCTGGCACTGCTCGCACCGTGAGGAAGGCCAGCATGCCGGCCAGGTCCGCAGGCCGGCGGTACGGGAGCCGGAGTTCGATGGGGCCGGCAACCGAACGCGGAGCACCGAGACCGCGGCGCGACCGGCGTCGGAGGTCACTCGGTGTCGACGCGAAGATCTCGCGCATGGTGTCGTTGAACTGCCGAATGCTGGCGAAGCCTGCTGCATAGCCGACGTCGGTGACCGGCAGATCCGTGGTCTCGAGTAGGACCCGGGCCGTCTGAGCGCGCTGCGCACGGGCCAGTCGCAGCGGCCCGGCGCCGACCTCCTGAGAGAGCGCGCGGTGCACCTGTCGCTCGCTGTACCCGAGCCGACCCGCCAACCCGGCGACTCCCTCGCGATCGACAATTCCGTCTGCGACCAGGCGCATGGCCCGCCCGACGAGATCGGCGCGCATGTTCCATTCCGGTGCGCCTGGGCTGACGTCGGGACGGCACCGCCTGCAGGCGCGATAACCTGCGGTTTGCGCCTCCGCGGCCGAACGGTAGAACCGCACATTTTCCGGCTTGGGCGTACGCGCCGGGCAACTCGGTCGGCAGTAAATGCCGGTGGTCCGTACGGCAGTGAAGAACATCCCGTCGAACCGCTCGTCCCGGCTGGTGACAGCCCGATAGCAGGTTTCGTGGTCAAGCACGACTCAACTGTGCCTCAATCAGACAGCTCGCACTAGCGGAAATCGGACGTCGCGATTGAGTTCAAGATGTCGCCTGCTCAGGGCAGGGTGGGCGATCTCCACGGGCATGCGTCGGGCAGGCGCCTACAGTGAGTGAATGGCGACGAGGACGGCCATCCTCGCTCGGTCGGGACCCAAGTGGAGGTCGCCGGCGCTGATCGACGGCCTGCTGGCGTACGCGGTGGCCATGGCGGTCGGAGTGGCAGTTTTCACCCGCTCGGTCGACGGCCGGCCGGAGCCTTGGCCGGCGTACGCTTTCGCGCTCGGCTTCGGGTTGATCTTACTCATCCGCCGGCGGTATCCGGTGCTGGTGTTGATCATCACCTCACTCGCGATCTGCGGGTACTACGCGCTGCAGTACCCGCCCATCGGACTGGCTTTGCCGATCGCTGTGGCCTTGTTCTCAGCCGCAGAGGCCGGTCACCTGCCGATCAGCATTGTCGTCTCGGTGATCTTGATCGGATTGGCCGTCTATTTCCAGATCGCCGGCGGCCGCGAAGTCGGGCCGTTGCTCGGTTACGAGCTGCCACCAGTGATCGCCTTGATGGGAGCGTCGCTGGCCTTGGGTGATGGGGCGCGGTCCCGTCAGCTGCTCAAGGAATCGCAACGTGAGCGGGAGCGCCAGGCCAGGGTTGAGCTGGAACGTCGCGTTACCGCACAGCGCAACGAGGAACGGCTGCACCTCGCGCGCGAGCTGCACGACGCACTCGGCCACAACGTCGCGTTGATCTCGCTGCAAGCCGCGGTCGCTGCCGAGGCATTGCCGGAGCAGGTACCGGAGGCACAGCGTGCCGTGGCCGAAATCCGGAGCATCAGCGTTGGCGCCATGGCCGAGCTGCGCGGCACTGTTCGCAGACTCCGCTCGCTGGACGTAGCAGTAGACCTGCCGGCCGGCGTCGACGAACTCCCCGCGCTCGTGGAGCAGGCGCGCGGCAATGGCCTGGACGTGCGAATCGTCCAAACCGGCGACAGCCGGGAGATACCCGAAGCGTTCGGCCAGGCGGCGTATCGAATCGTTCAGGAGGCGCTGACCAACGTCATCCGGCATGCGAATGCTGCACATGCGAGTGTGACGCTCGATCGGAGTCCGGACACGTTGATCATCACCGTGCGTGACGACGGGCAAGGCGCGGAAGAGTTCCCCGCCGGAAACGGCATCCGAGGCATGCAGGAGAGGGCAGCAGAGTGGGGCGGCCAGCTCACGGTGACCAGCGCAGGCCGCGCTGCCGGGACCGTACTGACCGCCGTGCTCCCCTGGCCACAATCCCAAGAGCCGCGGTCGGACACGTGATTCGGGTCGTGCTGGCCGATGACCAGGCCCTCGTGCGTAGCGGGCTGCGCGCCCTGCTAGCCAACAGCGATGACATTCAGGTTGTCGGCGAAGCCAGTGATGGGCGCGAGGCGGTAGCAGTGGTGACCCGCACCCGACCCGATGTCGTGCTGATGGACATCCGGATGCCCGGGTTCGACGGGATCGCGGCGACCCAGCGGCTCACCGCCGATCCGCAACTGACCGAAGTAGCAGTCATCATGCTGACCACCTTCGATGAGGATGACCAGATCTTCGCGTCGATCAGGGCCGGTGCCTCCGGCTACCTCCTCAAGGACGCCGAACCGGCCCACCTCCGCGAAGCAATTCGCGTCGTCGCAGCCGGTGACGCCTTGCTATCGCCATCGGTGACCCGAAAAGTGATGGAGGGCATCGTTTCCGGGCCTGTGGGTGTGGCAGATCGCGGCCGCCTGCATGAGCTGACCGTGCGGGAACGCGACGTCCTTGCTGGCGTCGGCCGCGGCCTGTCGAATGACGAGATTGCCGCGGAAATTCACATCAGCCCGGCAACCGCGCGCACCTACGTCAGCCGCATGCTGACCAAGCTCCGGGCCCGTGATCGGGCCCAACTGGTCGTGATCGCGTACGAGACCGGCCTCGTCAGACCCGGTCGGCACCCGGAGCCACCTGGCTGACCCCGAGCCGGCGTACGTCGAGAAGCGATCCTCCTTGTCGCTTCCAGCGAGTAGGTAACAGGCGACCCGATTTCTACCGTGGTGGGCGTTCTGATCACCCAGCGTGGAGAAACCTATGTCCAGCCGTCTCAGCCGCCGCACCTTGCTGGCCGGTGTGGCGGCCCTGCCCGCCCTTGCAGTTCTTGGCTGCGAATCCGACCGCACCACTGCCGATCCGATCAGCACCGTCAACACCCTCGATTTCGCCAACCGGCTTCGGATCCCGGAACTGGCCGACTCCACAGTCAATGGCGACGGCGTCCGCGTCTTCCGACTGGGCGCGACCGCTGGATCGGCCGAGTTCCTCAATGGCGTGGCAACGCCGACCTGGGGATACACGGACGGTCACTACGCCGCCGGATATCTCGGTCCGACCTTGCGGGCAGCCCGCGGGGAGCAGGTACGCGTTCTCGTCGAGAATCGGTTGTCTGAGATCACCACCGTGCACTGGCACGGCATGCACCTTCCGGCTGGCCATGACGGTGGCCCGCACCAGCCCATCGCGCCCGGGCAGCAATGGCAACCGGCCTGGTCGATCGATCAGCCTGCGGCGACCCTGTGGTATCACCCGCATCCGCACGGCGAAACCGAATCCCAGGTGACTCGCGGGCTGGCAGGGCTCTTCTACCTCGACGACGGCACCAATCCGGATCTGCCGCGGAAGTATGGGGTCGACGACATCCCGATCATCCTGCAAGATCGCAGCTTCGACTCGGGTGGACGGTTTCTTGTCAACGGCCATGCGGTCACCGGTCTGCTGGGCGAGAAGATCTTGGTGAACGGGACGTATGACCCGCATCTGCCCGTCACCACCCGTCGGCTTCGGCTCCGCATCCTGAATGCCTCGACCGCTCGGATCTATCACCTGGCCTTCGCCGACGACCGTGAGTTCGCCGTCGTCGCCACCGACTGCGGTTTCCTGCCCACGCCTCAACCGACCCGCAGCCTGCTCCTCTCCCCCGCCGAACGAGTCGAGATCATCGTGGAATCGCGACCGGGCGAGCAAGCGGTGCTCCGCTCGGTGCCCTGGGATCTGAACATGATCACCCCGCTGACCAATGGCGCCGGCGGCAATGATCATCTCGACCTGCTGCAACTTCGGGCCGCCGACTCGCTCGCCGAGGGCCTCCGCATTCCCGAGCGACTGCAAACAGCGCCGGCCCCCGCACTTGATCGCATAGCGGCTCGTCGGACGTTCCAGCTGGACGGCCGGGAAATCAACGGCCAGCAGATGGACATGACCCGGATCGACACGGTGGTTGGAGCCGGCACCACTGAGCTCTGGACGGTCCAGAACACCCACAACCAGCCGCACAACTTCCACGTACACGGTGTGGCGTTCCAGATGATTCCGGCCGGGGCAAGTAGTCCAGATCCTGCACTCGGCTGGAAGGACACCGTGCTGCTGGCTGCCGGCGAGTCGGTGCAGCTGGCGCTCAGTTTCCCGACGTATCAGGATCCGCTGACGCCGTACATGTACCACTGCCACCTGATGTGGCACGAGGACGAAGGAATGATGGCGCAGTTCACGGTTGTCAATCCTGATCAAGTGGAGTCGGCGCCGCGGACACTTGACGTCGATCATGATCACATGGCAGCCGGCCATGATCACGGCTGATCACCAGGGATTTCATCCAACAACAATCGGCAAAGGAGCTCAACCCTCATGGCAACCACCAACACACCATCGAACTCGCCAGCCACCAGCAAGCGGCGCCCTGCAGTGATCATCGCTATGATCCCGCTAGGCGCAATCCTGGGATTCATCGGCGGTCTGCTCATCGAGATCATCATCGGGCTCGTTGCCAGGTCCGTGTTCAGCGCGGAACATCCAGGAACCCAGGCCTGGCAGTTACTCGGCTCGCTACCCGGACTCGGCGCCTTGATCGGTGCGATCGTTGCGCCGATCTTGTACGGCCGCAGTCCGGGCTCGGCGAGATGATCGCGCGTTACTGGTGCCGCCGGGCCGGACCACCAAGATTCTCAGGTGCACGAGATGGCAATGCCCGCCACTGGTTCTCCGGACAGGGCGGTGACCTGAGACCCGCAAGCGTGCCGACGGCGTACGCTCCCTAGGCTGAGGCGCATGGACGACTCCGACATCCTCGCGCGCATTCGCGTGATGGTCGATGCAGAACATGAGCTGCGCCACGAGATGCAGGAAAACCCTGGCGAGGTCAGCGACGCCGCTCAGCGGCTTCATGATCTTGAAGAGTCACTCGACCAGTGCTGGGATCTGTTGCGTCAACGGCGGGCCCACCGGGAGTTTGAGCAGAATCCCGATGAGTCGCAGACCAGACCTCGGCAGCAGGTGGAGGGATATCTGCAGTGATGCCTAGGGCCGGTACACCGCGACTGCCCAAGCCAGGTGCCCTGACCTGACCAGGCTGGATTCCACTAGATTCAGCCGTTTGGCAATGGCCCTGAGTAACTGCCGCGAGGACCACGTCCGCGCATAGACCGAAATGATCACCACGCCTCCCGGCGCGAGCTGCTCCGCGTGATGCATGACAGCGCCGATCGGGTGGGGCAGGTAGTAGATAACCTCATTCATCACGACCGCATCGGGCGGCTGGTCGGCGATGAAGTTCGACCCATCCGCGCAGACGAATTGGGTACGCGGGTCTGACTTTGGTCCGGCAAGCAGGATGGACTGCTCGCAGTTGTCCACGCCGAGGTATCGGGTGTAGCTCAGGCCCTCTTGCAGAATTCCCTGCGAGCAGCCGACGTCGAGTACAAAGCCGTTTCGGGCGTACCGCTCCGTCACGCTCCGAACCGCTCGGTAGCGGGCCGCCTCGTTGCTCTCGCGGAGTCGCTGCCAGCTGTCCTTGCGGTTCTCCCGCGCGTTGTCCCGCGCCAAGATCGACCTCACCACAGAGAGTGGGATGGGCGCTACGGAGAGGAGCCCGGCAGCTGCCTTGCTCTGCAGCACCCGGGCCACAACGGTCTCTCGAGAGGACTTTGTCGACCTCTGAATTTCCGTCGTCATCGGCCTCCTCCTACTCGAAACGCGAGGGATCTCCGGCTCCCCGCCGCACGATCAATGCATCGCCGTCGGAGAGATCAACCACCGTAGTCGGGATCTCGCCGCATTCACCCGAATCCACCACTCCATCGAGGAGATGATCAAGGCGCTCCATGATCTCCCAGCCCTGCGTCAACGGCCGCAGTTCTCCGGGCATGATCAAGGTGCTGGATAGCAATGGTTCGCCCAGGCCCGCCAGGATCGCCTGAGCGACCGCGTGATCAGGAATCCGGACTCCAACCGTACGTCTCTTGGGATGCAGCATACGGCGCGGCACGTCGCGGGTGGCCGGCACGATGAAGGTGTACTGACCCGGTGTGGATGCTTTGAGTGCACGAAAGATGACGTTGTCGAGGTGCACGAACCGGCCAAGCTGATTGAAATCGGCGCAAACCAACGTGAAGTGATGACGGCTGTCAAGCTGCCGGATCTCCCGGATTCGGTCTAGGCCCTCCCGGTTGTCCAGCTGACAACCGAGCGCGTAGCAGGAATCCGTCGGGTACGCGACCAGCCCATCAGCGCGTATCAGCTCGACCACCTGGCCGATGGTTCGCGACTGAGGGTTGTCCGGGTGGACATCGAAGTATCGGGCCACGAGAGGGAGCCTAGTGCGGCGAGACTCAAAAATCTGTCGTAGCCGGTCACCAGCGCGGCGCACAGGGAGCTGATGACCCTTTGTACGCTGCAATCCTACGGAAGTGAACTTAACGTCAAGTTGAGGTAATAGGACTAGACTGATCATTGTGTTGCACCGCACGGATCTGCTGACCATCGGCGAGCTGGCAGCACGTTCGGGCTTCGCGCAGTCTGCCCTGCGGTATTACGAGAACCTTGGCTTGATCACGTCAACACGTACCTCGGGTAACCAGCGCCGCTACGAGCGAGCAACGCTGCGTCGCCTGGCGTTCATCCGCTCGGCCCAACGCGTCGGGCTGACGCTGGAGGAGATCACTGAGGCGCTGCAGACTCTTCCCGGTAGTCGCACGCCAACAAAAGCCGACTGGACACGGCTGTCCCACCAGTGGCGCGGCCGGCTCAATGAGCAGATCGAAAGGCTGGAGCGGCTCCGCGATCGATTGGACAGTTGCATCGGCTGCGGCTGTTTGAGCCTACAGAGGTGCACGCTGCAGAATCCCGATGATTACGTGAGCTCCCGCGGCCCAGGGGCGGTGTATCTCGACCCTTCCAAGGACTGACCGGCTGACAGACGCCGGCCGGTCAGACGATGCAGCTCGGATAGGTTTACGCCCATGGTCAACAAGGTGGCAATGCTTACCGCGGGCGGTTTTGCACCGTGCCTGTCATCAGCGATCGGAGGGCTAATTGCGCGCTACACGGAGGTGGCTCCTGAAGTCGAGATCATCGCTTATCGATACGGCTATGAGGGCCTGCTGCAGGGCGACTCGATTGCAGTGACGCCTGACGTCCGGAAGCACGCGGCACGCCTCCACGCCTTCGGCGGATCGCCTATCGGAAACTCCCGAGTCAAGCTGACCAACGCATCCGACCTTGTGAAACGCGGTTTGATCAGCGAGGGGATCGAACCATTGCAGGCCGCAGCCGACCAGTTGACAGCCGACGGCGTCGACGTGCTGCACACGATCGGTGGCGACGACACCAATACCACAGCGGCCGACCTCGCTGCGTTTCTCGCCAGCAACGGTCACGAACTGACCGTTGTCGGCCTGCCCAAGACCATTGACAACGACATCATTCCGGTACGCCAATCGCTGGGCGCCTGGACGGCGGCGGAGCAGGCCTCGCGGTTCGCACAGAACGTCATCGGCGAGCACAATTCGGGCTCGCGGCTGCTTATTGTTCACGAGGTGATGGGCCGCAACTGCGGATGGCTCACCGCTGCCACGGCGCAGGACTATCGGGAGTGGCTGGATTCTCGCGAGTGGTTGCCAGAGATCGGGCTCAGTCGGGAAGCCTGGGAGGTACACGGCGTCTACATCCCCGAGGCAGTTTTCGATCTTGACGTGGAAGCGCAACGGCTCAAGGACACGATGGATCGGATCGGATCGGTCAACCTCTTCATCTCCGAGGGTGCCGGCCTTGAGACGATCTTGGCCGAGCTGGAGCGATCGGGCGAGGATGTTCCCAGGGATCCCTTCGGTCACGTCAAGATGGACAAGATCAACCCGGGCGCTTGGTTCGGCAGCAAGTTCGCCGAGCGGCTCGATGCGCAAAAGGTCATGGTGCAGAAGTCTGGATACTTTTCCCGATCAGCGGCCGCCAACCAGCGTGATCTTGCATTGATCATGTCCATGACCGACCTGGCGGTCGACTGTGCGCTACGCGGTGAGCCCGGGTTGATCGGGCATGACGAAGAGCGCGGCGACGAGCTTCGAGCCATCGAGTTCAGCAGGGTGCGAGGCGGCAAACCGTTCGATATCGCCGCACCATGGTTCTCTGCGCTCTTGGATGGCATCGGCCAGCCGAGCGCCCAGCTCGCCACGGCACACTGACCCGTCCCCGGCTCGTTGCGATGGAACGAGTAACGCGGCGGGTTCAGTCAGGACTTCTTGCGGCCACGCAACGCCGCTGACACCAGGTACGCGAGCGCCGCACCCAAACCCACTCCGGTCGCAGCGCCGGTGACATAGCCGGCACCCGTGCCGACTCGAACAGATTTGACAGCGACCGCCTGCGACACGACGTTCGGCGGCTCATCTTGGGTATCCTCAGCGTCTGGCGCCGGTGCGGTCACTGACTCTTCCTGGGG
>Ga0184620_10000197_pt1 | contig 10853 bp, 8 predicted proteins | sample PLM1_5_b1_FD_133136 | JGI IMG/M metagenome (GOLD analysis project Ga0184620, IMG submission 133136) | Groundwater sediment microbial communities from an aquifer in East River, Colorado, USA - PLM1_5_b1 | ecosystem: Environmental > Terrestrial > Soil > Riparian zone | place: USA: East River... | reverse complement strand
GGGACGCGCCGATAGATGTCCATGGTGATGCCACCAACGGAGTCCACGAGTGACTGGAACCCTTTGAGGTCGATCAGCACCCAATAGTTGATCGTGAGACCGGTCACTGCCTCAACAGCCTCTTTGGTGGCTTGGGCGCCCGGATTCTGCACCCCTGGATACAGACCCCGATGTCCTGACGCGTAGGTGTAGATCGCGTTCAGCATGCAGGCGCCATTCGCGCATCGAAAACCGTTCGGGAACCGCGAGTGCAACGGCGAATTGCTGGGGAACGGGACGGTCTGGAGATTGCGGGGCAGGCTGATCAACACCGTTCGTCCAGTCTCGGAGTCAACACTGGCCACCGTCATGCTGTCCGGCCGCAGCCCAACGCGATCGGGTCCTGCGTCACCACCTAACAGCAAGATATTGATCCGACCGTGCTGCGCGACGTGATCACCGCCCCCGGAGAAGACCGTTGTCGTCAGCTCATGTTGCGCAGAAGCCATCGACGCCACGGCGATAGAGCCGCCGAAGATCGCGAATGCCAGGGCCAGTGTGATCACCGAGAAGGCGACATGCCCATGGCGAGCGAGCTCCCAGGGATGCGCGAGCCGCCAGGCGTCGGCAATGAGGGCGACCCAGCCGAGACCAAAGATGATCAAGCTAATCTTGATCATCGTCAGCGCCGAACCAGACGTGATCATGGAGAAGGCCGCCTCCGGGAGAAGCAGGGCCAGAAGCACCCCGAGCAGCGCGAGCAGCCACAATGCGGCCCAGACTCGCAGCGCCAGCCGGCCGACCCGGCGGTTGCCGGCCACCAGTTGGGCAGAACCCGGCAACACCAGCGTCATGGTCAGCAGCGTCCATGCCCGGCGCCGCTTGATGTGTTGGATTCGGTGCTGAAACTTGTGCGACGAGGCCGGGGCGCGCGGCACAACCTCCGCGGTGCGAGTGGACACCTGGGAGCCCTTTCGGTCTGCTGCTTGGGGAAGGAAGGGGAAGATCCCTGCCAGTATGTGCAATCTCTGTGGTTTCAGCGCTGAAGCCACGCCGACGAGTAGCAAGTCGGGCAACCGAGCGGCCCAGAGCCCCCAGGTACCTTTGCGATATGTCTCGCGACGAGGATCTCGATTGGCTGTACGGGCGGGAGCGCCAGCAGGCGGAGCCCGAACGCACCCGCGTGATGCCAAGCCCGTCAGGGACTACGCCGCAAGCACCGCAGAACCAGGCGCCGTACCCCCCGCCCGCGCCCAACGGATACCGGACGGCGCAACCTCGACCAGGAACGCCACCCGCTGGGCCGCCTCGCGGGCCCGGCGGGCCAGGGCGGTCAGGGGCCCCACAGTCCGCCAAGCGGCGGCATCCGGTCCGCAACGTCTTCCGGGTGCTGTTGATCTTGCTGCTGCTGATGATCTTGTGGCTTGTCGGCGTACCCGCGTACGCGTGGACCCAGATCGCCCGGGTAGATGCCGCCCCATCCGGTCAGCGACCAGCTGATCAACCGGGCAAGACGTTCTTGCTGGTTGGGTCAGACTCGCGCGCGGGGCTCAGCAAGGCCGAGCAGAAGCGGCTCGGGACGGGAAGCACCGGAGGCCAGCGCACCGACACGATCATGATCGTCTACGTTCCTCCGGGCGGAAAGCCCGCGCTGATCTCGGTGCCGCGCGACTCCTACGTGGACATTCCGAAGAGTGGCAAGAACAAGATCAACGCCGCGTACGCCTTCGGTGGCCCCCAGCTGCTCGTCCAGACGGTCGAACAGAACACCGGGCTGCGGATGGACGGCTACATGGAGATCGGGTTCGGCGGCTTCGTCGACATGATCGACGCGTTGGGCGGCATTCGGATGTGCCTCCCAAAGGCAATCAAGGACCAAGACAGCCACATCGACCTGCCGAAAGGTTGCCAGACGTTGAGTGGCACCGATGCTCTCGGCTATGTACGGATGCGCAAGGCCGATCCGCTTGGTGATCTTGGCCGGGTGGAGCGGCAGCGCGAGATGCTGGCAGCCGTGGCCAAGAAGGCGGCATCGCCTGCCACACTGCTCAATCCCGTCCGCTACTGGAAGTTCAACATGGCTGTGGCTGACGCGATCAAGCTGGGGCGCGACACATCGCTTCCCGAAGCACTCGCGTTAGCTTGGGCGATGCAGCGGATTTCGAGTGAGAACGGGCTCACGCTGACCATTCCGGTCTCCAGCACGGGTGCGTCGACACCGGTGGGCTCGGCCGTATTGTGGGACCCGAACAAATCCAAGGCAATGTTCTCCGACATTGCCCGCGGAGATACTTCAGGCCTGGCCAAGTACGCCAAGTAGCAACTCTTTTTGAACCACGCTGAGCCATCGATAACTACGGCGACCGTATTGCGCTTGATTGTGGGATGGCGGGCATCGGCCGGGTTCTCAGCGATCGCAAGACACACGCGGGCACGCCGGGGGTATACGCGCGGGAAAGGTCGTCGCGATGCTTCAACTCAACCTTGGGCGTGACCTCGATCTTGCCGCCCAGGTGCATAAGGAACGTGCGGTCGGAAACCTTGCGAACCGTAAAACATCCAAAGCGTCAATCGTTGTGGTGATCGCTACGGAGTGGGCGCCGTCGCTGGCGTTGCAGCTAACGTCGACCACGCATTGTTGGCGTTGCTCATGGGAGATCCCGCGAGTTCGGGGACTCCGGCTCGACGACGTCAGACATGTTGATTCCGGCTAGCCGCGTCCACGTATCGACGACCGTATCGGGGTTTAACGAGATTGAGTCGATGCCTTGGCCCAGCAGCCACTCGGCAAAGTCGGGGTAGTCGCTGGGTCCTTGGCCGCAGATTCCTACGTACTTCCCCCGGGCCCGGCACGCCTGAATCGCGCGGCTGATCAAGAATGTTACGGCCGGGTCGCGCTCGTCGAAGCCGGAGGCAACCAGACCGGAGTCGCGATCCAAACCCAAGGTGAGCTGGGTCAAGTCGTTGGAGCCGATCGAGAACCCATCGAAGTGGTCCAGGAACTGGTCGGCCAGAAGCGCGTTCGAGGGCACTTCGCACATCATGATGACCTGGAGGCCGTTCTCGCCGCGCTTCAGCCCGTGCTGCGCAAGGAGGTCGATCACGCCGCGGGCCTCGTGGATCGTCCTCACGAAGGGGATCATGATCTTGACGTTGGTCAACCCCATCTCGTCACGGACGTAGCGCAAGGCCTCGCACTCCATGGCAAAGCACTCGGCGAAGTCCGGTGAGAGATAACGCGCTGCGCCACGGAAGCCGATCATCGGGTTTTCTTCGTTCGGCTCGTACAGCTCGCCGCCGACCAAGTTGGCATACTCGTTGGATTTGAAGTCGCTCATCCGGACGATGACCGGTTCCGGGGCGAAGGCCGCGGCGAGGGTGGCGACCCCTTCGGCGACTCGTGTGACAAAGAAGTCCCGCGGGCTGTCGTAGGCCGTGACCGCGGCGGCGATCTGACCACGCAGCGGTTCGTTCAAGCTGCTGAAGTCGATCAGGGCCTTTGGGTGGATGCCGATCTGACGGTTGATGATGAACTCAAGTCGAGCGAGCCCCACGCCGGCGTTCGGGATCTTGGAAAATGCGAAAGCCTGGTCGGGGGTTCCCACATTCATCATGAGTTTGACCGGCACATCCGGCATGGTGTCGAGCTCGGTCTCCTCGACGACGAAGTTGAGGAGCCCTTCATAGACGTAGCCGGTATCGCCCTCAGAGCAGGAGACGGTCACCTCGCGACCGTTGGCCAGCTCGCGAGTTGCGGAGCCGGTGCCGACGACCGCTGGAATACCGAGCTCTCGCGCGATGATGGCGGCATGGCATGTCCGGCCACCCCGGTTGGTGACGATGGCAGAAGCCCGTTTCATGATCGGCTCCCAGTCGGGATCAGTCATGTCAGCGACCAAGACCTCACCTGGGGTGAAGGTATGCATGTCCTCCACGGACGCCAGGACTCGGATTGCTCCCGAACCAACCTTTTGACCGATGGCTCGGCCCTCGACCAACACCGGGCCACGGTCGGTCAACTTGTAGCGCTGCACGCGGCCAGCGGCTTGACGTGACTTCACTGTCTCAGGACGAGCCTGCAGGATGTAGAGCTGACCGTCGCGACCGTCGCGGGCCCACTCGATGTCCATCGGGCGACCGTAATGCCGTTCGATAGTCATCGCGTGCTGGGCGAGCTCGGTGACCTCGGCGTCGGTCAGGCTCAGCACCACCCGGTCGGCCTGCTCGACGTCGACGAACTCGGTCGTCCGCCCGACCGCGGCATCGCCGGTGTAGACCATCTTGATCGCCTTTTCGCCGATTCCTCGCTTGAGGATTGCTGGCCGATTGGCGGCGAGAGCGGGCTTGTAGACGTAAAACTCGTCGGGATTGACCGCACCTTGAACGACGGCCTCACCCAGCCCGTATGAGGAGGTGATGAAGACCGCATCGGTGAAGCCGGACTCGGTGTCCATCGTGAACATCACCCCGGATGCGCCGATGTCGGAGCGCACCATCTGCTGAACGCCCGCGGAGAGGGCGACCGCGTCGTGGTCGAAATCATGGTGGACGCGGTAGGCGATGGCCCGGTCGTTATAGAGAGACGCGAACACCTCTTTGATGGCCTGCATGATGGCGTCGGAGCCACGAATGTTGAGGAAAGTTTCCTGCTGGCCGGCGAAAGACGCGTCGGGCAGGTCCTCCGCCGTCGCGCTGGATCTGACCGCGAACGACAGCTGCTCGTCACCACCGGCGAGCTCTGCGTACCCAGCACGAATCTCAGCCTCGAGATCCGGTGGGAATGGCTGGGCGACCACCGCCGAACGGATGTTGCGACCCACCACCGCCAAGCGCGCGACGTCGTCGATGTCGAGGTCAGCGAGCTGCACGGAGATGGCTTCGGCCAGATCCTGGTGGGCGATGAATCGGCGATAGGCGTCTGCTGTGGTGGCGAACCCGTTCGGCACACGCACACCTGCCTTCGACAGGTTCTGCACCATTTCGCCCAGGGATGAGTTCTTGCCGCCGACTTGATCGAGGTCGTCGAGTCCAAGCTCGGAGAACCACAACACGTTCGCACTCATTGGTTGTCTCTTATCTGTTCGGGTGGGTCAGGCCTTGGTGGCGAGGGTCTGCAGGATGACTGTCGACATCTCTTCGACCGACTTCGCGGAGGAGTTGATGATGGGCAGGCTGTGGGTAGCAAACAGTGCCTCAGCCCTGCGCAACTCCCACGTGCACTGCTCGAGGGAGGCATAGGAGGAGTTGGGCCGGCGTTCTTGCCGAACCTGACGCAGCCGGGCAGGCGTTGTGACAATGCCGTAGCACCGGTCGCGCAACGCCTGGATCGGTCGGGGCAGCTGTGTCTGATCGAGATCCTCGTCGACCAGCGGATAGTTGGCAACGAAGACCCCGTGCTGCAGCGCCAAGTACATAGTCGTTGGCGTCTTACCGCACCGGGAGGGGGCCACAAGGATCACGTCTGCCTTGTCCAGAGCACGCAGACTCTGCCCGTCGTCGTGCTCGATGGCATACTCGACGGCGGCCATGCGGGCGTTGTAGCGCTTGATGTCGCCGACGCCATGGAGCTGTGAGGCGACCCTCTCTCCTCGGGCCTGCAGGATGGACTCGACCTGGGCCATGTGCAGCTCGAAGAAGTCGATGATCGGGCAACGTGAGCGGTGCAACTCGATCCGAATCTCGTCGACCGCGGTTGTCGTGAATGCGAGCGGTGTGACCGGCCCGTCCATGGCGGCGTCGAGGATCGCGACCACCTTGCGCGCCTCCTCCAGCGAGTTGATGAAGGGGATGAGCCGCCGGTCGAACCGGAGGAAGGGGAACTGGATGAGCAAGGCGTTGCCCATCGTCTCTGCGCTGATGCCGGTGGAATCCGATAGAAAGAACACCGGCACGGCGGGGCGATCCACCGGGAAGGATTCGTGACGACGAAGGTCAGCCAGACTTGGATGTTCGGCAGGGGGACCAGCCGCGCCGCTCCCCAGGGTGGTGCCGAATGCGCTGTTGGGCTTCACGACGTCATCACCCCTTCACGATTGAAGCGTCATCCCCTGCGAGCGTCGCTGTGGACATGATCTGGACCTGCAGTTGGACGCCCCTTTTGTCCAACGACTAAGGCGATGTTATCGCACAGCGGACAATTTGTACATCTGGCGGGATTTGGGTCCCAAACGTGGAGGGCGGTCGCGAGGTCATCGAGGTCGGCAAATGGCCCAAGGAAATCGATCTCTATTCCGAGATCCCCATGCACGCCTAGTTGCGGGCCGTCATCGAAGGCCACCTGGGCGACTCGATCAGCCAGACCCTTTCTAAGCAGTACGGACTGCTGCTGGGCTCACGAGACCTGCGAGTACTCAGCGTGGGCGCCGACACTAGTCGGTCGAAGCAGACAACTCATCCGCGCAAGCGAGCAGGTCGGCGGAGAGCTCGGCTCGGCGGAGGCGTAGATCCTCAGCCAGCCCAGCAAGAGACAACGCGCCGAGAAACATCCCGTTTCGGTTGATTAAAGGAGCACCGAGCGCGCCTATCCCGAGCGTGACATCTTCATCGGACACGCTGTATCCGCGACTCGTGATTGCCTCGACGTCGGCGCGTAGCTCCTGGGCGGTAGCGAGAGTGTGGTCGGTCAGCGGAGGAAACGGGGCGGCAAGGAGGTAATCCTCTAGCGGCTCCGGCCGGTAGGCGAGGGTGACACGTCCTGCTGCGCCGGCGTACAGCGGTAAGGTCCGACCGGGCTTGAGCGCGAGCACACTTAGGGCGCGACCAGGCGACCAGTCGATGCAGATCGCACGATCAGCCTGCGGGACGCTGAGATAAATCGTCTGTCCAGTCCGGCTGGCCAACCCGTCCAGAAGCGGCCGTGCGTGAGACCACTCCCGCATGCCCGAGCGGGCAGCGTCACTGAGCTTGAGCCATCGCAGGCTCAGCCGCAGCTTTCCATCAGATGCGGACTCGACCAGCCGAGTTTGTGTCAATGCGTCAGCTAGTCGGTAGACACTAGGTCGGGGCATGCCAATCTCGTCGGCCACCTCGGCAGTAGACAGCGGTCCTCGCTCGGCGAGCAGCTGGACAAGACTGGACGACCGCTGCAAGATGCCCATCGCCCGGCCCTCGGACGCCATCAGGGCACCTCCCAGCCCAGTGCAGCGCTCGCCTTGCCAGCTGCACGGCGAAGGAGCTCGATGGTGTCGTCCATGTCCGCAGGGTTCAGCACCTGGCCACGCAGCCCGCTCAGCGACAGCGCGCCTTGGACCTCACCGCGATGGTTGAATACCGGCGCTCCCAGCGAAGCAATACCCGGCGTCACGTCGCCATCGGACACCGAGTAGCCGGCCGCCCTGATGCGGGCGATGTCGGCAATGATGTCCTTGTTGTCTGGTCGGGGAGGGTCGTCGCGCAGTTGCTGGCTGGTGTCCTTCAAGATCGCGCTCTGTTCGGCGGCGGGTAAGAACGCCAGCAAGGCCCGGGGCGCCGCGCCGGCGTAAAGCGGCAACGAACCGCCCAACAGCATGGCCAGAGACTGGACCGCGTAACCCTCGATCCGTTCGAGACAGACTGCACGCGGACCGCGCCGTACGCATAAAAAGCTTGTCGCTTTAGTTGCATCGACTAGCTCACGCAACGAAGGCAGTGACGCATCCCGAATGTCGAGATGATCTTCGACGAGGCCACCAATTGTCATCAGGGACAGCCCGAGACGGTACGCGCCGCGGCGGGAGCCGCGGTCCACCCAGCCGGTAGCTGTGAGGCTCTGCAGCAGACGATAGACCGAGCTGAGCGGCTCACCGAGGGCAGCCGCAAGATCGGCGGCGCTCGCCTCCTTGTGCTGTTCCAAAATGTCCAGCACCGCCCCAGCCTTGCTGATCAGCTCGAGACCGCCGGAGTCATGTTCCAAATCCGCGGTGCGCGATAGTTTCGTACGTTCGCGTGGAGGCGAGCCGCGCCGGTCGGCGGCAACGAGTGCATTGTCAGAATCCATGTCAGACGTCGCCTCCCCAGAACATCGCTCCCCAGTTCGCATATTTTATCATCAGCCGGACAGTTTGTTCATTCTTGAGAAGTCAACGTCGCCTGGCCGAGCGGCTTGTACATACCGAGCGTTACGACCTCTCCCATCTCCCGCAGCACGCGTTCTGGGTTGATCTGATTTCCCCATCCGGGACCTCGCACACCCAAAAGATGCGAGCGCCGCCGACGCTGTCGACTGCAGATGTCAAGTAACGACCCCTTTTGGACGGATCTCGTCCATGCGGACGGGACGATGCTGGTGAAGGGACAAGTCGGCGGCCTCGGCGATCCAGCCAACCTCGACCGCGTCGGCGACCGTACATGGCGACGGGCGCGACCCGGCGACCACCTCGGTGAACGCCTCGAGCTCGGCGCGGAAGGCGTCGGCAAATCGGTCCATGAAGAAATTGTGCGGTGTGCCACCAGGAAAGGTGACCCCTGGTTCGGTGGACCGTATCGGCCACCTTTCTTCAAGACCGGCGGCGACGCTGTCGTCTGAGCCGTGCAGCTCGAGCCGGACGTCGTGACCGCGGGCGTTGTACCGAGAGTTCGACACGACCGCGAGCGTCCCGGACTCCAGGGTGAGCACTGTTGCTGCGGTGTCCACGTCGTCGTAGTCGGCGAAGATGGCCGCGCCCTGGTTGGATCCGGTCGCATAGACCTCGACGACCTCTTGGCCCGTGACATACCGGACAGCATCGAAGTCGTGCACACTGCAATCCCGGAAGATCCCGCCGGAGGCGCGAATGTAGGCGTCTGGGGGCGGTGCGGGATCCAGGGTCGTGGAGCGGACCGTGTGGAGCCAGCCCAGGCTCCCGCTGGCGACGGCCTCCCGCGCCGCGGCAAAGGCCGCGTCGAAGCGTCGGGGGTAGCCGATCTGCACCGGCACGCCTGAGTCCTCGGTACGCCGCAGGATCTCCATGCTCGCGGCTGGGTCCTTTGAGACCGGCTTCTCGCAGAACGTGGGAAGGCCAGCCTCGAGGCAGGCGAGGATGAGTTCGGGATGGACGTCGGTGGCGGCGGCAATCACGACCCCGGCCACACCCGCCCGCAGAAGCGCCTCGGGGCTGGCAGCCGGCTCCGCCCCGAGGCCTTGGACAGCCGACTCGACCAGTGCTGGCACTGCGTCGTAGACGACAAGCGACTCGACCTGGGTAAGTCCGGTGAGGGTGGTGGCGTGGAACGCACCGATTCGGCCAAGGCCGATCAGACCCAGACGCATGGGGAACCTTTCTTCGAGGTGTGATGGGCGGGCCGGTTGGGTCTTAGCTGCAAGGCTCAGCTGGGAACACGGGCAGTGAGGACCGAAAGCACACGCTTACTCACCAGCTCCGGGGAGAGACCGTACTTGGTGAGCATGAAGTCGTTTCCGGCTGATTCTCCCCAGGTGTCATTGATCCCGATGCGTTCGATGCGCGGCGATGGGCCTGTTGCGGTGAGAGTCTCCGCTACGAGGCCGCCGAGACCGCCGATGACCGAATGCTCCTCCACGGTGACGACGAGGTCGTGGCCGGCGACGCTGTCGCGCAGAGCATCCTCGTCCACCGGCTTGATGCACGGCACGTGCACGACGGTCGCGGCGACGCCTTGCTCGGCAAGCTGGACAGCGGCCGCCAGCACCCGGGAGACCTGAGGACCTGTCGACACCATCGCAACGTCTGCGCCTTCGCGAAGGCGGTAGACCGCTCCGGGGGTGAACGTGTAGTCGGCGTCGAAAACGTCGGGCACGGCGTCGCGCACGATCCGCAAGTACACCGGTCCGTCATAGGCCTGCGCCCAATCCATCATCGAGATCAACTCGGCTTCATCGGCCGGTGACAACACCGTGATGTCGGGCATTGCTCGCATGATCGCCAGGTCCTGCACGTCGAGGTGGGTCTTACCAACCGCCCCAATGAGTAGACCTGAGTACGAGCCGACGATCTTGACATTCGCGTGGCTCTGCGCCACGAGCATTCTGATGGGATCGATCGCTCGATGGGTGAAGAAGACAGCGAACGAGGAAGTCCACGGCACGTAACCGACGCTGGCCAGACCTGCGGCGGCGCCGACGAGATTCTGCTCGGCGATGCCCATCTGGAAGAAACGTTCAGGGTGAGCCCTAGCGAACTTGTCGACCTTGGTGGAGTTGCCGAGATCGCCGTCGAGGACGACAGTGCGGGGATCGGTAGCGCCGAGCTCGACAAGCTTGTCGCCCCATACATCACGCATGGCCTTCATGCTTGGGCTCCGTTCTTGCTGGTGGGGTTGCTGTCGAGAATCTCGAGCTCGTCGGGCTCGAGCTCTCGGCGGGCCTTCTCGAAGTCGTCCGCGGTTGGCACAATGCTGTGCCAGGTGTGCACTCCTTCGGCCAAGGACAAGCCCTTGCCTTTCACCGTGTGCGCGATGATGACGGTTGGCCGGCCTTCGTAGTCGCCCGCCCGAGCCAATTTGTACGCGCTTCGGATCTGACCGTAGTCGTGGCCGTTGATCTCGACCACGCGCCAGCCGAAGGCCTGGAACACTGCGGCCAGGTCTACCCCGAACCAGGGATCACGACGGTCGCCGCGGTCGGTCAAAGTCGTCTCGGCCGAGGACGGCAGGCCGAATTGCTGGAGACCGTTGCGGTCGACAATCGCCGTCAGGTTCGACAGCTTGTAGCGCGCCGCAACTTGGACTGCCTCCCAGATCATGCCTTCCTGAATCTCTCCGTCACCCAGCATGATCCAGGTATGGAAGTCCTTCTGGCCCAGCTGGGCTCCGAGTGCCATACCGACTCCCACGGATAGACCCTGACCTAATGAGCCCGTCGAGGAATCCAAGCCGGGCAGGCGGGTCACGTCGGGATGTCCCTGCAGGCGGGAGTCCCCCTTGTCGAACGTCGCTAACTC
>Ga0184620_10000195_pt1 | contig 10881 bp, 11 predicted proteins | sample PLM1_5_b1_FD_133136 | JGI IMG/M metagenome (GOLD analysis project Ga0184620, IMG submission 133136) | Groundwater sediment microbial communities from an aquifer in East River, Colorado, USA - PLM1_5_b1 | ecosystem: Environmental > Terrestrial > Soil > Riparian zone | place: USA: East River... | reverse complement strand
GGTTCGTGGCCGACTAGCCCCATCCAGAACCTCCTGCGGACCGCCAGGACTGTGATCCTTGCTGGAATTGATCGCCTCTGTGGTGTCTGGAGAGGAGTCCTTGATCGTCTTGCCGACATCGTTCACCTGGGACTTGACATCAGCGATGATCGGCTCCACGTCGTCGAGCAGGTGCTTCTGCACAAAGGCCTTCGGGTTCAGATCACGGAAATCGACGTTCTCGAATTCCGGGCCTAGTTCCTTGCTCAGCTGCTGCTGGGCGTTGCCGGCCGCTGCCCTCAGGTAGCGCAACAGCCGAGCCGCCTTGCGGGCGAGATCAGGCAATCGCTCTGGTCCGAACAAGATGATCGCGATGACCAAGAGCAGTACGAACTCGGGCGCGTTGATATCCAGCAATAGCGGGGTCACAGTCAGCCCTCCCTACCGCCCAGGGTGACGCGGGCCTGACTACGCGTCGAGCCGCGCGCGTAGTCGAACACCACAATGTCGCCTGGTCGTCGGGTGCGGACATCGACAATCAGCTCTTCCATCGTGTCGACGTGATGTCCATCGACACCGGTGATCACGTCCTTCGCGCGCAGACCAGCCTTGCTAGCCGGGCCTCCCGGGTCCACTGCGCTCAACTCGGCACCCACGGTGCCATCCTGCACATTGGCGCCGATCACCGGATAGGTCGCCTTGCCTTTTTTGATCAACAGGTCCGCAATAGTGGCGACTTGATTGATCGGGATCGCGAAGCCGAGTCCGATGTTGGGACTCGACCCGAACGTCAAGATCGCCGAGTTCACTCCGATCACTCGGGCACCCGCGTCGACGAGCGGACCACCTGAACTACCCGGATTGATGGGAGCATCGGTTTGAATGGCGTTGATGTACGCGGTGGGCGCGTCTGCGTCACTGCTTTCGCTGACCACGACCGGACGGTTCCGTGCCGACACGATGCCCTCTGTCACGGTGCCGGCAAGGCCAAGGGGAGAGCCAACGGCGATCACCGGTTCACCGACCTGGACCTGTGCGGAGTCACCGAGCTCGATGGGTTGCATCGCGCCGGCCCCACTCGCCTTGATCACTGCGATGTCATAGGACGGGCTGCGACCCACCAGCACGGCGTTCACGCGGCGGCCGTCGGTATAAGCGACTCGAATCCTCGATCCGTCGGACGCACCGGCGACCACGTGATTATTGGTCACGATGCGCCCTTCTCGATCGATCAAGAAGCCGGAGCCCGTGGCACGCCCGACCTGGATCATCACCGTTGCCGGCAGGACACGCTTTGCGACCTCAACCGTGTTGGCACTCGTTGGAGGTGGCGGGACGGGCCCCCGGGTCACGCCAGGGACGGAGGAGGCCGACGGATTGGCAGTCGTGGCCGCTGACGGGTTGGCCAGCCGAGCGAGGGTAGCGCCGCCAAACCCGGCAGCCCCACCGATCACCAGTGCGGTGATTGCGGCAACTGCGATCACTGACGCCGAACGTGGACGGCGACCCGTACGCCCCGAGGGCAGGATCGCCGTCGTCACCGAAAAGGGGGCACTGCCAGGTGGCCCGGCAGTCGCTGACGGCTCGCCGCTCGGTGGCGGCCAGGTGGCAGAGACGAAGGTTGGAATGGGATCGTAGGAGGACTCGGTACTTGACGTCATGCGCGGTGGCTCGCCAAATGAACCCAAGTAAGGAGAGTCCGACGGTTCACCTTCGGACCTACCCGTGGGACGGTTCACATCCACCACGACTTAACCCTTCACATCGGACAGAATCCTCACCCATCCTGCCTTGATGCGGCCAAGCGTAGTCGGCATCGGCCCCTCGTCATGAGGCAGTGACGCGACAGCGTTTGCAAGAGCACCGGCAGTGCCGTCGGTGACGACAGTGAAAACGAGATCGCCGGACTGCCACGTCGCCACATCCGAGGCGCCGTTGCGTACGTGGGCTGCCAGGGCGGCATCCCATTGCGAATCTCGCGGCACAGTCCTGAGTTGACCTCGCTGCTCGAACACGCTGACCGTGGTCAGCCCGTCACTGTAGATCAGGTGCAGGGCATCCGGGTTGCCAGCACGGTCGCTGCGTAGTTTGACCAGCGAGAGACCGGCTAACTTTCGCGGCGAAGACCATCCCGAGGCACCGAGTTCAGCAGCCGATGAGATGGTCAGCGAGGTAGACGTCCGTGGCACCGCCAATCGCGGCGGCAGATGCTCCAAGATGCTGTCCCGGCGGCTCACCGAGACAGAGGTGAAGCCGAATGACAGGTCGACCGATCCGTTCTCGTCGTAGGTCTCTTGCCACAACACGATGCCCGTAGCGTCGTCGACCCACCACCGAGCCGCCGCCGGGTAGCTGCCATCACGGGTCGCGGTGACGAGAGTCGCGCTACGTCCGGCGACACTGGCACCGCGCGTAGCACTGAACTGGTAATTGCGTTCCAGCAGACCGAGCAGCTCCTCATCGATCACTCGCGACGAGATCAACGCAGGGGTGAAACCCTTCAGCAGCTGCTGACCAGTCTGACTGTTCACCATGACTTGACTGCCCTGACCGGCGCGCGCGTCAACCTGGATCTGGGCCACGATGACGCCGCCATTGCGGTACGCCAAAAACGACTGGCTGCCCGAGTAGCTGACGGAATGAGCGGCCTGGGCGGCTCGCTGCATCGTCGCGTGCGCCTCGGCCGCGGTCAGGGTCGGGCCGGTCGGGACGATGGGACCCTGGAGCGGCGGTGCGGCGCTGGCAGTCAAACCGCTCGAGTCAGCCAGCATGACCGCATTGAGCGCATCGCTGGCTAAGGGGAACTGTCCCAAGGAGGATGAGAACGCCGCCTGCGCCTCACTCGTCGGGTCGCCGACTGTCGCGAGGCTGGGTGCGGCGGCGTACCCGACCGCACACATGGCGGTGACCGTTGCACCGACCGCGACCGCCGCGGCGGTGGCGCGCAATTTGACTGTGCGGCGGTGGCTGGGCAGGCCGTCGGTAAGCGATGTGCGGGCCGCTGGGGAGCGCCGGAATGGCCTGCTCCACAGTGGGGCAACCGATTCCGTGCCGGCAATCGAGACCAGCCGTAACGAGAGATCAGTCGGCGTCGCGCCCGGTTCGGTCTTGGTTTGGTTGAGCAGCTCGCGTACGGCGCGGAGATCCTCGATATCGCGTCGGCAATCGGCGCAATCGACAAGGTGGCGGAGAAGACGATCACGATCGGTGTTGTTCAGCGCCCCGTCCACGAACGCTGATCGCAGTTCGGCGAGCTCAGCGCACGGCGCCTTCCTCACGCCGACCTCGCAGGCTCCAGACTTGCCAACTTGGAGGTCGTCCTGCCGGATACCTCGCCGGCCTCGACCTCAACCCCCAGATATCGCAGTCGTTCTCCGGTTGGGCGACGATGCGCGAGCGCGTTGCGTAGCTGAGCCCGGCCACGGTGAATCCTGCTCCGTACTGTTCCGATCTTGATGTCAAGAACCTGGCTGATCTCTTCATAGCTCAGGCCTTCGATGTCACACAGCACGACGGCGGCACGGAATTCAGGTGGCAAGGCCGAGAGGGCAGCAGCGACATCGTGGTCGAGGTCGGCATCAGCCAGCTGGTCGGAGGGATTCGGCCAAGAACTCCGCAGGCGTTCGGCCGAACCCTCGCCCAGACCGTCGAAACGAATCTTTTGCCGACGGCGCGCACCGTCGAGGAACAGGTTGGTGGTAATCCGATGTAGCCAACCTTCGAACGTCCCAGGCTGGAAGCGGTGTAATGAGCGGAACACCCGAACGAAGACGTCTTGGGTCAGGTCCTCCGCATCGTGCGGGTTGCCGGTCAGCCGGTAAGCCAGGCGGTAGACCCGGGCGCCGTGATCGCGAACCAGCTCTTCCCACGTCGGAGGGATCCAGGGGGCCGGTTCTGGCTCGGAGCTCGCTGAGGCAGGCGGCTGCCACGCCTGAGGATCAGGGGCGGGCCACTCCGCCATGGACTCGACCTCCCGATGGTGTCCTGCGCGACCAAGCAGGTTCAGCCTGAATGCCTTATTGTTGCCTGCCATCCTGGCAATGCCCTGAATGAACCCTGGCAATTGGCTGTGCGCGCCCGTGTCGTTCCTCACAATGTGGAAACGGTGCGAGACCAGGTCACGTTCCAGTATCACTCCGCTGACCTGGGCCGGAACGATACCGGCCCGCCGCTCAGCCGCTAGTCGGTGGAAACGATTTCGCCGGCCGGAAGGCCGGCTGCGGCCAGGGCGGAACGCAAGCCCTCCACCTCAGCTGGAGTGGCCTCGATCAATGGCGGCCTCAAACCCCCAACGTCGCGGCCCTGCAGCCGGAGCCCAGCCTTCACCAGGATGCAGCCTTGGGTAGCAAAAACTCCTGTGTAGATCGGCAGCAGCTGCTGATGCATGCGAAGTGCCGTAGCGACATCACCGGCCAGGTACGCCTCGATCAGCTGCTTTGTACCCACTGCGCTGAAGTGGGTGGACGTGCCGACCACACCCACCGCACCGACCGACAGCAGTGGCAACGTCATCGCGTCGTCACCGGAGTAGTACGCAAGGCGAGTTTGGGCAATAATCCGAGCAGACTCCGCCAGGTCACTTTTCGCATCCTTGACGGCGACAATCCGTGGGTGTTCGGCCAGCCGCAGCATGCTGTCTGTGGCAATGGCGACGGCAGCGCGACCTGGAATGTCGTACAGCATGACCGGCACCTCAGTAGCATCGGCAATCCGCCGGAAGTGCTCGACGATCCCGGCCTGCGGCGGTTTGGAATAGTACGGCGTCACCACGAGCAGGCCGTGTGCACCTATTTTGGCGGCCGTCGCAGACAGTTCCAGCGTGTGCTCGGTATTGAAGGTGCCGACGCCGGCAACGATTCTCGCTCGATCACCCACCGCATCGAGCACGGCGCGGAGCAGATCAGCCTTCTCTGCGTCCGATGTCGTCGGGGATTCTCCGGTGGTACCGCTGATCACCAGCCCGTCGTTGCCAAGTTCGTCGACCAGATAGCTCGCGAGGCCTGCCGCAGCGTCGAGGTCCAGGGAGCCGTCCAACCTGAACGGCGTCACCATCGCTGTCAGCAACCGGCCAAAAGGTGGCCCAGAAGTTGACCCAGACGTTGGCAGGGACATGCTTGTCATCTTAGCGAGGGGACTCGCGGCCTCTGCCTGCTGCACGACGCACCGGAGCGCTAGCGAGTGTTGACCTTGATCACCACCAAGGGATCACCGTCATTGACGACATCGCCTGCCGAGACAACGATCTCCGAGACCGAGCCGGCCACGTCGGCCAGCACGGGAATCTCCATCTTCATCGACTCCAAGATCACCACAGGGTCGTGGGCCGCTACGGTCTGTCCCACCTCGACCTCGACCTTCATCACGGCCGCGACGAGTTCGGCGACGACTGTATGGCTCATCCCGCCATCGTAGGGTTCGCGAGGGAGCCGTTTCGATAGGCTCAGATTCGTGAATTTCTTCGCTGGCAAGACCCCATCCAAAGCCGCACCCAAGCCTGGATCGTGGGCGTTCGCCGAGGACTACGTCGTTGAGTCGGAGCAGGCAGCGCAGGCTCGTGACAAAGCCGAGCAGCTCGGAGTGGCACCCATCGGCCGGGGATCCGCTGCCGCACTGACGTTCCTTGCCACAGTGGTGCAAGCGAAGGCCGTCGTGGAGGTCGGCACCGGATCAGGAGTCTCGGGCCTCGCGTTGTTTGCCGGAATGCAGTCGGACGGCGTATTGACCAGCGTCGACATTGAGCCTGAGCATCAACAAGCTGCCCGTGAGGCATTCCTGGCCGTCGGTATTCCGACCCAGCGATTTCGGCTTATCGCCGGTCCTGCGCTCAGCGTGCTGCCCCGGCTGAGTGACGGAGCCTACGACATGGTTTTCGTCGACGCCGACAAGGCGGAGTACGCCGAGTATGTGGCGGAAAGCCTGCGGCTGCTTCGACCCGGCGGCATACTCGCGGTCGACAATGCGCTGTGGCACGACCGTACGGCGGATGGCAGCAACATCGACTCCGAGACCGAGGCAATACGCGATGCGCTCGATGCCGTAAAGGACAACGAGGATCTCGTGGCGTCGCTGCTCCCGGTCGGCGATGGGCTGCTGGTTGCCGTCAAGCGTTGATTAGCCGACCCCGAGTCGCGAGATTCTCAAGCCTGAACGGTGGGCCGACCCGGCCGGCTGGCGGTCACGGCGCTGGTTGGCATCCAGGGTCCACCCCACCAGCCGCGTACACCCAAATCCTGCAGCGTCACCGACTCCATGCCGGCCTCGGTGAGCCAGTCGGCGTACTCCTCGGCATGGCTGACATCAGTGATGATGATCTTGCCGCCCGGTTCGAGTACTCGAACGGCCTCGGTGATCACTTGCCGCCGTTCCTCGCGAGCCTTGAGATTGTGGATGGCAAGGCTGGAGACCACGAGATCGAATTGCCCATCGTCGTAGGGCAACGTCGTGATGTTGCCCTTGTTGAGCTCGACCCGATCTTCAACGCCGCACGCTCGCGCATTGTGTTTCGTGGCCTCGATGTCGTTACCGGACCGCTCCCGGCTGTGCCACCGGTCGATACCCGAGACCCGGCCTCTGGTCAGCCGTTTGGCAAGACTGATCAAGACCGCGCCGCGACCGCAGCCAAGATCAACTGCGCACTCCGTGCCCTTCAGCGCGGCGTCGTCCAGCAGATCGGACCACCAGACGAACTTTCCGTGCGTCGTCGTGTACAGATAGCTGAATGCACACAACCCGAAGAACAAGCCGAAGACCACCGTCACAAGGCCGGCGACCAAGCCGTTGGTGATCATCAGCACACCGCCGATGATCACGAGCAGCAAGGCAGCTCCGCCCAGTGCCACAGGAACCATGGGAGCGTCGACCCCGAAAGCGCCGCCCTCAGGTCTGCCTGCCTCCTGGCCCCCCGATCCCGAGGCAGGCGGGGTCATGTCGCCGAGACCGTGATGCCCTTGCCGACCACCGTGATGCCACCGTCGGAGACGGAGAAGCCGCGGGCTTCATCAGCTTCCGGGTCGACCCCCACCTTTGCGCCGTCCGGCACGACGACGTTCTTGTCCAAGATCGCACGATGGACCACGGCGTTACGTCCGATGACAACGTGGGACAAGATCACCGAATGATCGACCTTGGCGCCCTCGTGAACAGCCACATTCGGCGAGAGCACTGAACTCTCGATCGACCCTCCGGACACGACGCAACCAGGGCTGACGATCGAGTCCAGCGAGACGCCCGTCAGGGTGAATTTGGCGCCTGGCATCTGCACCGGATAGGTCCAGATGGGCCAGTCCAGGTTGTAGAGGTTGAACACGGGGTCCACAGAAACCAGGTCCATGTGCGCTTCGTGGTAGGCATCGAGCGTACCGACGTCGCGCCAGTACGCCTTGTCCCGTTCGGTCGAGCCCGGAACCTCGTTGGCGGTGAAGTCATACACCAGCCCTTCGCCGCGACTGACGAAATTCGGGATGATGTCGCCGCCCATGTCGTGACGAGAGTTCTCGTTCACCGCATCACTGGTCAGCGCATCGATCAGCGCGTCGGTGGAAAAGATGTAATTGCCCATTGAGGCGAATGAGGCCTCTGGATCGTCTGGCAGACCTGGTGGCTCAGCGGGCTTCTCGAGGAAGTCTTTGATCTTATTGTCGGCTCCGGCGTCGATCACCCCGAAGGCGCTCGCCTGGTCACGCGGTACTCGGATGCCGGCCACCGTGCAACCGAGGCCGCCATCGATGTGCGCATCGAGCATCTGGGACACGTCCATCCGGTAGATATTGTCCGCGCCGAAGACGACGACGTAGTCCGGCTCCTCATCGCCGATCAGGTTCATCGACTGAAAGATCGCGTCGGCGCTGCCTTGGTACCACCTCGGCCCGAGGCGCTGTTGCGCCGGCACCGGAGTGACATAGTTGCCAAGCATTGTCGACATGCGCCAACTCAAGGAGATGTGCTTGTCGAGCGAGTGCGACTTGTACTGCGTCAACACCGCGATCTGTCGCATCCCCGCGTTTGCCAGATTCGACAAGACGAAATCGATCAGGCGATATGTGCCACCGAACGGGACCGCCGGCTTCGCTCGATCCATCGTCAACGGCATCAGCCGTTTGCCTTCGCCACCAGCCAACACGATCGCCAGAACCCGTGGACGCGCACGCATGATCTGAACCTAGCCCATACCGGGGCTGAGAGGCACGGTTCTCGGCCATCATGTGGTCAATCCCGTTGGCCCTGTGGAACGATGCGAACTATGGCGCTGGCAGACACTGATCGACTATCCATCTCGTTGCTCACGCGCGAGTATCCACCCACGATCTACGGCGGTGCTGGGGTGCATGTCGCCCAACTAGTACCCCAATTGCGCAAGCTCATCGACGTCGACGTCCAGTGCATGGGCGAGCCCCGCGAGGGTGCCACGGCGCACGCCGAAAACTATCCGGAGGGCGCTAATGCAGCACTGCGCGTCTTCGGCGCTGATCTGTCGATGGTGGCTGCGGTGCCCGCGGTTGACCTTCTTCATTCCCACACCTGGTATGCCAATCTTGCCGGCCACCTCGCGGGTCTGCTGCAGGACATCCCGCACGTTGTCACGGCACACTCCCTGGAGCCCCACCGGCCATGGAAGGCCGAGCAGCTCGGCGGCGGCTACCGGTTGTCATCCTGGACCGAGAAGACCGCTTTCGAGGCCGCAGATGCGGTGATCGCCGTCAGTGCCGGGATGCGCCAAGACATCTTGGACTCCTATACCGATCTTGATCCTGACAAAGTGCATGTGGTCAAGAACGGCATCGATACCGAGGAATTCAAGCCCGACGCAGGCACCGATGTCGTCACTGAGCTTGGTATTGATCTTGATAAGCCCTCAGTTGTCTTCGTCGGCAGGATCACTCGTCAGAAGGGTCTGATCCATCTGGTCCGAGCGGCCGAGAAGTTCGATCCCGACACCCAGGTCGTCTTGCTCGCCGGTGCGCCGGATACGCCGGAGATCGCGCAGCAGATCGGCGATGCCTTCGCTCACCTCCGGTCCACCCGTGGGAACGTCTTGTGGATCGAGGAAATGCTGCCACGCCAACACGTACGCCAGGTGCTGTCACATGCGACCGTCTTCGCCTGCCCGTCCGTGTACGAGCCGTTGGGCATCGTCAACCTCGAGGCCATGGCCTCCGAGACGGCTGTCGTTGCGTCCGCGGTCGGCGGCATCCCCGAGGTGGTGGTGGACGGTGTGACCGGCTACTTGGTGCCGTACGACCCCGCGAAGGCCGACGACCCGGCGGCGGTTGCCGCCTTCGAGGAAGACTTCGCAACCAAGATCAACGCGGTGACCAGAGACCCCGAAAAGGCGACGACCTTCGGGCTAGCGGGACGGCAACGCTGCATCGATGAGTTCGACTGGTCCAAGATCGCTGCCGAGACCGTCCAGGTGTACCGCCGCGCACTCGAGGTGCACCAGAGCTGAGGTTGCAGCGATGGTGCGGCGGCGCAGGTCAGCGACCCGCTATGCCAATCGCAGCGTAGCTGGCCGGGTCCTCGCGCAGGCGCTGGTCACCGAGGCCGTGCTCGAGAAGCCGATCGTGCTAGCCCTTCCGCGGGGCGGGGTACCTGTTGCTGCCGAGGTAGCTGCCCAGTTGAACGCTGCGCTCGGGGTGATCTTGGTGCGTAAGATCGGCGTACCAGGGCGCAGCGAGCTTGCCATGGGAGCCCTGGCAATGGTCGACGGTCGGCTCTTCGAATTCCGCAACGATGAGATTGTCGATGGACTGCGAATCCCGGGCCAGACATTCGATGCTGCACGTAACCGCGAGCGGCTTGAGCTCGAGCGTCGCGGCAGTCTCTTCCCGTCCAGCAATCTCGACGTCGCCGGCTCGACGGTGATCGTGGTGGACGATGGGTTGGCGACCGGGTCAACCATGCTGGCAGCGGTCGAGGCGGTCCGTGCTCTCGGGCCTGCCGCGGTCGTGGTTGCGGTTCCGGTGGGAGCGCACCAAGCCGTGCACGCGCTACGTGCGGTTGCCGATCTGGTTCTCTGTCTCTCAACGCCCGAGCCGTTCATCGCGGTCGGCGCCGCGTACCAGGACTTCCGTCAGCTCAGCGACGAGGAGGTTGTCGTCATCCTCAACCAGTTCTCCTTCTGAGGCACTCTTCGGGAGTTCCGCGCCATGCCGACGCTCGCAGCTCGACGCCTCAGTCGACGTCGGCCTCCGTACCGCCGGTAAGGGTCAGGAGTTCGCCGTAGGTCAAAGGAAACACCGCGTGTGGGATGCCACCAGCGGCCCAGAGCTCGTCGAAGTCAGCCAACGCGAGATCGACGATCGTGCGAATGGGTTTGGGATGACCAACGGGAGCGACCCCTCCGATCGACTGGCCGGTGTGTTCGCGTACGAACTCAGCCGAGGCGCGGCGCAACTCAGCCCCTAGCTGCTCTCCGACCTTGATCGTGTTCACCCGGTGGGCGCCACTGGTCATGATCAACAGCGGCACTCCGCCATTCGTGGCGAAGATCAACGAGTTGGCAATGGCTCCTACCGGGCATGCCAAGTGGGCCGCCGCGGCGCGCGCTGTGCTGACTGCCTCGTCAAGCATCTGCACGCGACCCGACAGCCCTGCGGCCTGCAGGATGTCGTTGACGGCCTCACAGTTCGGGTGCATGGCGGTCCTTCTCCTTGGCTGACGAGAGCATCTGGTGGCCACAGACAAGCAAAGGGACCCAGTCACCGCGACCCGGGTCCCTTGTGCTGTCAGCTGTTGATCTATCCAACGACTTCTTTCAGTGCGCCCGCAAGCTCGGCCGCTTCATCGGCGTTGAGTTCCACGACGAGCCGACCGCCACCCTCGAGCGGAACCCGCATGACGATCCCACGTCCCTCTTTGGTCACTTCCATAGGGCCGTCACCCGTCCGCGGTTTCATTGCTGCC
>Ga0184620_10000193_pt1 | contig 10884 bp, 10 predicted proteins | sample PLM1_5_b1_FD_133136 | JGI IMG/M metagenome (GOLD analysis project Ga0184620, IMG submission 133136) | Groundwater sediment microbial communities from an aquifer in East River, Colorado, USA - PLM1_5_b1 | ecosystem: Environmental > Terrestrial > Soil > Riparian zone | place: USA: East River... | reverse complement strand
GGCCGGTCAGGGGAGGCGGCCTATGAGCCTGGATAGCCTGTCGGCCCGCGTCATCCGTAAAATGTGTTGGCCCCGGCGAGAGTCTTAGCGTCTCGCTCGGGGCCAGTTCGGAAGGATGAGTCCTTTCGCCGTATTAATTATTCCCTGGTTAAGGGCCCTCCAAACCGCATCGGGATTCTCCTGCAGCCATTTGAGGTGGGCGCCCAACTGGGCAGCTAAAGCGTCTATCTCGGGGTTCCGGGCTAGCTGCGCGTCGTACCTACGACGGGCCTCGGCGAGAGCCTCCGCGGCGTTCATTTGCCGTGTGCTTTCAAGCTCGCCAACACAATGTGCGCCCGTGCAAACAACTGGGCAACGGCGGCTGCAGTGTCGGGGAACGCTTTCGGATCAATCAAGCTGGCCTGCAACGGCCACACAACCCGCACCATGGGCGGCTTGGCGTTGGGTTCGAGCAACTCGACGCTGACGGTGTTGTGGTTGATCTGGGCTGACGCCAAAGGCGTGATGGGATGATTCATTGGGGATCTAGCTCCTTAGACGGTTGGTGGATCTCCTGGCCCGGCGGTGTTCCAGCACCGACCGGGCCGCTTACTCAGCGGTCAAGCGTTGTTGATGTTGGTGTGGCCTCCCTTCTGCAAACCGTTTGCTAACGGACCCGTTAGCACGGGAGTGGACAGGATGAGATGACGAGGGGTCGCGAGTGAGGCGGAACCCCTAGCGAAAGGCGTTTTAACTGGACGCGGCGTTACTGGCCGGCATGGGGGTCGCCGGATACTAGCTCTCCTGGCGGCTTTCCCCCGGATTGCTCAAAAGCCAACGCCTGCTCGAGGATGGCGACGGCGGCCGCCGCATCGATCAACTCGCGTTGCTCCTTGGCCCGCTTTCCACCCTCGTGGAGCCGCTGCGAGGCCGTAATGGTCGTCAGCCGCTCGTCCACCAGCCGTACAAGTACCTGGATCGCACCGGCCAGCCGCGCAGCCCGCTCCCTGGCCTTCGCCGCCGCCGGACCCTCACCGCCACGCAAGCTCAGCGGAAACCCCACGATGATCTCGATCGGCTCGTACTCAGCCACGACCGCGACCAACTCGGCGATCTCGGACGCGCCTGCCCGAACCGTCGTGAGCGGATACGCCAGCGTCCCCTCCGGATCACACGCCGCCACCCCAATGCGCGCGTCCCCCCAGTCGATTGCCAGCCGTACGCCGCGGCGGAAGCTCACGCTCGCGGGCCGGCGCAGACGCGGTCGTGAACGCTGCCGTAAGCCCATGGGCTCAGGCGGCTCGGGAGAGCCGCGCGTTCGCCGGCGACCCTACGCCGCAAGCCAGCCATCGAAGCACACCGCTCATGACGGCCGCGCGACCCCGGTCGGAGGCGAGGGGCTCGGCGGCGGGACGGCGAAAACCTAAGATGCATGAAACCCGGGCAGCAAAGTCCGCTCGCCAACCGAACCCAACCACCACGTTTCGCCGGCCCGCCGCCGAGCCCCTCGCCGAAGCACCCAACAGAACGCGCGACCGTCATGACTGCAGCGTGTGCCCGATGGCGTACTCCACGGCTTTCAGCGCCTCGGCCGCGCGGCTTCCGTCGGTGCCGCCGCCCTGGGCGATGTCGGGCTTGCCCCCACCGCGACCTCCGAGGGTTTCGCTGGCGGCACGGACCAGCTCGCCCGCATCGAGGCCGCGGTCACGGGCGCCTTGGGTCGTGACGATGACCACGCTCGGCTTGTCGCCTGCTCCGCCAACCACCGCAACGACGGACGCAGTGTCTTGGACGCGGTTGCGAATCTCGAACGCGAGGGTCCGCAGATCATTGCCGGACACGCCGTCAGCGAGGTGGGCGATGTAGCCGACGCCCCACATGTCGTGGCTCTTGGCAACGATGCTGCCGACATCGGACAGCACCGTTTGGCTCCGCAGATCCGCGACCCGCTTCTCGGCCTCTTTGAGCTGCGCAACGAGCTTGTTGACCCGGTCGGGGAGTTGCTCGGGCTGCACCTTGAGTGCTTCGCTGAGCTCCAGCACCAGCGACCGTTCCTTCGCGAGGTAGCGGAACGCCTCGATGCCGACAAACGCCTCAACGCGCCGAACTCCCGATCCGACACTGGACTCGCCGGTGATCGTCACCAATCCGATCTGGGCGGTGTGTTGGACATGGGTGCCGCCGCACAGCTCCCGGGACCAGGGACCACCCATCTCGACGACCCGGACCTGTTCGTCGTAAGTCTCGCCGAAGAGCGCCAGCGCACCAATCTCGCGAGCCTTGGCCAGCGGCATGATGTTCGCGGAGACGTTCAGGTCTTTGCGGATCGCCTGGTTGGCCGCCTCCTCCACGTCTGATCGCACCTGCTTGCTGAGGCCGCTCTGCCACGCGAAGTCCAGGCGGAGGTATCCCGGCTTGTTGTACGAGCCGCTTTGCAGCGCAGTCGGGCCCAGCACCTGCCGCAGCGCCGCATGCATCACGTGAGTGCCCGAGTGCGCCTGGCAGGCTCCAAGCCGCCACTCACCATCAACCGCAGCCAGCACCTGAGCGCCGCTGAGCAGTTCGCCCTGCTTGACCCGAACGCGATGCACGATCAGGCCTTTCACCGGACGCTGGACATCGACCACCTCGAGTTCGACACCATCGCCGATGATCCGACCAGAGTCGGAATCCTGGCCGCCGGACTCTGCATAGAACGGCGTCTGTTCCAGCACAACCTCGACGAGGTCGCCCTCCTCGGCAGCCTCGGCGAGCTCGCCGTCCACGACGATGCCCCGAACCTTCGACTCGCTGCTGAGCTCGGTGTAGCCGGTGAATGGCGTGGCTCCGAGAGCTCGCAGCTCGCGGTAGATCTCTACCGCCTGAGCGCCTGCCTTCTTGGACTTGGCGTCGGCCTTGGCACGATCCTTCTGCTCCTGCATCAACCGTCGGAAGCCCGGCTCGTCCACGCTCAGCCCTTGCTCGGCGGCCATCTCCAGGGTGAGTTCGATCGGGAAACCGTACGTGTCGTGCAGTTGGAAGGCCCGCCCGCTGCTGAGCACTGTTTCGTCGTCCCGCTTGGCGTCGGCAACGGCTAGGTCGAAGATCTGGGTGCCGGTGGCCAGAGTCCGGCGGAAAGCGTCCTCTTCGGCGTACGCGATCTGGGAGATGCGTGGCCAATCGGAGGCGACTTCCGGATAAGACTCAGCCATCAGATCGCGGCTGATCGGCAGCAGCTCCGGCAGCACTGGCTCGGTCACTCCGAGCAAGCGCATAGCGCGTACCACCCGACGAAGCAGCCGGCGCAGCACATACCCCCGCGCCTCGTTGCCTGGTGTGACGCCGTCAGTGATCAACATCAGCCCCGATCGGACATGGTCGCCGACCACCCGGAGCCGTACGTCGTCATCGTGCTGGTCGCCGTAGTGCCTGCCTGCGAGCTGTGCGGCGTGGTCGATTACCGGGTAGACCTGATCAATCTCATAAAGGTTGTCCACGCCCTGCAACAGGTAGGCGACGCGCTCCAGGCCCATGCCGGTGTCGATGTTCTTCCGCGGCAGGTCGCGAGCGATGTCGAAGTCGTCCTTTCTCCGAACGCTAGACAGCTCTTCCTGCATGAAGACCAGGTTCCAAATCTCCAGGAAACGATCCTCGTCCACCACCGGCCCGCCATCCGGGCCATACTCGGAGCCGCGGTCGACGTAGATCTCGCTGCACGGACCACCGGGTCCCGGGACGCCCATGTGCCAGTAGTTGTCGAGCACCCCGCGCCGCTGAATCCGCTCAGCTGGCAAGCCGGCGATGCTCGCCCACAGCGCCGCGGCCTCGTCGTCGGTATGCAAGACGGTGACCCAGATCTTGCCGGGGTCAAACCCGTATCCGCCGCCGGCTTGTGAGCCGGTCACAAGCTCCCACGCGTAGCGAATGGCTTCAGCCTTGAAGTAGTCGCCGAAGGAGAAGTTTCCGTTCATCTGAAAGAACGTGGCATGGCGGGTCGTCTTGCCGACCTCGTCAATATCGAGGGTGCGGACGCACTTTTGCACGCTCGCCGCACGGTTGAAGGGCGGCGTCTCGGCCCCAGTGAAGTATTTCTTGAAGGGCACCATGCCGGCGTTGACGAACAACAGGGTTGGATCGTTGTACAGCAGCGGTGCTGACGGCACGACTTCGTGATCACGCGATGCGAAGAAATCCAGGAAGCGGCGCCGAATCTCGGCGGTTTTCATGACGTGTTCCTCGGGTGATGAATTGAGAACAGGCTAGCGTCAAGCTTGATCATCGGGCAGGCCGAGCGTTTCGCGGAGCTCTGTTTCACGCTCGGCCATTCCGGCTCGTACCCGATCGACGAACCCGCGGGCCGACTCGCTGATGCCGCTCGCGGACTCGGCAACACGATGACCGATCGCATCCGGGCGCGCCTTCTTCAGATATGACCTGATTTTCATGATCACAAAGACGGCGACGCCCGCGCCAATAGCGAACCAGAACAAGCGTCGGACCATCACGCACTCCGCTTCGCCTTACGGCGGCTCGAGCCGTTGCCACGAATCGCCTTTCGGATGCCATAACTGAACGCCGCCGTCTTGACCAACGGTCCGCCGAGCGTCGCAGAGAACAAAGTGGTCATCTGTGCGGCGTTCTCGCTGACGACGGTCGCGTTGCGACTGACCTTGGCGGCGTCCTCGGTCACCACGCTCAGCTTGACGAGCTCGTCATTGGTCGCGCGGACCGTGCCTTGCAGCTCGGTGAGGATCGGGACCGACTCATGGCCGATGTCACGCACGGCAAGCCGAACCTCCTCGAGCACACGCCCGAGCTTGAGTAACGGCACGGCCGTCAGCGCCACCAAGGCAACGAATGCAATGGCGGCGATCAGGCCTGCGATCTCCCCTACGGACATCGAATTTCCTTCTAGTTGTGGACAGTGCGGACGCGCGCCGCTCGGCGTGACTATGCGACCTTACCCTGCGGCTCGGTTCGGCGCCGCTGGGAATCAGACGTCAAAACAGACGGACCAGTCGAGGCCGATCCGGGCCGAGGCAATTCATCCGGGATGATCTCCGTGACCGGCGTCTTCAATCCATGATCGACCGAGGAGTTCCTCAATGCGTGCCAGCCTCGCTGCCATGGCTGCCTCAGCGCCGTGCTCGGTCGGGACGTAGTAGTGGGCATCGGCCAGCTCGTCCGGCAGGTACTGCTGAGCCGCGATACCGTGCGGCTCGTCGTGGGCATAGGCGTAGTCCTGCCCGTGTCCGAGCCGCTTGGCGCCTGTGTAGTGAGCATCCCGCAGATGGCGCGGCACCAGTCCGATTCGGCCGGCGTTGACGTCGGCGAGGGCAGCGTCAACCGCCGTGATCACCGCATTTGACTTCGGCGCCAGGGCAAGCGCAATGACCGCTTGGGCCAGGTTGATCCGCCCCTCGGGCATCCCGATGAACTCGACGGCATGCGCGGCCGCGACTGCTGTTTGCAGCGCCGTTGGGTCGGCCAGACCGATGTCCTCCGAGGCCAAGATCACCAGCCGCCGGGCAATGAAGCGCGGATCCTCCCCTGCTGCGATCATCCGGGCAAGGTAGTGCAGCGCAGCCTGCACATCCGAGCCTCGGATCGACTTGATGAATGCGCTGATCACGTCGTAGTGCTGGTCGCCGGCACGGTCATAGCGGACCGCTGCCTTGTCCACGGCACGCTCGACCATGTCAGTCGTGATCATGGTCTGGTCAACAGCGGATGCGCCCGCAGCCGACTCCTCCAGGAACGTCAGCGCGCGCCGTGCATCGGATCCAGCAAGACGCACGATCATGGCGCGGGCGTCAGGCTCAAGCTCGTAGGCCCCAGCCAATCCACGGTCCTCAGTCAGTGCCCGATCCAGCAGATTCGAGATGTCGTCATCGGTCAGCGGCTTCAGGGTCAGCAGTAACGATCGTGACAGCAGCGGTGAGATGACCGAAAAGCTGGGGTTCTCAGTGGTCGCGGCGATCAGAGTGACCAGCCGATTCTCCACTGCTGGGAGCAATACGTCCTGCTGAGTCTTGGAAAAGCGATGCACCTCGTCGATGAACAGCACGGTTTCCCGGGCCGTACGCAGATCTCGGCGGGCCTGGTCGAGCACCGCCCGGACCTCCTTGACGCCGGCGGTGACCGCGGAGAGCTCAACGAATCTCGAGTCGCTCTGACGCGAGACGACCGCTGCGATGGTGGTCTTGCCGACGCCCGGTGGTCCCCAGAGGATGACCGACATGGGCTCGCCCGCGGCAAGCCGCCGGAGTGGGGATCCGGGCGCCATCAAGTGATCTTGACCGACGATTTCTTCCAACGTGCGCGGTCGCATCCGTACGGCGAGTGGCAGGCCAGCACGGTCGGTGTCGGCCAAGCTGCCACTGGGTATGGCCGTCTGACCGCCGACGGTGCCGCCGAAGAGATCCTCGCTCATCGCCAGCGATCCTACGGACACCGCCCCAACGTCAAGGAGGATGATGCGCACCATGGGTGAGAACGACGTGAGGACTCTGTACGACAGGCTGATCGCGGCGTGGAACGATCACGATGGAGTCGCGATGGCTGAGCCATTCGCCGCAGACGGAGTTGTCATTGGATTCGACGGCAGCGTGAGCTCCGGCAAGGAGACGATCGGTACCGAAATGTCGAACATCTTTGCCGATCACGAAACCGGTCGTTATGCCGTCAAGGTGCACTCCGTTCGGCCGCTAGGGGCTCAGGCCATGATCTTGAGAGCCATTGTTGGACTGGTCCCGCCTGGCCGGACTGCGATCAACCCGGAGACGAACTCTCACCAGACAGTCGTCGCTGACAAGCAGGGCGGCGAGTGGAGGATTGTGCTGTTCCAAAACACTCCTGCTCAATTCCACGGCCGCCCCGGCCTGGTGGAGGAAATGACTCGGGAGCTGCAGGCCGTCGCCGACGCTAGCCCGTGACCGGGTGGTTTGATCGGAAGAGATCGTCGGGGTCGTAGCGCTGCTTGACCTCGCAGAGGCGGTCCACGGTCTCCGGCAGGAACGCCTTGGTCATCTCGAAGCGCTCCTCGGCAAAGTTGAGATAGATGCCGGCGTCGTAGGGCTGTAGTGCGGCCTTGAAAGCGCCCAGCCAGGCACGGGTTGGGGCCATCATCTCCGGCATTGGGACGAAGTTGACCCCGAAGGCGAGGAAAGAGCCCGGGAATGTGGCGAGCGCGCCAGCACCCTCCGGCGTCCGCGAGAGGGCACCGCCGCAATGCCGCAGCTCGACCGAGATCAACTGGGAGCCGGAACCAGGCCCAATCGCCTTCAGCAGGGAATCGATCGCCGCAGGCGACAGGTCGCCGATCACAAGGGAATCACCCAAGTACGGCAGAGGGTCCGGCGGATCCATGTGCAGCTCAGCGATCCCCTGCGGTGGCTGGACCGCCATCGTGTCCATGCCGACAGTCCCGGCCTCGCGGAGCGGAGCCACCAACCCCTCCCCATCGGCCGCGTCGCCGCAATAGATCGCCTCGATCGCTGTGTACGAGTTGCCGCGGAAAGGCTCGGGTATCTCAGGAACGGGTGGAAAGTTCAAGATTCGCCAGACGGAGGTCATTTCCTCGGGCACGTCGGCGATCCACTCCTGCCAGCTGCGGAGAACATCGCTCGACTGGTCGGCAGGGAAGAAGAGGGCGCCAGCATAAATCTGCGACAAGGGCAGCAGCTCAAACTCAAGCGCCGTGACCACGCCGAAGCTCCCACCGCCGCCGCGCAATGCCCAGAACAAATCGGGCTCGTTGTCGGCGTCGACACGGACCTGCTCGCCGTCGGCCGTGACAAGCTCGATCGCGGTTACCCGGTTACAGGCAAGGCCGTGCTTGCGAGCGTAGAAGCTCAGGCCGCCGCCAAGCGTGTAGCCGGCGATGCCGACGCCTGGGGCCGAGCCGTGCAAGGCGGCGAGGCCCAGCTCGGATGCCCTAGGCACCACGTCGCCCCAGAGGGCGCCGGCGCCGACTCGGGCACTGCCCGCAGCGCTGTCGATCTGAACAACGCCGTCAAGGCCAGCCGTGCGTAGCAGCACGGTATCGGCAAGAGAGCCGAGGGGTGCTGCTAGGTGTCCGGTGCACTGGGCGGCGACTCGCTTACCGTCGGCGGCCGCGGAACGGACCACATCGCTTACGTCGTCTGCGCTACGCGGGATCGCGATGCCGGCCGGTTCCTGGTCGATCAAAATATTAAAGGCCCCACGTTCCAGGTCCCAGTTGGCGTCCTGCTTTGTCACGAAGTCCGCGGCCATGCCTACTCTCCTTTGAACAGCGGTTAGGGCCCTGGCCTGAATTTACTCGACACCGTTGAAATTACCGCTCAGAAAAGTGCTCCAAGAGTCCAGACGGACCTCAGACATCTGGCTGGACGTCGATTCCAGCCTCATTGCGCTGCGCGGCGGTGATGGGTGCGGGAGCGTCGGTCAATGGATCCACGCCACCACCGGTCTTCGGGAACGCGATCACGTCGCGGATCGAGTCGGTTCCGGACAGCAGAGCGCAGATCCGGTCCCACCCGAAGGCGATTCCCCCATGCGGCGGCGGGCCGTAGTTAAAGGCGTCGAGCAAGAAGCCGAACTTCTCCTGCGCCTCCTCCTTCGACAAGCCCATCACGGCGAATACCCGCTCTTGGATATCTCGGCGATGAATACGGATGGAGCCGCCGCCGATCTCGTTGCCATTGCAGACGATGTCGTACGCGTAGGCGAGCGCCGAGCCGGGATCGGTGTCGAAGGTTTCCAGATCCTGCGGCGCCGTGAATGCATGGTGTACGGCAGTCCACGCGCCTGCTCCGACCGTGACGTCGCCCGCTGCCATCGCGACACTGGCCGGCTCAAATAAAGGTGCGTCGACCACCCAGCAGAACGCCCAGGCGTTCTCGTCGATGAGCCCCACCCGCCGCCCGATCTCCAGCCGGGTGGCTCCGAGCAGCGCCTGTGCCGGTGCTCGCAGACCGGCCGCAAAGAAAATGCAGTCCCCTGGCGCCGCCCCCGCCTTCGCGGCCAGGCCAGAACGCTCAGACTCCGAGAGGTTCTTGGCCACCGGCCCGCCAAGCTCCCCATCCTCGCCGACCAACACGTACGCGAGGCCACGGTGCCCGCGCTGTCGGGCAAACTCTTGCCACGCGTCCAACTGCTTACGCGGCTGGCTCGCTCCAGCCGGCATCACTACTGCACCGACGTACTCGGCCTGGAACACCCGGAAGGGTGTCTCAGCGAAGTAGTCCGTCAACTCGACGAGTTCCTGTCCGAACCGCAGGTCCGGCTTATCGGTGCCGAAACGGTTCATCGCATCGGCGTAGGTCAGGCGTAGCAAGGGGGTGGCGACCTCTACACCGATCAGCCGCCAGATGGCGGTGATCAACGCCTCGGTGAGCTCAATCACGTCGTCCTGGCCGACGAAGCTCATCTCGACATCGAGCTGGGTGAATTCGGGTTGCCGATCTGCTCGGAAGTCCTCGTCGCGGTAGCACCGGGCGATCTGGAAGTAGCGCTCCATGCCGGCCACCATGAGCAGCTGCTTGAAGAGTTGCGGGCTCTGCGGCAGCGCGTACCAGCAGCCCGGCTTGAGCCGCGCCGGAACCAAAAAGTCGCGCGCGCCTTCGGGGGTGGAACGAGTCAAGGTCGGTGTCTCGATCTCGACGAAGCCGCGCTCGGCGAGCAGCGTACGAGCCACGCGATTGACGTCACTCCGCAACCGGATCGCCGCGGCAGGCCCTGGGCGCCGCAGGTCAAGGTAGCGGTATTTGAGCCTCGTCTCCTCGCCCACGTTCACGCGCTCATCAATCTGGAAGGGCAGTGGTGCGGAGGCGCTCAGCACTTCCAACTCGGCGGCGACGACCTCGATCTCACCCGTTGGCAGCGCAGTATTGGCGTTGCCCTCGGGTCGCAGCGCAACCTCACCGGTGACCAAAATGCAGTACTCGTTACGCAGCTCATGGGCGCCTGATGCGACCAACATCTCATCACGCACCACGACCTGAGCGACACCAGATGTATCCCGAAGATCAAGAAAGGCGACCCCACCGTGATCGCGGCGGCGAGCTACCCAGCCGGCCAGAGTCACTGTGGTTCCGGCTTGCTCGGCACGCAGAGTGCCGGCGCCGTGGGTGCGCATCACGAGCTGCATCCTTTCCAAAACATGCGCGGGAGCGGAGCGACCTCCAGCCCCAGCGGCGAGCTGCGTCCGTGAGTGGAGCGACATCCGATCCTACGGGCCAGCCGCCATCATCCGTACCGCTTTCCCCGCCAGCCCCTCCCCCCGGCTGTGCTGCCGAAACCTCCGTTTGCGTAGTTCTCGGTCGGTCTGCACAGGTTGCAAAGTATGCAGACCGTCAGCAAACCATGTAGACCACACGCTGCGGTGCGCGCTGATCATCGAGCGTGGCAACCACTAGAGGTGCCCGAGAAGGAATGTCGCAGGCGAGTGGCAAAGTCGTATCCGTGCTGAAGCGGCTACGCGGGAGGCAGGAGTGGCACTTCTTTGCCGTGCTGCCCAAGGCCGACCCCGTGCTGGCCACCGTCTGGTGGGTGCTACTGATGCTCAATGGAGCGATGCCCGCGATCTTCGCGGTCGCCATCGGCGTTACAGTCGGCGCGGTCCAGCAGGCTCGGCCGGTCGGCGGCCCGCTCGCCCTGACCGGTCTGGTGTTCGTGCTCATGCTGATCTTGAATCCGATCCAGACCGCGGTCAGCATGAACCTTGTCAACAAGGTGTCTGCTTGGCTCAACGAGGCGCTAATTCGCGCCTGCGTGCAACCACCCGGCATCGGACACCTGGAGGATCCCGATCTTGCTGAAGATCTGACGACCGCGCGCGAGTTCGACCGCGGCATGACAGGTCCCCCGATGTACCTCAATGTCGACTTCCTCGCCACGAATCTGGTCAGCGCCGTGGGCGGTGTCGCTTCGGCTGTCGTCCTC